>WNFB01008316.1_pt1 | contig 12498 bp, 12 predicted proteins | sample 5400501 | NCBI WGS metagenome assembly WNFB01 (sample SAMN13153341, study PRJNA577476) | soil metagenome | isolation source: 200 cm saprolite under Douglas fir tree site 2 hole 1 | place: USA:California | collected 2015-04-18 | reverse complement strand
CGTCGCAGCGGAGCTGGCGGCGCGCTGCACGATCCAGCTTTCCTACGCCATCGGCGTTTCGCAACCGCTGTCGATCTATGTCGACCTGCACGACACCGGCGAGGTGGAAGAAGCAAAACTGGAAAAGACGCTCGGCGAGATCATGAACCTTTCGCCGCGCGGCATTCGCGAGCATCTCGGGCTGAACAAGCCGATCTATGCCCGCACTTCGGCCTACGGCCATTTCGGCCGCGCGCCGGAAAAGGACGGCGGATTCTCCTGGGAGCGAACCGACCTCGCGCCGCAGATCCGCGCGGCGCTGAAGTAGCACGATGCGCGGAGCCACGTTCCGCGCATGAAGACGAAGACCCCCGTCGGCAAGCCGCGCGGCGCCTTCTTCGGCCGCCGCAAGGGTCATCCGCTGCGCGCGGGTCAAGCGAGCCTGATCAAAAGCCTGTTGCCCGATCTTGCCATCGATCTCGGCCAGCCGGCGCCGCTCGATGCAAGCGCCTTATTCAAGGTGGCGGTGGACGCCGTCCGGCTCGAGATCGGCTTCGGCGGCGGCGAGCATCTGCTGCACGAAGCGCGCGCAAATCCGCGGCGCGGATTCCTCGGCTGCGAGGCCTATGTCAACGGAATGGTCAAGGCGCTCGCGGCGATCAAGGCGGAGGGGCTAAACAATATCCGCCTCTACCACGGCGACGCGCTCGATCTCATCGATTGGCTGCCGCAGGGCGCGCTCGCCCGCGTCGATATTCTTTATCCCGACCCGTGGCCGAAGCGGCGGCACTGGAAGCGCCGCTTCCTTTCCGATGACCGGATCGGCCGGCTCGGCCGCGTCTTGAGCAGCGGCGGAGAATTGCGCTTTGCCACCGACTGGCCCGATTACGCCGAATGGGCGCTCGTGCGCTTCATCCGCTCGCCGCTGTTTCGCTGGACCGCCGAGCGCGCCGACGACTGGCGTAAACCATGGCCCGAATTTCCCGGCACGCGCTATGAAGAAAAGGCGGAAAAACAGGGCCGGCCGTCCACTTATCTGACGTTTTTGCGGGTTTGAGGCGGTCTCGGGCCTTGATAATCGGCCGAGCGAGGCTATATTCGCGCCATAACAAACATCTCAGCACGGTCCAAGGACCGAATGATGAGAGTGGGCCCCGACCGGGACCCGCTCTTTTTTATTTGGCTCGGACGGGATGAGCGAGAAACGATGGACGAAACGAACCTGCCTCGAGAAGGCGCCGCGGATGAGCCGCGGCTGATTACGGAGATCGGTTTGCCGGCGCGGATTGCGGCGGTCGCCCTGCCCGTGCTTGCCGATTTCGGCTACCGGCTCGTGCGCGTCCACGTCTCGGGCCGCGACGGCTGCACGGTTCAGATCATGGCGGAGCGGCCCGACGGCACCTTCACGATCGACGATTGCGAGGCGGTGAGCCGCGCGCTTTCGCCCGCGCTCGACGTCGAAGATCCGATCCGCGGCGGCTATCGGCTGGAACTGTCTTCGCCCGGCATCGACCGTCCGCTCGTGCGCCGTTCCGACTTCGCGCGCCACGTCGGACACGAGGCCAAGATCGAAATGGCCGTCATGCTCGAAGGCCGCAAACGCTTTCGCGGCGAGATCGTCGACGTCGAGGGCGACAACGCCCTGATCCGCATGCGCGACGCGCCCGCGCAGATTGTCAGTTTGCCGATCGCCGAAATGGCGGAGGCCAAGCTCATGCTCACCGACGCCCTCGTCGCCCTATCGCTCAAGCGCGGGAAGCATAACCAACATTCTTCCCCGCCTTCGCATTCCCATAGCCCGGCCGCCCAGAGCCGGACAGAGGCTTAAGTTTTTCAGGAGAAGCAACATGGCTGTCAGCGCAAACCGGCTCGAACTGCTGCAGATCGCGGAGGCGGTCGCGCGGGAAAAGTCGATCGACAAGCAAATCGTGATCACCGCGATGGAAGACGCGATTCAGAAGGCCGCGCGCTCGCGCTACGGCAGCGAGACCGAGGTGCGCGCCGAGATCAATCCGAAGACCGGCGAGCTGCGGCTGTCGCGCCTGCTTCTGGTCGTGGAGACGGTCGAGAACGAGGCCATTCAAATCGGCATCGAAGATGCGCGGCGGCGCAATCCCGCGGCGCAGGTCGGCGACTATATCGCCGAGACGCTGCCGCCGCTCGAATACGGGCGCATCGCCGCGCAATCGGCGAAGCAGGTGATCGTGCAGAAGGTGCGCGACGCCGAGCGCGACCGGCAGTACCAGGATTACAAGGACCGCATCGGCGAGGTCGTGAACGGCGTGGTGAAGCGCGTCGAATACGGCAACGTGGTCGCCGATCTCGGCCGCGGCGAGGCGATCATCCGGCGCGACGAATTGCTGCCGCGCGAGGTCTTCCGCAACGGCGACCGCGTCCGCGCCTACGTCTACGACGTGCGCCGCGAGCCGCGCGGCCCGCAAATTTTCCTCTCCCGCACCCACCCGCAGTTCATGGCCAAGCTGTTCGCGCAGGAGGTGCCGGAGATTTACGACGGCATCGTCGAGATCAAGGCCGTGGCCCGCGATCCGGGCTCGCGCGCCAAGATCGCCGTGATCTCGCGCGATTCCTCGGTCGATCCGGTCGGCGCCTGCGTCGGCATGCGCGGATCGCGCGTGCAGGCGGTGGTGAACGAATTGCAGGGAGAGAAGATCGACATCATTCCGTGGTCGCCGGACGTCGCCACCTTCGTCGTCAACGCGCTCGCGCCCGCCGAAGTCGTGAAGGTCGTGCTCGACGAGACGCGCGAGCGGATCGAGGTGGTCGTGCCCGACGCGCAGCTTTCGCTCGCCATCGGCCGCCGCGGCCAGAACGTGCGGCTCGCTTCCCAGCTCACCGGCTGGGACATCGACATCCTGACCGAACAGGAAGAAAGCGAGCGGCGCCAGAAGGAGCACGCCGAGCGCAACAAGGTCTTCATGGAGGCGCTCGACATCGACGAGATGGCGGCCCAGTTGCTGACGTCGGAAGGCTTCGCCTCGGTCGAGGAACTGGCTTTTGTGCCGATCGAGGAGCTGGCGGAGATCGAAGGCTTCGACGCCACCACGGCCGCCGAGCTGCAGACCCGCGCCAAGGATTATCTCGCCCGCATCGAGGCGGAACTCGATGCCAAGCGCAAGGAACTCGGCGTCGACGAGGCGCTGCGCGAGGTGAGGATCTCGCCGGCTGCGCCACCGACGATCTCACCGGCTGGTCCGAGCGCAAGGACGGCGAGGTCACCCGTCATTCGGGCGCGCTCGAAGGCTTTCCGATCGAGCGGGAGGAAGCCGAGGCGATGATCATGCAGGCCCGCGTCAAGGCCGGCTGGGTCGACGAGGCGGCGCTCGCGCCCGCCGAGGAGCCGCAGCCCGCCGAAGACGAAGCCGTGCCGCAGGCCTGACGGAGATGACCCGTGCTCGCGCATCCCATGGAAGAGGAAACCGATCGAGGGCCGGCCGAGGCGAATAAGGACCGCGCGCGGTTCTGTATCGTCAGCGGCGAGGCGAAACCGATCGGCGAAATGATCCGCTACGTGGTGGCGCCCGACGGCAGCGTCGTGCCCGACATCGCCCATAAGCTGCCGGGCCGGGGCGCCTGGGTCACCGCCAACCGCGAGGCGCTCAAAATCGCGATCGAGCGAAAATTGTTCGCGCGCGCCTTTCGCGGCAAAGGCGCCGCCGGCGCCGAGCTGCCGGCACTCGTCGAGCGGCTGTTGCAACAGGCGGCGCTCGCCGCCATATCGATGGCGAACAAGGCCGGCCAGGTGGTCAGCGGCTTCGAGCGGGTCAAGGCCGTGCTCAGCGAAGGACGCGTCGAAGTTCTCGTTCATGCCAGCGACGCGGGCGTCGACGGAATTCGCAAATTCGACGCCGCCGTGAAGACGGCCGAAGGCGATGAAAAACCGGCGATAATTCGGCTCTTTACCGGGGAACAATTGGACTTGGCGCTCGGGCGTCCAAATGTGGTACATGCAGCCCTGTTCGGCCATCCGGCGAGCCGGGTTTTTCTAGCGCACTCATTGAGATACCAGCGCTGGCGAGAAGAAGAGCCCGCCGGCGAAGGCACGAACATCGGCCGCGACGCGAAACGGCCGCCGAAAAAAGGTCACTGAACAGGTCGCTATGGCTGATACCAAGGATACGGAAAAAACGCTGCGCGCCTCGTCGCCGAAAACGCTTACGGTCAAGCGTAACGTCGAACAGGGCGTCGTGCGGCAAAGCTTCAGCCATGGCCGCTCCAAATCGGTGGTGGTGGAAACGGTCAAGCGCCGCAGCATCGCTCCCGGCGGCGACAAGAAGGCTGCAACCATCGAGGCCAAACGCGCTCCCGCGCGCGCCGCCGCCGCAAGCCCGAAGGCCGCGACCCCTGCGCCGAAGCCCGCCGTCGCGCCGGAGCCGCCGGCAGGCCCGAAGCCGTCCGGCGTCGTGCTGCGCACGCTCTCCGAAGAAGAAAGGAACGCCCGCGGCAAGGCGCTCGATCGCGCGCGCGAGCAGGAAGCCGAGGAGCGGAAAACCGCGGAAGAAGAGGCGCAGCGCCGCTCCGCCCGCGACGCGGTGGACCGCGCCGACCGCGAGGCGGCCGAGGCCCGCAAGCGCGATGAAGAGGCGCGGCGAGCGTCGGAGGAAGAAAAAAAGCGCAAGGCCGAACAGGAAGCGCGCAAGCGCTTCGGCGACGTCAGCAGCGGGGTTGCCGGCCGCACCACCGTCATCGAGGACGACGACGAAGGTCCGCGCACGTCGCGGCGCGGCGGCGGCAAGGTCGCGACCGCGCCGAGACCGGTGCGCGGCACCGCCGACGATAAGCGCCGCGGCCGCTTGACCGTCGTGACCGCGTTCACCGAAAGCGACGAGCGTCAGCGCTCGATCGCGGCGTTCCGCCGGCGCACGCAGCGAATCTCCGGCCATCGGCCTTCCGACGAGCCGAAGGAAAAAATCTCGCGCGAAGTGGTGATTCCGGAAATCATCTCCATTCAAGAACTCGCCAACCGCATGGCCGAGCGCGCCGTCGACGTGATCCGGCTGTTGATGAAACAGGGGCAGATGGCGACGATCAACGACACGATCGACGCCGACACCGCGCAATTGATCGCCGAAGAATTGGGCCACACCGTCAAGCGCGTCGCCGAAGCCGACGTCGTCGAAGGCCTGTTCGACGCGCCCGACGAGGCCGCGCACATGAAACCGCGGCCGCCGGTCGTCACCGTCATGGGTCACGTCGATCACGGCAAGACTTCGCTCCTGGACGCGATCCGCACGACCAACGTCGTCGCGGGCGAAGCGGGCGGCATCACCCAGCACATCGGCGCCTATCAGGTCACCGCTCCCTCGGGCGCGAAAATCACCTTCATCGACACGCCGGGCCACGCCGCCTTCACCGCGATGCGCGCGCGCGGCGCCAAGGTCACCGACCTCGTCGTGCTGGTGGTCGCCGCCGATGACGGCGTCAAGCCGCAGACGGTGGAAGCGATCCAACACGCGCGCGCGGCGAAGGTTCCGATCATCGTCGCCATCAACAAGATCGACAAGGCCGACGCCAAGCCCGAACGCGTGCGCACCGAGCTTTTGCAACACGAAGTGCAGGTCGAAGCGATGGGCGGCGAGACGCTCGACGTCGAGGTCTCGGCCACGAAGAAAACCAATCTCGGCAGGCTGCTGGAAATGATCGGGCTGCAAACCGAAATTCTCGATCTCAAGGCCAACCCCGACCGCGCGGCGGAAGGCACGGTGATCGAGGCCAAGCTCGACCGCGGCCGCGGTCCGGTCGCCACCGTGCTCGTGCAGCGCGGGACGTTGCGCGTGGGCGACATCGTCGTCGCCGGCGGCGAATGGGGACGCGTGCGGGCGCTCATTGACGATCAGGGCAAGAACGTCTCGGAGGCCGGCCCCGCGATGCCGGTCGAGGTGCTCGGCTTCGCCGGCACGCCGGAAGCGGGCGACCGGCTCGCGGTCGTCGACGACGAGGCGCGCGCGCGCGAAGTCACCGACTATCGCACCCGGCAACGGCGCGAGCAGCCGGCGCGCGGCACCGCGCGCGGCTCGCTCGAGCAGATGATGAATCAGCTCAAGACCGCGGGACGCAAGGAGTTTCCGCTCCTGATCAAGGGCGACGTGCAGGGATCGGTCGAAGCGATCGTGGGCGCGCTGGAAAAGCTCGGGACCGACGAGGTCGGCGCGCGCATCCTGCTCGCCGGCGTCGGCGGCATTACCGAATCCGACGTCACGCTCGCCGCCTCCACGGGCGCGGCGATCATCGGCTTCAACGTGCGCGCCCACAAGGAAGCGCGCGCCGCCGCCGAGCGCGTCGGCGTGGAAATTCGCTACTACAACATCATCTACGATCTGGTCGACGACGTGAAAAAAGCGATGTCGGGCCTGCTCTCGCCGACCTTGCGCGAGACCATGCTCGGCAACGCCGAAATCCTCGAGATTTTCGACGTCTCGAAGGTGGGTAAGATCGCCGGCTGCCGGGTCACCGACGGCAAGGTCGAGCGCGGCGCCAATGTGCGGCTGATCCGCGACAATGTCGTGATCCACGAAGGCAAGCTCGCCACGCTCAAGCGCTTTAAGGACGACGCGCGGGAAGTCCTTGCCGGGCAGGAATGCGGCATGTCGTTCGAGAAATACGAGGACATGCGGGTCGGCGACGTGATCGAGTGCTATCGCGTCGAGAGCATACAACGCTCGCTCTGAAAACCGTCGATTGGAATTGACGTCTGTCGCTCGGTTCTAGCCCGGGGAGACGTTCGGACATGACAAGACATCATCATCCCAAAACATCGAGCCCGAGCCAGCGCATGTTGCGCGTCGGCGAGGTCATGCGCCACGCCATCGTCGAGGTGTTCTCACACGAAGGGGTGCACGATCCCGTGCTCGGCTCGCACGCGCTCACCTTTCCCGAGGTGCGCATGAGCGCGGATCTGCGGCTGGCGACCGTCTATGTGATGCCGCTCGGCGGGCGCGACGTGCAGGCGGTGCTGGCGGCGCTCGAGAAAAACAAGCGTTGGCTGCGCGGCGCGCTGGCGAAGCGCATCGAGATGAAATTCATGCCCGAATTGCGCTTTCGCATCGATACGACCTTCGACGAGGCGGACCGCATCGATCGTCTGCTGCGCTCGCCCGAAGTGGCGCGCGACCTCAAATCGAAACGCGAGGACCCGCAATGAACGCGCCGCGCGCCGAGCGGCGCGACGTCCACGGCTGGCTCGTCCTCGACAAGGATGTCGGCCAGACCTCGACCGCGGCGGTGGCCGCGCTCAAGCGCCTCTTCCAGGCGAAAAAAGTCGGTCACGCCGGCACGCTCGATCCGCTCGCTTCCGGCGTGCTGCCGATCGCGTTCGGGGAGGCGACAAAAACGGTGTCGTTCGTGATGGACGGGCAGAAAGCCTACCGCTTCCAGGTGCGCTGGGGCGTGGCGACCGACACCGACGATTGCGACGGCCGCGTGCTTGGCGAAAGCACGGAGCGGCCTTCGCCGGAGGCGATCCGTGCGTTGCTGCCGCGCTTCACCGGCCGGATCGAGCAAACGCCGCCGCGCTACTCGGCGCTCAAGATCGAGGGCGAGCGCGCCTATAATCTCGCCCGCGACGGGGAGGACGTTTCGCTCGCCGCCCGCTCAGTCGAGGTTCATCGGCTTACGCTGATCGAAATTTTGGATGCCGAGCACGCGGTGTTCGAAACCGAATGCGGCAAGGGCACCTATGTGCGGGCGCTGGCGCGCGACATCGGCCGCGCGCTCGGCTCGCTCGGCCATGTGTGCGCGCTCCGGCGCACGCGGGTGGGCGCCTTCGGCGAAGGGCAGGCGGTTCGCTTCGCCGACCTCGCGCGGCTCGGCCAGGCCGGAAACGGCGACCTTGCCGCCGCGCTGTTGCCGGTCCAATCGGGGCTTGCGGCCGTGCCCGCGCTGCAGGTCAGCCGCGCCGATGCCGACCGGCTCGCGCTCGGCCAATCGGTGCTCTTGCGCGGCCGCGACGCGCCTTTGCTGGCGGGAATGGTCTCGGTTTCGACCCAGGGTTCGTTGGTGGCGCTGGCCGAAATCGAGCAGGGGGCGTTGAAACCGCGCCGGATTTTCAACTTAACGCGTTGAAATTGCATAAAAATCGAGCCGCATATTCCGCTGGCGCCCACCCATAATATCGTTATATTCCGCCCGCATCCGCTCCTCGGCCACGGCCGAGCGCGGGTAGAACGCGCGACCCCGCTGGACGACATCCCGGCCCGGCCGCAACCCGACCTTCGAACAGAAAAGGATGGTCCGATGTCGCTAAGCGCGGAGCGCAAGCAGGCGCTCGTCAAAGAGTACGCGACCAAGAAGGACGACACCGGTTCGCCGGAAGTGCAGGTCGCGATCCTTTCGGAACGGATTAATGGCCTGACCGAACATTTCAAGGCCCACGTCAAGGACAATCACTCGCGGCGTGGTTTGTTGAAGATGGTTTCACAGCGGCGCAGCCTCCTCGACTATCTCAAGTCGAAGGACGAAGCGCGTTATCAGAAGCTGATCGACCGCCTCAACATTCGCCGCTAACCAATTCCGCGCGGGCAATTCGGCTTCGCGCGGCGCAATCGCGGCGGGTGCCGCCGCATAACCAACGGAAGAATAAAGCCATGGCAGGATCGCCGGATGCTCCATTCCCTGCGCGCTACGCGGGCGCGCGGGCGAGCGTCTCGCCGTCTTGCCCATGGCTTTGGTTCTCCGCAAGCCATGGAAATTACGCATGTTCGACATTCATCGTGAGGAAATCGACTGGGGCGGACGCCGCCTAGTTCTGGAAACCGGAAGGCTCGCGCGCCAAGCCGACGGCGCGGTGCTCGCGACCTACGGCGACACCACCGTGATCGCGACCGTCGTCGCGGCCAAGGAACCCAAGGTCGGGCTCGACTTCCTTCCTCTCACCGTCAACTATCAGGAAAAATTCTTCGCCGCGGGCCGCATCCCCGGCGGCTATTTCAAGCGCGAAGGCCGTCCGACCGAGAAGGAGACGCTCACCTCGCGGCTGATCGACCGGCCGATCCGGCCGCTGTTCGCCGCGGGCTGGCGCTGCGACACGCAGATCATCACCACCGTGCTCTCGCACGATCTCGAAAACGATCCCGACATCGTGGCGATGGTCGCGGTCTCCGCCGCGCTGACGCTGTCCGGCGCCCCGTTCATGGGGCCGATCGGCGGCGCGCGCGTCGCCTTCATCAACAACGAATACGTGCTCAACCCGACGCTCGAGGAGATGGTCGAGAGCCAGCTCGACCTCGTCGTCGCCGGAACCAACGAAGCGGTGTTGATGGTCGAATCGGAAGCGAAGGAGCTGGCGGAAGAAGTCATGCTCGGCGCCGTCATGTTCGGCCACCGGCACTTCCAGCCGGTGATCGAGATGATCATCCGGCTCGCCGAAAAGGCCGCCAAGGAGCCCCGCGAAGTCAACGCGCCGGATACCGCGGCGATCGAAAAGAAGGTGCGCGCGCTGGCGGAAGCGGATCTGCGCGCCGCCTATTCGATCCGCGCCAAGCAGGAGCGGCACAAGGCGCTGGATGCGGCCAAGACCAAGGTCAAGGCCGCGTTCGAGGCCGAAGGCAAGGAAAAGGCGGACGCGCCGAGCCCGCAGACGGTGGGCGGCGTGTTCAAGAAGCTCGAAGCGGACATCGTCCGCAACTCGATCCTCGACACCGGGAGCCGCATCGACGGCCGCGACGGCAAGACCGTGCGGCCGATCGTGGCGGAGGTCGGCGTGCTCCCGCGCACGCACGGCTCGGCGGTGTTCACCCGCGGCGAGACGCAGGCCCTCGTCGTGGCGACGCTCGGCACCGGCGAAGACGAGCAATATATCGACGCCTTGCAGGGAACCTATAAGGAGACGTTCCTGCTGCACTACAACTTCCCGCCGTTCTCGGTCGGTGAAACCGGCCGCATCGGCGCGCCGGGCCGGCGCGAAGTCGGCCACGGCAAGCTGGCATGGCGTTCGGTGCATCCGATGCTGCCGCCGAACACCGAGTTTCCCTACACCATCCGGGTGGTCTCGGAGATTCTGGAATCGAACGGCTCCTCCTCGATGGCGACGGTGTGCGGCACCTCGCTCGCGCTGATGGATGCGGGCGTTCCGCTCCGCCGCCCGGTCGCGGGCATCGCCATGGGCCTCATTCTGGAGGACAAGAAATACGCCGTGCTCTCCGACATCCTCGGCGACGAGGACCATCTCGGCGACATGGACTTCAAGGTGGCGGGCACGGAAAAGGGCGTGACCGCGTTGCAGATGGACATCAAGATCGCGGGCATCACCGAAGAGATCATGCGGGTGGCGCTTTCGCAGGCGAAGGACGGCCGCATTCACATCCTCGCCGAGATGGCCAAGGCCATCACCGCCGCCCGCCCGCAGCTCGGCGAGCATGCGCCGCGCATCGAAGTGATCCAGATTCCGGTCGACAAGATCCGCGAAGTGATCGGCACCGGCGGCAAGGTGATCCGCGAGATCGTGGAAAAGACCGGCGCCAAGATCGACATCTCCGACGACGGCACGATCAAGATCGCGTCCGCCAAGCCCGAATCGATCAACGCGGCGATCAAGTGGATCAGGTCGATCACCTCGGACCCCGAGGTCGGCGTGATCTACGACGGCACCGTGGTCAAGACCGTCGACTTCGGCGCCTTCGTGAATTTCTACGGCGCCAAGGACGGGCTCGTTCACATCAGCCAACTCGCCCAGAACCGCGTCAACAAGACGACGGACGTCGTCAAGGAAGGCGACAAGGTGAAGGTGAAGCTGATGGGCTTCGACGACCGCGGCAAGGTCAGGCTCTCGATGAAGGTCGTCGACCAGCAGACCGGCGAGGACCTCGAGGCAAAGCAGAAGGGCGAAGCGAGGAACGACGACCGGCAGGCGGGCGCCGCCGGCTGAAGTTCAGCCGCGGGCTCGATCATGAAGGAAGGGCGGCCTTGCGCCGCCCTTTTTCGTTTTGTTTGAATAGCGGATTCCCTCCACGAGCCGGCAAGCGTTGGGTTAGGCTTGCCGCTCGAAGCTTGCGGTGCAGTCATGGCGCGTTCAGCTCTTTCAGGCGCTCACCTCTTTTCTCACCTGCCGGAAGAACTCACCAAGCGCCTGTTCGCGCGGTCGCGGCCGGTGAAGCTTGCGCCCGACCAGGTGTTGTTTCTGGCCGGCGACCCCGGCGACGGCTGCTACCATGTCGAGAAGGGACTGTTGAAGGTGGGCGTCGCCTCGCCCGCGGGCGGCGAGCGCATCCTCGCCATTCTCGGCCCCGGCGCGCTGATCGGCGAGCTTGCGATCATCGACGGCCAACCCCGCTCGGCGTCGGTCTCTGCGATCCGCGAATCCGAACTCGGTTTCATCAGCCGCGCGGTCTACGAGGAATTCGTGCGCGAACATCCCGAAACCAACCGCCATGTCTTGACGCTGCTGGCGCAACGGCTGCGCGACACCAACAGCATCGTCGCTGCCGCGAGCTTTCTTTCGACCAAGGGCCGCGTGGCGCTGGCGCTTCTCAGTCTTGCAGAAGCGTTCGGGCAGGACGTCGGGGGAAAACGCATCTTGATCCGGCAGAAAATATCGCAGAGCGACGTCGCGGCCATGGCCGGGGTCGCGCGGGAGAACGTCAGCCGGACGTTGAACGATTGGATGCGGCAAAAGCTCGTGAGCCGCGTGTCGAGTTATTATTGTCTCGAGAACAAGGAAAGGTTGGAAGCCGAGGCGGAGATTTGAATTTTCCGGCGCATGATCTTTTCCGAAAACCGGTCCCCACCCCGGATCAAGTCCGGGGCAGGCTTTTTCGGGATCATGCGCTAGCCGAGCCGCCAGACGAACCAGATCGCTGCAATCAGAAAAAGCGCCAGCACCCCGACCGCGAGTTTCAAATAGGCGCGGCGCATAATCGCCGCGGCAAAATCGCTTTTGAATTCAGCCAATCCTCACTCCGCCGCGTCGGGCGCGACATTCGCCTCGGCATCCTCCTGCACCTTGAGAATATCGGGGTGCGGCATGGCGATCACGTTATAGCCGGCGTCGACGAAATGGATTTCGCCGGTGACCCCGGTCGACAAATTCGACACGAGATAAAGCCCGGCACCGCCGAGCTCGTCGAGGGTGACGCCGCGCTTCAGCGGCGAATTCCGCTGCTGAAAGGCGAACATCAGCCGCGCGTCGGCTATCCCGGCGCCGGCGAGCGTGCGGATCGGTCCCGCCGAGATCGCATTCACCCGGATGCCGCGCGCGCCGAAATCGACGGCGAGATAGCGCACGCTTGCCTCCAGCGCCGCCTTGGCGACGCCCATGGCGTTGTAATTCGGCATCGCCCGCAAGCCGCCATTATAGGTGAGCGTGATCATCGATCCGCCGTCCTGCATCAGCGCCGCCGCGCGCTTGGCCGCTTCGGTGAACGAGAAACAGGAAATCAACATGGTGCGCAGAAAATTTTCGCGCGTCGTGTCGGCGTAGCGGCCCTTGAGCTGGCCCTTGTCGGAAAAAGCAACCGCATGCACGAGAAAATCGAGCCCGCCCCAGCGGCGCCCGACCTCGGTGAAGAC
>WNFB01004433.1_pt1 | contig 12498 bp, 13 predicted proteins | sample 5400501 | NCBI WGS metagenome assembly WNFB01 (sample SAMN13153341, study PRJNA577476) | soil metagenome | isolation source: 200 cm saprolite under Douglas fir tree site 2 hole 1 | place: USA:California | collected 2015-04-18 | reverse complement strand
CGTTTGGGAGTGCCCGGGACCGCGCCGTGAAAAAGCCGTCTGACGCCGTGAAAAGCAGCCAAATGACGGCAAACGATGAGCAACGATGAACAACTGTTTCCGCATGTGAGAGGCCATATTTGGCCATCTTCGTGCCTGCGGCCCTGCACCCTGAATCGGACTCATAATCCGTTGGTCGCAGGTTCGATCCCTGCCGGGCCCACAATGCAAAACCGCAGTTCAGACTTCTCATTGCCTCCGAATAGCTGTGCCCGCGTGAGCTCTGATCCCCGAATCGGCCCCATTTCGGCTTCCCTTCCCCGGCTCCAGACACCCGGCTCCAGAGCGCGGACGGCCTTCTCCGCGCGGTAGGGTGCCTGCTCCAATCCCAACGGGTTGCCCACAAGCCGCTAGGTAGACAGATGATTCACAAGTCTGACCGTGTTGTCCTACTCAGGAAGCTTTTGCCCGCCTTACCCTCCTCATCGAGGGCGAATAGCGACTGAGCGGTCGATTATGTCGCGTCGTCGTCGGGTGAGAAAGATCCAGACTTCGATCATTATCCTCACGCGCAACAACTCCCCGTACACGAGACGTCTTCTCGCATCCATAGGTACACCAGATGAAGATCACGAGTGGATTTTTGTGGACAATGGGTCAACAGACAACACGGTTGACATGATCGGGCAGTGGTTTGAAGTTAGCCGGGCGAGGGGTCAGATCGCCTGCAATGACTACGACCCAGGTGGCAGCCGGGCTCGGAACCAAGGCCTATCCGTTGCCGCAGGCAATGAGATTCTCTTCATGGACAACGACGTGGTGATACCACCGGCCACCTCGCTATCTCAAGCCATCACCCACCTTCCGTCGGTCCTGCACCGCCGGCAGGCCGTCGGCGTCGCACCACTGCTGCTTTTTCCAGGAGAACGATACGTTCAGAGTGCGGCGGGAGCCGTCGATGCGTCGGGGCGCCTCGGCTTGTCGGCGCGTGGCTGCGAACTGGCCACGACACGGCTCGTTGAACGCAGGGTGCCTTGGGCGCCCTCAACCTTCCTGCTGGCAAGCATGACCGCAATTCAAGCGGTAAAGGGCTTTGATGAACGTTTAGATCCGATCGCACAATGTGAGGATATAGATCTGTGCTGCAGGCTGAGGGATGCCGAGGGGGACATCTGGTTCACTCCTGACATCAGGATTATTCATTTTGAAGGTACGACCACTAGCCTCCAGGGAGAGCTAAAACAAGAGTACTGGAATAAGCACATAAGGATCATCCGGCGAAAATGGAGACGGCTACTGGCTGAATGCGCTGAGGATATCGATGTTCAATGGCGGCCCACGGCCAAGTACTATGAGAGCCTTGACTCGGCTTTTGTTGTACCGGATCCGAATAACGCCGCCCTGTCATACTTTCACTCGCCCAACAGCCAACCGGTGGCTTGGCGCCCGATTCCTCGCGTCGGAATTATCGGCTGCGGCCGAGTCGCAACCAGAGGAACCCTGCCCAACATCTCAGCGGTGCATCGGGAACGACCCGCATACTTTCTCGAATTCAGCGCCAGACCAATCGTCCGAGTTCTAGCTGTGAGCGACGTAAACCCGACCGCAGCAAGGGTAGCGGCCCAGGCGTGCGGGCTGGGCGAGTCCTACGCAGATCCTTCTGAGATGCTTGACACGGTGCCGCTCGACGCTGTGTTCGTAAGTACCACGCCAGATGCTTAGGCAGGCATTGCGTCGCTAGCTCTCCAACGCGACATCAGCGTCTTCCTTGAGAAGCCCGGCGCCACGACGCTGGACGAACTGGCATCTCTCATTGACGCGGCGGATGTCAGCAAGGGCATCTGCATGCTGAATCTCTCCTGGTTTTTTCACCCTAGCCTTCACCTTTTCTCCAAGCAGGTTCGAGAGGGGGGTAGACCGCTCCTTCAACTGGATGTCGTCTTCGAGCATTCGGGACCCGAGGGCTGGGCTCCCGAGGCCCGGTGGTACCGCGTCGGAGGCCTCAGGACGGCGGTCATGGACTTGGGCGTGCATGCCTTGTCGGCGCTGTTGGTCATGACGACGGGCTCGCTTGATATGTCAAGTCAGTCCATCTCGCGCCTGTCACCTGAGCGTTCCGTCTTGGAAGGGATGCTCAAGGCTGGGGTGGTCATTCGCGCCGAGGTGGGTTGGGATGCGGTTGTTAGGCCTTCCTTTGTTGTCCGGGCAACCACAGACAATGCCACGTACTCGACCGATCTAATCGCCGAAGCTCAAGCCGCTATCACCGGAAATGGTCTGGGTCCTTATTCTCACTTCGTGGAATGTCATCGATCTCGCACAATACCTGCAACGGACATAGCGAGTCTTCGCCCACTCCTGGAAACTGCTCTGAGATGGGCGGAGCAGTGTTAATCCCTTTCGATCCGGACGTGCGTTGGTCCGGGGTACCACTGTTCGAGGGCCTCGCGCTACTCCGGGAACTCGGTGTCCGACTCTGTTGGCCCTCGCGCAACGAGTTCCTGCTCGGCGGAATTTCAGAATGTTTTCCGGGACTTTGTCTACACTCGTCTCTGTCGGACGTGGATCATGACCTTACTCCGCGAGAGCCGTCCGTTTCCATCGCCTGTGCCTTCAAGCCTTCGCCTGAGGTGACCTCTTGGGCTCGAAGGATCAAGGCGACGTTGGCGCTGCCGACGGAGCGGTTGTATGCCCAACTGAGTGACAAGCTGGAGTTGCTGGAGATCGCGCAAGGTTCAGGCGTTGAAGTCCCGCGAACGGCTATCGTGCAACGTCCCACGGCCCAGATCCTGGCGGAACTGCATGACTCCTACGGCGGCATGTGTGTAGTCCAGCGCCGTGTCGACGGCCTTACCGGCGGAGGCACTGCCCTCGCGGGTTCGTACTATGAACTCGTCGACGCAGTGCATCGCTGGCATGGCGAAATCCTCAAAATCACTCCTTACATCGAAGGCCTGCCTTGCACGGTCAGCGGAGTAATATTTGGCCCTAGGAGGGTTTGTGCGACAACGGTAACGCACCAGCTCGTCGAGACGGAGGGCAGGTCGTTCGGGCGCCACTTCGGGAATCAGATCATTGGGGAGAACGACCTACGTCCCGGCCAAGTCGCCTCGATTCGAGATATGGCCCGTCGAATTGGTATCGGTTTGGCGGCGAGAGGGCTTCTGGGCTGCTTCGGGATTGACTTAGTGATGCCGACCACAGGCCAGCCGGTATTGATAGAGATAAATCCTAGACTCCAAAGCGCTACCTCGCTGGCCAACCTGCAGGAACGCTTGTCCAAGATGCTCCCGAGCCGAGCCCGCTCGGGCCGCTCCTGGCCTGTCTTGGGGTCCAGCCGACCATCGGAACCTTTCACTCGCGAAACGCGGCATTTCGCAAGTCGTCGTCTACGCCGACCGATCAGGTGACTGTCCCACGGTTCCCAGGACCGGAGTTTACGATGTCGAGTGCGATCCTCCCGTTTTTCTCGACGGGACTCGAGAGCTCGGTCCATTTGAAGCCAACAGCTCGACGATATGGCTCTGGATGTTTGCTGAACCAGGTCAGAATATGGAAGTGGGCACGCGCCTCGCGGTTATTCAGTACAGCAGGCGCCTTGCAACACTGACGTCCCCCGTGGGCCTCAAGCCGGTGGCAGATGCTGTGACGAATTGGGTTCAATCGCATGTTATCTAGATCCGTCCCCGATCCCAGTTGGGCCAATTGGTGTCGGAGCATCCCAGATAGGCCCGAGGGAACGTGAGCTCGTAGAGCGCGTCCTGAGAAGCCGGCACCTCTACAGACATCGAGGCGGGGAGGTCGCTGCTTTCGAACGTGCCTTCTCTCTGTGGCTTGACTCAGGGCGCGGCCCTTACTGTCTCGCAGTCAATTCCGGGTCGACGGCCCTTACCCTGTCCCTCGCGGCCCTGGGACTTCCCTCCGGGGCCGAAGTGATCATTCCGAGTTACGGGTTCGTGGCCTGTGCGACTGCCGTGTTGGCCGCCGGAGCGATCCCGGTTCTCCACCCCGTGGATCGGAATCTTGGGCTGGAAGTGGGCATGCTCTCAGAGCGGATCGGCCCCAAAACAGGTGCCATTTTGGCGGTCCATGCCCATGGATCATCGTGTTCGATTGATGAAATAGTGAGTATCGGCCTGGCCGCTGGTGTTTCTGTAATAGAGGATGTCGCTCAAGTGTGCGGGGGGTCAAACGGAGGGCGGCCTCTCGGGACCATGGGAGTGTTCGGCTGCTTTAGTTTTCAAGAATTCAAGCTCATCACGACGGGGGAAGGAGGTCTATTGTGACGCGTCATTCGAGTCTTTTCGCCACGACCCGGGCCCTGCATGACGCTGCAACCTATTGGGTCGAGCCCAACATCTTTGGACAAGCTTCCCCCCTTCCGTTCGCTCCGGGCAACTTTCGCTTATCGGAAATCGGGGGAGCTCTTGGTCTCGCTCAACTGGAAGCGAGCAAATCATGGATTGCGCGTCTTCGAGAGGTCAGTACGCTGTTGATCGGGCCGCTTCGGTCGAATCGCTCCGTTCGCCTGCGCCCTGAGGCGGACGCTGATGGCTCGAACGGCACGAGCGTTGTCTTCTATGTGGGAAGCAGGGATGAGGCCCTCGACCGAGCCCAGGTCTTACGAGAGCGGGGCGTGGCCGCCACCCCGTGCTCCCGGTGAACCCGGGAAGCAGGGCCTGGGCGGCACGTGGGGCGAAGTTCTGCGAAAATGCGGGGCCACACCGCTTTCAGAGAGAGATACGGCCCTTGATGTGTCCACCCTCGGGCCCGGCGTTTCAATAACCGTCAATCCAAGTATGGCTAAGCTGGATGTTGAGGAATCAGTAGCTATTTCGAACGAAACTCTCGGGTGTTAGACTTGCCTGGGGGCATTGATGTGTCGGGTTGTGTTCGGCTCGCCTGATATGAGTCGTGTTCGCCCGCTGGAATGCTAGGATAGGTGCGATGGACAAGAACACGGTAGGTTCGGTTACTGCAGAAACGGAAGCCTTCCGCGCTGGGCTCCATGTGATTGCCGAAGTGTGTCCGGAGGTAGCGGCTTCCATCACGGCTGAGTTGGAGGATCAACGACGTCAGCTCAAGATGATCGCGAGCGAAAACTACTGCTCCCCGGCCGTGCAACTCGCGATGGGCAATTGGTTGACCGACAAGTATGCGGAGGGGGCACCCCATAAGCGTTGGTATGCAGGGTGCGAAAACGTCGATGCGGTGGAGGCCCTCGCGGCCGATCTAGCGAAGGAACTGTTCGCCGCTGAGCATGCCTATGTGCAGCCTCATAGTGGAGCGGACGCGAATCTCGTCGCCTTCTCGGCCGTGCTAGCGAAACGAGTCGAGGCCCCTTTCCTGGCACAACGGGGACTCAAGGACTCTCGCGGTCTGGATGAATCGGGGTGGGCCGAGCTGCGTCAGTGCTTGCTTGGGCAGAAGATGCTGGCGATGGAACTGATGTCCGGAGGGCACCTGACGCACGGTATGAGGGCGAACATGTCGGCCAAGCTGTTCGAAATCATCCCGTATGCAGTCTCACCCGACACTGGGCTGATCGAATATGAGGAGATTCATCGTCTTGCGCTCGAGCACCGGCCGCTGCTGATCGTTGCGGGCTATAGCTCGTATTCCCGGAAGATCGATTTCAGCAAGTTTCGGGACATCGCCGACGAAGTCGGAGCGGTGTTCATGGTTGATATGGCCCATTTTGCCGGGCTTGTGGCGGGCAAGGTTTTCACCGGCACAGCTGATCCAGTGCCGTTCGCCGATATCGTCACGAGCACAACGCACAAGACGCTTCGGGGCCCGCGCGGAGGGTTTGTTCTCTGCCGGGAGGAGTTCGCAGACGCAGTCGATCGGGGGTGTCCTATGGTGCTTGGCGGCCCCCTCCCGAACGTGATGGCGGCCAAAGCGGTGGCATTCAAGGAGGCGCTGAGCGAGGACTTTAGAACCTACGCGCGTGGGGTCGCTGCTAATGCCGCCAGGCTCTCCGATTGCCTGCAAAGCCTCGGCGAAGTCATACAAACCGGTGGGACAGACAACCATCTCCTACTCGTGGACGTGCGGCCACACGGCCTAACTGGTAGGCAAGCGGAGAGTGCTTTGCGTGCCTGCAATATCGTCGTGAACAGGAATGTGTTGCCGTTCGATCCCAACGGTGCTTGGTTCACAAGCGGCATTCGGGTCGGGACATCCGCCCTGACAACGAGGGGATTCTCTGCCGTGGACATGGAAACCATTGCCCGGCTGATCCATCGAGTGCTCGTCTCAATGATCGTGCCGGACGGCAATAGGTCCAAATGGGAGCTTGGGGACGACGTTCTGGCTGCAGTCCGCGCTGAGGTGTCGAACCTAACTAGAGCCAGGCCACTGTACGCAGAAGTCGACCTGTAGCGCGGAGCTTGGGTTGGCAATAACACGCTACCATGATGCCCGCCTTGCAGACACAAACCTCCTGAAGTCATGTCTCCGCGCCGCAGAGCGAGAGCGGGGTGCGAGTATTGCCCTCCTATCTCGCGATGTGGCGGTCACGTATCGAGAGATGGAGCAGTATGTCAGCGGCGTCGCCTCGAGTTTCTCCCGCTTGACAGGACTGAGTGGAAAGCTTGTCTCGTTGAGGCTGAGGGGTGGCCCTGAAGATGTCATCACGATGTTGGGCATTCTTCGGGCGGGTGCATCGATCTTACTTCTTCCCACTCGCAGGTTCCTTTCCGCAGTCGCTCAGGAGTCGCTGGGCGTCGCGCCATTGTCCTTTTAGATGACTATTGTGACCGTGACGTGAATCCCATGGCTTGGAACGAACTACCGGGAGTAAAGTTGGCCTGCGATCAATTCTTGGCGGGCCGGCCGGAGCGGGTGACCGTCGTTGGTGCAGATTGTGACCTGTCGCTGGGCTACTTCAGAAAATCGACTCGTAGTCCAACGGAGTTCTGACCAGGCAAAATAGCCAGTTTCCCCAGACCCGAGCCGGTTCTCTCTGGGCTGGTCGGGAACGGGCTGACCGTGCGGTCCCCCTAAAGCACCTTGGAGAGAAAGGCTTTCGTCCGCTCCTCGCGGGGCGCGCCGATCACCTCGGCGGGCTCGCCTCGCTCCACGATCACGCCGCCGTCCATGAAGACCACCTGGTCGGCAACTTCTCGGGCAAAGCCCATCTCGTGGGTGACGACCATCATGGTCATCCCCTCGCCCGACAGGGCCCGCATCACGTCGAGGACGTCGCCCACCAACTCCGGGTCGAGGGCCGACGTCGGCTCGTCGAATAGCATGAGCTTTGGGTCCATGGCGAGGGCACGGGCGATCGCGACCCGCTGCTGCTGGCCCCCGGAGAGCTGGGAGGGATAGGCCCCCGCCTTCTCCGAGAGGCCCACGCGCTCCAACAGTGCTTGGGCCCGTTTCGTGGCCTCGGCACGAGGCGTCCCACGGACGCGGCAGGGCGCCTCGATGATGTTGCCCAGCGCCGTCATGTGGGGGAAGAGGTTGAAGCGCTGGAACACCATGCCGACCTCGGCCCGTCGCTCGGCCACCTCCTTCTCCTTGAGTTCGTAGATGCGGTCCCCCACCTGCCGGTAGCCGACCAGGTTCCCGTCCACCGAGATCCGTCCGGCGTCGATTTTCTCCAGGTGGTTGATACACCGCAGCAGCGTGGACTTCCCCGACCCGGATGGGCCGAGAATGACCATGACCTCGCCCCGGTGGACCTCCAGGTCGATGCCCCGCAGCACCTCGAGCCGCCCGAACCGCTTGTGGACACCCTGCACGTCGACCATGAGGCGGCCCCCGGAGTCTGCCATCTCAGGTCGCCGTCCCGGCCCGGACCGGCAGCAGGTTGCGGCGTAGCCGTTGCAGCGGCGTGAGCGGCAGCTCCCGCGATGCGCCGCGGGCGAAGCGGCGCTCGAGGTAGTACTGGCCGACCGTCGCCACGCTGGTCAGGACGAGGTACCAGATGCTGGCATCCAGGAGTAGCTCGACCACGCGCAGGTTCGTCGAGTAGATGTCGTTGGCCCGGCGCAGCAGTTCCCCGTAGAGGACGACCGACGCCAGCGACGAGGTCTTCAGCATCGAGATGAACTCGTTGCCCGTCGGGGGGATGATGACCCGCATCGCCTGAGGCAGGATCACCCGGCGCATGATGAGACCGGCCCGCATGCCGAGTGCTTGGGCCGCTTCGGTCTGGCCTTCGTCGACAGAGATGATGGCGGCCCTGACGATCTCGGCCATGTAGGCGCCCTCGTTCAGACCGAGGCCAAGGAGCGCCGCCATGAACGGCGTCATGAACTGCACCATCGGCTTCTGGTACAGCACGACGTGGGTGAAGGGCACCGAGACAGCGAAGGTCTTGAACACCGCCGGCACCGCGTTGAACCAGAACAGTAGCTGGACCAGGACCGGCGTGCCGCGGAAGAACCAGATGTAGAGCCAACTCGTGATCGACAGCACCGGGTTCTTGGCGAGCCGCATCACGGAGCAAATCACGCCCAGGGTGATGCCCACGATCTGGGCGAGGACCGAGATGACGAGGGTGTTGCGGAGGCCCTCGAGGATGGACCCGTTGAACAGGAATTGCCGGACGACTGCGAAGTCGGCGAAGCGCGAGTTGACGATCAGCCGGATGAGCAGCGCCAGGAGTCCGAGCAGGACGGCCGCAGCCACCCATCGGCCCCGGTGGCGGAGGGGGACCGCCAGGATCTGGTCGGGAGGGGTGGGCTGACCCATGGGCCTACCCCTGGGCTCACCCGGCCCCTCGGGCTCAGGTGCCGGTGCCGCCGTTGATGTCCGCGGTCTTGAGGGCACCCGCCGAAACGCCCCACGTGCTGAGGATCTGATCGTATGTACCGTCAGCGATGATCGCCTTCAGGGCCGACTGCACCGTATCGCGGAGCTGGGCGTTGTCCTTGCTGAAGGCGATGCCGTAGGGAGCGCTCATGAATTGCTGACCGGTCACCTGGAAGTCGTTGCCGCCGCCCGACGTCTTGGCGTTGTAGGCTGCCACGGGGAAGTCGTTCAGGTCGGCGTCGCTGCGGCCGATCTTGAGTTGCTGAAGGGCGTCGGTGTCCTTGTCGAGCTTCAGGACGTTGACGGTTGCCTTGCCGGCCGCCTGGCACTTCGTTGACTGACCGTCCGCAACGTCGGCCTGGGTGGTGCCCTTCTCCAGGGCCACCGTCTTGCCGCACAGGTCGTCCAACGAGTTGATGTTTTTGGGGTTGCCCTTCTGGACGAGGATCCCTGTCCCGGCCGTGAAGTAGTCCACGAAGTCGACCTCTGCCTGCCGAGTCTTGGTGTCCGTCCTCGCCGACATGACCATGTCGAACCGCTTCGCCTTCAAGGCTGCGGGCTGCCCGTCGAAGGGCGTGTTCACGAACGTGACCTTGACCCCGAGCTTGACCCCGAGCGCCTGACCGATGTCGTAGTCCACGCCCTCCACTTGCTGGGTGCCCTCCTTGAAGAACTCGATGGGCGCGTAGCCGACGTCCGAGCCCACCTGGATCTCCTTGCTTGTCTGGATGGCCGCCGGCAGTTTTGCGAACAGGGTGGCAGAGGAGGGGGTGCCCGATGGCGAGCTGGTTGCCGTCGACGTGCTCTTGCAGCTGACGCCTCCGGCTGCCACGGCAAGCAGGACCAGTGCGACGAGAGGCTTCCGCAAACCCAGTCTGGCCGGATTGCTCATGACCCTCCCCCAATCCATGAGTCCTTTGCCAACGAGACGAGATTGTCGCATGCGATGGCGCCCACGCGCCTGGGTGCATGTCAGCCCACGAGCCGGTAGAACCGCCAGAAGTCGTTGTCAATCGGCAGCACCTCCACATCGACAAAGCCGGCCTCCTGGGCGTGGCTCCGAAGCATTGGCGTCCGCATGATGGTGCCGGTCCCGGCGGCTGGCGGGTCCGTCAGGGCAGTCGGGAGGCAATGCAGGGCGCTCCAGCCGAACTGTAACCGCTCAGCGTGGTCGGCCCGACGGTGAACGCGTCGGCGACCCGCTCGTCGGCTGGGACCACGGTGCCGTGCTCGCTGCGCAGCGACCGCATGGAGCGCAACGCACTCACCGGATCGCACATGTCGTGGATGGTCTCGAAGGCACACACCAGTTCGAAGCCGCCGGCAAGGGTCGGATCTGCGGCGTCCCTCTTCTCGAAGATGACCTACGTCGGCCCAGCACTTCGGCACCCGTGGCCGCGTGAAGGTCAGCGGCACGGTCGATGGCCATCCCTCCCGCAGCCGTTCATGGCCGCTCCATGGCTGCCTAACCGCGATATCCGCGGCGAAACAGCCATGGATGCGCGGTGGGGGTCATCTCCATCCCCCAGGCAGCAGGCAGGTAGGCCGGGCAGGCAGGCTGCGGCCCGCGGGAGCCCGTGGGCCGCGTCGCCACGTCAGGCCTGGTGGAAGAGCCTCCCGAACAGCGACCACGGCGACGACCTCTGCCGAGACCTCGCCCGGGCCATCCCCTCGAATGGCCCGGGCGTCGATCTCGATTCCCCCGAATCGTCGTGGCCCTCCTCCCCGGACGCTGAGTGCAGCAGCCGGGATCGCCGCCGAATCCGTTGCCGCCCGCACCGCCTCCTCGAGCGGCTCCGCCGAGGACCGCTCCGCTGGCATGTCCTGCCCCAAGGGTTCCGCCCGCCGGGAACTCCCGTAGCGTCAGAGGACTGGTTTCCGGTCAGCGCTCGGTCAGCGCGAAGGCGACCTTCCGGTGGAAGGAACAGAGGCTCTTGCGGTCCCAGGCCCGGCGGGTGCACCCGGGCCAGGCGCACGCGAGCGTGCCGGCCATGCCGTGCACCCGCTCCAGGTGCTTTGAGCAGATGCGAGCCTGCTGGGCGGGAGAGCCGCAGGAGTCCCGGCAGTTGGCGGGCCAGACGCATCCCGCGGCCACGGCGATCACCCCTGCCCGCCATCCAAGGGGTGGCCGGGACCGCCGAGCGAGCGGTTTCTTGGCGTCGTCACGGCAGCGGCCCGTGCTCGCACCGACCGCCCACGGCCCCCATATCGGCAGCGGTGGCAACGAGGGTCGGCTGTTGTCGATCCACCACGAGGCGGCCAGGCCGCTCCTCGTTGGCGTCCGCAACGACCTGATTGCTCTGACAGTTGATCACGGATTTCAGCGGGAGCAAGCAGGTGCCCGATAGTACGGGCGTAACAAATCGGCAACTTATCCTGACCCCCTTTGGCCTCGCCGCCAGCGTCCTTCGGCGGACTCGACGTTGTCCTGGCCAGGATCGGGGTGAGAGCCTCGCGTCACAAGGCCCACCTGGTCCTTTCACTGGTCCGAATCGTGGTCCCCTCGTTCCGGCCTCTTGAGGTGAGACCCGGAGACCTGGCTACCCGCTGCGGCCGGGCAGAGGCAGTCGAACCGCTCGCCGCCCGAGCGGTCGGTGGCCTTTCAGATGCGCTCGACCTCGATGGCCAGCACGCCGAGAGCTTCCTTGTCGCGGGGGTGATGTCCTGGTTCCGGCAGCTACCAGCTTGAAATACGGCTTCAGGTTCATGTCCTTGCGGGGCTGCAGCCTGCTCATGGCCTCGCTCGAACGAGTTCGCTGTACTGCTCGTGGAACTCCTGGTCGGCGGCCAGCCGCGGGTACCGGACGGCGAGCACCCTGTCCAGTTCTGCGGCTCTGGACCGCACCGAACCGACCACTCGTGGTGACGTGAGAGCGAGACGTCCTTGACCCATCGCTTCGTCGGGTGAGCCGAGCTCGGCCAGGGCGATGCCGAGATCGATGCGGGCGACCGCCTCTCTGCTGGGGGAGCGCGACTGGGCTGGGACGGCCTGGTGAGCGGCCACGGCCTGATGTGCATACCGCTTGGCCTGCTCGAAGTCGCCCAGCCAGATGTAGGAGGACGCCGGGAAGCCGGTCAGGGCGTAGTCGGCCAGGACCCTGGTGTCCACGGTGAACCGCATGGGTGTCGTCGACGGGAGCCTGTCATACAGATCTTTCGCCTCGGTGAGGAGGTGCTCGCACTCGTCTCGCTGCCCCAGCCGGGCATGGGCACGGAGGGCCTGACCGCGCAGCCGAACCGCCAGAGGATGGGAGGTCGGGGCCCCGCCGATGCCCCTCCTCGCTGCCGCTGCCGCCCGGTGCGGGTGGTCGGCGTACATGGCTATCGAGGCCATCTGGTCGGTGGCCCAGGCGCACAACTCGTCGTGGCCCACCTGGTCGGCGTGTTCGAAGCAGTCGATCGCATGCGCTTCCGCTGTGAGCGCGTCGCCGAGGTCGTGGGCGAGCCAGGCCAGTATCTCGTCCAGCCATGCTGCGTAAACATAGAGCTGCCTGCCTTCCTTGAAGGTGTGGCGCCCTTGGAGCAGCTCCTGCACCCGAGCACGGTAGGCGCGGGCTACGGCAAACTGCTCAGCAAGCGATTCCTTGGAGTGGGACCATGCAGTTCGGTGAGGACCGCTTCGAGATGATCGAATGTCCCCGCCCCCACGCCGGAGATCCCGGTCAACCGGGTGAACTCCGTGGCTTCCCCGCCGGCCACGCGCAGGACGCGCCGCAGGATCTCGGGAGCCACCACTGCCGCTCGGAGGAATTCTCG
>WNFB01004432.1_pt1 | contig 12499 bp, 9 predicted proteins | sample 5400501 | NCBI WGS metagenome assembly WNFB01 (sample SAMN13153341, study PRJNA577476) | soil metagenome | isolation source: 200 cm saprolite under Douglas fir tree site 2 hole 1 | place: USA:California | collected 2015-04-18 | reverse complement strand
CGCACGAGAACTCGAAATGTGCTACGCCTCCATTAGCTTTGTAGCCAACATGGCCGCCGGGCTCCAGAGAACATTATCAGCAAGAGAAGTAGAAGAGAAAGGCAGGGAGACAAGCCAACTGCTCAACAAGATCCTCATCGGAGCAATAGGGAAGATCCCCGAATCTAGACGTGATTGTTCATGTGCCACCGCGCTCGCCCATGCCCGACTGAAAGCGGACGATGCTAAGGAGACACGGAAATGATAGATAGTCTCCTAAGAATTGCCGGCGTCTACAAGGCCTACGAAAAATATCTCACGCAACAAATCAAAGGCAGCCCTATGCCGGAGCACGTTGGAATAATCTTAGACGGCAATCGACGCTGGGCGACGGAAAACGCGCTAAACTCGAACGACGGTCACTGGGCCGGAGCGAAGGTGGGAGAAGAGGTTCTTGATTGGTGCCTGGAATACGGGATAAAGACGCTGACACTTTACACGTTTTCAACCGAGAATTTCTCCAGACCCAGTGAAGAAGTAAAGGCAATCCTGAAAATAGTCGAAGAAGAAGCGCGAAAACTGGGAAAAGACAAGAGGCTCCACTCTCAGAAAGTCAGAGTCAAAGCCCTAGGTCGAACAGACCTGCTTCCTGATAGTCTGCAAGATGTCTTCAAGAGACTCGAAGACGAAACCAGCCAGTACGACCATCACTTCTTGAACCTGGCCATTGCCTACACTGGAAGGGCGGAAATCGTCGACGCTACCAAAAAGATCGTGGAAGATGTTCACCAAGGCCACATTTCACCACAGCAGATCGACGAAGACACCTTCCACAAGTACCTGTACACTGCACACCTTCCAAACCCCAACCCGGATCTAGTCATTCGAACCTCAGGTGAAGAGAGACTCAGCGGCTTCCTTTTGTGGCAGTCGGCCTACAGCGAACTTGTATTCGTAGATGTGTACTGGCCAGAATTTCGCAGAATAGACTTCCTACGCGCAATACGACTCTACCAGATGCGCCATCGACGGTTTGGCCGTTGAGCTTTTCGCCGGCGAATACGAATGACGCACTTATCTAGACAGTAGCCGAGTACTCCAGGGCCCAGGCCTTGGTCTACATAAAGAGAATCGACATTCGAGGCTTCAAGACCTTCAACAAGAAGGTCTCCGTCAACCTCGACCGAGGATTCACGGTAATCACAGGCCCTAATGGCTCAGGCAAGTCCAATATCCTCGATTCGCTAAAATTCGCGCTGGGGGAATTAAGCCCTCGGGAGCTCCGAGGTGGCTCTCTCTCAGACCTCATTCACAAGTCAGGAGGTGAAGGCGCTCGGTCAGCCTATGTTGTAGTCCAGTTCGACAACTCCGACCGGAAGATACCAGTAGACTCTGACCTCGTCACGGTATCCCGAGAATTTTCCAAAGGAGGCGAAGGAATCTACAGACTCAATGGCAGACGCCTCTCTAGAAAACAGGTCCAAGACATTCTTAGCTCCGCCGACATTCAGGTAACTGGCTTCAACCTTATCGCACAACACTCCATCACCCGCCTCGCTGAGATTGGCACCGAGGAGCGAAGAAGGATTCTCGAAGACCTCATCGGATTAGGAGTTTTCGAGACGAAGAAAGCGGAGGCCAAGGTGCAACTCCAAGAGGCTGATCTAAACTTGAAAGTCGCCGCAGCGAAGGTCGACGATGTTAGAGCCAGAATAGATCAGTTGGAGCGTGAGCGAAATGACCTCCTTCGCTACAAGATGCTGCAGAAGGAGATAGGAAGCCAACAAGCACAAATCCTGTCCTCACAGATAGCTGGTTTCGAAACAAAGCGAGTCTCTGCCCTCCAGGCGCTCGAACAGGAGCAAAAGAAGTTAGAGGAACTCCGTCTAGAGCGTGACAATCTCAGCGCCCAAAGAGTGCAGACAGAAGCTGAGAGGCGACAATTCGAGGAGAAGACCGTAACTCTTGGAAATCAAGAATTATTCGAAGTTGAGAGGAAAATCGCAGAATCGAGCAATGGAGTAGTCAGGGCCAAGGTAGAAGCCGAATCCGCCCGCAACCTTCTCAACACCCGCACTAGGCAACGCGAATCTCTCCTGAAGCAAGGCGAAGACATCGACGACAGCATCAAGCAGCTGACGATTTCAATACGAGGCCTCACGGGGCGGCAAACACGCCTCGAAGAGCAATTCACAGACTCCAACAGCAAAGCAGAGAAACTGAATGAGGCTCTAAAGACTGCGCGAGATTCCCTTTCCCAAGATTCGAAACAACGGGAAGAACTCGATGCCGAGATACAGGCAATAGAGAAAGAACTCTCCGGACTCATTGCGTCAAGCAAAGGAAGCTCTACAAAACTAGATTTAACCGCAAGCCACCTCCAGACCTTAGAATCTCGCCATCAGGAATTCTCTCAATTAGGCGAAGAGCTGAAAAAGAGAATACGTGAAATGGAGAGATTTGCGAAAGAACAAGAAAAAAGACTTCAAGACATTGAAGAGAAAGCGAAAGAGTACACGGAACTCAAAGACCAACGCCGGAAGGAAATAGAAGAAGCCCTAGACGTGGTGAAGAGAGCACGAGTTACCGTAACAGAATTCAACACTCAAAGGAACATCGCCGACACCATCCAAGCAGAGGAACGAGCACTCCAAAAAATAGAGGAGATGGCTGAGGAGGGAGCCATCAAAGGAGTGCTCGGACGCCTACAAGACCTGATAAAATTCGGTGACGAATATGGAAAAGCGGTAGAGGCGGCCAGCGCCGGTTGGATGAGAGCCCTCGTCGTCAAGGACCTAGAAGTGGCCATCAAATGTGTCGAAAGCCTCAAGAGAACAAAACTCGGCCGAGCCAAAATAATTCCTCTTGAAGATCTCGAACTCCACGCGACCGACGACGGCGACGAAGAGACTCCTGGGATAGTCGGCCCCATTTCCAAAGTAATAAAATCAGAAAAATCAGTAGCGCGAGCAGTCCAGTTCGTCTTCGGGGACACGATGCTCGCTACTAACCAGAGAGCAGCATTCATGAGCGCCTCCAAAGGTCTAAGGTGCGTAGTAACCAGCGGAGACCTATACGAGCCCGGAGGGGGCCTGGAGAGCGGGTACTACAGAGCACCCTTCGATGTCTCGACAATCGTCCCAAGGTCTGCAGCGCTAGAAGGGTTGGAGCGAACTGTCAAATCGCTAGAAACAATCGTCCAGCGGTCCCGAATTGAACTCGATAGACTAGAATCTGAAATTGGGACGTTAAGGGAAGACAGAGTTTCCACGAGTAAGACTCAAGAAGCTCTAACCCGCGACGTAGAGATGGCTCAGAAGAGCCTAGAGCGGACGAGAGCAGCTCTTCAGCAGACCAAGAGACGAGTTGATAGTCTTCAAAGCTCAATGCGAAATGAACGCGAACTTTTGGAGGAAATGGCTCAGAAGCAAGGAGAGATGAAACGGCGACTATCCGCTCTTGAGGAAGAACGGGTGAAGCTGAAAATTGAACATAGAAGAACGACGATAAGTGAACATGAACGCGAACGAGATCGCGCTGTTGACGAGGCAGAAACTCTACTACGAGAGAAGTTAGAACTTGAGAGCAAGCTGGCCTCCAACCAGTCCACGCTTGACACTTTGCGACCCGGATACGACCAGCTGAGAATACAGCTAAGGGCCTTGGAATCCGAAATCCGGCACGAGGAAACACGGGTCCAAGAGGCCGACAAGGAGGCTGATGAATTACAGCGGAAGATGAAAATCCTCAATGAGGAGAAATCTCGTCTTGTCGGCAGCCTCGGGTCCGTAACTAATGAAAGGAGAAAGTACGAAGAGAAGTTCGCAGCGATAGAAGAATCTCTGCAACAGCTAATCGACAGAATGGACCCACTCAACGCCACTGTTTCAGAGCTGAAAGCTGGAATCAGAGAACTTGATACCCAGCTGGCAATGTTCAGTGCACAAGTTCGTAACTTGGGATTCGAGAAGCCCCTAGATGTCGCTCCCGAAGCGATAGAGGAGGCTCAGAAGACAAAGAAGGGCCTGGAGAAGGAACTCGAAGAAATTGGCGCAGTAAACCAACTCGCAACTCAACAGTACGAGGATCTCAAAGATGGTTACAAACATCTCTCTGTCAGAATAAGCGATCTTGAGCGAGAGAAGCTGGCAATTCTCGATTTCATGAACGAGCTAGAGAAGAAGAAGCTAGATACTTTCTTGACAGCCTTCACGAAGGTTAACGAGACCTTCCAGCAAATATTCCACGATATCACGACCTCGGGAAATGGTAGGATGGTCCTCGACAGTCCAGAGAATCCTTTCGAGGGAGGCCTCGACGTGTTGCTCCAGTTCCCTGGAAAGACAGAACTCACCATCGGCAGTGCCAGTGGCGGAGAAAAATCCGTCTCCACGGTGTGCTACCTCTTAGCGTTGCAGCAAATCCATCCTATGCCCTTCTATATTTTGGACGAGATAGACGCTCACCTAGACGTTCTTAATGCCAAACGGCTAGCAAGCCTAGTCAGATCAAAGAGTTCTGAATCTCAGTTCATCGTAATCTCACTGAAGGATACGACGATCTCTCGAGCAGACAGAGTATTCGGAGTGTTCATTGACAAAGGTCAGAGTCAGGTAATCTCGCTACCAGACAAAGGAGGAATGAAAGATTGAGCGCCCCACAGGACACGTACTGGCTCAAGCCACCCTTTACAGTGCTATTCGACCTATTACACATACACAGGGTCAAACCGTGGGAAGTTGACCTAGCCCATCTTCTAGGAGAATTGATGAAGGAAATGAGAGGACGAGGCTTCATTGACTTCTCTGTCAGCGGAACGGCGCTCCTCTCATCAGCTATCCTACTAAGAATGAAGTCGGAACTAGTCCTGAAGATGGAAGAACCTAGGAAACCGCCACTGGAGAGACCTACGGATTTCGTCCCACCCCCTCTCGCATTCCCCATCAGATACCAATCCACGACCACGTCCCTTGAGGAAGTTCTGAAAGGGATCCTCGACGTGCTCAAGTCCGAGAGAATGCTCCCAGCCGCCACCTCTCAATTGGTAACCCGAACCCCCGCAGTGTTTGAGCAAGCCGACGACTGGCTAGTGAGAATAGAAGAGGAGATCAAGACATTCCTGCAGAGACTTTTGCGAGAAGCCACCTCAAACGGGAGGCTCTCGTTCGTCCGTTTACTTGGAAAAGGGGACGCTGTTGAAGCGGTACGAATGTTCATCATGCTTCTGTTCCTAGCAATGGAGGGAAAGATAGGGTTGGAACAAAACGAGGAATTCGGGGACATACAAATCGAGCTGAGGGAGCATGGAAGCACAGCCTCAGATTGAACCCTCCGCCAAAGCTCATTCAATGCAGCTACAACTATGTGAGGCCGCCTTGTACGTGTCCGGCAGACCCTTAGACCTCAAGACCATAGGGTCCATCATAGGCGCCCGGTCGGAGGACAAGATCAGGACTATCGCTCGCACGGTAGCTCAGCGTTATGGAAAGATAGACAGCCCAGTACAAGTATTGGAACTGCCCGACGGACGGTTTGTCATGCAGCTAAGGGCAGAATTCGCCAAACATGTGAGAAAACTGTCTAACAGGCCCCTGCTGACCCCAGGCCCGCTCAGAACCCTCTCTTTCATTGCCTTGAGACAGCCCATTTCCCAAGCATACGTGGTACGGGTTCGAGGAAAACTCGCCTACGGACACGTCAAACAACTAAAGGATATGGATCTCATCACAGATGAGAGAATCGGACGAACAAGGTTGCTGAGGACAACGATGACTTTTGCCGACTACTTCAACCTAAGCCACGATCCATACATAATGAAGAAAGAGTTGAAGAATGTCCTAGAGTTGAAAGATGAACCTACTCAGACCCCACCACCATCACCGTCTATCACTCAACACTAGCTGTTGCCCTCTGAATTCGTCAGGAAACTGTGCTATCAGGAAATATTTCAACGGCCAAGGCATCTGCAGAGTAATCTTCTCGAATACGAGAAACAACGCCCAGGCAAAACTGAACGGAAAGCTCATCGCCCCCACCTTCTCGTTACCGAGTTCCACCAATCGGTTCTCTTTTGAGTTTTTGGCCAGGGAAAAGCACTCAGTTCCGACAATTTAGTCGATGCTAGACAGGGCCCTGACGACACCGCTCGACATCTAGTTAATGCCTATGGTACTGAGTGGCTTCTTACGCTTGCTTCAACTGGAATAGTCATGCCGGATCGTTGGACGCCAAGCGCGTCGAGCAAGTGACGGTAATGGGGGATGGGGTTGCGACTTCTGAGAAGGTACGAGAAATGTATTCCATCTGCCTTTCCATGTAGGACTTCGTAGGCTCGGGCGGCCACCTGAACTCCTCCGTCAATCGGCTTCTTTGCCAAAGTCTCCCTGACTTGGTGCGGGAGAGGAATACCGAATTTGTGGCTGACAAAGAGCACATTCTCCAGACTGCTAGGAATGGAGACTTGAACGAACAATGGCACATTGAGACCATGGGAACGGAGATGGTCTATGTGTTCCAAGACAACTTCATCATCGAAGGCCACATTTGTGATAACATACTCGGCCCCGGCATCCACTTTCCTAAGGGTCCGGGCAATCTCACGCTCTCCGTCTTCCGCATATTGGTTAGTGACCGCACCAATGCACGGTCGGCGACCATCAAACACGGATAAGACTCCACGAATCAGTTCTTCAGTCTTTTTGAAATCATACTTCTTGGCAAAGGAGCCAGGAAAGGGATCACCAAAGACAACGAGAAAATTCTCCAAACCCTTCTCAAAGAGCGCGGGAATCGTGGCGAGGTCTGACTTGCGAAAATCCCTACACGTGAGCGAAGGAACAGACTCGATCCCCGTCTTCCGAACAATAACGGCCGAGGCGATGCTCCTCTGCTGAGGAGTTACGTGAAAGTTTACAGGGTAGCTAGGATCCTGCGAACCGTTCCTCAAGGCGGGAATTGTGATGCCGTCCACACGGCCTCTGAGAAGAGATAGGTCGGACGTGACGACCCGGTCTGGAATGAGCTCTACGGTAAGGAGAGAGTGATGATTTGCCTCGCTAGCCAGCTTCACGCTAAGGCCTCCCTCGCGAGCTCCGCGCCGTTCACCAAGTTGGCGAGCTTGGCGAAGGTTACGTTCCAAGTTCTTGTCCTGAGTCCGCAGTCTGGGTTTGTCCAGATCTTCTCAGGGTCTCCCACGATCTTCGTCGCGTAGAGCAGTCGGTCACGTATCAGCTCGGGAGATTCTATAATGTCCCGTTCTAGCCCTTTGCCTGCTTCGGGAGGAACATCTCCGGAAAAGTCGTGGACGTGAACGACACCCACCCCGAATTCACCCTCGAACCCGTTTTCCACAAAATGTCGGAGGTCTCCATATCCCGCTCGATGCTCTTCATCCACTCCAAGACTTGGACCATCTCTGTTAGCAAACTCTAGAGCCAGATGACTACACTTGTCAAGTTTCGGCGCGTATTCCGCGAGAATCTTGTATCCAATCTCCGAAGGATAACACGTGTGATCGCTGAACTTGACATTGAACCCTCTGACCGTCTCATTCCACGCCTCAACAAACAAATCCATCTCTGAAGATTCGGGGTGGGTAGTAACAGCCGGCTCATCAATCTGAATCCAGGTTGCGCCGGCATCAACCAGATCCCGAATCTCCGGACGAATTACCTCTTGAACAAAGTCGAGGAGGAACTCTCTCTTCGCTTCCAGCTTTCTTTCTTTGAGATTCGAACTGTTTCGTCGCTGGGAGTAGTATCCGCTGAATGACCAGTCGACTAAAGTGTAGGGTCCTGTAATCGGGACCTTTACGGGGTTCTTGGCGTTCTTCCTGACATCCAAGAATTCCTGGAGGTATATCGCGTGTTTCCGATGAATCTTTGCCTCTGCAACCGCCTTGTTGAAGTACTTGTAGTCGAACGACTGAACGTGGCCGAGAACCCTCATCCCCTCCACTGCTCGTATCACATGTTCGTACATCTCGACCCTTTGCTGCTCTCCTCCCACACCATCATTATCAAGACCCGTTATTTCGAAGAGCCTTAGTCCGTAAACCGTCGAAAGTTCGAGAAGCTCCTTCGTCCTTGTCTTCTGGTCAGTCGCTCCTAGTAGCTTCTTGGCTCGATCGTGATAATCCCGTATGTCCAGTCGCTGAGCCCATTCTTCAGCCTCTGCCAGGTCTTGGCTGGTAAGGGGGTGCGTTAGCCCCTTGGTTCGCCATCGAGGCTTTGCCAGGCTTCCAATCTCTTGAACTGGGAATAGCTTTGCCATCTAGTGTTTCTCCTAAAGTAGACTCGAAGCTTTCGCGAGTGCTTGCGCTTTGGCGTCCGCGACTTGGCGGGGCACAAACTTCAGATCAGAATTGGGAACGAGAGTTAGCTCTGGGGAAGAGATATGCTTTCTTGCCCGAGTAGTCGTTTCAGCGATCCAACTCGGATCCTCGACATTCGAATCTCTTGAATCCACGATGCCGAAGGCTAGCCTCTTAGAAGTCTCAATTTTTAGGCGTGAATAGTCAGTCTCGAAAAGATCAAAACCGACAGTATCCACAGGCAGTTCGAGGAGCTTCGGGAGAATTGGGGACGCGTCACCGAAGTAGGTCTGGATGGAGAAATCCGAGGCTACGCCTTCCACTGTCCTCCCAATTGCGCTTAGCGCAAGTTCCAGTTCTTCCCTTTCCGCTTGTCTTTCTCTGTATGGCTGATAGACTAGACATGGCTCAGACAATTGGATGGAGGAGATTCCTTGCTCGTTGAGTCGCTTTAAGATCTCTCGCTCTGCCAGCGCTAGATCGTAGATGTAGTCCGACTTCTCGCTGTAATGCCTGTTTTCCGATAGCTCAGAGAAAGTGTACGGGCCGACTACAACGACCTTCCAGCGCTTTGTTCTTGGCAGGAGGTCGGTCCGGATGAAATTCTTGGTCTGGAAGTCGCCCAAGGCGACTCTTGAAGTGACGATTGGTTTCCGGTAGAAGGTGTTGGTGTCAAACCATCGAGAATAGCGAGTGCCTGCCACTATGCCTTTGAGAGACTCCGCGATAGGCCTTAGCTGGTCCTGCCAACCAAGCGCACCATCGGAAAGATACTCGAATCCGAGACCGTCTTGCAGATTGATTAACTGTAGTGTATCTTCTTCCAGCTGTCGATCAGTATCTACCCTAGGAGTTCTGCCACGGTCGTAAGACCGCGTCAGCTCAATGAGTCGTTCTGATCGGGAATGGATCCCGGCCAGCTGGGTGTTGGGACACATTTACGTAGGTTTTACAATTATTCTGATTATATAAGTTCACTTGTACGCATATTCCGAAAGGAATATTTGGTTTTTCACATCTCGTATTCCGTTAGGAATATCTGTAGCGTTCCCACTAGGTGGTACATGCTACCTTCACTAGACGAGATTCCGAAGAAGAGGAAGGAGTTGCGCCTAACCCAGTCCAAGCTAGCTGAGCTCGCCGGGGTGAGCCAGTCAATCGTCGCTAAGATCGAATCGGGAAGTGTAGACCCGTCCTACTCGATCATGAAGAAGCTTGTTGAAGCGCTGGAAAGACAAAGCGTTCAAACCTCTCGTCCCCGCGTCAGCGAGATCATGAGCCGCCCAGTCATCTCAGTCTCAAGAACCCAACTGGTAAGAGAAGCAGTGGACCTAATGAGAAAGAGAGGCTTCTCCCAGCTCCCTGTCTTCGAGGGCGGCAGATGCGTGGGAAGCATTTCGGAAAAGACGATTCTGGACCGGGCTGCTCGCGGTGAGCCGCTGGAGTCGCTTCTGAACTATCGGGTCCGCGACATAATGGACTCTCCGCTCCCTCTGATCAACGACGACACGCCTCTAGACATGGTGCTTGGACTATTGCAGGGAAACTATGGAGTACTAGTGTCCAAGGGAGAGAACACCATTGGAATACTGACAAAGTCAGATATTCTCAAAGTAAAAAGATAGAATTTCAATTTCTCCCACCAGCATTCTTGTCAGGGGGCATTTTCCCACGCCAGGGCGCAATGAGCCATCTACATCACCTTACTTCTCGTCACTCGTCTGAACCCTTTTGCATTCTCATAACAAAGATCTCTCTTGTATTCACTCCCTACTAGTTACCGTGGCCATCTCAGCTGAGATCTCGCATTTTAGCATCGAAGAGTTCGAGGTTTTCAGGGCCCCGCTTCTCGCGTCCCAGTTGTTTCCTTTGGCTTTCGGGGAGAGTAACAGCATCCATATCCAAGATCAAGCTCTGCTTGTCTCCAACTCGAAATCACTTCGAGTGAAGTTCATCCTTGCCTGAGAGGAAATTGGGAAAACAGCAAAGGTCGGTAATATGCAAGTCCACCACGTAGTACTCGGTAAACCAGGCTTTGCCCGGAGGGTCTTGGAATGCTAACCATATTCGGGAAAAAGAAGAAGGATGAGAAGCCCCATCAGGCCGATCAGACGAACGAGGACCGAGCCACTTCGGCGAACGTTCCACCAGTTCAGAGCCCAAGTCAGGATCAGAGCCAAGGACCGATTTCCACCCCGGGTCAAGCTTCGAATCCGGTTCGAAGTCCTGCATCAACTCCTCCTGCAAGAAACCCGGCTCCTCCCCCACCCTCAGTGAGGCAGGCATCTTTCAACCCCCAATACCCATCCGAGGAAACGTCCCTAAACAAGCTGCTCCAGTCTCTCCTTCAAGACATGCCTAGTGCCACTACAGGCTCTGACGGAGCATCAGCCTCGCCGGCTCTTCCAGCGAGCACTCCCGATTATGTTCCCTTGAGGTCAACTCCTGCCAGCAGGCCAATGGTCATAATGCAAGGCGAGAATGGGGAGAAGGTGGTCGAAGATGACGAGGAGTCATTTTCGGAGAAGCAGGGACAAGCTCCTCCTTCGGCCAAGATGGTCAGGCCTCCGGCGCCCGACCCCCAGATTGCTAAGGTTGAGATTAGAGCACCACTTGTCCCTCAGAAAAAAGAAGAGCCTCCTGAGAAGCCAGTTGAAAGAGCGGTTAAGGCCGAGAAGGCTGAGAAGCCGGAAAAACCAAGCAAGGAAACGACACCCCGAAAAGATACCAGAGCACAACAAGCATTCGACCACATATTCCAACTGACACAAGGCAACCTGGAAACTCCAGGTCTAGTAATCATAAACGGTCCACCCGGCTCGGGCAAGACCACTCTCTGCTCAGGCCTAACCAATAATTATATGAAACTGGGGAACCCATGTCTCTACGTAACCTACGACCAGGCCCCGTCCAATCTGAGAGAGCAGATGAAAAAGCTCGGAAAGGATCCGGCCGAATCCGAGTCGCAATTCCGTCTAATAATCGTCGATGGTTATTCCTCTCAGAACGAATCTTTCAGTATGGAACCCTACTACGTTGAACAGCCCTTCGACTTTGACAGCATTCAAGACACCTTGGTGAGGAACAGTCAGATTTTCATTGGAGAAAAGATCAGGGTGATCTTCGACTCCATAGACAAGCTTGCCTCAAAGATACCCCAGAAAGAATTTGTCAAGAGATTGGGCGAAATGGTCAGCAAGCTAAAAGACACAGGGGCAACTGTCATTGTTACAGGCAACCTGTCGAAACTTTCGAAGGATCTTTCAGGCTCCCTGGAGGATATGGCTGACTGCCTCATCGACGTTTCTGAAGACGACTCTGACTCCAAAGGCAGACAGTTGAAAGTTCGACGGTTGAACCACGTCTCATCAAAGATAGATCCGGAGACATTCGGGATCGATTCTGGCAAGGGACTGGTCTTCGTCTAGAAGATAGACGCATTCTTATCAGCCAATCTCCCAGCCGTTTACTGAGAGCGGGAGAATTCACTTTTCCGTAGCCTATGCGGAGATGCCTCGTTACAAGGCTACGGTGAGCGCTGCATAGGACAAGATTGTGATCCCCGAGCTTAATGCTCGCCCAGCTAAGTGAGTGGAAAGATCACAGAATACCTGCGGCAGATAAACGACTAGAGGAGAACTAGAACTCCTGCTTTGTGACTTGTTCAGCAGGAGTCGGAGGCGATTGCAAAGCCTCTAGCGGGACCCATCTCGACCTCTGAGCGCTCTTGATCCAGACACCGTTGCCATCAATCCATTCAACAACACCTTCGATGGTCTCCCGGTTTAGCATGCTGATCTTGACTATGTCGCCTGTCTTGGGTAGAGACATTTGTTCCAATCACTTGAGGGGACGGTTCCGAATAAAGCTGTAACGCAATCAAGCGTCGCCCAGTCTGCCACCAAGGCGGATCATGGGCGGTTTAGACTATACGTAGGAACGCATCTCTCATGTGGCATGTTCGTTATGTATACAGAATGGACCTGAATTCGCGCCGAATCTTCATGGCAACTCTTCGAATCCTTCTAGGTTCCTCGCCCTTGTAAACACGGACAATTAACTCAGCCACTCGCTCCATATCCCTAGGCTTCATCCCCCTTCGGGTAGCCTCGCATGTTCCCAGTCTTATGCCCCGATCCACGATGATATTCGCCTCCTCCAACCGTCCAGTCAGCCGATCAATCTCTTCTTCTCCAGTAATGTCGAGAA
>WNFB01005389.1_pt1 | contig 12501 bp, 15 predicted proteins | sample 5400501 | NCBI WGS metagenome assembly WNFB01 (sample SAMN13153341, study PRJNA577476) | soil metagenome | isolation source: 200 cm saprolite under Douglas fir tree site 2 hole 1 | place: USA:California | collected 2015-04-18 | reverse complement strand
CGCTCCCCGGAGTCATCGTGCACACCACCTCGACTGACCATTTCCCGATCCTGCAAGAGCAGGTGATCCAGTACTCGAACGCCGCCTGGCATCTCCAGGGCAGCCTCATCAACGAGCGCGGCACGCTCTAGTCGCATCGTATAGCCCGAAGTAGCTATAGCCCTCCCCCCTTGGGGGAGGGGCAGGGGTGGGGACGCGAAAGTACGGCCGCCCTCCCCCTTTGGGGGGGAGGGCAGGGGTGGGGACGCGGGGGCCGGCATCACGCCCCCGCTAACATTCCCGCTGGTGCTGTCTCGCCTCAAACCCTACTGGCTGCACGCCTACGTGCTGACCTACCTGCCGTTGCTGCTGTTGACGGACAGCCGCATCACCGCGCTTTGGCAGCAGTGGCTGCTGGGCGTGTTGACATTCGCCGCCCTCTACCTTGCCGCGCTCAAGGTCCCCAAGGAGCAGCGGCTGCAGGTCTGGATTTGCGTCGTGGTCGCGACCGGTTTCGAAATTTTCGGATCGCTCGTCTGGGGCGTTTATCGCTACCGCCTCCACAACGTGCCGCTGTTCGTGCCGCCGGGCCATGGTGGCGTGTACCTCTTCGGACTGCTGGCGATGCGCACCCCGGTCGTGCTGCAACACGGAAGGCGCGTGGCTCACGTGATCCTCGCCGGCGCTGGGACCTGGGCGCTGGCCGGGGTGACGGTACTCCCGCTCGTCACCGGTCGGTTCGACCTCCAGGGCGCTCTCTGCTTCCCGGTCTTCGCCTGGTTCGTGCTGCGGTCGCCGCGCTGGGCGCTTTTTGCCGCGATCTTCATCGCCACGGGCGAGCTCGAGATCGTCGGCACCACGCTCGGAAACTGGGCTTGGCTGCCCATCGCCCCGTGGACCCACATCCCATCCGGCAACCCGCCGTCGGTGATCGCCGGGGGTTACTGCATCATCGACGCGTCGGTGCTGTTGGTGATGCGCGGCGCCCTCGCCGCCCGCGCCTGGTTCGACTCACCCAGCATGAGGGGCGCGGAGCTTACAGATGCGGCTTGAACACCATCAAAGCCAGGATCAGCAGCACCAGCACCAGGAGCGCTTACAGCCTCTAGGCCTTCATTTCGATCGCAGCCGTGCCGACCGTGGTCCGATTGCCGTCCGGGTCTTCGCCCCAGACCTCTAGGTCCGCATGCTGCCCCTCGACCATGGTCACGCGCCCGCGGCAGCGATATGGCCGGCCGGGCACATCGATGCCCCGGTAGCTCACCTCGAATGAGCTGAGCCGGCCGCGGTCACCCAGCCAGTCCGTGACCAGCTGACCAAGGAAGGCTGCTTTGAGAAGTCCGTGCAGGATCACGCCCGGCAAGCCGACGCTGCGCGCGAAGTCCTGGTCGTAATGGATCTCGTAGAAGTCGCCCTGGGCGCCGGCGTACTGGACGAGCTGGCGCGTGGTGGGGTGCTTGATCAGCTCCGGAAGCTCATCTCCGACACTCATGGTCATCTCCGGATCGCAGTCCCGCGCAGTCGGGCCACGGTCCGTCCGTGCTGGTTCGCGTATTCGGTCTCGAAGACGATGAAGAGCAGGCTTCCGCTCGAACCTGTTTTCTCGTAGACGTCGGCGACCGCGCCGGCGGCTGTGATCTCGTCCCCCACCTTGACGGGCTCCAGATACTCGAAGCGGTTGCCGCCGTTCAGCCAGCCCTTGCCGTACTCCTCGGCCTCGGCGAGGTGCAGGTTGGGCGGCGCGAGCGCGACGAGAAAAGTCGGCGGAGCTTCGGCAAGCCATCGCGGGTTGGGGTCGCCGATCGCCTCCACGAAGCGTTTGAGGTGACCCGCCTCGACCGTGGCGTGCACCGGTTCGCCTCGAACGCCGATTCGGGCTCGCAGCCGGTCGACGACCGAGATGGGGCCATCTTCTGCTCTAAGCCCCTCACCCTGACCCTCCCCCCGATGGGGGGAGGACAAAGTGCTCATCGGCCTCGCGGCAGCCCGAGCATACGCTCGGCGATGATGTTGCGCTGGATCTCCGACGAACCGGCGTAGATGGTCTCGGCCTGGGCCCACATCCAGCCGTACTGCCACCGCCCATCCTCGACCGCGAAAGCCGAATCTGGTGCGAGGGCTCCATATAGGCCCTGTACGCCGATTGCCGTTTCCTGGATGCGCTTGTCCATCTCGCTCCAGTAGAGCTTGGTCAGGCTCGCCTCTGGTCCCGGCGCATGGCCGTGTTGCGCTGACGTGAGGTTGCGCAGGCCGATGAGCCGGAACACGTGCGCTTCGATCTGAGCCTGGGCGACCTTCTGCCTCACGGAGACATCCGCGCCGGCGCCACGCTCACGCGCGAGACCCGCCAGCTGCGCCACCGCGCGTTCGAAGCGCGCCGCCTGCGCCAGGCCTCCGCGCTCGAACCCGAACACGGTCATGGCGATCTTCCAGCCCGCACCCGGTTCGCCGACGAGGTCACGGTCCTCGACGACTGCCCCGGAGAGGAAGATCTCGCAGAATTCGCCGCCGCCAGTCATCTGCTGGATGGGCCGCACCTCGACGCCCGGCTGATGCATGTCGACCAGGAAAAATGAGATGCCCTTGTGCGCTTCCGCGTCAGAGCTGGTGCGCGCGAGCAGGAAGCTCTTGTCAGCATAGTGGGCGCCGCTCGACCACGTCTTCTGACCGTGAATGATCCATTTCCCGTCCTGACGCTCGGCGCGCGCTCGCAGCCCCGCCAGGTCGCTGCCCGCGTCCGGCTCGCTGAAGCCCTGGCAGAAGATGAGGTCGCCGCTGAGGATCTTCTCGATGTAGTTCTCCTTCTGCCAGGGAGTGCCGTGGACAAGAAGGGTCGGTGCAAGGAGGCTCACGCCAAGTCGCCCGAGGATGCCCGGCGCGCCGGCCTTCGCCATCTCCTCGTGGTAGATCGCCTGCATGACCGGCGTGGCGGCTCGCCCGCCCGCGTCGCGCGGCCACGACAGCTTCAGCCAACCGCCCGCGTAGAGGCGCCGCTGCCACTGGCGTTGGACGCTCTCTTCGGCGTCTTCGCGGTACCCACCCACGCCTTGGGGTCGCGAGTCGGTGGGGAGATTGCTTTCGATCCAGGCACGGACCTCTTCGCGAAAAGCTTGCTCTTCAGCGGTGAAGCTAAGATCCACGACTTCATAGTAATCCGCGAAATCCGGCGCACCCTCTGCGACGTCTAGTCTTTAATGAAGAAGTGGCGTCAGAGGTTCTCTGCGGTCGCTGCGGGGCGGTGCTGACCAACCCAAGCGCGCCCTGTCCGCGCTGCGGAGCCCCTGCATCGGGTGGCTACCAGGGCACCCGGCCGATGCCTCGCAAGGATCCCCGCTTGGCCGCATTGTTGGCCGTCGTCCCGGGCCTCGGCCACTTCTATCTCGGCCACAACATGAAGGGGATCGCGTACCTCGTCGGCATCGGAGGCCTGCAGTTCTTCGGCCTCGACCTGGACCTCACCGCGATCGGCGCCGTCGTCGGCGTGCCGATGGAGCTTGGTGGTGGCACGCTGTGGCTGTTCAGCATCGTCGACGCGTACCGGACCGCCAAGCACATGGAGTCCGCGGCCGGGTCGAGCTGACCGTCAGGAGGTCTTGGAGGTTCGACGCCCTCGAGTGGTGCGGCGCGTACCCGCAGCAGTGCTGGTGCGGCGCGTGGCGGCACCGGGGCGTGCGCGGCGCCTGCGCTTGGTCGTAGCGGTCAGAGCTCGCTGCACGCGGCGCTGAATCGTACGCAGGCTTCGCTCGACCGTGCTGCTTGCGACGGCAGCACCGCGCGCCGTTATCTTCTCCACCTGACGCTTCAGCTTGCGGTTTTCCTTGATCAGCTGCGCGACCATCTCGTTCAACTGTTCGACGAGTTCGCTGCCTACAAGTCGCTTGCGACGCGTGGTCGTGGCGCGCACGGCGCCCGCTCGACGACCGCCGCGACCACCGGACGACTTGCGGCCTTCGGTCGCTTCGTCTGCTGCCATTTTCCACTCCTGATTCGCAAAGAATCTGACGGGTACGCGGCAGTATAACTGCGTCTAGTTTGCAACTTCCCTCCCCACTCGATGGGGAGGGGCAGGGGTGGGGTCGCGCCTAGAACGGAGACTTCCGGACCTGTTATGCGGCTGCGAGTACCGGCTGCCTGGAAGCGCTTTTCAAGCCTTCACGAGCCAGTTCGTGAGCGGGATTGGCCTTGCGACTGACGTAGCGCACCACGCGCCAGCCACGACGGCAGCGCTCGCGAACTTCGTGCACCGCGACTCGAAAACTGTCACTCGACGGCATCCGGCTGCGCACGACGGGGGCGCAATCCGTGCGCACGATCACGCGGTGATAGGGCCACCGCGCAGCCGCCAAGTCGAGCGCGCCCGCGCATACGTGCGCCTCCAACTGTGCTGACCCGCCGAGATGCGAAAAACCGAACGATTCCGTGTAAACGGCGCGCCCCCTAACAAAAACGGCCAGGCCACATCCGGCCCGGCCGTGCCTGTCGAGTGCAGCGTCGACGTAGATCACAAGGCACTCCCGCAAACTGCATCCCTCCAGCGAGGATTTCGGAAGAGCCTAACATGATATTGCGCGCTTGTGACGGTGAGGGCACAAGATGTTGTGTCATCGACACTGTCTAGGTTCGGGGAGAATAAGCAAGCAGGGGGCTGGGCGGGTCTGGCCCGCGCCCTCAGGGGGAGGTCCCTCCATCGGAGGGACGCTTAATCGGACGGTGGCATCTCCGCGCCCATGGCGTGGTAGCCGCCGTCGACATGCACGAGCTCGCCGGTCGTCATGTCCATGTAGTCGGACAGCAGCGCGCAAGCCGCGCGTCCCACCGGTGAGCGGTCCTGCATGCTCCAACCCAACGGAGCTCGCTGCTCCCAAACTTCTTCGAAATCCTTGAAGCCCGGTATGCCGCTGGCCGCAAGCGTGGCCAGCGGACCGGCACAGATGGCGTTGACACGAATCTTGTACTTGCCCAGGTCGCGCGCCAGGTAACGCGTGACCGATTCGAGCGCCGCTTTCGATACGCCCATCCAGTCGTACTTCGGCCAGGCCTGCGTTGAGTTGTCGAAATCGAGGGTAACAATTGAGCCCCCGTGCTCACTCATCAACGGCAAGAAACCGACGGCCAGCTCCTTGAACGAAAATGCGCTGACCTGGAAGGCGGTCGCCACGCTCTCCCACTTCGTGTTCAGGAACTGGCCGCCGAGCGCATCGGGCGGCGCATACGCGACAGAATGGACGAGGCCGTCCAGCCGATCCCATCTCTTGCTCGTTTCCTTCGCTGCGGCCGCAATGTCATCGGGTTTGGTCACGTCCATCTCGAGGATGTCGGGGACCGGACTCAGCTTCTTGGCCGTCATCTGGGTGATGGTCATCATCCGGCCGAAGCTCGTGAGGAGCAGGTCGGCACCCTCCCGCTGGGCTTCGACTGCGATCGCGTAACCGATGCTGCGCCGGTCGCTCATGCCGGCGATGAGGATCCGTTTTCCCTTCAGGATCACGGCTGAATCCTAGTCTCTAACCTGGTTCGGGGCCCGTGGCGACGGGGGCGTCGCGCCGCGACCAGTCGCTCCACGAGCCCGCATAGAGCCGTCCGTTGTGCAGGCCGGCCAGTTCCATCGCCAATAGGTGATGGCACGAGTTCACCCCAGAACCGCAGTAGGCGACCGCGGGGTGCTCTTCATCTACGCCCAACTCGCGGAAGCGTTCGCGCAGCTCGCTCGGCGATTTGAAACGCCCGTCCGGCCCCAGGTTGTCGAGCCACGGAGCGCTGAGCGCCCCGGGTATGTGGCCCGCTTTGGGATCGACCGGCTCCTTCTCGCCACGATAGCGCTCGGCCGCGCGCGCGTCGAGCAAGGGCACCCCTTTCAGTCCCCCGACAGCGTTGAAATCGAGGATCTGCGCTGGATCAGGATGCCACGCGCGAAAGTTGCCCCGTGGAACCGGAGGCGTGGTCGTATCCAGCGGTCCGCCCCAGGCTTCGAGACCGCCGTCGAGGACGGCCTGTGCTTCATGGCCAAACCACCGCAGTAGGAACCACAGCCTCGCGGCGACCGACCCGCCCGCATCGTCGTACACGACCACCCTGGTGTGCGGGTCAACGCCCGCCCATCGCATCTCGTCCTGGAACTGCTCACTGGTCGGCAGTGGGTGGCGGCCGCCTCCTTTCGTGCCTGTCACGGTCTCCAGGTCGACGAAGACTGCGCCCGGTATATGGCCCTTCAGATACTCGGCTCGGCCCTTGCGCCCCAGGAGGTACCACCGGAAGTCGATGACGCGCAGGTCCTTCTCGCCGATGTGGTCCCGCAGCCATTCCGGGCTGACGACGGGGCCGAAATCGGTCAAGCCTTTGTACGCCCTGGGCGCACCCGGCGGCCCGCGACGCGGGTGTCGTGGCAGAAGTGCACCGTGTGCGGCCGCATCTCATGCAGTCGATACAGTGACCGCGTCCAGGCTCCGCGGTCCGTGTACTGGCCACGCCAGTCCGTGAGGTCGGCCTTGTCGCCGTCGCGGTAGATGTCCGACGTATAGGCGGCGTCACCGATCATGACGGCGCCGCCATCGGGCGTGTCGACGAGCACGCTCTGGTGGCCCACCGTGTGGCCGGGCGTGGCGACCACGCGCACCCCTTCGGCGACCACCGCGTCGCCGTCCAGCAGCTCGAAGCGGGCGCCCGCGAAGTCGAACCACTCGGAGATGCGCTTTTGCTCGCGGCGAGCGCGCTCGAGCTCCTGTCGCTGGACGTAGAACGGCGCGTGCTTGAACACGGCGTTCTGGCCGCAGTGATCGAAGTGGAGATGCGTGTTGACCACTATGCGCACGTCCGCGGGGCTGAGATCGTGCTCTGCCAGCACGTCGGCGGCGTGGCGGTTGACCACCTTCCATTCCTTCACCAACTCATCCGGCCAACCCACGCCGGTGTCGACCAAGATCGCCCCCGCGCGCGGGTGCTTGATGACGAAACCGTGCACGGGGATCTTGTTCAAGGCGTCGATCCGGGCGAGGTGCAGGCGAACTATCTCCATGGCCTCAGCCTAAGAGATGAACGGTGAGACCGCGAAGAGCCCGAAGAGCAGAGCCACGTACGCGATTGAGCCCGCGAACAGGCGGCTGGTCCAACGGCGCCCGTTGAGGTCGAGGACCGTCAGACCGAGCAGGCCGATGCCGAGGACAAGCGCGCCGGCCAGATAGACAGGCCCGGCCGCGCCGGTAAAGAAGGGGACGACGCTGGCGACTGCGGTCAGCGCCGCGTACACGACGCTCTGCCGCTTTGCCGCGCCCTCACCGGCAACCACCGGCAGCATCGGGATGCGAGCCCGGGCATAGTCGCCCTTGATCACCTGCGCGAGCGCCCAAAAGTGGGGTGGCGTCCAGAAGAAGATCACGCCGAAAAGCGCCAGCGCAGTCAGATCGAGTCCTCCGGTGGCCGCCGCCCAACCGACGAGTGGTGGCATCGCCCCAGCCGCGCCGCCGATGACGATGTTCAGGGGCGTCGACCGCTTGAGCCAGATCGTGTACACGAAGACATAGATCAGCGCCCCAACTAAAGCGAGAGTGGCGGCGAGCAGGTTGGCTCCTGACCACTGCACGACAAACGCAACCGCGTTGAGGGCGATGCCGATGACGAGCGCGTGCCAGGCGGGAATCCGGCCGCCAGGAATCGGCCGGCTCCGCGTCCGGCTCATCTCTGCATCGATGTCTCGGTCGAACCAGCAGTTGATCGCATGCGCGCCGCCGGCCGCGAACGTGCCGCCGACCAGCACCGCCACGACGGCCACCAGCTGCGGGTGTCCGTGCGCGGCCGGGATCATGACCCCGATCGCCGTCGCATCGAGCAGCGCCACGATGCGGAGCTTGAGCAGGCTGATGTAGTCGCGAGCAACCTGCAATGTGCTGGTGGCAGCCGGTGCGGTCACAGCGCTCACACCAGCCTCCCACGCCCGGCGCGGGCAGAGCGCATGTCCGTCTCGACCGCAAGGCCCGACGGCGCGATCCCCCGGTCCGCCCGCGGCAGGGTCATGACCGCAGTCGCCAGCATGCCTGCCCACACCAGAGTGGCCATCGCCACGTGCAGGCCGTTGAAGAGCGATCCACCTGTGATCGCCGCCCCAGCGCCGACAGCGACCTGAAGCAGGAACACCCCGATCGTCGCTCCCGCCACCCACCTCATTGCAGCTGGGGTCCCCGCGTCGTGGTCGCGGGGTGTGACCCTGCCCGACAACGCAGTCCAGAGAACGTACAGCAGCAGAATGCCACCCAAGAGCACGGCCCCCCTGTGCAGCATCGTGAACGCGTCCGCGCCGGTGAAGCTCAGCGCGAAACCGTTGCCGCATAGAGGCCACGACCTGCAGCTGCTGTCGGCATCGCTCGCGACCACCGTGGATCCGCTGAGCAGCAGCAGGTAAGTAGCGCCGGCAGCCAGGGCGGACAGGCGGCGGAACACGGGGTCTGGGATACCCGTAGAAGCGGGCATCGCCGCCACCGCCGTCGCGACGAGGAACCCGATGATCATCATCGCGAGCCCTAGGTGTACGAGGACCAGCCAGGACGCCAGATCGTGAGCGACGACCACGCCGCCCAGCACGCCTTCACCCACCACTCCGATGAGGGACGCAGTGGCCAGCCAGGCGACGTGCGGCCGCCGCTCGCGAAAGACGACCCACGCGAGGACGACGGTGGCGATGATCAGCACGCCGGTCACGCTGCCGACCGCCCGGTGGGAATACTCGATGATCGCGTGCACATCCGGCGGCGGGTAGAGACGGCCATTGCACAGCGGCCAGTCCGGACAACCGAGCCCCGAGCCCGACACGCGGACCACGCCGCCGAGCGCGATCTGCAGATAGGCGAAGATCGCGGTCACGACTGCGACGCGGCGAAATACGGTGACCGCAGACACCTCCCGAAGTCTACTGAGTGGTCAGATCGGACAGCTGAACGGCCAGGACGCGCTCCTCCAGCTGGCCCAACTGACGAGACGCGATGGAGCCGTCGGCGCGGACGAAGAAAGTCGTCGGTAGAGCGGTAACACCGTAAATGCGCCCGACGGCGAGGTCCGAGTCGAGCAATGAGGGCAGCTGCACTCCCACCGCCTTCAAAAAGTCGCTAGCTGCCTGCGAGCCGTCGCCCTCGTTGATGAGCACCAATCGGACGGCCGGCAGCGAGCCGACGCGGCGCTGGAGAAGCGGCATCTCGGCGCGGCACGGTGGGCAGTAGGTAGCCCAAAAGTTGATGACCAGCGGGTGCCCTGCCACGTCCGCGAGGGTGAGGCGGCGCCCGTCTGTGCCTGCCAGCGCGAAATCGGGAGCACGGCCGACTGCGGCCTGCACCGGCTGCTCCGGCCTGGTGATGGTGAGGAGCGCCCGCAGGACCTGTGGCGCGCCCCAGCCGTCGCCTCCCGAGGCCAGCTCGTGAAGACCCTGCGCACCCAGGTCGGTCAACAACCCGGGCGGCATCGAGCTGCCGACGTTGGGGACGCCTCGATAGACGAGGCGGACGTATCCATGCCTGTCGATCAGGGCCAGCGTGGAGACGTGGCTGTCTCCGGCGGTCAGATCAACGCCGAATGGCTTCCAGAAAGCGGTGAGCTCGCCGGGGGATCCAGTCGCAAACGTCCAGGGGGCCCCAATCCGCCTGGCGTATGCGTCGAGGACCCCGGGCGTGTCGGTGGCCGGATCGGTGGTGACCTCGGCAAGCATCACCGCCGGCGGCAGCTGCTTTTCGATCTGGAAGAACAGCGCCGTGTACAGCGGACATGTCTGGTGGCACGTGGTGTGAAAGGCCGCCACGACCAGGTCTTTTCCCGCCGTGGCCTCGTTGTCGAAAGCGTGCCCGAGTTGATCCTGGAGCTCAAACGGCGGCATCGCGACGAACTTGCCACCCAGCTCGCCCAGGCCGAGGTTGACCTGATCGTTGCCGGCGTAAGCAGCACCCGCGATGAGCCGCCCCGAATCGATGCCCAGAAGCAGGGGCTCGACCTGGCCCGCCGTCACCGTCACCGCCACCGACGCCCGGTCGTCGCCGAGCCGCACACCGTCGTACGAACCCACCACGACCGGCAGCGCGAGCACCTCGCGCTCGGCCGGGGCCGCCGGGACCACGCCTGCGACATTGCCCAGAGCCGCCCATCCTCCGCGGCCATGGAGCTGCATGGCCGTCGGCGGCAGCGAGCCGGCCGAGCGGCCTGAGACCGCCACCAACAGCGTGCCCGTTGAAGGTTGCAGCCTCGGCAGTACCAGCACCAGCACCGCCGCGACCAGACCGGCGACGGCCGCGCCCAGCCAAAGGGTCCGGGGTCTCGGGATTTTGCTACGGCCTCAAAGGTGCCCGTATCGGGCGGCGACGCGATCGATGTAACTCGCGCAGAGGTCGGCCACCGCCGCGCTCTCGATCTGGATCACGTTCTCAGCGTTCGTCTCGCCGCTGTGCGAGAGATTGAAACTGCCCGCGTAGACGTAGTCGTCGGCGACGAGGATCTTGGCGTGCATGAAGTCATGCACAGATCCCTTCGCGTAAGGCGTCGATCGCTTGGCGCCGAATCGGGCCGGGATCGCGATGGCTCGAAAAGCAGTGATCTTCCACGACGCGGTGTCCTCTCCTCCCCACTGCCGCTGAACCTCCTCCATCTGGGTCGCATCGTACACACCGGAGATATCCAGGCCCGCTTTCTCGCACACCTCCGCCAGCGTGCCGAGCACTGGACCCGAGGTGATCACGGGTGAGCAGATGCGGATGCGTCGCTGTGCGGACGCGATGGAGCGGGCCATGGCGTGAACGAGCTTGAGCGCTCTCCCCGGACAGAAGTACGGACGCACTCGCGTGGAGTCGGCCAGCGCCGACCATGGCGACGAGGTGCGACCTGAAGCCGCCACTACCGGCGTCTCCCACAGCTCTTCGAAGTTCTGCCTGTAAGCGCCGGCAACGTCTGCCGAATCGAGGGTGAAGATCACGTTCTCTTCCCTCGTCCAGGAATCGTTGGTCCAGTTCGTCGATCCGGTGAGCACAGCAGCCTGGGGCGTGCCTGCATCGCGCACCACGTACTTGTGATGCATGAGGTCGGGCACCCCCGGGATCGGCTTCCACACCACACCGATCGCTTTGAGCTGGTCGATGAAGCCCCAATCGATCTCTGGGGGAGGTGGGACGGCGATCGCCTTGGCGTGGTCCTGGTTGAAGATGAGCCTGACGTTGACGCCTCGCTTCTGCGCCGCGGTCAGAGAAGCGAGGATCGTGTCCGCCGGGCCGGCGTCCAACCTCAGGTCGTAGATGGCGATCTCGAGTGTCTTGGCGGCGCGGTCGAGGAATGCGGCGACTCGCTGCGCCACCGAATCGGCGGCCTGGGCCCCGTCGGTCAGGAAGTAGAAGTCGAGCGGCGACGCGCCGTCTATCTTGCTTCCGCCTGCGAGCGATTGTCCGCCACTTCGTCGGCGCCCAGCGGCAGCGGCCTGGTGGCCATGGCGGCCGCCTCTTCGGGATCGTCGGTGATGCTCATGAGGTCGAAGTCCGCCGGCGACATCGCGCCGTGGGTGAGCACGACGTTCCTCATCCAGTCCAACAGCCCCTCCCAGTAGGCGGAGCCGAACAGCACGATCGGAAAGTGCTCGATCTTCCCGGTTTGCGCCAGGGTCAGGGATTCAAACAGCTCGTCCAGGGTCCCGACACCACCGGGGAAGATCACAAACCCCCTCGCATATTTCACGAACATGTTCTTGCGGACGAAGAAGTAGCGGAACTCGACTCCCAGGTCGATGTAGGCGTTCATCTGCTGCTCATGCGGCAGTTCGATGTTGCAGCCGACCGAGAGCCCACCCGCCTCCTGACAGCCTCGGTTGACCGCCTCCATGATCCCTGGTCCGCCGCCCGTTATGACCGCGAAACCGCGTCGGGCCAGCGCCGCACCAAGAGCCCTGCCGGCGGCGTAATAGGGGTCGCTCGGAGGCGTGCGGGCCGACCCGAAGACGGTCACTGCCGGCCCCACCTCGTTGAGAGCGTCGAAGCCCTCAACGAACTCGGAGAGAATGCGCAGGACGCGCCATGGGTCCGCGTGGTGGCTCAACTCCTCAATCGCGCTGCGCTCGAGGAGCATCCTGTCGGCGGGCGGCCGCTGTGAAGGGACCACGAGCCGGCCTGCGCGTCGGCGCGTCGGCACGGCCCTAGGCTCCCAGCTTGGGTGTGGCTTCCAGGTCCACCTCTTCCGATTTATCTGCTTCGTCGCCGGGTGTAGATGCGGACGTAGCTCCCGTCAGTGTCGCCCGCTTGGGTCGCTCCGACGCCTTGCGGTCCGATCGAGAGCTCTGAGGTTTGGCGGGTGCCGCTGCCGGCGGGGCGGGCCGCACTTCTTCGAGCGGGCCCAGGTATGTGATCCCTTCGTCGACCGGCGGCAATGAGGCGACCGCTCTCGGCTTGCCCGCGAGAGCCGATTGGTCGGGCATCTCTAGGACCTGGTCGAGGTGGCGCCGCAGCGAGCCGACCTCAGCCTCCAATTCGTGCACGCGGTGTCGATGGCGCATGTGCTCGGTGAAGTGGTGCAGGCCGT
>WNFB01004430.1_pt1 | contig 12503 bp, 8 predicted proteins | sample 5400501 | NCBI WGS metagenome assembly WNFB01 (sample SAMN13153341, study PRJNA577476) | soil metagenome | isolation source: 200 cm saprolite under Douglas fir tree site 2 hole 1 | place: USA:California | collected 2015-04-18 | reverse complement strand
TTTCTCCGCAATCTGGAGTCGCGACGGACGCGACCGCAAGAATCCGCCGCTGCGTCCCCAATTGAGCTTCGCTTTTGCTTTGCGCGCACGAGTAACGAGATACGGCAGATCGAAGCGGAACAAGTTGTGACCTTCGATCACATCCGGATCGCGTTCCTCGATGAGACTCGTTAAGCGCTTGAGCGCATTTCTCTCCGATTCCTCGACATTTTTTTGATCGACAATTATCAATTCTTCCCAGCCAGAGTTGTCGGAGAGCGCGATGCTCATGAGATGGTCGGTGGGGCCGGGGTCAGCGACCCCGGCTACAGGCTCGGCGAATGACAGGACTTCGAGTTGCATCCGCTTGAGTTCCTCGAACGGCAACTCTTTGAAAAGCGTCCGCCCAGTCGCGGTGAGATAATGTTGGACGGGATCGGTGAACGCAAAGAAATTGCGCCCGGCTTTTTTGAGCCCGTTACGCAGCGCGATCAATTCCTTCCAGCTATCGACGGTGACGCGCCAACCGTATTTGAGATCGCCGGCGAGTTTCTCAGCCTCGATACCAAGATCGACAACATCGGAGTCGCACCAAACGAATGGATGGAACGGCTCGACGTCGGCGATTGTCGAACCATTTTTTTCACGCCGGTAAACTTTTACCGTGCCGGCTTCCCCCAACTCGATGGCAACAATGCGCGGCGTCGAGTCCGCGCCGAAGAGCATCGTGTTCTTCTCAAAATCCATGAGTCATCCACAGATTGCGCAGATTTTCACAGATTCAAAATCGGAAGGTCAAAGTCTGGAAATAATCTGCGTTAATCTCTGTAATCTGTGAATAAATCAGAAATGTTCGTTTCGGCGGGATGCCGAAACCAGCACGCGAGACGCGTGCGCTACCTCAACCGTTCTGTTATAAGTGCGGGATGAAGATTTGTTCATTGTCGATCTTGTGTCTGATCTTTTCGGCATCCGCGTTCGCGCAACAGCCGTCGCTCGAAAACATCGCGGCGAGTGAGCTGCCCTCGTTGCTCGCAATTTACAAGGATATTCACAGTCATCCGGAATTGTCGGGACACGAAGAGCAGACGTCGGCGCTGATCGCGAAGGAATTGCGCGCGGCCGGTTGCGAAGTGACTGACCATTTCGGCAGGTACGACAATCCGGTGATGAAAGGTTATGGCGTCATTGGCCTGATGAAAAATGGCGAGGGCCCGACCGTTCTCGTGCGCACGGACATGGACGCGTTGCCCGTGGAAGAGGAAACCGGCTTGCCTTACGCGAGCAAACTCGTCACAAAAAATGACGAAGGTAAAGAGGTGCACGTAGCGCATGCGTGCGGGCACGATGCGCACATGGCGGCGTTCATCGGCACAGTGCGCGTGTTGCAACGGCTGCGGGATCAATGGCAAGGCACGATCATGTTTGTCGGCCAACCGGCCGAGGAAACGGGTAACGGCGCGAGAGCGCTGCTGAAAGCGGGACTTTATACACGGTTTGGGAAACCGAATTTCGCGCTCGGGTATCACGACAACGCGTTTCTGGAAACGGGAAAAATCGGCGTCGCGGAGGGTTACACCTACGCAAATGTCGATTCGGTAAACATCACCGTGCGCGGCGTGGGCGGGCACGGCGCCTATCCGCACAAAACGAAAGACCCGATCGTCCTTTCGGCCGAAATCATCATGGCGCTGCAAACCATTGCCAGCCGCGAAAATAATCCGATCGATCCAATCGTTGTCACCGTGGGATCGATTCAGGGCGGGACCAAACACAACATTATTCCCGATGAAGTGAAAATGCAGCTGACCGTGCGCACTTATAAATCCGACGTGCGCGATCGCGTCCTGGCGGCAATTGATCGGATCACGAAAGGCTGCGCCGTCGCTGCGGGAATTCCGCCCGAGCGCGCACCGATTGTCGATCTGCTAAAAGATCAATTTACGCCCGCGACCTACAACAATCCCGATCTGACGAAGCGTCTCGTCGCCGTGTGGAAAAAGCAGTTAGGCGCCAACAATATCGAAGCAACCGATCCGACGATGGGCGGTGAAGATTTTTCCGAATACAGCCTATCCGATCACTCGATCCCGGCATGCGATTTCTGGATCGGCGCGGTCGATCCGGCGAAAATTGGGGACAGCAAAAAGAACGGCACGCTGCTACCAAGCTTGCACTCAAGCAAATTCGCGCCTGTGCCAGAGCCGACGATTCGCGTCGGCATTATCGGCATGACGAGCGCGGTGCTCGAACTGATGAAGAAATAATCGCGCAACGCGCGATTATTTCACGCGGATGTTTTTCCGCAAGAAGGTCGGGACATCCAGGTCCTGACCTTCCACAATCGTCGGCTCGCTTTTTTCAAAGCGACCGCGCGTGACCGGCTCGAATTGCAAGACCTCCTGCTTGGCTTGGACGGATTTTTCCGCGGCTGGCTTCGCTTCCTCGATCGGCACCTGTTTTTTCTTTGGAACGATTAGTCGCGGTGCGCTGGCAGGTTTTTTCGCTGCGGGCGCCGGCAGCGGCGGTTCGACGTCAGCCGGCGCCGGTTGCCCAAACGGAACGACATCAGCAGGCTTCGAGCGCGTTTCGGTGGCAGCCGGTTCCGGCATGATGTCGATCTTCGGCGGCGGTTCCTGCGGTTGTTCCCGGACCGGTGGCATCGAAACGCTGCTCTGCGCCGGCTTGGTCTGCTGGATTGAATCACTATCTGCGGCGAGCGAGCTGATGATGGTGACGCTCAAGCGGTTTCCCATTCGCCCGTCCACCGCCGTGCCGAAAAGAATCTGTGTCTGGTCGTTCACGTGGCGCCCGAGCTCGTGCATCAAGATTTCCACCTCCGATAGCGTCATGCCAGGCCCGCCCGCGATCTGAACGAGCACGTGCGCTGCGTTCGCCAACGCGCGGCCACGATCCAGCAGCGGATTTTTGAGCGCCTGTGCAAGCGCGTCGTGCGCGCGGTTATCGGAATCGGATTCACCGAAACCAAAGAGGCAACGGCCGTCGCGACTGCGCAACGCTGCCAGCAAATCATCGAAGCCGATGCGGATGAGTCCAGGCCGCTGGATTAGATTTACAATCGAGCGCACGCTTTGACTGATGGTGATGTCGGCGATGGCAAAGGCCTGATGAATGCCCGCTTTCGGCGCGACCATGTCGCCCATGCGATCGTTCTCGAAACAGATAGCGGCGTGAGCGATTTCGTTTAGCCGCGCAAACGCTTCCTGGGCTTGGGCACCGCGGCGTTTGCCCTCGAAGGAAAACGGCAGTGTCGCAAAAGCAATGACGAGTGAGCCGGCTTCCCGCGCGAGCTGCGCGACAAACGGCGCCGCGCCCGAACCAGTTCCACCGCCGAGCCCCGCGCAAATAAAAATCATTCGCGCATCGACCAGCGCCTGCCGGATCTCGTCGGCCGATTCCACCGCCGATTGATAACCAAGTTCCGGATCGCCGCCCGCGCCGAGACCGCGCGTAACCGAGCGACCAAGTTGCACTTTGTGCGCGGCCACTGAACTGGCCAGCGATTGCACATCGGTGTTAATGGCAATTAGATCGGCTCTCTCCAAACCATCGAGCAGGACGCGATCAAGCGCGTTCGAACCGGCACCGCCCACGCCCACGACTTTGATCGGAATGATTTCTTCCTCGCGTTCGGGCAAACTGTAATTTTTGCTGAGCTGAATCATTGATTGTTCATTCTAAACCTGGAGGGACGGGCGCTGTCCCGTCCCTGAAATAGTGGGACGCCACGGCTGCGTCCCTCCAAAATAGAATTTCGTTTGGTCATCGCATGCCGCTGAAAAATTTCCTGAAAATTCGGCCGATCCCGCGCCGCGGCCGGTCCGCTTGCACCGCTTGCGCGTATTTGATCAGTCCTATAGCGGTGGAGAATTGCGGGTTCTCAAACGCGGAAGTGAGTCCCGACATGGTTTGCGCGTGCGCCACGTGCGCCGGCATTTCGAAGACCTCTCCCGCCAGATGATCGATGCCGTTAAGAAGACTGCACCCGCCGGTGATGAAAATGCCCGCGCCGAGGTAATTGATGAACGATTCCTCCTCGAGTTTGCGTTTGAGCAGTTCCAAGGTTTCACGCAGACGCAAATGAATAATCGTGTTGAGCGTTTCGCGTTCGACTTCTTTGCCGGCAAAACCGGAATCGTCTTTCAACAGGATCGTCTCGCCCGGTAAACAATTACCGAGAACGACGCTTCCCTCCTCGATCTTTAATTTTTCGGCGCGGGTCATCGGGATGCGCAGCCCCATCGAGATGTCGTTGGTGATGTGATCGCCGCCCACGGCCAAGACGCCGCTCTGCTTCACCGCTCCATCGACATAAAGGATGTAATCGGTCGTGCCTCCGCCAATATCGATGACAAGGGCGCCGAGATTTTTTTGGTGCTGGGTGAGCACAACCTGCGCGGAAGCAAGCGCACTGAAGACCACGTCCTCGACATCGAGTGGCAGCTCTTTCACGCACCGGATGGTGTTTTGAATGCGGGTGCGCACTCCGTGGATGATGTGAAAATCGGCTTCCAGTTTTTCGCCGAGCATCCCGATCGGATTGAGAACGCCATCCTGTCCATCGACATGGTAATGCTGAATGATTGAATGCAGGAAGGCGTTTTGCCCAGGGATGCTTACTTCGCGCGCGCTGATTTTTACATCCTCGACGTCCTGCTCATCGATCTCATCGTGGTCTTCCGGACGTGTCACGCAGCCGCGGTTATTGAAACTTTGAATGTGCGCCCCGGCCACGCAGACGTAAACGCTCCGAATCATGACGTCGCTTTTTTGTTCTGCATCGACCACGGCTTCGTGCACGCATTTCATCGCTGTCTCAAAATCGACGATCTCGCCTTTGCGCACGCCACGCGAAGGCGCCTGGCCGACGCCAAGGAGCTTGATCGTGCCATCGGTCCGGCTTTCGCCGACGACCACGCAAATTTTCGACGTGCCAATTTCGAGACCGACCATCAAATCACTGGTCGCCATGTTGGTTAGTCCTTCCTCCGCTGTTCGACCGGAATGGCGCGTCGCACCGGAACCGGCTTCGGATTCGCATGTGCTTTCGCCGAAGAAGGCGCACTCTTTGCCGTCGGCTGCACCGGCATCGCCTTCAAAATGCGCGGCGCCGCATCGGGGTCGATCGTGTCATTGATGATGGTGGCGGGCGATTTGGTAAAGGTCACCGGAATGTTTCGTTGCACGAGCAAGGTCACGGTCGCGAGTTCGCGCTTCGAATCATCCGAGTAAACCAGAAACTGCTCCAACCGCTGCAACTGCGCCTCGAGATTCTCAAAGCCGAAGGTGACGCGCGTATGATTTTTGTCCGTCACGAGCAGGCAATAACCTTTGGAAACATCGATCTCGCGAATCTGGAAACGCGTCTGCATAAAGCTGCGCGTGCTCAGGCGCAGAAGTTCCAGCGCCCCTTTTGCTTCGAACGATTCGACGACTTTGCCTGCCTCGAGCGGCTCGCTCGCGCATCCGGTAATGAGCGGCAATCCCAGATATTCCGGCAACAATTTCTTTTCTTTCATCAAAACTCCGCGCGCGTCCACCAGAAAAGCGGCGCCGGAGGCAAACGGATCGACAATTTGTTTTTCATCCGTGATCCAGGCCACCGGCTTTCGCTCGATCACATGAATATCGATTTCGCCCGGCAATTTGCGCATCACTTGCACCTCATCGACTTGCGGAAGCTGCTGGAGTTGATCGTGTACGCGGGCCAGGTTCAGGCGAAAAATATTTTCGCCCTCACGCACATCGGCCACTTTCAAAATCTGCTCCCGTTGCAGGGTGCCGTCTGTCTGCACTTCGATCGTACTCACTTGGTAATCCGGATTCTCAAAGAACAAACGCTCCGCTCCCCACCGCACGCCAATATAGAGGCCGACGCACACCACGCATGCCAGCACAACTTTGGAAACGACCACGAGCACGCGCCGATTCCGGTGCTGCGTCGCTTTGCGCGAGCGGACCTTCACGTCGAGCAAATGTTGCTGGCGTCGCTGCCGCCAATTCGAGACGCGCCGATTGCGGGCGCGAGGGGGTTCCGGGCGGCGTCTCATTTCGCACTCCTCCCCATCCGCGCGCGCGAGAGTTCGATGATGCGCACGCAAAGATCGACATAATTGATTCCCGCGGCGGCGGCCGCTTCGGGTAGCAGACTCGCTTCGGTCATCCCGGGAATCGTGTTTACTTCCAACACGAACGGTTCACCGGTTTCAGACAAAATCACATCGACGCGCGAATAAACTTGCAAACCGAGTGCGCGATGCGCGCGCAAGGCGAGCTCCTGAATGGCGCACGTTTGCTCGTCCGGAATTTTCGCCGGACAAACGTGCTGCGCCCCGCCACCGGCTTGCGGATTCAGAAACGGGTACTTGTTCGAGAAATCGTAGAAACCGCCTTTCGGAATGATCTCGAGAATGGGCAATGCTTGATCACCTAGAATGCCGATGGTCAGCTCGCGGCCCGAAATAAATTTCTCGATCAACAGTTCCGAATCGTATTCCGCCGCCTCGACAACCGCGTTTTCGATCTCTTCGGCCGCTTTGACGATATAAACACCGACGGTCGATCCTTGTCGCGGCGCTTTCACCACAAACGGTGGTTCCATGAGTGGATGCCGGTAAACTTGCAACGTCTCCCACTCCGGCGTGTTGACACCGTGCTCGCGGAATTTTTCTTTGGCGCGAATCTTGTCGAAAGCCAGCCGGCTTTCTTCAACGCCGTCACCGGTGTAGGGGACGCCGCGATCTTCGAGAATTTTTTGCACCTGCCCGTCTTCGCCGAAGGTCCCGTGCAGCGCGACGAAGGCAAGATCGACATCCTCCGGGAGCTTGAAATTTTTATCCCGGACATCGATATCCACGACCTCGGCGCCTAACGAGCGCAGCGCTTTTGAGACACCGCGACCAGTCGCGAGCGAAACTTCGCGTTCCAACCCCGGCCCGCCGATGAGCACGGCAATTTTCTGGCCGGAAATTTCCGACGTCATGACATCGCCCTGCAGCGTCTTCTACAAATCATGCCGGTTCTCCCACGATTTTAACTTCCGTCTCCAGCTCGATCCCCCGCTTTGCGCGCGCGGTCGCTTTGATCTTGTCGATCAACTCGAGCATCTCCGCCGCGGTCGCGCCGCCATCGTTGACGATGAAATTACCGTGCACTTCGGAGACGCGCGCATTTCCCACGCGCGAATCTTTCAACCCCAGCTCATCGACAAGTTTCCCCGCCGGACAAGGGCCTGGATTTTTGAAAATGCAGCCCGCGCTTTTGGCTATCGGCTGCGAAGTGCGCCGCTTTTCCTGAGACGCTTCCAGTTTGCGAACGATCTCCTCGGCCGGCGCCGCCTGGCCGCGAAAAACCGCGCGGACCGCATAGTTTTGTTCCAAGATCGGCGCGTTGCGATAATGCACTTCCAGTTCGTCGCGGTTTTTCGTGTGCGCTTCGCCGTTGGCATCGAGATAACGAAGACGCACCACGTTTTCAAAAGTTTGCGCGCCCATCGCGCCGGCGTTCATGCGCAACGCGCCGCCAATCGCGCCGGGAATTCCTTCCATCCATTCGAGGCCAGTCAAGCCGGCCGCTTTTCCAGCGTATGCGAGTTCTTTTAGTTTTGCGCCGACGCCCGCGGTGATTTCGGTTCCGTTGATGTCGATCTTGTCGAAATCGCCGCCGCAGGGATGAACCACCACACCGCGGATGCCACCGTCGCGCACGAGCAAATTTGATCCGCGGCCGATGACGAAAAGCGGAAGAGTTTCGTGCCGGCAAAAGCGAATCAATTCCGCGAAGGCGGTTTCATTGCGCGGTTCAACCCAAAACTGCGCGGGACCGCCAACGCGCAAAGTGGTGTGCTTAGAGAGCGGCTCGTAGAGCCGGACGTCGCCCTCTTCCCCGATGATCGCTTTCAACTTTTCTGCAATCACGAGATCTGCGGCCAGGATCGACAATTGCTCGTGAATGTTGCCCGCGCCCAGGCTCAACACGAGATCGCCGGAGTTCAGCATGTTTCCAACATCGCGATGCATCCATTCCAAACGCGGCTGATAGCTCACGCCGCCATGACCGTGCGCGACAATCTCATCCACGATGGTTTGACCGCTGGTTCCGGGAATCGGCGCCTCACTTGCCGCGTAAACATCCGTTACCACGACGCGATCGGCGCTGTCGAAGGCGCGCCCAAATTCATGGCGAAGCGCTTTCGTTCGTGAAAAACGATGCGGCTGAAACATGGTCAGCACACGCTTGCACTTGGTTGATTTCGCCGTCTTAAGCGTGGCGCGAATTTCCGTGGGGTGATGCGCGTAATCATCGACCAGGAGAAAACGATCGCTCGCGTATTTGATTTCAAAACGACGACGCGCGTGCTCGAACTTGCGCAGCGAGGCGACAATTTTTTCAAAAGGAATCCCAAGTTCGGTGGCGAGCGCGATCACGCCGATGGCGTTGTGGACGTTGTGCTGGCCGGGGACATTCAGCACCGCTTCGCCAAGTTGTTTGCCTTGACGATAAACCCGAAAAACGGACGCGAAATCGCGCAGCTCAACACCGGCGCCGCGATAGTTCGCTTTTTCAGAAAAGCCGTAAGAGATGGCGGCTTTTCGCTCGGCGCATAATTTCGCGGTGTTCAAGTCATCGGCGCTGTAAAAAACAGTTGCGCTCGTTTGCGCGATGAGTTGAGCAAAAACTTTTTCGATGGCGGCAAGATCGGCATAAAAATCGAGATGCTCTTCTTCAATGTTCAAAATAAGGGTGAGTTCGGGATGAAAATACTTGAGCGTCCCATCGCTTTCGTCGCCTTCCGCGACAAAATATTCGCCGCGCGGGTCCCAGTGCGCGTTGGTCCCGAGAATCGGGATTTCCGCGCCGACGTAATGTGACGGATGCAATCCACCTTCGCGCAGAACGTGCGCGGCCATTGCCGAGGTCGTCGTTTTTCCGTGCATTCCAGCGATGACGATGCCTCGCTTGCCGCGCATGATGGCAGCGAGCGCCTCGGCCCGGCGCACGACCGGCTTTCCAGAATCGCGCGCGCTTAGCAGGATCGGATTGTCGATCCTAATAGCGGAGGAAAAGATGACGAGCTCGGCGTCCCTCGCATCCTCCGCGCGATGTTCTTCACGAAAACGCAGACCGAGACGCTGCAATCGATCCGTCTCCAGCGTACTGACTTTATCCGAACCGCTAACCTCGTGCCCGAGCTCGAGCAAAAGTGCGGCGATCCCGTTCATTCCACTCCCAGCCACGCCAATGAGATGAATCTTGTGGTGCTCACTCATGAGCAGCTTCGTCAGGTCCATTTCAGAGGCGCGCGTCATGAGTGGTATATTTTTCCATGGTTGTAACCACCAGCCCAGCGGCGTTTTCCGGCGCCAGGCGCAAACAGTTTTCAGACATGCGCCGAAGCTTCTGCACGTCGCCGATCAATTCCTTGATTTTGCCTGCCAGCAATTCGCCGGAAAGCTCCGATTCCTTCAGGAGAATCGCGGCTTCAGCGCGCGCAAAGATTTCCGCGTTGCGCGATTGATGATCATCGGCCGCATAAGGAAACGGAATTAGAATGCCCGGCAGCGAAAAAGCCGCGAACTCAGCCAGACTGGCCGCGCCCGCGCGCGCCACGATAAGATCGGCGGCACTATAAACTTCCTCCATCCGATGGTGAAAAGCGGCGACGAAAGCCGGAATATTTTCGCGGCGATAATTATCCGCAACCAGACGCTCGTCGCGCCCACCGGAGAGATGGATGACCTGGAGGGGGACATCTTGCAATGAGGGCAGCGATTTGATGATGGCCTGGTTGATCCCACTCGCGCCCTGGCTTCCGCCCATCACAAGCAGCGTCGTGAGGTCTTCGCGCAGTCCCAGGCTTTGACGTGCAACATGTCGATCCAAGCGTTTGAGCTCGGTGCGAATGGGCGTGCCGGTGACTTCAGTGCGCGCTTTTGGAAAAAAGGGCGCGCATTCCTTGAATCCGAGCAGGACGGCACGCACCATCCGCGCGGTCAGCCGGTTGGCTTTTCCGGGAACGGCGTTCGATTCGTGAATAAAGGTGGAAACGCCGCGCATGCGCCCAGCGAGGACGGGTGCGGTGGAGGTAAAGCCGCCCATTCCGAGAACAACTTGTGGTTTGAACTTGCTGTAGATGGATCGACAAAGCGAAAGGCTTGCGCCGAATCGCCGGATAAAACCCAGAATCGCGGGCGAAAATGGCGAAGGCAATCCGACTGTGGGCAACTTTTCGAATCGGAAACTTGCGCCTCCGGAAAGCGCGAGCGTATCAATTTCCTTTTCCGAGACCAATAACATGACTTCGTGGCCGCGATCACGCAGCACCTCGGCCACGGCGATGCCGGGGAAAAGATGTCCGCCGGTTCCACCACATGCGATTACTGCGTTCATGAGAGGCACGAACTGGCGAATGGTGGATCGAGCAGTCCCTTGCTCGATGTTAAAATTAGACGGCGAAGCCGCATATTTTTTAGCATCGCCGGCGGAGCGGCCGGTCCACCTGGCGTGATTGTGCTCGATTCGATTAGAGCGTTCATGAAAGTGGATTGCCGTCTTGGAGTTAAATCCGCGGTGTCATCCGAGCCGGCATCGTCGTCCGTTTCTTGTCCAACGGTTCGAGAATCCCCTGGCGATAAATATTCAGGAGTAAACCAATTCCGAACAAAGACGCGGCGAGGTTCGAACCTCCGTAGCTAATAAAGGGCAGCGGCAGACCTTTGTTCGGCAAAAGCGACGTGGTGACGCCAATGTTCACCGCCGCCTGTAAAGCCAGCAGCGAAACAACGCCACAGCCAAGCAGCAAACCGAACCGGTCTTTGGCGTGCAGCGCGATCATCATTCCGCAAACGATGATGACCACGAACAAAAAGACCACGAGCAAGCTGACCCGCAGACCGAGCTCTTCACCGATAATCGGGAAAATGAAATCTGTGTGGGCGTAGGGCAGGTAAAGCATTTTTTGCCGGCCGTTGCCGAGGCCGAGCCCTTCCATTCCGCCGCTGCCCCAGGCGATCAACGCCTGCATCTGCTGCAAACCGGCATCTTGTTTGAAGCGTTGCGGATCGAGAAACGCGGCCAGCCGGCCCATTCGTTCCGACATTTGCGTGGCGAGAAAGAGAATGCCACCTACTCCGGCAAGGGAAACCACACTGAGCAACATCGGATTCACTCCAGCGACGAACATCACGACAAATGCGGTCGCGCCGAGCAGGACGGTCGTTCCCAGGTCCACCTCGGTGAGAATAAGCGCGAGCAGCAAAGTGACGATCGCGAGCGGAAGAACAAAGCCGCGGAGCAGACTACTGGTTGCCTTTTCATAACGCGAAAACCAAGCGGCGAGAAAAAACACCGCAGCGATCTTCGCAATCTCAGAAGGTTGAAAACCGAACTGACCAAGGCCAACCCACCGATGCGAACCGTTAATGCGCATTCCGAGATGCGGAACGAAGCAAAGCGCCAGCGCAATGAACGCGAGACCAAACCAAAGCCACCATGTCCGTTGCCAAAAATGGTAATCGATGAGCGCGGTGACCGTGCAGACGGCCAGCCCGATTCCGAGCCAAATCGCCTGGCGTCTGATGAAGAAGTAAACATCGCCATGACTGTCGCGTGCAAAGGCGCTCGTGCTGAAAAGCATGACGATGCCGATGACGAGCATGCCGAGCACGGCCAGAAACAGGATGTAAGCGCTTTTACGATGCATTAGGTTCTCGGATTAGGAGCGAACGCGCCTCACGTGCTGGTTGCGGCGTCTCGCCGCAACGATCTTTCCCGTTTTGCACACTCACCTCAGAGTTCACTCGTCGGATTTTCTCGGTTTTATTGGTTTGGGGATCAGCAGCTTTTGTCCGATTTGCAATTTGCGCGGGTCTTCGATGTGGTTGAGCGCGATCAAGTCGTCATAAGAGACTTTGAATTTCTTTGCGATCGTCACCGGGTTATCGCCTTTTGCGACAACGTAAACTTTTCCCGCGTCTGTGCCCTTCGCGTTCACACTTTGTTTTGGCTTACCTCCGTCTTTCGCGGCCTGCTTGGCCGGCGCGGAATCCTTTTGGACAACTGGCGGCCGTGAACTGGCAGCGGCAGGTTTGATGGTCGATCCAACGGTCGCAACCGCAGTGTTCTTTGTCGATGCGGGCGCCGGAGCAATCGATCCTTGGCGCGTTTTGATCGCGTTGAAGGCGATGATTCCGGAAACGGCCACGACGTGGAGAAGCAGTACAATCAGCAATGCGCGCGACAACTTCATGTTCGGTTCGGACATTTCTTCGTAGTCCGTTTGAGCCGATGCCCGCAGGGATGGGCGCCCGGGCGTGGCCCGAAGTTTTTTGCGCCGGAGCAGTTTGGGGAGTTTCATGATTTTATTTCGGCAGAGCTTGGACGAGGGCGCGAAATTGATCGCCGCGATCGGCGTAGCTTTTGAACATGTCGAAGGAAGATGTGCCTGGTGAGAAAAGAACGACGTCGCCCGGCCTGGCGATGGCGTGCGCGCGCTCGACCGCGTC
>WNFB01004429.1_pt1 | contig 12503 bp, 9 predicted proteins | sample 5400501 | NCBI WGS metagenome assembly WNFB01 (sample SAMN13153341, study PRJNA577476) | soil metagenome | isolation source: 200 cm saprolite under Douglas fir tree site 2 hole 1 | place: USA:California | collected 2015-04-18 | reverse complement strand
TTGGTGCTGTGGCCACGAACCCGCCTCATTTCGCTCGCCATCGTTGATGGTGTCTGTGATTTCGTGCCGAATATGCACAAAATTGCGCACAGTGCGCTACCACCCAATCGGGTGGTCCGGACAGGGCGCTTGCGCGCCGTGCAGGTCGTGCAACAATCGGCTAACAGTCTGCGCCGGAAGTGTTTCTAGGGGAGATGGCGTCTCATGTTGAGACGTCTTGGGGGGGTGCTGGGACGCGGCCACGTCGGGCGGGCAGCGTTCTTCCACCGGCGCCCGAGTGAGACCTATACTGACGGGGCGCATGGGTGTTCTCACGGCGTTCGGAGCGGTCTCAGTGACCGCCATGATGGTCTGCTATGCGCTGGAGACCCGACACCCCGCTTTCATCTTAGCCTTCGCGGCTGCGTGCGTCGCGTCTTCCGCCTACGGTTTCCTCGCGGGAGCCTGGCCCTTCGGCGTCGTCGAGTTGATTTGGTCGGCGGTGGCGATCAGGCGTTGGCGAGCTGCCCGGACACGTCTCGGTGCTTAGGGCGTCTCGGTCTGGGGCGCTGGTAGCGGTCCGAGGTCGTAGAGTACCGCGGCGCGCAGCCGGTTGCTAAGTTGGGGAGCGGGTTGGACCGGGGTGCGGCAAATCGACAGAATCGCCAGTCGTTTGCAGGGCCTGTAGCTCAGGTGGTTAGAGCGCACGCCTGATAAGCGTGAGGTCAGTGGTTCAACTCCACTCAGGCCCACTTGCGGAAGATGAAGCCTCGCTGCGACTTCGGTTGCCGCGAGGCTTTCGCGTTTCCGACATCGGTGGGCCGCGGTGCCAAAGGTGGTGCCCGGAAGTTTACCGAAGAGCCACGAGGCGCTCCCTGAGCACGTCGGCGTGCTGTTCGACGCGGTACTCGACGACCTCGGCGCGGTGCCGGACCTGGCCCAGGTGGCCATACACCCGCCGCACAAGCGCCGCGCCGCCGTGGCCGAGCTCCCGGCCGACCGTGAACTCGCTTACCGGTGCGCCGCGATCCAGCGTTTGGAGCCGCGCCGCGCAGTAGGTGTGCCGGAAGACGTAGAGGTTGAGCTCACGCGGGCGGTGACCGACCCGCGCGGCGACCGCGTCCAGAAGCTTGCGAGCATCGCGAAGCATCGCCTCAGACCCTGTGCGGTAGGAGGGGAAGAGCAATCGACCCGGTGGGCGGCCGGTCCCGAACACATAAGGACGCAGGATCTCTTCGAGCTGGGGCCAAAAGGGCACCGACCGGAAGGAGCTCTCGGTCTTAAGACGACGCCACACGTTGGGCCGGAACGTCACCGTGCGCCGGTCGAAGCTCACGTCGTCAACTTCGAGGCCGACTACTTCGGACGGGCGCCCGCCGGTAAGCAGAAACGCGGCGAGCAAGGGGTAGGCGAACGGCGCTGCGAGGTCGGCGCGCTTCGGCTGGTATGTGCGTGCCGCCTCCAGCAGGAGTGCCGCCTCCGAGACCTCCAACCAGCGGGCCTCCGCACGTCGGGCGGTGGGCTTCTCCATAAGCGCCGCGACCGGGTTGTACCCGGGTGCCACGGAGCCTTCGGCCTGTGCGCGGCGGTAGAGGTTCGACAGACTGTTGAGGTGATGCCGTGCGGTGCCGCCCGACAGCCCGTCCTCAAGCAGACGTGCCGCGAAGCGGCGTACGTCCGCGACCGTTACGCCATTGAGGTCGCGCTCGGCCCCAAAGTGCGCAATCGCGCGCTGGAGGTGCACCTCCACGGCGGCGAGCCACTGCCCTCCCACCTTTCGCGCCTTCGCCTTCGCAATCAGATGCTCTCGGGCGAAGGCCGCGAGCGTCGCGGTTCGGAGAATACCGTGTAGCGCGCGGCCGCGTCGGGCCGCGTCGAGCTGCTCGAGTCGCCGCGCGACCAACGTCTGCGCCACATCAGCATCGGTCGTCGCTAACGGTTCGCCCGGCGGAACGAGTGCCTCGCGCCCCCCGCCGACGTCGGCGTAGTCACGGAAGTCGGCGTATGCCCGTCGAGCGCCGCCGCGGTTTCGCCAATAGATCCGTTGTTTCTTCCAGCGCTGCCGTGTCATTCGTCCTCCTGTGTCAGGTCTTTCGGCCGTGAAGTTGTGCTCTGCTTCTTCCCAGACTGTTTCTTCTCCTTTCCCGCAAGAGGAGTGCCTTCCTCCGGGGCAATCACGCGTTGCCCAGTCGGTCCGAATCCCTTCTGCGCCTCCATCAGCCACTTCGCCAGCGCATCGGTTCTCCGAACCGAGCGGAGAACCTCCTGAAACACGGACCGGACCCCGTCCGCGGCGAGGCCGACGATCGTATCGTCATGGCTCGATGCGATGTCGCTGCGCGCCTTCATCTGCCGCCATACGAAGTCGAAATCGACGGGGCCCGCCTTCTCGGTCGCCCGTAGTTCTGCCTCGATGATGGCATAGAACTGCTCAACCGGATTGTCCGCGGGGCGCACGCGCAACTCCGGCAGCTCGCCAAGCAGTAACCAGTTCAGGTTGAGGTTTGCCTCCCGTGCGAGGCGGAGGAGGATCGGGACCTCCGGGACGCTCGGGTTGTTGCGCCGGGACCAGCCGAGTCGCGTCGTGCGCGGAATCCCGAACGCCTCCTCGAAGGTCGACCAGCTGTCGTAGCGCCGGTGCACGAACTGATTCAGCCGGCGGCAGATCGCCTCGGCGTCCTTGGCCGCGGGACGCGTGCGGGCCACGAACTCCTCCTGTCGGTTGAACGTTCAACGAAGACGGTAAAGCGTCTATCCAATCTAACTAGTGGCGTGCCGGGATGCTACGCCAGATTGCGGCCGTTATGAACCCGCTCGAACAGCTGCGGACGGCGGTGGCGGCGCTCCCGCCCGGTACCCTGGTCACGGTTCCCCGCGAAGCCCTCCTCGACGTCCTGGGAGGGGGAGGAGGAGACGGAGTGGCTGCGACCGGGGGCGACGGACCACCCGCGGTCGCGGTGGACCTAACGGTCACCGACCTGGCGCAGCGGTTCCGGCGCCACCCCAGCACCATCAGGCAGTGGCTCGAATCCGGGCGGCTCGAGGGCTACAAGCTCTTCGGCCGCGAATGGCGTGTGCCGGCAGCGGCGGTCGCGGCGTTCCAGGACCAACAGCGCTTTGGGAGTGGCAGCGATTCCGCGGTGAAGAATCGTACTTCGCTCGGCGACTGGCGGAAGGTGAAATGACTGAACGGCCTTCGTTGGTCGCTTTAGCAGCGCGAGGAGCGGCGACCGCGGCGACGGGACCCAAGACCAGGAAGGAGAATCATTCTTATGAGCAAGCTGCTGACTATCGGGCAGGTGGCAAGGCGCCTGCGTAAGTCGGTCGACTACGTTCGCCGGCTGGATGACGAGGGCGTCTTGAAGTCTGAACCGCATCGCAAGGGCGAACACCGTCGCTATCGGGAAGAGGTGGTGACAGCCCATCAGGTGCGGCAGAACGCGCAGCGCGTGCGACAGCGCCCACGGACTATTCCGAAGCCGGCGCGTCGCCCGCCGGCGGCGCGCCCCCGCATCCCCCTCGGGCCCGACCCCGACCCCTTCCTTGGGGAGGACGAGGGTGACCTGCCGGAGGAGTTCATGGAGCCGAGCCCGGACACCGCGCCGGCCCCGCGGCTTCCCACGCTACCGGAACTACTCCATCTGCAGACACTGCGCTCGAGCGGGAGGAGCGATGCGCCTTGGGGGCTTCCGACAGAATGGCGCGCCAAGCTCGAGGCGGAGATCGAGCAGTACGTCACGTTGGAGCAGTTCCCTCTGAACGGGGATTTCTTCGTGGCACGCCTCCAGATCAGCAAGCGCGTTCGGGAGTTCCTCAAGCCGTACGAGCAAGAGCAGGCGGCGGAGACTGAGCGGCAGCGGCAAGAGCAGGCGGCGGAAGCCGAGCGGCAACGGAAACATGACCAGGTTGCACGGGCAGCCGAGCAGCGTCGGCAGGAGCTGATCGACTATGGCCGGAAGCTGGCGTACCACGAGACGGCGAGTTGGGCATCGGACGACCCAACGGCCGAGGCGCGGCGCGACGTCGAGCTGGTGTTACAGGCTGAGGTAAAGGCCGATTGGAAGGAGAGCGACGTGCGGAAGCTAGTGGAGGAGCGGCTCGATCAATATGAAGAGGAAGAGGACGGCGCAGAAGAAAACGACGCAGAGGAGGACATCGAGGCGGCGGATGAGGAAGATGATGGCATCGATGATGACAATCGAGGAGAGGATGAGGCGGAGGACTGAGCGCGTCAAATCTCGCAAACCTAGCAAATCTGAATCGCGAACCTAGGATGGTCAGATCAAAACCTAGGTTCCGATAGGCTAATGGCGTTCGAAGTCCAGCCCCGTATCTGCTCAAACAAGCGCACTCGTTCCGTCAAAAGGAGATTCCTTCGGTATTCGGCTAGGCGATCACTGACCCATGTTCCCATAGGGAATCGTCCTTCGCGATTTTGGCTGGACTCCTCGATGTGTCCGCAGGCGGCGCAGGCATGCGCCGCCCGGGTTTCTAGAGGATCCCCGCTCCTACCACGGAAGCAGTAGTTTCTCAACGGTCACGCCGACAGGTGCCAAGCTGGCCTGCAGCGCCTCCGCTTCACGGGTTACCTCCGCCGGCCATTCCGATCCCGTTGCGGCAAGGATGAGAACGTTCGGCCTAATCTCTTCGGCTACTGATCTCAGTTTCGCAAAGTCCGTGTCTTTGAACGCCTCCGCACTTGATTTCACTTCTCCAATGATGATCTGCCCATCCCGGATCGCAATCAGATCAAGATCGGTGTAGGGGTCGCCATCATGGTGTTCATAGAGGGCCTGGCACGGCAGGTATAGGAAGAGATCGTGCGCAAATTGCCCCTTCTTCAGCAATGTGTGGAGCACGGCCAGGACGCCCGCTTTGGTGATTCCGTTCCTTATCAGGCTGTTAAGTCTGAAGCGCCACGTAGGGTTTGCTGGGAAAGCGAAGCTCCGGAGACAGCCGTCACACCGCACCTCTGAAGACAGCGCACTGGTGATCCACCAGTCTTCCTTGCCGCAGTGCTCACAGCGTAGTGACACGCCCTGGACCAGTATGCCGCCCTCAAGAAAGGCTTGTACTTCACGGGCCTTTAAGTCCTCAAATGATTCGTTGTCGGCGATACTCGTGTGCTCGCTGGCGGCACGTTTGAGCTCAGAGAACCGCTGTCGAAACTCGTCCCACGAAATGGATGGCGTTGGACGAGCGAAGTATTCCAGGCGCGCAACCAACCGGTGGGCGAGAGTGGTGCGAGCTTCCGGGGTTCCGATTCCGTCCGCACCGCTTGCTTGCTCAAGCATCCCCTCGACGCGGGTCACCTGCGACTTTCTCTGGTTCTCCGCAACTCCAGCCAACTGAAGCAAGACGCTTCGCCAGTAGCCGTCATCGAATGTCTGGCCTGCGTACTCGAGACTACCGAATAGTCCGATGATTCCTGACAGGCGGCGTCCTTGCTCGGAAGTTTCGAAGTACGGGAACCGCGCCTGTCGTGGGGTGGCTTTGGCCTCAACCGGTTGCAGGAGCCCGTGCAGGATCCGCCTCTTTGAGGGGATTCTGAGACGGATGAACTGATCGGTACGCTTCACCTCGGCGCTCGGTAGCCCGCTGTTCACGACGCGAGCCAGTTTGGCACTCTCTGCAAACAGTTGCCCGAGTACGGGCCGTTTGGGCAGTCGCCATGAGTCAGGCTTGTTGGAGTGCCGCGGGGGATCTAGGTGATACTCGATGTCGAGATCAACCATCCATCCATCATCTGCCCCCCTGCGGCTGGCAAGAAAAGGTGGGACTGGAAACGAGAGCAGGCCCGTGTCGTCGGCCAAAGGAATCTGTTCGGTTCGCCGAGGCGGTGGATCTCGAAGCACCCCGTATCCAGCGATACTGGTCTCGGGAAACGGAAACTGGTTTCGCTCGAGCGTTTTGGGAGCGAAATGCATCCACGCGGTCTTCTGGACCTCGGTTGCAACCCGTTCGAGCAGTCCTCTATCGGCGCTGTAAGAGACGACGAAACCCAGAGGGCCCTGATTGTTGAAATACTCGCGTGAGATCCACTTCCCGATGACGGCTAGCAAGTTTGCATCCTCTGCGAGAGAGGTGGGGAGCCAGAGGACGTCGCGCCCCATCCATCCTTCGGAGATAAGTCGGCGATTCCATGCGTACATGACGTCCCTTGCGGAATCTCCGACAACGAGATGGAACCCTCGTGCGAACTGGTCATACTGAAGTGAGTACGGCAGGTTTGCGGCAGAAAGGGAGAGATCGTGCGGTGTGATCAGGCGCCCGTGGAACTGAACGAAGGTTTCCAGCAAGCCTCCGAAGTCAACTTCTTCGAGGTCAATGTTCTCAACGGGAAGCCCTTCGAACGCCTGCTTAGTTGAAATGGTCTCACGAATTGTGCCGAAGTTCCTAAGGGCAAATGCCCGGATAGCTGGGTTCGTGTTGAGCGTTTCCTTCAAGTACAAGAACCGGTGTGGGATACCCCAGGGTTGGAGGCCAAGCATGTAGCGGGGAATGTCGTGGACATCTACGGCCGAGAATGGATGGCCACTAATTGAAGCTGGCAAATGCTCCCGCTGGCGGTCAACCAACCGCTCGATTGCTCCCGGCGCGACTGCCTCGGCAATCCTGGTCGATAGGTTGTCATCGATCGGGGTCACAGCGCAAACGACATCCGGATCCACGGCGTTGATGACCCGCCACCCATCTTCGGCAACAGCGACACCATCGGTTGCAATAATCGGATAGTGGCCACCTCCCCAGCGGCCGACAGCGTGCTGGATCAGTTCGTCGACTTGAGACTGGGCCGACGCGTTGTCGGGATCAATCAAGAACGCAATGCGTTTTGGGCGAGTGACGGTTGTAACAGTGATTACGTTGCGGCTGCTATGCGGCTCGTCCGGCATAGGGAATCTTACGCGTTGTGGAGTTGAGAGTATCCAAGTAACGTGAGGCCCCCCGCGTCAGCTCGATAGATGCCCGCGAGCGACCCCGATGAGAAGCTGGAGCTTCGCAGGCATTCGCGCAAAGTCCTTTGACTGCCGATTGTGGACTGGACTGCTGTGAGTTGTTGTGAGCGTGTTTCCGGACTCAGGGGGTCGGGAAAACGACGACCCCATGATGACCTTTCAGGGGTCGGGCGTTGTGAGTCTTGTTGTGATTCTGCTGCGATTCCCGGTGGATCTTCGGGGTCCGAGTCACAACACCGATGCCCAGAACACCGCGTAATTGCTACACGTCGTTGTAACTCGCCCGACTAACGGTTCGCATGGGGTCCAGCAGGGACTCAACGCAGCCTGCGAATTGCCTGAACTGAAGACCCCCTGTACGTGCATCAGGTGGCCGACTATTTGCTGTAAAGCGCATCAGGGGTTACGAGACAACGGGGAAAACCGCTTCTCCCCCCTCCCGCGCGACCAGATTCTGTGATGCAGTCCGCGACCTTGCGGCCTGCGGTCAGTGCCTCGCGTCGCCTCGGCGGCCGGCTCAGGCGACTCCTATTGCGCGATCACCCGCTCGAAGCGTGGGTTGCCGCGCAGCGGCGCGAAGTTCGGATCGATCCGTAGCCACCCGGGCGAGAGAATGTAGGGGATTCGGAGCAGCGACTCGAGCTGGTCGAGGGCCTGGTCCGGCTCGCCGACAAGGATGTAGATCCTCGCAAGCTGGTGCTTCGCATAGGCGCCGGCGCCGCCGCTGGCGATGGCCACCTGTCCCTCGTGGACGGCGGCGGCCCGCCGCCCGAGGAAGGCCAGCGCCAGGCCGAGGAACGCGTGCTCCAGGGCATACGTCGGTGCGGCTCGTTCCACCGGATGCGTCAGCTGAGCCTCGAGGGCTCGCCGTGCCGAGTCAGCGTAGACCCGCGCGCGCGCCCGATCTCCGCGAAACCAGTAGGTTTCCGCGCGCGCCCAGCTCCATTGCCCTGGCTCGTCGCCGAACGCGCTGACCGGGAGGGAGAGCAGCACTCGCTGCTGCCCGTCGTCCATCAACCATTCGAGATCCCACCGCCCAACCAGCTCGATCAGGAGCGCCGCCCGGTCCACTTCCGGCGGCACACCCCGGAGCACGCGCTGCGCAGTCGCGACGTCACCTTCCCCGACGTAGCTGACGATCTGGTCGCCAATCAGCTCGAGCATCGTGGGCGCGACGGTAAGCCCTCGCGCGGCGGCCGCCCGCGCATCGGGCCAGCGTCGCAAGTAGAGCAGTGCAGCGGCGAGCCCTCGAGCCACGCGCACTGAGCGCGGGTCGAGTGCCTGGGCCTGCTCGAGCCGTGCAAGCGCCTGGCCCCAGCGGCCGAGCGCGCGCTCCGCCCCCGCTGCGGCGGTCAAGAGGTCCGTGTTGGTCGGGGCGCGTGCGAGCCCGGCCTCGAACGCCTGAAGAGCGGCTCCCGCGTCGCCGTGCACCACCTCTTCGTAGATGCCCACCGCGCGCTGCGTCTCAGGAGCGCCGGGTGCGAGTTTGACGGCGTGTTCCATCGCCCGCCGTGTAGCGTCGGCTTGCGCCGGTGTGGGCTTGGTGACGAGGTAGACGTAGGCGCCCGCTTGTGCGAGTCGAGCCCAGGCCAGGTCAAAGGCCGAGTCGAGGCCGACTGCCTGCGCGTACAGGTTGGCGGCGCGTTGGAGACTCGGTAGGTCCGAACTGTTCATCGCCTGCGAGGCTGCCTCGCCCTTCAGGTAGGCATCATAGGCCGCGAGGTTCTCAGTGGGGCGAGCAGCGACCGCCCGTTGCTCGGCCCTGCCGAGCGTGACACTGAGCGAATTGGCCACGTTGCTCGCGATGTCGGCCTGGACCTGGAACACGTCGGTGACCGCCGCATCAAAGGGCTGCTGCCAGCGGCTCTCCGGGGCCCCAGCGGCCTTGATCTCGATCAGCTCGGGGCTTACCTGCACCCGGTTACTACCGGCGGGCACCTTGGCCCAACGCACCGTGCCGGTCAACAGGTAGCGCACCCCTAGCTCCCGGGCTATGTCCCGCGGCGACTTGGCCGTCTTGCGGTACTGCACCGAGCTGGTGCGGGCGATCACGGCCAGCCCGGGCAGCGCCGTGAGCTTGCCGCGAACAGCATCGCTCACCCCGTCCGCGAAGTACTCGTCCTCCGGCCGCCCCAGGTTCTCGAACGGAAGCACGGCGAGGCGCGTGGGGCCCGCGCCCTCTGCGCCGCCCCGCGTCCAGCGCCAGCCAAAGAGTACTCCGGCGCCGACGAGGAAGCCGACCACGAGCACAGCGAGGAGCGGCCGCTGGCGTAGGAAGCGGAGGAGGGCAAAGCGGCCGCTGGGGCCCGCCGTACGTACTGCGCTAGCCAGCTGTAGCGCTGCCGCGAACTCTGCTGCACTGCCGTACCTGTCGACCGGCGCCTTCGCCAGCGCCTTGTTGACCGCCTGCTCGATCGCCTCGGGCACGCTTTCCCGCACCGTGCGCACGTGCGGAATCGGTTCGCTGAACCGTTTCGCAATGACCGCTTGAGCACTGGGGCCGGTGTACGGCGGCTCGCCTGCGAGCATCTCGTACAGCACACACCCGAGGCTGTAGATGTCACTTCGAGGGTCGAGCTCCCGCTCCGCGCTCGCCTGCTCCGGGCTCATGTACGCCGGGGTGCCAACCGCCATCCCGGTCTCGGTGAGTCTTTCTCCGGCCGCATTCTGGAGCGCGCGGGCCACGCCGAAGTCGGCCACCAGCGCGTGCCCGCGACTGAGCAGGATGTTCTCGGGCTTGATGTCGCGGTGGATGATCCCCTGGCTGTGCGCATAGCCGAGGGCATCCCCCACTTCCCGGGTGATCTGGAGCGCGTCGTCGAGCGGGAGCTGTCGCTCCCGGGTGAGCCGCTCGCGCAGCGACTCGTCCTCCACAAACGGCATCGTGTACCAGAGCTGCCCGGTGGCTTCACCGGAATCGAGGACGGGCAGGATATGCGGATGCTGCAAGCGGGCAGCGAGCTTGATCTCCCGCTGGAACCGCTCAGGGCCCAGCGTAGAGGCGAGTTCGGGATGGAGCACCTTCAGGGCGACGCGGCGATCGTGCTTGAGATCTCGTGCGAGGTAGACCGTTGCCATTCCCCCGCGGCCGAGCTCGCGCTCGAGCGTGTAGCGGCCGGCGAGGGCGGCTTGCAGACGAGCGAGTACATCAGTCAGGCAGTCGCTCGGGGGGCGTGGGACAGATCCATCATAGGGCTCGCGAACGAGCGGGGCCAGAGGGTTGTGCGCAGGTGTCGACTTCCGCCCGTCCCTCCCGCCTGCTTGCCGCAAGACCTAGCTGCTCCTGCCGACCCCGCGTACGTGCATCAAGTGGCCGACAGTGTACGTTTGCTGTGAAGCCATCAGGAGTTAGGAGGTAGGCACGGCCAAGTGCCCCTTCCCCTTGCCCACCTATGATGCTGCATGCCGCAGCGGTGAGTCACCGGAGCCGGCGATGAGTCAGCGAGTCTTCCCCCAATTGCGCATGACCGATTGGAAACGCACCCGCACCTTCTACGTGGACGGCCTTGGCTTCGAAGTGAATTGGGAGCATCGGTTCAGGCCCGGAATGCCCATCTTTGCGCAGCTCACTCGTGACGGCCTGTCGCTCTTTCTAACTGAGCACGCGGGCGACTGCGAGGTTGGAGGCGCCGCGTATCTGGTGGTTGACGATGTCGATGCGCTCTTTCGCGAGATCAGCGGTCAAGGCATCACGCCGGCGGAGCCGCCGGGTGACACCGAGTGGCACGCGCGCGAAATGACCGTGGTCGATCCCGACGGGAACAAGCTCCGGTTCAGCACAGCGGTCGCGGAGTAGCCGCCGCAGGGCACACCGATCTGCATCGCGCCTAGAAGCTGACGGCGCGCGTAGATTAAGGAATGAATTTCTTTTCAGCGCGCCGCAGCTTAGGCTCGGGCCGTTAGGCCGCCGCGAATCCTTCAGGGCGAGTCATGAACCCCATCGCCTGGTTGCGTTGGCGAACCCGCGCTCCGGCTCCCGTTCCCGATGCAGAGGCCATTACGCGACTAGGCGCGCTTACGGCTTGGTACGAAACCAAGAACGCCAACGACTGGTCCAGCGACCTCCCCGCACTCGCGCTGAACGCGCATCCGGACCGCCGGCTCCGGCTGTGGGTGGTCAGAGCCGCTCTATGGGACAGGCACGGCTGTCGCGACTTGCGCGCGGCGTCAGCTCTAAGGCACTCGATGAGTTCTTTACCGCCTTTTGGCCCGTGTTCCTTTCCGAAGCGAGAGCCGGAGGTCGAATTCCCCTCAGTGCTGAACAGCTGCCACAGCTCGTCGCGGGATTCCTCCCAACTATTGCGAACCCTCCTGGCTTGACCGCTCGCCCCGAGATGCATACCTGGTTTCTGGCCAAGGCCGCGTGGGCCTACATCCGAGGCAACGAACCCGCTAGTGAGCTTCCCGAGATCGCCTACCTTTCGGCTTCGCTGTCGGACCACCTACTCGCTTGCGCGCAGCTTCTTAACAAGCTGTCAACACTCGCGCACAGGCCTCAATGAGGCGGCGGCCTAACAGTCGCGCGCTTGCGAGGCACCTCCGGTCGCGCACGGAGTCAGCCGCTCAAATCATGTATGGCACGTCCGACCCGCTTGTTGGGTACGCGTACAGAAGATGCTTTAAATCCGTCGCCGGTACGCCGGACCGGATCGCCATGGCAAACAGGTTGATCACCTCTTCGGCGTGCGGGCCGAGCAGGTGCGCGCCGACGACCCGATCCGCCTTGTTGTCGACGATCACCTTGAACATCGCACATGTCTCGGCCACGCGACGGTTCGAGTACCAGCCCGACGTGTCGTCGACCTTGATGCGGACATCGAGTTCCTGTGCCCGTGCTTCGGCCTCGGTGAGGCCCACGCCCGCGAGCGGCGGGACTGTGAACACGACGCTCGGAATGCCCCGGTAGTCGGGTCTCTGTGTATTCCCCTTCAGCAAGTTTGAGGCGACGATTATCCCCTCGTATGCGGCCACTGGGGTGAGCGGAAGGGTGCCCGGAGAGGCTGCCGCGTCACCCGCCGCATAGACGCGCGGGTTCGACACACTCTGGAGGAACTCGTTCACCCGCACCCCACCGTTCGGCTCCGTCGCGACGTTCGCCGCCCGCAGGTCAAGCCCCTCGGTGTTAGGGACGCGTCCGCCGCCGTGGACGACTGCGTCGGCTTCGACCGTCTCCATCCGCCCTTGCGAGTGCACCCGCACGCAGTCACTTCCGACGCGCTTCTCGATCGCCGTCACTTCGGCGTCGCCTTGCACCGCGATGCCCAAGCTCCGCGTGTGCTCCGCGAGCCGCGTGACGAGGTCCTGCTCGAAATGCTGTAGCGGCTTCCCTCGGCCGATGATGGTCGCCTGAGCGCCGGCCCGCCGAGATATATGGGCAAACTCGAACGAGATGTATCCTGCACCAAGGAACGCAATCCGCGGGGGCAGCTGGTCGAGTTCGAGGAAGCCAGTGCTCGTGAGCAGGTACTCCTCTCCGGGAATGCCGAGGTGTCGCGGCTTGGCTCCGGCGGCGACCACGAAGTGCCGCGCCTCGAGCACCTGGCCATCTACCGACAGCCTCTCCGGACT
>WNFB01004425.1_pt1 | contig 12509 bp, 7 predicted proteins | sample 5400501 | NCBI WGS metagenome assembly WNFB01 (sample SAMN13153341, study PRJNA577476) | soil metagenome | isolation source: 200 cm saprolite under Douglas fir tree site 2 hole 1 | place: USA:California | collected 2015-04-18 | reverse complement strand
CGTACGATTGGCACCGCTACCTGATCTTCTCCCTCTGCATTGCAGCCACGCGCATCCAGGACCTCGATCCACTCAAGTACCTGGCCCAGATCATCGTTGTGTGCACCTGCGTTACTGATCACTCCACCACCCAACGTTCCAGGAATGCCGACGCCAAACTCGAGTCCACCCCAGCCCACAGGTGCGAGTTCATGCATCAGGAGCGGCCAGCTGACGCCAGCATCAGCCAACAAGAGTGCAGTGCCATTCCCTTGATCATCGACACGATAGGAGCTGAGGGCGATATGTGCCACAATGCCTTGGACACCGGCATCGGCATACAGCACATTGGTGCCATTGCCAGCGACGAGCAAAGGGTAGTGTCCTTCCGCACACAGTCGCACCAGGTCAATCAACTCTTCTCTTGATTTGAGTGAGACCCACACGTCGGCGGGACCACCAGCTCCGAAGGCCGAGTGACGAGCAAGCGGCTCATTACGCTGTACTCGCCCCTGAAAGTACGGGTGTAGTTCGTTGTATACCGTATCAGTGTTAAATGTCATAGTATGATCCTCTCGGGTAGATGGAATAGTCGATAGTAAGAGGTCTTCTCGTCCGTTTCAGTATCTACAGTACATGGTAGCTGGAAGCCCTTGTGCAAACAGAGCGATATCCTCGCTACGAAAGGGATATCGCTCTGTTTGCACACAATCTACCAGAGAGCTAAGGCACGGCTGGCGTTGGCTCTTGTGTCGACGGAGGCTGCTTTTCAGCCTGTTGAAAAAGGCCCAAAAATGTGGTCAGATTACGTTGACCCAGCAAACGAGCGTGAGCGTGCAAGGCTTCCGACAGGTCTGGTTTAACCCTTTCCACGCACCGATGAGATATAATGCGAGAGAGAGTCCCAACAGAAGCGTTTTCCCACTGATTGGGACACACATCGAACAGCAAGCAAGCGCTCTCAAGACGATGCACCGCAAGGTGCCAGACGAGGAGGCTCTCCATGCCTGATCTGCCGACAGGGACGGTCACGTTCCTTTTCACCGATATTGAAGGCAGCACCACCCGATGGGAACACCACCCCGAGGCGATGCGTACCGCGCTCGCTCGCCATGACGCTCTGCTGCGTCAAGTTATTGGTGCCCATGGCGGCTTCGTCTTCAAGATGGTGGGCGATGCCGTCTATGCCGCCTTTGCCATAGCCGCCGATGCCGTTTCAGCAGCAATTGCCGCCCAGCGAGCAGTCTCAGCAGAGCAATGGGGTTCGCTGCGGGTGCGCATGGCGCTGCACACCGGAGCCGTGGCGACGACTACTTCGGCCCAACGCTCAACCGGTTACGGCGGGCAGATCTTGCTCTCAGCCGTCACCTTCGAGCTGGTCCGCGATGCCTTGCCGGTAGGGGTGAACGCGCAGGACCTGGGCGAACATGCCCTCAAAGATCTGCTGCGGCCCGAACACGTCTTCCAGCTCACGCTCCCCGACCTACCCAGCGAGTTCCCAGCGCTCAAGTCCCTCTCGCATCGCCCCCATAATCTGCCGGTGCAGCCCACGCCCTTCCTGGGACGCGAGCTGGAGATGGCAACCGTGTGTCGGCTGCTGCGCCGCCCAGAGGTGCGCCTGGTGAATCTGACTGGTCCGGGTGGCATAGGCAAAACGCGGCTGGGTTTGCAGGTAGCTGCCGAACTGAGTGACCTGTTCACCGATGGCATCTTTTACGTGGCGCTGGTGCCGGTGACCGACCCCGAGCAGGTGATCCCGGCCATCGCCCAGACGCTCTCAATCGGCGAAGCCAGCGATCAACCCCTGCTGGGGCTGCTGAAAACGGCGCTCAAGGACAAGCAACTCCTGTTGCTGCTGGACAACTTCGAGCAAGTGGCCGCTGCCGCTCTGCAAGTGGCCGAGTTGCTGGCCGCCTGCCCCAACCTCAAGATCATCGTCACCAGCCGGGTGGTGCTGCATGTGCAGGCCGAGCGCGAGTTCGACGTGCCGCCGCTCTCGCTGCCGAACCTCAAACGCCTGCCAGACCTGGTGGCGCTCTCGCAGTACGAGGCGGTGGCGCTCTTCATCGAGCGGGCACAGGCCGTCAAGCCCGATTTTGCGGTGACCAACGCCAACGCGCCCGCCGTCGCGGGCATCTGTGCGCGACTGGATGGCTTGCCGCTGGCCATCGAACTGGCGGCGGCCAGCGCCAAGTTTTTTGCGCCACAGGCCCTGCTGGCGCGCCTGGAGCAGGGGTTGGCTGTGCTCACGGGGGGAGCGCGTGACCTGCCTGCCCGGCAGCAGACGCTGCGTGGGGCGATCGCTTGGAGCTACGACCTGCTCGCACCTGAGGAGCAGCAGCTCTTCCGTCGGCTGGCCGTCTTTGTGGATGGCTGCATGTGGGAGGCAGCGGAGGTGGTGTATCGGGTGGCAGGGGAGCTTTCGGGAGACGTCCTGGACGGGCTACTCTCGCTGGTGGACAAGAGCCTGCTGCGCCAGGAGGAGTCGGCACAGGGCGAACCGCGCTTCGGGATGTTACAGGTGCTGCGCGAGTTTGGGCTGGAGCGCCTGGCGGCCAGTGGAGAGATGGAGGCGACCCGCCAGGCGCACGCGCTGTACTACCTGGCGTTGGCCGAGGAGGCCCAGCCCTATCTGCGGAGAGCCGAGCAAGGCCGGTGGCTCGCTCGCCTGGAGCAGGAGCATGAGAACCTGCGTGCAGCGCTCTCCTGGTTGCTAGAGCGCGCCCACATGGAGGTGCAGACCAAGGAGGGGAGGGAACAGTCGGAGCGTGCCTTGCGCTTGTGTGTCGCGTTGTTCTCGTTCTGGTATAACCGTGGGTACCTCAGAGAGGGATGGACCTTTCTGGAGCGGGCCCTGGCGGTGCGAGAAGGGGTAGATGCATCGCTACGGGCCAGAGTACTCTACAACGCTGGATTTCTGCTTTGGGAAATGGATGACATGGAGCGGGCAGAGGCGCTGACTGGGGAGAGCCTGACACTGTACCGGGAACTGGGAGATACAGCGGGCGTGGCGCGCTCTCTCTGCCTGCTGGGGGCGGTCGCCCGGCAGAGGAGTCAGTATGCTGCAGCCCGTGTCCTGGACGAGGAGGCCGGAGCGCTCTTCCAGCTAGTTGGCGACACCTGGGGCAGAGGCCGATGCCTCACCGATTTAGCCCGCATGGCCACCATGCAAGGCGAGTATGACCGAGCACGCGCTCTGCTGGAGGAGAGTCTCGGACTCTATCGAGCCTTGGGCGACAAGCAGCGCATCGGATGGGTGCTCTACCTTCTGGCGCACGTGCTCTTTGTGTCGCAAAGCGATCTAGCCAGAGCCTCTGCCCTGGCCGAGCAGAGCCTGGCGCTCCAGAGAGAGGTCGGCGCCAAATTCTTCATTGGTCCCCCACTCAGTCTGCTGGGAGCGATATGCCTGGTGCAGGGGAAGCAGACCAGGGCACGCGAACTTGCCGAAGAGAGCGTGGCGATCCTCAGGGAGGGAGGAAGTGGGTGGGACACCGCCGTGGCGCTCATTGGCCTGGCGCGCGTCGTAGCATGCCAGGGCGACCATGCGGCGGCACGTGTCCTCTACCAGGAGGGCTTGGCACCGCTGCACAAGATAGGCAACAAGGAGTACATCGCTACCTGCCTGGAGGGCCTGGGAGCAGTGGTAGCAGCACAGGGAGCTGAAGGGGCGCCTCTTGCGGGTGCCCGGTGGGCAGCACGGCTGTGGGGAGCGGCAGAAACGCTCCGGCAGCACATTGGCGCCCCCATGCCGCCCGTTTATCGCACCGACTATGAGCAGGCGGTGGTTGCCGCACGCACGGCACTGGGCGAGGAGGCGTTTGCCACCGCCTGGAACGAGGGACGGACAATGCCACTAGAGCAGGTCATCACCGCTGCGCTCCAGAGAGGAGGCTGAGGCAGGAAAGACGTGTCGTAGCAAAGCGTCTGGTGTCACCCAAGGGGTTCAGTTGGTTGAACAGCGAGGCCAAAGGTGATTCCGTCCTATGCTGCCTCGTCTTGTCACGGTTTCGCGTGAACGGGTCGCACCTTGCCCATCATGATCGTAGCCTTTCCAACTCGCAACACGCATCGGTATACTACGATCACCTTTTATCTGACTTTTCAACGGGCTGAAAATTTCTGTTACCTTCTTCGTTGCTCTCATCTCGCGCTACTCTGTAGGCGTCCTGAGCCTCATGCACTCTTGGACGCGATATAGTAGCTATTCAAGAAATCAGCCTCGACGTGTTTCACCTCAAGCTGAGTAAAGCCGGCTTCGTTGAGCATTTGGCGTGCTTTTTGCTCGCCCCACATAGTCCCAAGCCCTGCTCCATTCAACGCCAAGGAGACGGTCATACAATGATTGCACGAGAACGTGTAAAGAAACGGCGCTAAGGGGTGCTCGATATTCTCCTGGAGATGGCTCGATGCGGCAATGTCGACCATCAGAAAGACGCCAGCAGGCCGCAATGCCGAAGCCACGGCTTGGAGGACCTCCGCCGGCTTGGCCTGGTCGTGGATCGCGTCAAAGGCGGTGATGAAATCGTAGTGACCTGGGGTGTCTAAGTGTAACACATCTTGCACTTCAAAGCGCGTATTGGTCACTCCCAACCGCCTGGCTTCGGCTTGCGCGGCAGCAATGCCCTCTTGGGAGAGGTCATAGCCGACAAAGCGGCTCTTGGGGAAGGCCTGGGCCATGACATTGATCGCGTGGCCGCCGCCACAGCCGATATCAGCGACATCAATTCCCGTCTGCAACCGCTCCACCAGGCCCGGGATGAGAGGCAGGGTCACCTGGAGCAGGCTGGCATCCACCACTTGAGTGCTATCCTCTGCCATGAGGCGTTGGAAGTGGGGAAACGACGAGTACGGCACGCCACCGCCCTTGGAGAAGCATTCGACGACCTCGTCTTGGACGCTGGCGAGTAGGACGATGTATTGTGTCTGGAAGGCCAGGTTATTTGGCCCAGCGGCACGCGTGAGCCAGGCGGTGTGTTCCGCTGGCAAGCGATAGGTTCCACTGGCTGCATCATACTCAATGATGCGACCAGTCACCATCGCAGCCAGCCACTCTCGCACGTAGCGCTCCTGTAAGCCCGCTGCCTGGGCGATCTGCTCACTGCTCGATGGTGGCAACCCAGCCATGAGATCGAACAGACGCGTCTTCTGACCGATGCTGATCATCAGCGACAACGCAGCACTATTCAGCACCCCAAGCATATGTTCGGCAAAAGCTTCTGACTTTGCCTGATCGATGCTCTGTTGGATAGTCATATCTTTTCCTCCTTTGGACTATGTGACGACGAGAAGCCTCCCTGTTACAAGGGAATGGTCACCTCACACATGCGATTGGTTCTGTAGGTGCGAAACGACCTTTGAGAGTAGAGTCTAAACAAAAGGGAGAGCCAAGCAATAGCCGATGAGAAGCCAGTAGCATGAACGTCAACACGCTCAGAGACGGATGATACTGAGAACAACGGAGTAGAAAAAAGAGATGTGCCGAGAACTCGGTGAAGGACAGATGTAAAAAATGCTGTTTGGTTGAATAAAAAAAATTTGTAATAATTTTCTGACCTCAAGAATACTTCAGTTGTATTCGATTGTCAAGTGACTTGACACGGTGACAGAGATACAAATGTATACTTATAAGCCCAACAAGAGACTTTTTCAACAGGCTGCATTATTGTGAGCCGATAATGGGAATGCAGATTGAAGAGAGAGCAGAAGAGCGGGAGTACGGAGGACGACTAGCCCTCTATACTTCCGCTCTTGTTGTATGTGATGGATTTGTGACGGCAGTTGAACAAACGTGAGCATTTTGTGAGATTCTAATTGCATACTTTGACAGGGTTGTCTGGACGAACTCGGAACATGTTCTTCTGGTGACCACAGACGGGAAAGGGAGAACCACAACATACCTGGTAACTCAGGTAACCTCGTTGTTTTGTTGGTTTAGTGCGTCTACGGAAACGTACCTTATCTCACAAAGGAAAAGGTGACGAGGTTTTCAGGAACACGATAACATTCCTGCCAGGTCAAATTCTATGCTATACTGCACATGAAACCGGCTTACACAACACTTTCACCAGGTATCATAAAATGTTCAGAAAAATTTTAATCGCCAACCGGGGCGAAATAGCCGTCCGCATCATCGCAACCTGCCGCGAAATGGGCGTGCAAACCGTAGCGGTCTACTCCGACGCCGACCGTAACGCCCGCCACGTACGCGAAGCCGACGAAGCCCACTACATCGGTCCTGCTCCCGCCGCACAAAGCTACCTGCGTATTGACACCATCATCGATATCGCCAAACGCAGCAACGTACAGGCTATCCACCCCGGCTACGGCTTCCTCGCCGAAAACGCAACCTTCGTCGAGGCCTGCGAACAGGCCCGCATCGTCTTCATCGGCCCACCTGCTTCAGCCATGCGCCTCATGGGATCCAAGATCGCCGCCAAGCAACTCGCCCAATCGGTCAATGTACCCATCGTCCCTGGCTACAACGGCGAGAGCCAGGACGACTCCGTACTGATGCGCGAGGCCCAGCACATCGGCTTTCCCCTGCTCATCAAGGCTTCCGCTGGCGGCGGCGGCAAAGGTATGCGCGAGGTATACACCGGAGCAGACTTCCCAGAACAGTTGGCCGGTGCGCGACGTGAAGCGCAGGCCGCTTTTGGTAACTCCACCGTCTTCCTCGAACGACTGCTCCAGCAACCACGTCATATCGAAATTCAGGTCCTGGGAGACGAGTTTGGCAACCTCATTCACCTCGGTGAACGCGAATGCTCCATCCAGCGCCGCCACCAGAAAATCGTCGAGGAGAGTCCATCCGTCGCCCTGACTCCTGCCTTGCGCGCCGAGATGGGGGCAGCAGCGGTCCGCCTTGCCAAAGCTGCCGGATACGTCAATGCAGGCACCATCGAGTTCCTGCTTGACAGCGACAAACGCTTCTACTTCCTGGAGATGAATACACGCTTGCAGGTAGAGCATCCCGTCACCGAACTTGTCACCGGCATAGACCTCGTACGCCATCAACTACTCATCGCCGCAGGTCAGCCGCTCAGTCTTAGTCAGGAACACATCAGCCCACGCGGGCACGCCATCGAAATGCGCCTCTATGCCGAAGACCCCGCACAGAACTTCCTTCCTTCCACCGGCACCCTAACACGTTTTGTCCCACCTGCCGGACCAGGCGTGCGGGTGGATAGTGGCATTGCCGGTGGCGACGAAATCACGCAGTTTTACGACCCCATGATCGCCAAACTGATCGTCTATGGCGAAGACCGTTCAGCAGCCATTGCACGCATACAAACAGCCTTGGAGCAATGCATCGTCTTTGGCGTCAACACCAACGCTCCATTACTTCACGCCATCGCCACGCATCCAGCATTTCAGGATGGACACACACATACAGGCTTCCTGGGCGAACATGGATTAGCGAGTGAGGACAACGCTACACCAGGCCTCCAGCATGCAGCGCTCATAGCGGCAGCATTGTACGATATCTCATACGATGCTGCTACCCCTACCAGCCAAGACCACCGTTCGCAATCACCAAATTCAACATTCACTAATCCCTGGCACACATTAGGTCCCTGGCGCATGATAGGTGAAGCCCGGCGCATCACCTACTCCTATCAAGGCGAGGAACACAGTGTCACCGTCAGACCACCACAAGACAGCACCGTAGACGACGTATGGAGTATCCAGATCGACACCCAACCGGCAGAATACGTATCATGCATATTTGGCAATGATGACCTCGTGCTGCTCCGGCAGGGAGCCAGACAACTACGCACATACGTGCAGCATGTTGAAGGCGAGACACAGGTCTTTCTGCACGGGCAAGTCTATCGCCTGGCACGGCGACAACCACCCAACGTAGACACAACTGCCCACGCTGGCATAGGCACCACCGCACGTTCACAGAAAGTGCTCACCGCACCAATGGCCGGCACCATCGTCAAGGTTCAGGTCCATGATGGTGATAGTGTGCAGCATCGCCAGCTCCTCGCCGTCCTCAGCGCCATGAAAATGGAACACAGCATCATTGCACCCTACGAAGGCAAAATACGCCATGTATACAACCAGGAGGGCGACGTCGTGAAGGGGGGAGCTGTGATTGTCGAAATGGAATGAGGCAACTCAGCGCCTGCAAAAGGCAGTACAGCACCTAAATGTAGTGGCACCCCTTGCGGGTGTCAGGCGACTACTAGAAAGGGTAAACCACCATGCAAATAGGTTTCATCGGTATCGGAGTTATGGGTCGCCCTATGACCCTCAACCTCCTTAAAGCAGGTTATCACGTCACCGTCTTCGCACGTCATCCAGACAAGCCTGAAGTGCAGGAAGTGCTCAACGCAGGCGCCAAACTAGCTCCTTCACCTCGCGCGGTTGCTATGGCGTCAGACATCGTGATTACAATGGTACCAAACTCTCAGCAGGTCGAAGAGATCGTAGCTGGTCCCAACGGCATACTCGAAGGAGCACGCAAGGGTCTCATCATCATCGACATGAGCACCATCGCCCCCGCCATGAGTCGCAAAATGGCAGAGACAGCATCAAGGAATGGCGTACACTTTCTCGACGCACCCGTCAGTGGCGGCTCGATGGGAGCGGTCAACGGCACACTCACCATCATGGTCGGCGGCGAACGCGAGATCTTTGAGCAGGCACGACCAGTACTGGAGGCAATGGGCAAGAAAGAGAACATCTTCTATGTCGGACCAAGCGGCTCAGGTGAAGTCGTCAAGATCGTCAACAACATCCTCAGCGGAGCCATCGCAGCTGCCATAGCCGAGTCTTTCGTGTTAGGGGTCAAAGCAGGAGCAGATGTAGATACTATGGCAAAGATCATCGGCGTCAGCAGTGGCGCAAGCTGGCAACTTACCAACCAATTCCCCATTCGCGCATTCAATGGCAGCTTCCAGCCCGGTTTCATGACCGACCTGCTGCACAAAGACCTCGGACTCGCGCTCGACCTGGCCGCTGAAAACCAGACCCCTACAGTCATGACGGCCCTGACGCGCCAGATGTACGAAATGGCCCGCGCCGCAGGCTACGGCCGCGAGGATTACACCTCTCTGCTCAAGGTGCTCGAACAAATGGCCGGGGTCGAGGTAAGAAGTAAGAAGTAACCGGCCTGGGGATCACGTTATTGGTGCGACCGAGGATCAAGCCACCAGCAACCACCAGCTTTCCCTACTTGCCACGTTATCCAGGTCCAACCGGCCGCCCAAGCTGGTGGCAATAGTTGGCTCTTGCAGTCACCTTATTAATTGTCCACAGGCAGGATCAGCCCATGCGCAATCGACATCCCCAGCACCAGAGTATCGAGTAGGGGCGATCCCTTGCGGTCGCCCAGCACCGGGGTCGGGGCCGTCAGTTCATCATCACCCCACAGGCAGGATCAGCCCATGCGCAATCGACATCCCCAGCACCAGCACCGCAGCCAGGCCGAAGTAGAGCACAGACAGAGCTATGCGCGTTCCGACCGGCACATTGTAATACTCCTGAGCAGCGGCACTCGTCCGCAAACCTCTATGTGACCAAAGCTGTGTAGCCGCTATGATTATAAAAAAGAGCAAAAAGATGTTGGAGAAACCGTTGATCCACTGCCAGATCTGGAACCCCAGCAGAGCCAGAAAACCCACAATCCAGATGCGCCGGTCAATCGCACCCAACACGCGCCCGCCATCAAAAGGGGGCACCGGCACCAGGTTAAACAGGTTCATAAAAAAGCCAAAGTACGCTAGAGCTGCCCAAATCGTCGTCGTATGGGGCGACATCTCCGCAAGCGCCAGGCACACACCCGACGCAACTGCACCGGCAATAGGCCCGGCAATGCCAACCTCCGCCTCATCCTGCGCATTCTTCGGCATCTGCCGCATCAAGACCGCTGCCCCCAGCATCGGTATAAAAATCAAGCCCCCAACGGGTATTCCCTTCAACTTCATCACCAGCGCATGCCCCATCTCATGAATAAACAGCAACACCACCAACCCGATGGCAAACTGCCAGCCGAAGATCAGCGAATAGATCGCGACCGAGAGCAGTGCAGAGAAACCCGCCCAACCAAACTTGGCCAGGAATACTACCCACTTGAGGTTGAGCAACAGCAGAAGCACGGCCTTGAATTTGAGCAGCAGCGCACCGATCGTGGCTCCGATACCGCCCAGACCGGCTAACCCCTTGCGTTTCTTGCCCGCCTCCACTTTCCCGCGAGCAGCAGCCTCACGTTGCTCCGCGCCGGCATCAACCGTGTAGCCCTCCATACCCGAAGGGCCACGATACTCGCGCATCATCGTCGGACCCTGAGCATTGATTAGTGTTGGGCCATTGGCGTAGTCAGCATAGGATTCCGTAGAAGGCAGAGGCTCCAGTGATTGCACCGGTTGAGCAACACGTGCTGCTTGAGACGCTGGCCTCGTTGCTTGCTCATAGTAAGCAGGGTCAGAATAACCTACCTCGCTCTGAGTTGCCCCGTATTGTGGAGTTCTTCCATATTCAGAATAATCATCGGGATTCCAGCGCATAACTCGCCTCAATTCTGGCTACTGGTGTAATCGCACTTTGCTTCACACACTGGTATTGTACCACACAATACATTACGAAGAACTGAGCTAGCGGGTTACGCCACTGTGCCCCCACCTGGCTTGACTTTAATCAACCGAGCTATTTTTTTATCCCTTCAAGATGTAATCTCAGCAGATTGAGTGCCGCCATCACTGCAAAGCGCTTATTGTCCTCGCGATTGGCACGCCAGCCCGGTCCCATACCTGTGACAACTCCGTCCGGCCCTTCGATTGCTATATGGACCGTACCAGCCGTTTTCCCTTCCTCCATATCAGGACCGGCGACGCCCGTAATCCCCAACCCGAAGTCCGCCCCAAAGCGTTCGCGCACCGCATGTGCCATAGCACGCGCCGTTTCTTCGCTGATGGCCCCATATCGCTCCAGAACCTCGATTGGCACGCCCATCTGCACTTTGAGCGCATTACTATACGTTACCAGGCCACCCACGAAATACGCAGGACTACTCGGGACATCCGTGATCCTACTCGCCAGCAAACCGCCCGTCAGCGACTCCATCACCGCCAACGTCTGCCCGCGCGACTTGAGTTGCTCACCTATCACCCCTTGCAAGGTCTCTTTGTCAACGCCGAAAATATGATGACCCAGCAACTGGCGGATGCGTGCTTCCATCTCCGCTACCTGCCTCTCGGCTTCTTCGCGGGTTTTAGCCTTCGCCGTGACACGCACATCAACCGCATCGAGCTTGGCGTATGTAGCAACCGTCGGGTTGTTGCCGTGTATCACCTCACCCAGACGCTCTTCAACAGCCGACTCACCCAAACCCGAGACACGCAGGATACGGGTGAAAATCAGGCCGCCCGTATACGGGCTGAGCCTGGGGATCACCTCATGCTCCCACATACGGTGCATCTCCCTGGGCACACCCGGCATCGCAACGATGATACGTTTGTCCTTCTCTACCCACCAACCAGGAGCAGTGCCACGTGGATTTGGCAATGCCTGGGCAGAAGGAATCAACGTCGCTTGCTTGATATTGCGCTCAGGCATTTGAATCGTGCGTGCGGTGAACATGTGACGCAGTTCTGCCTCCAGCCTCGGATCCACCTGCATTGTCTCACCCAGCAAAGCACTTATCGACTCACGGGCAAGGTCATCCTCGGTCGGCCCCAACCCGCCCGTCATGATAATCAAATCGGACCGTCCCCAGGCATGCTGCAACGTCTCAACGATGCGTCCCTGGTTATCCCCCACCTGCGAGACAAAATACAAATCAATGCCCAATCCCGCCAGACTCTGCGCAAGATAGGTAGCATTCGTATCAGTGATATGTCCCAGTAACAACTCAGTACCGCACGAAAGTATCTCGGCACGCATAAATCCTCCAAAAAATGAACGGGAACGGATGTGCGTAGGGGCCCGATTTATCGCGCCCAGGGGTGGGATAGGGCAAGCCTCCCTACGGAAACACCCAATTCGCCAACTGTCTTACAGATTGAACTGCACCCACCACATCATATCACAAGAACAAATAAATCAATATGTTGTGTTGGTAGCAGAAAAAAATCAATATGTTGTGCCAAAAGGCTTGCAAAAGACAAATTTTCTAGGTATACTGTCTTGGGTAGGCAAAAATAGTAACTCCTCAGCAGGGGGTGCCGGGGGACGCAGTCCCCTGGCCGGAGCGCGAGGTGTCCTCGCATCCTTCCCTTTTCCTCACCTGCCGCCGCAGGCGGCACAAGAAAGGTACCTGAGTAGTTACGAAGTATACAAAATTATTTGACCAGGAGGAGCAATCAAGTATGTTGGAACAACAGGAGCATACCCCTCAGACACAAAAGGACGGTAGTTCCCAGAAAATGACGCAATTGGAGGGAAGTCGCCATAAAGTTTTCATGGATAGGTATTCTCTAAAGAACCCCTCTGGAAAACCCTTAGAGTTCTATCCAGAACAACTCTGGGCAAGGGTGGCACGGGGCATCGCCTCCGTAGAATCCACAGAAGAACTACAAGCCCAC
>WNFB01004424.1_pt1 | contig 12510 bp, 8 predicted proteins | sample 5400501 | NCBI WGS metagenome assembly WNFB01 (sample SAMN13153341, study PRJNA577476) | soil metagenome | isolation source: 200 cm saprolite under Douglas fir tree site 2 hole 1 | place: USA:California | collected 2015-04-18 | reverse complement strand
CCGCCCAGCCCGCCCAGCCCGGCGCGGCCGCCCAGCCCGCCCAGCCCGGCGCGGCCGCCCAGCCCGGCCAGTCGGCCCGGCCCGGCCAGCCCGGGCGCGGCCGTTCCTACCTGCTGCACTGCGAGCGCTCCTCCGGTCAGTACCTGTTCGACGTGCTGCTGCGCTCGGGAGCCGAGTTCGGCATCGAAATAGACGGCTTTGAGCCCCCCGGAATCTGAGGAGTCGCAGTGACGCCATTCCCGAGTGACCTCGACATCGCCCGCAACGCCCTGCTCAAGCCACTGGACGACATCGCCAGCGAGATCGGCCTCGGCAGTCATCTGCTGGAACCGCACGGCGAGCACGTCATGAAGATAAAGCTGGCCGCGATGACGGAACTGGCTGAGGTCCCGAAGGCGAAGTACGTGGTGGTCACCGCGATCACCCCGACGCCGCTCGGGGAGGGGAAGACAACAACGACGGTCGGGCTCGGACAGGGGTTCAAGCACATCGGCAAGCGCGCGACGGTGGCGATCAGGCAGCCATCGATGGGCCCCACGTTCGGGATCAAGGGCGGGGCGGCAGGCGGCGGGTACAGCCAGGTGGTCCCGATGGAGGTGCTGAACCTGCACCTGACCGGCGACATGCACGCCGTGACGGCCGCGCACAACCTGCTCGCCGCGATGATCGACAACCATCTGTACCAGGGCAACGCGCTGGGCATCGACCTGGGCGACATCACCTGGCGGCGGGTGCTCGACGTCAACGACCGGGCGCTGCGCAACATCGTGATCGGGCTCGGCCCGCGCGCCGACGGCGTGACCAGGCAGACCGGGTTCGACATCACCGCGGCTTCCGAGGTGATGGCGACGCTCGCGCTCGCCACCTCACTGCAGGATCTGCGGCAGCGGCTGGGCCGGATTGTCATCGGCTATACCTTGGGCGGATCCCCGGTCACCGCGGAAGAGCTCAGCGCGGCCGGGTCGATGGCGGTGATGCTGCTCGACGCGATCAAGCCGAACCTGCTGCAGACCCTGGAGAACACCCCGGTGCTCGTCCATACCGGGCCGTTCGGCAACATCGCCACCGGCAACTCCTCGGTGGTGGCCGACCTGATCGGCATCCACACCGGCGACTTCCTCATCACCGAGGCCGGGTTCGGCGCCGACATGGGCGCCGAGCGGTTCTTCAACATCAAGTGCCGCAACTCCGGCCTGGTGCCGGACGCCGCGGTGGTGGTCGCCACCGTACGGGCGCTGAAGGCGCACTCCGGCAAGTACAAGATCGTCGCCGGCCGCCCGCTGCCGGAGGACCTGCTCAAGGAGAACCCGGACGACGTGCTGGCCGGGGCGGCGAACCTGCGCAAGCAGATCGAGAACGTCCGGCTGCACGGCGTCCCGGCAGTGGTCGCGATCAACGCGTTCCCCACCGATCATCCGTCCGAGCACGAGGCGATCCGCCAGGTGGCGCGGGGGATGGGCGCCCGCGCCGCGGTCTGCACGCACTTCGCCGACGGCGGCCGCGGCGCCGTCGAGCTGGCCGAGGCGGTGACGGAGGCCACCGCGGAGCCCGGCGACTTCCGGTTCCTCTACCCGGACCAGGCCAGCCTCCGTGAGAAGATCGAGACGGTCGCCGCCAGGGTCTACGGCGCGGCCGGAGTCGACTACTCGGCGCAGGCCGGCAAGCAGCTGGACACCTACGAGCGGGCCGGCTTCGGAAGGCTGCCCGTCTGCATCGCCAAGACGCAGCTGTCGATCTCCTCGGACCCGGCGCTGAAGGGGGCGCCGACCGGGTGGCGGCTGCCGGTCCGGGAGGTGCGTGCCTCGGTTGGCGCCGGGTTCGTCTACCCGATCTGCGGCGACATCCGCACGATGCCGGGACTGGGCACGAACCCGGCCGCCGCGCGCATCGATATCGATGACCAGGGCGAGATCGTCGGGCTGTCGTAGGCTGCCCGGCATCCCGCGCGACGCTGGGTGGCCGGCCGCGGCTCGGGCTTCGCGCCGGGACCGGCGCGGGCCGGGCATTTCGCCATTGGACCGAACCCGCACGGGTGCAGGCGTTCTGTTAACTGCAGGGAGACCGCGTAGATCTACAGTGAACGAGCGCCAGCCCGGTCACGGGCCTTCTCAACGTCAGACCGCGGGCCTATCGGCTGCCTCGACAGGCGTTCCAGATCAGATCAGAAGAGCTTATCGAGCTCGTCGGCCACGTCGAACAGGTCCATAACGGCGGCGTGGTGAGCCATGCCGAAGATCGCCGCCTCGGGATCGGTGTTGACGGCGATGATCGTGCCACTCGCTTTCATGCCGGCCAGGTGCTGCACCGCCCCGGAGATGCCCAGGGCGAGGTAGACCTTCGGTTTCACGGTCTTGCCCGACTGCCCGACCTGTCGGGCGCTCGGCACCCAGCCCGCGTCGACGAGCGGTCGGGAGACTGAAAGTACGGCACCCATCTTCTTGGCGAGCTCGGCGAAGCGTGCGACGTTCTCACGGTCGCCGATGCCCCGACCGATGGACAACAGGAAGTCCGCCGCGGTGATGTCCACGTCGGCCGCCGGCGCCTCGACGAACTCGACGTGACGGGCCCGAGAGGCCGGCAGCGCGATCTCGGTCTCGCTTCGCGCGGCGCCGCCGCCTGGCTCTGCTGCGGGCCAGACCGTCCGCCGGAGCAACAGCACGACCCCGGGCACGTTTCCGAATTCCACGTCGCCATGGACCTTTGATCCATAAAACGCGCGGGTCGCGACGAGGCCATCCCCTCCTTGAGAGATCGCGAAAACGTCGCTCGCGAAGCCGAAGCCGAGGCGCGCTGCTACCGCGGGACCGTAGCTCATCGAGTTGACCGTGAATCCGAGCAGGACAACATCCGGCCGGCGCTCGCTCGCCAGGGCTGCGAGCGCTTCCGTATACGGGTCGACCTCGAACTCAGCCGCACCCGCGCGGACCGCGACGATCTCGTCGACGCCCTGGAGGTCGGCGGCGTCCACGAGCGGACCGGGGTCGGCCGCAATGACCGCGACCGTGACCCGTGCACCGATGCCCACTGCGGCGCTCACGAGCTCGCCCGTGACGTCGCTGAGGCGGCCCTGCAGGTGCTCGGCGACTATGAGTGTGCCGCTCACGACAGCCGGACCCTGACCAGCTCGGCAATTCGCCTGGCAACCTCGGCGGGGTCGTCCCCCAGCGACTCCGCGCTCTCGCTCTTCGCCGGGACGAACATCCGCCGAACCCGGTATGCGGGCGGCCCGGCCGCCGCGTCCTCAAGGATGGCGATCTCCTTCTCCTTGGCCTGCTTTATCGCGCGGAGTGTCGCGTAGCGAGGCTGGTTGATCCCGGTCTGGATGGTGAGAACCGCTGGCGTCTGCACGCTGACAATGTCGAGCAGACCCCCCTCGAGCTCGCGGTGGACGGTCGCGTGTCGAGCGCCGTGGTCATAGTCGACCTTCGTGACGACCGCGACCCGTGGCAGGCCGAGCAGCTCGGCCAGCATCGTGCCGGTTGCGGCCTGCACCGAGTCGCTCGACTGGACGCCCGCGAAGATGAGATCCGGATCCTCGGGCCTGATCGCTGCCGCGAGTCCGCTGGCGATCGTGAGCGGGTCCGCGGCGTGGCTGCCCTCCGCGGCCACGCGGACTGCGCGGTCCGCGCCCATCGCGAGACAGCGCCGTAGCGCCTCCTCAGCGTCCTCGTTCCCGACCGTGACCGCGACGACTTCGCCCTCCCCGACGGCCTCCTTGATCAGCAGCGCCGCCTCGAGGGAGTAGCTGTCCCACTCATTCAGCGCGAACTCAAGGTAGTCCTCGTCCACATCGCGCTCGTCCGGGGTGAACTCGACCTCGTCGCCGAGTATCGCCACCTGCTTTACGCAAACGACTATCTTCACGAAACGTCACCTCTCACGGACGCCCTGATCGCGATCCCGTCCGTCGGGCCAGTCTCGGCCGCTTGGCCCACATCCTTCCATTCCGGATGGCTCTTGGCCTAGCATCTGTAGTGAACAATGTTTCATGAGGCGGATCTGTGGTGCGAGGGTCCGACTCCGCCGCACGGCACGTCGAGGTGCTCGCGAAGATCATAAGGTGGTTGTCAGACACCAGGAGTCGGAACGCTGGCGCCTGACGAACTGCCCGGCGAGACCAAACGACTCCTCGAGCCGCTTTGGTTCGACTGCTAACTGGCGGGTCGCTGCGACCCGTCAGCTCATCGCCCTATTCCCAGGAGCCAGCCGACCATGACGCTTCGCCAGACCGCGTTCAAGAGCAGCATCGCATCGATGGGGGCCACGTTCGACGAGTACGCCGGGTACGAATTCGCCTACCGGTACTCCGGCGACATCTTGGCGGAGTACTGGGCATGCCGCCGCCGCGCGGCCGTCATCGACCTAACTCCGCTGCGTAAGGTCGAGGTGAGCGGTCGAGGTGCCGGAGCGCTCCTCCAGGCGGTGGTGACCCGCGACCTCAGCCGGCTCTCTGACGGACATATCGTCTATACGGCGCTCTGCGACGACGAGGGCAACGTGATCGACGACGGGACAGTGTTCCGCTTCGAACCGGACCGGTTCCGGTGGGTCGGCTACACGGATGAGGACGAGGACTGGTTCCGAGCCCACGCAGATCGTCTCGGTCTCGAGGTGAGACTTGAGAACTCGACGGACCGGATCCACAACATCGCCATTCAGGGGCCGAGGAGCCGCGACCTCGTCACCGGGCTCATCGAGCCCGCGCCTGGTCGTCCGGCAGTCACCGACCTCGAGTGGTTCCGTTTCACGGAGGGCAACCTGGGCGGCGCGGACGGGCCTGCGGTGCTGCTGTCGCGAACCGGGTACTCGGGCGAGCTCGGCTATGAGGTGTGGTGTCACCCCGATGACGGCCCTGCGGTCTGGGACGCCGTGTTCGAAGCGGGCAAGCCACTCGGAGTCGGTCCGCTCGGGCTCGATGCACTCGACCCCCTGCGGATAGAAGCCGGCCTTATCTTCAAGGGCTATGAATACGAGGGCGAAGAGGACCCCTTCGAGGCAGGGATCGGCTTCGTCGTGTCGAGGACGAAGAGCGACGACTTCGTCGGCAAGGCTGCCCTCGCGCGCAGGCGGAAGGACCCTTCTGCGGTCTTCATCGGTCTCGAGGTCGACGATGCTGACCCGCTCGCGCACGGCGATCACGTGGTGATGGGTGACGGAGTCGTCGGCGTCGTGACAAGCGCGGCTCTGTCGCCGGTACTCGAGAGGAATCTCGCGTTCGCCCGCGTGGACGTCGCGCACGGCGGGCTTGGCGCCCGCCTCGAGGTCGAGCGTGCGGGCGCCGAGCCAGGGCGCATCCCGGCCAGGGTCGTCAGGATCCCGTTCTACGACCCGGACAAGACCCGGCCGCGGTCCTGAGGCCCTGGCCAGCGCCATCGAGGTGAGTTCCGGGGATGAGAGTTCCGGGGATGAGCTTTCTCGCGACATGCTGGGCGGCCCTCCTCGGGGTGCGGCCGGGGTCAGTAGGCGTACCTCGTCGCCGTCTACCGCCGGGGAGCCGCGGTGTCGGGTAGCGGCCCGCACGAGCCACCCACTGGCTAGGCCGAAGTTCCCCTCCGGATGAACTGATATCCGTGTTCGCCAGGGGAAACGTGGTGCAGCATGACTACACGCAGACATGTAGATTCGCCGCCTGAAGCTCTATGACCTGGGCAAATATGATGGGCCCTAGAGGCCTGGGGGGAACCTCGGGCTAGGCCAGCTCCTTGGCCCGCTTGCGCTCGCGTTCATAGACGGGGTGGCGCACAACCTCGGCGGTGACCGCGAGACCCTCGACGATCGCCTCGAGCCCGGTGCCGGGCGAGTGATGAGGCCTGCGCAGCTTGGCCAGCCCGAGCGTCCTCCCGTCGAGATAAGGCGAAACGATCGCCTGCGTCACGTACCCCACCTGCTCACCCGCATGGGTAAGTGGCGCTCCGCTCGCGGCCGCCCCGCCGGTCGGGAGCACGACGCTGGTCAGCCGTACGTCGCTCGTCTCCTTCAAGCGCATGAGGGCGGCCTTTCCCTGGAAGTCGTCCTTCTGAAAGTCGACCGCCCACCCGAGACCGCACTCGAAGGGCGGGACGGTCTGGTCGTATTCGACGCCGCCGATGATGAACCCGCCCTCGATCCGGAACAGGTCGAGCGCGTCCATACCGATGATCCTCATGCCCTGGGGCGTCAGGGCGTCGACGAGCGCGTCCCACAGCTCGAGCGCCCGACCGAACTCAACCCAGAGCTCGAAGCCGAGTTCCGCTGTGTAGCCCAGACGTGTCATGAACACCGGGATGCCGGCGATCTCGACGTCGTCGCGAAACGTGTAATAGGGAAACGCCGCATTCGAGATGTCCCGGTTCGCGAGCGGCTGGAGCATCACGCGACTGAGCGGGCCCTGAAGGCACAGGTGCGGCGTGTCGTCGGTGAACTCGCGCACCATGACGCTCGTCGAGGAGGCCCGGGCGGAGAAGATCTCGTAGTCGAGGTCGTTCGCGCCGCAAAAGCGCACGTAATCAGGGGAGAACACCGATGCGGTGCAGTCGTCGATCATGAACCCGCGCTCGTTGCAGAATGCGCCGTACGCGATCTGGCCAGTTCGCAGCTTTGCGAGGTCGCGGGTGAGCAGCGAGTTAAGCAACTCGAGCGCGCCCGGCCCGGTGACGTCGACCTTACGGAGCATGGAGAAGTCCATGAGCCCGGCGGTGGTTCGCACTGCGCGATACTCTCCGAGGGTGTCGGTCACCACGGACGGCGCCGCGTAGCCGAACAGGTCCATCCACTGGTCGGTCAGCGCGGCGAGGCGAGGGTAGAAGGCAGTTTCTTTGCTCATGACGGAATCGTAGCGTGCGGCCGCCAAGCACATGAAGAGGCCGATGGCGGTCACCGGATGCGCGAATTCGCGAAAGGCCGGGGCTGGCGTCAATGAAAGCCGGGAGGACTGCGGGCAGCTCGGGGACCATCGGAGGGGCGAACGCACGGGTCCGGCGTTCTCACGTTGCGCCCGCTACCAATGCCTATACGTAGTCACCTAATCTCAGACTATTTACAAACGCCGACATCCTGCATGGTTCATCCGCGGTAGATGCACCGTCAGAACTGGCGCGCCGTGCCCGGTCAGCCTGGACGCTCCCGTCGCTGCCGGCGCGGTTCGGGTGCCGAAGCCGACTCCTCAACGGTTTCGGCCGGTGAGCTCACCGCGCCGGGCGCCGAAGGCGTCTCGGTGACCTGCCAGTGCGGCAGCGAGCCGTAAAGGCGTCGGAGACGCTTTCGGTGCGAAGGCAGGAACCAGAAATACCAAACGCCGAGCACGACGAGCGCCGGCACCACCAAGCTTCGGCTCACGAGGGCGATGAGCGGAGCGAAAATTACCGCGACGACGAGCAACCCCGACGCCGCCAGCCACTTTGCCCTGCGAACAGCGCGGACCAGGGACCGGTACTCATCAGCAGGTACGGCGGAGGTGTCCCAGGCCCGCCGACAGTCCGGGCACAGCCAGAGTGTCCCGGGCGCTGCCTCGCCTCTCGCACCGCAACTACAGCGGACGACGAGGTGAAGTGGACGTCTGCCGACGAACTCCCGGTCCCGGTTGTCCCAGTTCACGCCGCCTCCTTTCGCGCCAGCCACGGCGAGGGGCTCCGATGACACGCCGGGCCGGACACCTGCGTGCCATCCGCGTCGGCCGCGCCCGGCGCCGCCCGGCCCGACCGGCCGATTAGCCGCGTGCCGCCGGCGCGGACTCCGCGAACAGAGAAAGGTCGGGCTCACTAACAGTCAGATCTCGGAGTTCGAATCGCTGTTTATCTTGCACGACTCGCCGGTAGACGAACAGCAGGATTGCCAAGACCTCGACTCCGATGCCAATAAGCACCTGCTTGTAGGTCCCATAGCCGGTCACGCCGAAGGACCACGAGCCGAAACCGATGAACACAGCGTTCAGAGCCGCCAATGCGCCGGCGACCCATAGCCAGCCCTTGCTCAGCCGAATCGGCCGCGGCCAGTCAGGTCGGTCCCTGCGCAGCAGGAGCACGGCCGTCGCCGTCAGGACCATCGTCAGGATGTAGCCGAGGTTCCCTGTGGCGAGGATCTGGAGCGTCGAGTTGAGCAGCACGACCAAGCCGATGTTCACGACCATGTCCACCGTCATCGCCCGGCCTGGCACGTGGAAACGGTTGAGCCTGCCGAGCCATCGGATCGTCATTCCGGACCTTGAGATCCCGTACAGGGCTCGCGAGCCGTCCATTGTCGCGGCGTTCATGGACTGGACCAGGCTGACGATGATGAGCGGGAGCACGAAGTCGGCGCCGATGCCAATTATCTTGTCGAGTGCCGGGGCGTAGAAAGCCACCGGATTCGCGCTGATCGCCGACTGGGACAGCACCCCTGACAACCCGAGGGGCAAGAGCAAGTACACCATAAGGGAGAAGATCGCTGATCGCCGCAGGGCCAGCGCCGTGTCCCGCTGAGTGTCGTGGTACTCGGGGGCGAAAGTCGCGGCCGCCTCGACTCCGTACGCGGACCACCCCGCGATGTACATCCAGGCCAAGAAGAGCTTCCAGCTCTGGAACGATCCCACTCCGCCGGCGAAGAGCCCGAAGGTGAGGAAGCTGCCGTGCCAGTGGCCGGTGAAATACGGGAGGATACAGAAGAGGAACAGCGGAATCATGAGCAGGGATCCGAGCACGTAGCCCACCCACACCGCCGGCCGGACGCCGAGTGTGTTGAAAGCCCACACGATGAGGATCAGGCCGACCGCGATGACCTTCGGCAGGCTGAAGAACGTGATCCCGCCGCCGACCACGGTCCAGGTCTGGTGGACGAACCACTGGGCCTGGATGAGGGAACCCACGATGAGCCCGAAGATGGCGAGCACCGTTGACCACGCGAACCAATACCCCACCGCCGCCATCGCCCCGAACGGCGTGAAGTACCGCTTCCAGCCCTCGAAGGCATAGATCGGCAGGCCACCGGACCGGTCGGGGAACATCGTGGCCGGCTCGGTCCAGATCTTGTTCTGGAGGACGGCAATCGCCATCGACAGGCCCCATATCATCACGGACCCGAGACCCCCGATGGACCCGATCGAGAATCCCAAGCTGCCTAGCAGGAAACCAGGATTCCCGAGACACACTACGAAGCCGTCGTACCAGTGCAGCGCCTTAATGAGCTGGCGCTCGTCAATGCTCACGTCGGCGACACCCATGGGCTCGCCCGTCGATTGTCCCTCACCGGGGGTGCCGGCCACCTCGCCCATTTCGTCACCCTCCAGGCAAACCACATCTGGCGGAGTTTCCCACGATGCGGTGTGGTTTCCTCAGAGTGAACTCTACGCTTGGCGGCCTGGGCTGACAATGACGATGGTGTGGCTCCTTCGGAGTGGCCTCGTGCAGGCTCTGCCCGTCGGCGCAGCGGCAGTTCGGCTTGCCGCAGCGGCGGCGGTAGGTCACCACCGAGCCGCGGACAAGCCGCGGCACCCCGGACGGATCTCGGCCAGGCATCCGCTGCATCCTCTCATCCGCCAGTGCTTCACTAGCAGATAAGGTTCCGCATGCTGACGCCGAGCAGTGCTAGCTATCTCCGTGCTGCTTGTGCAAGGCAGGGCCGTCCACAGGCAAACCGGTTGATCCGTCCAAGACAGGCTTCCGGGGCCTGAAGCGAGAGGATGACGAGGACCGTGGATGATCGGGACCGGGCGACACTCATTCGAGGTCGGTCGCTGCCAGGCGGCGAGGCTTCGCCAGGCGGGCCATCCGCCGTGCCCGACTGCTGGCCCATCCTGCCCGCACCCGCGTCCGGTTGGCCGCAGCTGGCCATGGGCGTCTGGGAACTCCGGGCCTCGCGGTGGGGAGATTGTCACCCTCACGACGAAGTGAACTATGTCCTCGCGGGCACGCTGATCGTCGAATGCGACGGCTTGACCATCGAAGGTGGGCCCGGCGACACAATCCGCGTCCCTGCAGGTCTGCCTGCCTCCTACCACGCTCCTGAGTACGCTCGCATGCTTTACGTTTACGGACCCAATCCCGAAGGCCGGCCCTCGACGACCTTCGGCGGCGGAAGTGAGAGACGATGAGGCGGGCGCGCCGGTGTCCAGCGGTCCGATCGGAGGTGGCTCGCGTGAAGGCGGGAACCCGGGCGGGCGGTCACCTCCAGTGGCAGCAGTGATGGGTCCCACTGACTCTTTGAGGAACCACGGCGTGGCACGAGCCCCTACGCGGACGATCTTCCTGGGCATGATGCACTGGGAAGTGGCGCTGTTCTACGTCCTCAGCGCCGTGTCGACGGCTGTCTTTATCTGGGGCTGCTACCGGCTGTTCCGCCGCTACCAGCTGGCGCGGATAGATGGGCGACGCCTGCACCTCGGCCGAGCGCTGCGCATCATCGCGACCCACTCCTGGATCAGCCGGAGATCCGGTCTGGTCGGGATCGCGCACGCCTTCGTCTTCTACGGGTTCCTGGTCCTGTTCGCCGGAACCACCATCCTGGCGATCCAGGACCACATCGCGAAGCCGCTCGGGTGGGACTTCTGGCGCAATGGGTTCTACGAGTGGTACTCGCTATTCCTGGACGTGTTCGGCGCCGCGATGCTGGCCGGGCTGGTGATGCTGGGCCTGCGCCGCGCCCGGGCCGACGACGTTCGGCTGGACTACACACGCGTGGACGGCCGTCCGGTCTCTGCGAAGCGCTCGCGTTACCGGCTGGATGACTGGGTCTTTCTGTGGGCCCTCCTCTACCTCGGGGCGACCGGCTTCCTGCTGGAGGCTTTTCGAATTGCCATCAATCTTCCGACGTTCGAAGTATGGTCACCCGCCGGGTACCTGATGGGTAGCGCGCTGCGGGCCGTCGGCGTGAGCGGATCAGCCGCGGACACCCTGCGACACGTCACCTGGTGGTTGCACGCCCTCGTCGCGCTGGGATTTGTGGCGGCCATCCCGTTCACCAAGGCAATGCACATACTGACCGGGCCCACGGCGGTGGCTGCGCGAGACGAGACCGTGAGCCGCAGGCTACCCGACCAGCCAGAGGCCGGATATGCCACCCTGGCTGACTTCAGCCCGACCCACCGGGTGGACCTCGACGCCTGTACCAAGTGCGGCAAGTGTCACGAAGTGTGTCCCGCTCGAGCGTCGAACATGCCGCTGTCCCCCCGCGACCTGATCCTGGACCTGCGTGAAGCGCAGAGCGCCGGGTTCGCCGGCGCCATCGTGCCCGCCGTACTGGCACCCGAGACGGTCTGGTCGTGCATGCAGTGCAACGCATGCGTCGATATCTGCCCCGTGGGCATCGAGCACGTGCCGGTGATCAACCTCCTGCGCCGCGACTTGGTGGAGAAAGGCGAGATCGACAGTCCGCTGCAGTCGGTGTTCGAAGCCGTGTACTCCAGCGGGAACAGCTTCGGCGAGCATAAGCGCAAGCGGTCCCGATGGGCCAAGGGGCTCGAGACCGCGTTGCCTGACGCTCGCAAGACGCCCGTCGATGTGCTCTGGTACCTCGGCGACTACGCAAGCATGGAGCCACGTAACCAGCGCAACAGCCAGGCATTGGCCGCTCTGTTGCAACAGGCCGGGGTGAATGTGGGGTGCATCTACGAAGCGGAACGAACCGCCGGGAACGACATTCGCCGGGCCGGCGAGGAGGGCCTGTTCCGGAGTCTGGCCGCGGAGAACATCGCCACGCTGTCTGGCTGCCATTTCGAGCGGATCCTCACCAGCGACCCGCATACGTTCAACACGCTTCGCAATGAGTACCCAAGGCTCGGCGCCGGCTGGACCTCGGACCAGGTCGTGCACCACACGGTCTTCTTGCTCGAGCTAGTGCGCCAAGGCCGGCTGAAGATCACCAACCCGCTCGGCCGACGCGGTACCTACCATGACCCGTGCGCGCTCGGCCGTCTCAACGGGATCTACGACCAGCCGCGCGAGCTCATCCGCCGGTGCGGAATCGAGCTGATGGAAATGCCTCGCAACAAGAGCAATAGTTTCTGTTGCGGCGCGGGCGGCGGCCGGATCTGGATGAAGGAGACCGCAGCGGCTGGAAGCCAGCGACCCAGTGAGCAGCGCATCGACGAGGCGACCGGCATCGGCGACGTCGACTACTTCATAGTGGCGTGCCCCAAGGATGTCGTGATGTACGACGACGCGATCAAGACCTCGGGTCACGCTGCGGAGATTGAGCTCAAGGAGGTCTCCCAGCTCCTCCTCGACGCCACATCAACATGATCGGGTCACGCTGCAGAGATTGAGTTCAAGGAAGTCTCCCAGCTCCTCCTCGACGCCACATCAACATGACCTGCAGGCGGGCTCGAAGCCCTCGTCTCCGTCAGTCGTGGAACCTCCGGCCGCTCGCTCACGTAGGGCCGCGCTTGCGCAGGGCGCGCTCACGGAGGGCGCGCTCACGGAGGGCGCGCTTACGCAGGGCGCGCTCACGCAGGGCGCGGCCGGACCGGGTCGCTCAGGCAGGCATGGGGTCCATGTCGGAGGAGTTCATCAGCTGACTCTCGTAGGACATGTTGTCGACACTGCCCCAGAGCCGACGCTCCCG
>WNFB01004423.1_pt1 | contig 12511 bp, 12 predicted proteins | sample 5400501 | NCBI WGS metagenome assembly WNFB01 (sample SAMN13153341, study PRJNA577476) | soil metagenome | isolation source: 200 cm saprolite under Douglas fir tree site 2 hole 1 | place: USA:California | collected 2015-04-18 | reverse complement strand
ATGACAGTGGGAAGGCAAAAGGACACGAGCATGGAGCGATCCAGCCGGGCGACCACGAGGGTCGCCCCTACTATGCCACGGATGAAGCGGCTCTCCAGGCCCGTCCATAGTAGGGGCGACCCTCGTGGTCGCCCGGCTGGAGGATGGGAATCGCCTCTCAATCGCATTCGCCAGCAAAGTCCTGCTAGCCTCCCCTCTGCACACCAACAATGATGGTTTCACCCTGCGCCAGGCCCGCCAGTACCTCGTAACTCGTTCCGTCTGTCAACCCCAGCACAACCGGTTTGACCACGAAGGTGCCATTGGCTTGTTCAAGCACAAAAGCCGGGGTCGGGTTGTCCTTCGAAATTGCTGGATTCTGAATTTGGAGCTGCTGAAGCATCTGGCTGGCTTGATTTTGCGCGGAGGCCGCCTGTTGCTGGCTGATGAGCATGGGGGCGGCGCTATTGATGCTAGCCGCTGCTTGCGCAAAGTTCTTCGCGTTCACAGGAATAAGCAGCACGTTAGAGCGCCTGGCCACATCGATCATGACGTTGGCTGTCATGCCGGGTAACAGGATCGCGCCCTGTAAGCTAGTCATGTCAATATCCACGGTCACAGGGAATGTCACCACGTTCGAGATCGTCACCCCATTGGGTTGGACAGAACTCACGATTCCGCTAAATTTCCGCTGGCCATACGCACTCACCGTAAACTGGGCGGTCTGACCCACCATCACGCTCGAGGCAGCGGACTCACCCACGTTGCCCTGTATCTGGAGGGCCGACTTATCCACGATCTGGATGAAGGTGCTGGTTCCAGGCAGAACAGGGCCGGCAGGAACAGGATTGGTAGTAATGTTGACCGGGACACCAGGCTGGCCGCCAACCGTGCCATTAAGAATTGTTACTATACCAGCATGCGGTGCTGTGAGCGTTGCATTCGCCAGGTTTTGCTTCGCAGTCGCGAGTTGTGCAATGGCCGAGTCTAACTGACTCTGTGCGGCCTTGACCTGCGCCCCTGCCGTTGTATTGCTGAGATTGCCACTGGACATGGCCGTGGTCAGCGCTTTCTGTGCGGCGTTGACCGCATTCTGCGCCGTTGTGTTGCTGAGATTGGCGTTGGATGTGGCCGTGTCCAGCGCACTCTGTGCGGCGTTGACCGTATTCTGCGCCGTCGTATTGTCTGTAGCGGCCTGGCTTCGTGCCGAGTCTAACAGACTCTGGTCGGCGTCGACCGTATTCTGCGCCGTTGTGTTGTTGGTATTGGCAGTGGCCATAGCCTGCTGAAGCTGAGCCTTCGCCACGTCGCAAGGGGGGAGAGTAAGGTTAGGAGATGAAGGACATTGTGCTATCACTATGGCATTGGCCGTATCGACGCTCGACTCTGACTGCGCTTGTACCTTCCTCAGGTTTGCCCGTGCATTGTCGAGGGTGGTCTGCGCCGCTGAAACGCTCGCGTCTGAATGCGCCTGTACCTTCCTCTGGTTTGCCTGTGCATTGTCGAGGATAGTCTGCGCCGCTGAAACGCTCGACGCTGACAGCGCTTGTACCTTCACCAGGTTTGCTTGTGCATTGCTTAAAGCGGTCTGCGCCGCGGCAATAGTCGATCCTGATAGCCCCTGGGTTGAACCGGAGATGGACTGACTATTATTCACGGCAGTCTGCGCAATCTCGACTCCCGTCTGGGCCTGCGTGACGGCATCCTGCAGCAACGCCTTATCGAGCCTGGCGAGTACCTGACCCTTGTTGACCATTTGCCCCAGCTTGACATCGATCTCAACAATTCTGCCCGTGCTAGGAAAAACTATATTATAAGTGCCACCTTGCAACGGCCCGGCCATGCTGACGGTCAGGGCGAAATCACCCCGTGTGACCTGCTGGAATTGGTACATTGTGGTTGGTCTGCGGGTCTGCATTGCCAGGAATATACTGCCGATGATGACAACCAGTAAGAGGGTAGCAATAGCACTGATCCCGGCAGTGATGGCTATGAGTCCTCTACCCTGTTGCCACCACGGTGGGTTCGGGCCTCCCGGCCCACCTTGACCGCCGTCGCCAATGCCGCCAGGTGGAGCGACCGAATCATTTATAGAGCTTTGCTGCTGTTGCAACATAAGTATTCTTTCTCCTTTTCATCCATGCCTTAGGATAGAGATATATCTCATGGTTCGCTATTCTAGTGTAGATGGATCGTCACCTCAGCGCTCATGCCTGGCAGCAGCGCCTGGCCCGGGTTACTACTATCGATGATGATCTGCACAGGAATACGCTGGCTCACTTTGGTGAAGTTGCCACTGGCGTTGTCCGTCGTCGGGAGCAGCGAGAACTGACTGGCTGCCGCGCCTACGACCTGGCTGATGTGACCGGTGTAGCTCGTACCGCTGTATGCATCCACGTGGATATCCACAAATTGCCCAACAGCCACGTTTTTAACTGCACTTTCATCCACGTAGGCGGTGATTTTTACACTACTCGGGTCGGCCTCCTGGACCAATGCTAGTTGGGGGGTAACGATTTGACCGACCACACCGGGTACCTGGACGATAACCCCATTGAAAGGGGCTGTCACATTCGCTATGGCATTGGTACCAGTGGCCTGGACCGTACCGATGACCTGGTTAGTGCTCACGTAGTCGCCAGTGTTGACGGTCAGGCTTTCCAGTGTGCCAGAGATCGTGGGAACGATGTTCACGATGTTACCACTCACCTGCGCATCGTCAGTCGAATAATAATAGTAATTGTTGTAGACCAGGTACCCGACGACGCCAGCGACGATAGCAATCCCCAGTACAACGATCAGGTTGATGAGAAGTATCCGACGCATATTCGTATCCTTATCCTTTCTAGTGCCGCCGGGGACCTCGCCCGCAACGGAAATGTGCAGGTGTCACTCTTCACCGTGACGAAACGCGGGATATGTAGAGCGTGCTGCCAGTTCGGGTCGATCCTGGATGATAGCTTGCTGAAGCTGTGTCAGGAGACCAACAAGCAGAACGCGCTGCTCGTGATCTATGGAACTGAGCAGAGTGTGCAGGTGGCCAAAAAATGGTGCTGCGCACCTCTCCACTGCATCTCTGCCAGCGGGTGTCAGGCGAATGACGAAACGACGCTTGTCCTCTGGGTCCAGTTCGCGCGTCACATATCTTTGGTGCTCCAGGCCCCCAAGCAGGGTGCTAACCGTGTTGCGTGTCACCGCCAGGTGGCCACTTAATTCGGAAGGATTCAAGCCTTGTTCCCCCGCGTCCTGTATGGCTCGCAGCCACAGCAAAATGAAGAGTTTGGACCAGGAAAGTCCCGCCGGTCGCAGGAGCTCCTCTACTGAAACCATCAGCAAGGCATGAGTAATGCTCAGCTCTCGAGTAATACGGAGCGCGCCGAGGTCTACTTCTGGGTAGTGACTCATTAGACTCTTGAGCATGAGGCTCTTGAGCATTTTACTATCGCCAAGAGCGAGATGACCAAATTCCTCCATGTGTCGAGTGAGACACTCTTCAAGATCGCTGTCCTTGTCGTCTCCACTGTTTTCGTTCACCATAGCTGATACCCCCTGCTCCTCATCGTATATCGCATACAATAGTTCGTAGTGTTATCATATGGTATCGAACTACTAACAGTCAATAGTAGGTTGTTGCGGGTATGGCTGAGGTAAAGAAAAGGTAGAGAGACGATGAAGAACTGATCAATACGGTGAAGGTTTCTCAATGGCTCTTTCCCCCCCCAAGGGCGACCGCAAGGGCTTGCACGGGTAGGCTTTGTATGCATCCCCGTGTAAGCCCTTGCGGTCGCCCTGGGGGATGCAATGTGTCAAGGTGAAAGCGCTCTAACGTGATTTTGCTTAGCCAGCCCAGGGGTTCTGCGTTTGTACCTGCTGCACGCCACATCCGCTACAGACCAGTGTATTTGATGGCAATGGCCTACCACAATTCATACAAGGCAAACCCTGGTCAAAGTTATTGGATGGCAAATTTGGCGACATCTGCTGGCCAAAGCTGGATGTGTAGCTTCCATGCTGTTGTGTTTGCTGCTCAAAGTTGGACGGTAGCCACACTGGCTGCATGGGCTGCATGGGCTGCGGTTGATCAAAGTTGGGCGATGAACCGTACTGCTGCATGTTTTGCAGGTATTGAGAGGGTTCAACTGGTAGATTCTTACTGCGTGAACGCTGCATGTACATTAAGATAAGTACTCCTGCAATCGCAAAGAGGACTACCGCAATTGCCGCCATCACAATTATAAGCAGTGTATTACTGTTCCCATTGTTGCCTGAAGAGTCTGAATTGGCGGCGGACGTTGGTGTATCTGAAGCAGTCGTCGTTACGGCTGCGGTTGCGACCTGCGTGGTTGTAGCCAAGGGTGTAGCTGAGGGATTTGCTGCTGGACCCGATGTAGCAGATGCAGCCGTAATGGTCAGGTGTTTGACGCCGGTAGTGTAGTAGGCTTCCAGTCCGCTCGAGGTGAGGGCATCGACAACATACTTCCCCGGGTTTGTAGAAGCCGGAATCGTTACTGCTAGCTTGAATGATCCACTATTTAGCCCGGCAGAGGTTGTACTGACACTGGTGACCTCGCTACTCCCAGGCTGACAGGCTGCACAGCCTGCGATATTAATGGTGACCTGCTGTGGTGGTACCCAGTTATGCCCTCTTACGATTATGGTATCTCCAGCCCGTACACTGATGGACGAGATATCAATTACCGGTGGGTTGGATGCCAGCACTGTAAATGGCCCATCATCCTGGCTACTTGCTACACTCCCATTGGTTATCCGAGTACTACAAATGCTGTATTGCTCGTTGACCTGCCCAGCAGAAGTAGGCCAGGCGAAAGCCTGGTCAAAAGTGCCTGAACTATTTGCTATCGCTGTGCCTACTGTAACGCCCAACTGTTTACATATGAGAGCATCGTTGTTGCTATTCCCAGGTACAACTGTAATGCGCAATTGCTGATCTGGCGGAAAATTCGCTCCATGTACGATCGCGTTTTCGCCGACCGGCCCCCAGGGATAGCCATGGTTCTGCCCTGGATAAATCATGCTGGAGTCCCAGTGAATAATGGGATCTCCTCCTGCCGCTTGTACTAGAGGTACCTGCCGTAAGGTAACAGCCAACAGCGCCACGAGCAGCAAGGCTAATGTCCCAAGACGCCATGTGAGACCAAAAGCTATTCTTCTTTCTACCTGCCGAATAGTCCATGAAGTTCTATGCATAGGGTGTACTTTTACTTCTCCATGCTCTTCAATATCTATAATTTGAATGTGTCGAACTGCTTGAGCGTGGCGGCGCCACGCTCAAGCAGTTCGACACATTCAAATTATTTGGTTGCGGCCCTGAGGTCGCGAGTCTTCAATCAAACAAGTGCCAGAAAGAGTTCATTGTGCCGAGCGAGCGATGATTATACCAGACGCATAGGTATTAACTGATCTATATAATGAAACGAACGAGTTTGATGAATGTGCAGAGATTAGTCTTATCACAGGACTACTACGTCAGCATTCCTCCTTCCTTGGAAAGAGTAGTATATACCTTTGGGTATCTGCATGCTTTCCTGGGTATTCTTGGTCGAGCAGAGGCCAGAAAAAGCAAGCAGCTATAACCATACGGCTAAGCAGAAAGGGTGGAGGCACTACAGGGGACAGGCAGACTACTTTGCTATCTACATAGAGCAGCTTGGGAAGGTGTATCTCGTTCCTGTGGATGCGGTGGGCACCACTCAGGCAATGTTGAGGTTAGCTCCAACAAAGAACAAGCAAGAGAAAAGTGTGCGGTGGGCGCATGACTATGAATTATAGAAGGTGCCTGCGAGAGGACTCGAACCTCCAACCATCGCATTAAGAGTGCGCTGCTCTGCCAATTGAGCTACGCAGGCTTGATGGCGTCAGTATAGCATAGGATGTCCAAGAGTGTAAATACCCGAAAGCTGGGGGCAGGGCAATTTAGAAGTCCAGGGATGCAGGGAGGCTCCGCCGCTTGCACCTCTAAACTTTTAATTTCCCCTCATAAAAGTAACCTCCTCTTGATTTTTGGTCGCCAAAAGGGTAGAATATAAACAAAGCTTTATAAAAGCTTTGTTTATGTAACAGGGGCGTATGGTACCAGATGAACGAATGGCGAGAACTTAAAATTATGCTGAAGGCGTTGGCTGATATGGCCCGCCTGACTATCGTCTATCATTTGGTGCAGCACAAAGAGATCACCGTTACCGCTTTGACGGACTTGCTAGGACTCAGTCAGCCGCTGGTTTCCTGGCACCTACGCAAACTCCGGCGAGCCGATTTGATTACAACCCGCCGTGTTGGCCGCCAGGTCTACTGTTCCCTCAATACGAACCGGTTGGAACTCTGTATCCAACACCTGCAGGGTCTAATTGATCCTGCCCACAAACTGGAATCCTTTCCGGTTGGCGCAGCATTGATTGAAGCGGAAATGAGCTTGGAGGATTAGTAGAAGCGCTCTTCACAACGCAGATGTAGACAGACATACAGCGGGGTCATCCCCGTTTACGCGCCAGAATTTTAGAAAGAAGTAGCATGTTTACGAGTAAACAAAGTAAAGCGATCGACATCTCAAAGAACCCAAGCACGGGAACAGCGATGTTGAAAAAACGCAGGCAGATGACACAGAGCCAGGCATATCACTCAGGCATGTTGGGCAGGGCTGATTTGCATATGCACAGTAGTTATAGCGACGGTATTGGCACTATTCAGCAAATCCTGCATCATGTCGAGCATAATACTGATCTGAATGTTATCGCGATTACCGATCATGATGTGGTAGAGGGTGCTTTGCGGGCACGTGATCTCTGGGTTAAGGGTGATTATCGCTTTGACTTTATTGTAGGGGAGGAAATCAGCACCAGGGAGGGGCATATGCTGGCGCTCTTCATTGAAAAACGCATTCCGCCCGATTTGAGTATAGAACGCAGCATTGACCTTGTGCATGAGCAAGGAGGGCTGGCGATAGTTGCTCACCCGCTCAATCCTATCTTCCGCCATAGTTGCCAGCGCGAGGTATTGGATCGTATTTTTGCGGCCAATAATGTCTGGCTTGATGGAATAGAGACGTGGAACGCCAGCTTTTGTGGCATCTATGCAAATCGCCTGGCAATGAGAACCAACCGAGAGGTATATGGCTGGCCCGAACTTGGCAATAGTGATGCTCATACACTGAATGCCATTGGACGAGGCTGCACCTGGTTTGAAGGAACGACTGCACAGGAGGTGCGTGCTACTATGGAGTCTGGTATGTGCGCTCCTGGCGGAAAATTGTGGCGTATGAATGAATATCTGCGACTGGTGAGTCATCGCTTAAACAGGCGTCGAAGCGATCGACGGCAATGTGTGGCATAACGTGGATCCTTGGGCTAAGCCAAAAAGAGCTAGTCCAAATAGTTAGAAGTGTGATACAATAGGCTTATGTTTAGCAGACACATTCAGCAACGGGTTCGGCAGTTCGTAACGCTGATTATGCGACCGATAGCTGGACTAGGTGTCACACCGAATACCTTGACCGTGTTGGGGCTGTTGCTCAGTATATTAACAGCCTTTATAATCGCTCAAGGTTGGTTGTTGGCTGGTGGATTGCTGGTGTTGTTTGCTGGCATTTTTGACATGTTTGATGGAGCGATGGCCCGTGCTCGCAATGTCTCCACGATCTTTGGAGCATTCTTTGACTCGACGCTTGACCGCTACTCAGAAAGTATAATCCTATTTGGGTTACTCATTTATGCTTTACAAGTGCCGGGGCTACACGATAGCTTCTGGCCTTTTCGAAATGAGCAACCCTGGATGATTACACTCATTTATATTGCAGTGGTCGGTTCATTAATGGTTAGCTACGCGAAAGCACGCGCCGAAGGGTTAGGCTTAGAGTGTAAAACCGGGTTACTGGCTCGCCCTGAACGTGTCGTCATACTGGCTGTTGGGCTCTTAACTGGCTTCGTTATTTGGGCATTGGTGCTGCTGGCGATTTTTTCGAATGTGACAGCCGTCCAACGAATCGTCTATATCTGGCGCACTACCCGCCAGTTCGTGGCAACGAATGACGCGAAAAGCTTCTCCTCTGACGGGCATATGAATGAGAAAAGTAGCAACTCAATTCAACGGCAAATGCCAATGGGGACGAATGAAGGAAGAGAGCCCTCTGTTCAATCTGTACACACCAGTGTTCCGCCGTTGAATGGCGGTGTACAACAAGAGTAAAGACAACGGCATAGACAAACAAGACCGGACCGGGTCGTACATTTAGCATAAAGCCTGTCCGAGAATAAAGTGGAGGCGGACGCGTGTTCCGCCCATTCATACAACGCGGATTGGTGAAAGAGGTTTGCAGAAGATGTTTAAAAATCTAACACTGATTGAATCTTTTGCCCTCTCCCGAACACCCGTTGTAATAGCGTGAGACGTTGGCGTACAAACAGAAGTTCGCCTCAACCACTTACAATCGAATATTCTCTATGGCTGTAGCCCGCGCTCCGGTCCATTATTGATGAGACTGGAGATCTTAGTGACAACACAAAATACTGAACCGGAGAATAGCGACGTCAATCAGACCGTCGTTGAGCAATTACCTGCCTCCGACCCCCCCACTACCCCTGCAGAGGCTGAAGCTGCAATTCCTGCTCTTGAGCAGGACATATCAACCCAAACATTTGAGAAACAGGCTGCAGAAGAGGCGATACGCTCTTTCACTGACTTCATCGAGGAATTTCGCCAAACCGAACCTCAGTTTGGTTCTCTTCTAGAAGAGACGCTGGCAGAACCTTTCTCTTCATTGATTGCCGCTGATGAGCAGGATGGAAGCCAATTTATCGCTAACTGGTCGAATACGCCCATTGGGGAGAGTACTCTTCTGGAAGGAACGCCATTTGCTGTCGAGGGCGTAGATGGCTATGACGGTACGCAAACGATCACGCCCATGGAGAGCAATGATAATGTAGTAGAAAAATCCTCCGAGGTTACCATCGTGCCAGAAAGCCAACAGGTTTCCATCGAGGAACAACAGACACCTGCAACCAGGTCTGAGAACAAAACAGAGGATGCCACCTCGACCGAGCGTTCCGTATCGCCACTGCTACGGTCTGCACCGCGCATTCGTTTGCCGCGTCATGGAGGCTCACGGCAGCGCGAGGTGTCTGTAGGAGAGGAGAAGGTGCAACAGGAACCTATCGCGGAGGCAGCTCCATCGGCTTCGCCTTCTGTCGAAGAAAGTCAGGCAGGAGTTATCCCCATAGAGACAACGGAACCTGCTCCTGTGGAAATATCGCTCGTGGAAGAGCAACCACGCCCGGCACGTCGTTACCGTTTTGACCGGCGAATGCCGACGGCATCAGCACCTGCTGCGTCTGCACAGACGCGTACAGAAGAAAACAAAGTAAGTCCGGTTCCATCGCAGCCCCTACCACGCATAGAAAATGAACAGGTGGGTGAGCGAGAAGAACAACCTGCGCAGCAGCCGAAACAATCCACAAAAGCAGCTCAGCCAACTGAACAGCCTACGCCAAAACAGCCGGTTGCCCAGGAAGCGGTGGCAACGCAAGAAGCGGAGGCTGTAAAGGAGACAGGGAAGGCTGCTCAAGATGGCCGTGGCCGGCATGGACAAGAACGACAACGCGAGAAAGCAAAGGCAACTCCTATTAAACCTACCCCTATCGAACCTGTGGCTGAAGTGGCCACACCAGGTGCCCAGACCGGCGAACCGCAAGCTGCAGAAGTTGCGCTTGAAGACCTACCTCCTCTGGAATATTCAGAATTACGGGCCGCCAGCTCGCGGCGTCGACGAAGACGGCGCTCGGGCGGTGCAAGTTCACCAGCCGCGGCGCTGAATAACAATACTCCAGGTGCCGAGAAATCGACGACGCCGGATGTACCTGGGACGGGGGTACAAACGCCATCATCTCCATCCCCCGTACTCCCTGGCGCTGTACCACAACCTGCACCTTCTGCAGGCCAGTATAGCCTTCTGTCTGGTTATACGTTGAATCAGATGAATCATGGCAACGATGATTCAGGGCCATTCCTGGGACCTGAGCCTTCGCCTGCTCGTGGCAGTACCATGTCGCGCACTATACGGCCAATTCGTAACGAGGCGCAGCGTCTACCGTCCACTCCTATTCGACATAACGAGGCGTCCCCCTCGGCTGCCTCGGTCAATCATCTTGCCAGTGCTGTTGTGCAGGCAATTCAGTCGCAAACTGATCGCATGGTGGCCGAGTTACGGCATACCAATCAAGTTCCGACCAACATCTCTGTTTCACTTCCTTCAATCCCTTCGACTGAGCGGGTGGGCGTCTTCGTAGATGTTGCCAATTTGCTTTATTCAGCTCGAACCCAACGTTTGACTATCGACTTTGGCAAGTTGCTGGACTTCTTGCGTGGCAATCGCCGTCTCGTTAGGGCGCATGCCTATTGTCCCACCAGCCCGCAGCCTAGCGACGACCAGATGTTCTTGCAGGCTGTGAAGGGGTTGGGGTATCGCATCACTACCAAGAACTACAAAACATTTTCCAGTGGGGCGAAGAAGGCTGACCTGGACCTGGATCTGTGCATGGATGTCGTGCGCCTCGTGGATGGCAGGGCCGTTGACTGTATCGTACTGGTCAGCGGGGACAGCGATTTTATGCCTATGCTCGACTACTGTTCAGACCATGGTGTGCGTGTCGAAGTGGCGGCATTCGACGAATCAATGTCCGCTACTCTACGCCAGAGTTGTGACCTTTTCGTCAACCTTTCGATGCTCGAGGATATTCGAGCGTAAAACTCAGCAAAAAAGTAGGAGCGCCATGCATAGCGCTCCTACTTTTTTCGTCTTTGACATTGTGAGAAAAAACCTCTTCGTTACGTATGATTCCATAGCAGGTCGTGCCTGAAATTTCATTTGTTCCGTTAGATGGAATAGCGTTCCTTGCCTTGTTTTTCATGATATACTGGGCCTTGTTAGATACCCAGTCCTTCGCCCCCCATATTCCTGTCCTTATCTGGGCGAATCCGACGTTTATCTCGAAGTGTTTGGCTTTCATGAACGACTCGGCGTTCAATCACCGTATTTCTTAGAATGAGAAGAAAGGGAAGCTCACATGCGAAGTATTGGCGGCCTCGCCCGCATCGCTACGTTCCTTGCTCTATTTGCATTGGTGCTTACCGCCTGTGGCGGCGGCAGCACATCTACAGGCGGAGGAACCACGCCTACTGCCGCTCCCGCGCCTTCTTTGAAGGTGTCACTGGTAACCGACATAGGCGGGTTGAATGACAGGAGCTTCAACCAGTTGGCATATACAGGCTACAAAAAAGCTGAAGCCCAGTACCATTTCGCCGAGAAGGTCATTCAGACACAATCGCAGAATGACTATGTAAAGAATCTCACCCTGGCTTCGCAAAGTGTCGGCCAGGGCGGCCTGGTCATTGCCGTAGGCTTCCTGATGCAGGCACCGTTGGATCAGATTGCCAAACAGAACACCAACATCAATTATGCCATCGTCGATGGTTGTGCAATGCCTGCTAACGCCACCGCCTGCGACACGCTTCCCAATGTTTCTCCTCTCTTCTTCAAAGAGCAGGAAGCTGGCTGCCTTGTTGGTGCGGTTGCCGGTCAGATGGAAATGGATGGCAAAACCAAAGTATCGAAGTTGCTCGGCGCTAGTTCCATTGGAGCCGTGGGTGGCATTCCTGTGCCGGCAGTCACTCGCTATATCGCTGGCTACAAGTTCTGCGCTAAAAAGGTTGACCCGGTGGTGAAGGTCTATATCAACTACTCACAGGACTTCACTGATACGGCAAAGTGCAAAGATGCAGCTTTGGCCCAGATTAACCAGCATCAAGCAGATATCGTCTTCCAGGTTGCTGGCGGTTGTGGTGTTGGCGCACTTGATGCTGCTAACGGTAAAGGGGTCTTCGGTATTGGCGTTGACGCTGACCAGGGATATCTCTATCCGAGCGTCCTCACCAGCGCACTCAAACGTGTTGACAGTGCTGTGTTTGACATCATTGATCTTACCGCGAAGGGGCAATATAACAATAACCTGCCGAGGTTTAGCCTGGTGAATGATGGCGTCGGATATGCTCCGGTCAGTTCTGATGTTCCCGCAGATGCAAAGGCAACAGCAGATTTGTTTGCATCTCAAATCAAGGCTGGTACGCTCGTTCCACCTGAGGATATTCCTAGCCCCAACACACCGTAGCTAAAATGCTGGAAGCATGAAGGTTTTACCTTTCTGGACTTTCTAAACAGCATGGATTGTGCGTAGGGACCCGATTGATCGGGTCCCTACGCCTATGAAACTCGCCTTGCAGTAGGTCTGTGCTTGCTTCTCATAAACTCTAATGTTATGATTAGAGAACAATTTCCTGGCTACTACTTTGGGAAGCGAAGTCGCCTCCCGGAAATAGGAGGAAGTCGATGTCAGGAACCCTGTCCCCTGGTGCGACCCGTTTCCTCTAAATTGGCCTGAGAAGCCGAGGGACGAGGAGAATACTCTGAAAGGAGTGTGATAACTACTGTTCTGATGATGGGCGTAATTCCCACCCAGTCAGATGGGTG
>WNFB01004418.1_pt1 | contig 12515 bp, 10 predicted proteins | sample 5400501 | NCBI WGS metagenome assembly WNFB01 (sample SAMN13153341, study PRJNA577476) | soil metagenome | isolation source: 200 cm saprolite under Douglas fir tree site 2 hole 1 | place: USA:California | collected 2015-04-18 | reverse complement strand
GAGGCGATCACGGGAACCCCGACCGCTTCGGCCACCGCGGAGGTCAGCTCGAGGTCATAGCCGTCCTCGGTCCCGTCGCGGTCCATGCTCGTGAGCAGGATCTCCCCCGCCCCGCGCGCCGCGCCCTCGCGCGCCCACTCGACGGCGTCGCGGCCCGTCGGCGTGCGCCCACCCGCGACGAACACCTCCCAGCCCTCGTCCCCGGCGCGCCGCTTGGCGTCGATCGCCAGCACGACGCACTGCGCGCCGAACACGCCCGCCAGCTCGTTGAGCAGCCCGGGGTCGGCGACCGCGGCGGAGTTGACCGAGACCTTGTCCGCGCCGGCGTCCAGCACCGCCTGTGCGTCGGCGACGCTGCGGATGCCGCCGCCGATCGTGAACGGCACGAATACGTCGTCGGCGGTGCGGCGCGCGAGCTCGGCGACGGTGTCGCGCCTCTCGTGCGTCGCGGTGATATCGAGGAACACGACCTCGTCCGCGCCCTCGGCGTCGTAGTGGGCAGCCAGCTCGACGGGGTCGCCCGCGTCGCGGAGGTTGACGAACTCGGTGCCCTTGACGACGCGGCCGGCGTCGACGTCGAGGCACGGGATCACGCGCTTGTAGTGCATCAGCGCCGCGCCAGCGCCTCCTGCGCCTCGACGATCGTGAAGCGCTCCTCGTACAGGGCCTTGCCCACGATCACCCCGTCGAGCGGGAGTGCGGCGAGCGCCTCGAGGTGCGCCAGCGAGCCGATCCCGCCCGAGTACACGATACGGCCCGGCCACTGGTCGAGCAGCTCCGTCAGCGCGTCGACGTCGGGACCGGACAGCATGCCGTCGCGGTCCACATCGGTGTAGATCACCGTGCGGACTCCCTCGGCGGCGAGCCCTCTCAGCACCGCGGCGGGGGCCTGGTCGGTCGACTCGGTCCACCCGGCAGCGGAGACCAGGCCCTCACGCACGTCAACGGCGATGGCCACGCTCTCACCGTGGGCGCCCACCACGTCCTCGAGGAACTCGGCGTCGCGGTGGGCCGCCGTGCCGACGACGGCGCGTGCCGCGCCGGCCTCCAGGATCTCTGCCACCGCGTCGGCGCTGCGCAGGCCGCCGCCCACCTGGACGGGCACGTCCACGGTGTCGATGATGGCGCGCACCTGATGCACGTTGACCGGCTCGCCGGCCCGAGCGCCGTCGAGATCCACGACGTGGAGCGCCCGTGCGCCCTGCGAGACCCATTCGTGGGCCGCCACCATCGGGTCCTCGGCGTACACGGTCGGCTCCTCGAACCGGCCCTGCGCGAGGCGCACGGCCCGGCCATCGAGGATGTCGATGGCGGGGTAGAGGATCACGCCCGGACGCGTGAGCAGACCGCGGCGAAGTTGCGCAGCAGCGCAAGTCCGTGGGCCGACGACTTCTCGGGGTGGAACTGGACGCCGAAGAGCGGATCGCGATCCACAGCGCTCACGAACGGCTCGCCGTAATCGCTGATGCCGAGCACGTCCGCCGGGTCTGAGGGACGCGGCGCAAAGCTGTGCACGTGGTAGAAGGCGCACTCGCCGGGCAGCCCGGCCGTCAGCGCCGACTCACGCTGCAGGCGCACGAGGTTCCAGCCGATGTGCGGGAGCTTGCCGTCGCCCGGCTGAAGCTGCGTGACCGTGCCGGGCAGGAGGCCCAGGCCCGCGGCGCCGCCCAGCTCGACCGAGGACTCGAACAGCAGCTGCATCCCCAGGCAGACGCCGAGCACCGGCGCCCCGGCGGCGAGGAGCTCCGGCACCAGCTCGTCCAGGCCCAGCGCGCGCAGGTTGTCCATCGCCTTCGGGAAGGCGCCCACGCCGGGGACGACGAGCCCGTCGGCGGCGCGCAGGTCGGCCGGGTCGCTCGTGATGCGCGCGCGGGCGCCGACGTGCTCGAGCGCCTTCTCGACCGAGCGGCGGTTGCCCATGCCGTAGTCCACGACGGCCACAGCAGCTCTGCTCACGTCAACGTTCCCTTCGTGCTCGGCACGCCGGTCTCGCTGAGATCCAGCGCCGTGGCCTCCCGCAGCGCGCGTGCGAAGGCCTTGAAGCTCGCCTCGATCATGTGGTGCGCGTTGGTCCCGGACTCCACGATGACATGCAGCGTCAGCCGGGCGTTCGTCGCCACGGCGCGGAAGAACTCCTCGGCCAGCTCGTGCTCGAAGCCGGCGATATCGCCGGGCGGCAGGTCGGCCTCGAAGCGGCAGTACGGCCGGCCCGAGATGTCCAGCGCACACGCGGCACGCGCCTCGTCCATCGGGACGGTCGCCTGGCCGTAGCGGGCGATCCCGCTGCGGTCGCCGAGGGCGGCGTCGAGCGCCTGGCCCAGACAGATGCCGGTGTCCTCGACGGTGTGGTGGCCGCCGGTCTCGAGATCGCCGGTGACGGCGACGTCGAGGTCGAGGCGGCCGTGCCGCGCGAGCAGGTCGAGCATGTGGTCGAGGAACCCGACGCCGGTCTGCCGCTCGCCGGCGCCCTGTCCGTCCAGCGCGAGCGAGAGCCGCACGTCGGTCTCCTTGGTCTGGCGGGCGATGTCGCCGGTGCGCGTCATGTCGCCTGATTCTCGCGCATCCGTCTCTCCATCGACTCGGCGTGGCGGACGAAACCCTCGGTCCGGGCGATCGCCGCACCGGCCGCGGCGAGCTCGTCCAGACCCGGACCCGGCGCGATCCGGACCTCGGACATCCGGCGCCGGAAGTGGCGCGGCGAAAGCGCCGAGGCGAAGCGCGCCGCGCCGCCAGTCGGCAGTACGTGGTTGGACCCGGCGACGTAGTCGCCGAAGGCGGTGCCGGCCAGGCGGCCGACGAACAGGCAGCCGGCGCCCGTGACGCGCTCGGCCAGCGCCTCGGCGCCGGCGCCCACGAGCTGCAGGTGCTCGGGCGCGAACGCCTCCGCAAACGCGAGCGCCGCGTCGAGGTCGGGCGCGTCGAACAGCCGCGCGGCGGGCTCCTCGGGAGCCTCCGCGGCCTCGAGAGCGGTGACGAGCGCGTCGAGTGCGTCGGGATCGGGCGACAGCGCCAGCACCGGGCTCTCGGGCCCGTGCTCGGCCTGGGCGAGGAGATCGAGCGCGACCTCGGCCGCGGCCTCGGCGTCGTCGAGGACCACGACGAGCTCGCTCGGCCCCGCAAACCCGTCGATCCCGACCACGTGGGCGACCTGCCGCTTGGCCTCCTGCACGTACACGCTGCCCGGTCCGACGACGACGTCGACGGGCGTAACGGTCTCGGTCCCGTACGCCAGTGCCGCGATCGCCTGCGCGCCGCCCATGGCGTAGATCTCGGCCGCCCCGCACACGGCACACGCGGCGAGGATGGCGTCGTGGACGCGCCCGTCGGACCCCGGCGGGGCGCAGACGACGACCTGCTCGACGCCGGCGACGCGGGCGGTCACGACGCCCATCACGACCGTGCTGGGGTACGGGGCGCGGCCGCCGGGCACGTACACCGCCGCGCGGCGCACGGGCAGCTCGCGCAGCGCCACGCTTTGGCCCTGCGGCAGCGCCACCTCGCGATCGGCGCCGACGCCGGCTGCGGCCACGTCGTGAACGTTCCCGGCGGCCAGCTCGAGCGCCGCCCCGAGCGACGGGTCGGCGCGCTCGAGCGCCGCGACGGGCTCCTCGGGCGCGACGGCGAGGGCGACCGGGTCGGCGCCGCCGGTGTCGAGCTCGCGGGTGAGCGTGTCAACCGCCGCGTCGCCCTCGGCGCGGACGCGCGCCACGATCTCGCGGACGCGCGCGCTCACCGCTTCGGGCACCTCACCGGCGTCCCGGAGCTCGCGGGCGTCAGCCGCGGGATCGGCGCCGAGGGCGCCGCGCTCAACCCGCACGCAACCGCTCCTTCACGTCGTCGATCGCGGCCGCCTTGAGCTTGTGCGCGACCGGGTTGGCGATCAGCCGCGCGGTGCAGGTGGCGATCTCCTCTCGCACGACGAGTCCGTTCTCCTCCAGCGTCGTGCCCGTCGCCGTGAGGTCGACGATCGCCTCGACCAGGCCCGTGAGCGGCGCCAGCTCGACAGAGCCGTTGACCTCGACGATCTCGGCCTGCCGGCCAGTCTCCTCGAACCACCGCGCGGCGATTCGCGGGTACTTCGTGGCCACCCGGACCACGCCGAGGCGCCGCAGCGCCTCCGCGGTCGAGTCGTCGCCCGCACGCGTGGCGAGCACCATCCGGCAGCGCCCGTAGCCGAGGTCGAGAAGCTCGTAGACGTGGCGCTCGCGCTGCTCCATGAGCACGTCCTTGCCGGTGATCCCGAGGTCCGCGGCGCCCGCCTCCACGTAGGTCGGCACGTCCGACGGACGCATCGCGATCACGCCGGCCTCCTCGAACAGCAGCCGCCGGTCGTTGCTGCGCAGCTCGGAGGTGTCCACGCCGAGGCGGTCGAGTGCGTCGAGGGTGCCGTCGAACAGCGCCCCGCGCGGGACGGCGATCGTGAGGCCGTTCACGTCCGCTCCTCGCCCGTCAGCGCGATGTGCAGGCGCTCCACGTCGAGCGCGAAGCCCACGGCGGGGAGCGGGCGCCCGAAGCGCCCGAGCAGCTCGTCGTAGCGCCCGCCACCGCCCACCGGGACGCCGAGCGCCGGATCGTAGACCTCGAACACCGCGCCCGTGTAGTAGCCGAGGTCGCGCACGAGCCCGAGGTCGAAGATCACCCGCTCCGACGCCGCGGGATCCAGCAGCTCGCGCACGGCCCGCATGCCGGCGAGGGCGTCGGCCACGGGACCGTCGCTCGCCTCGAGCACGTCGGTGCCGCCGCGCATCTGCGGCACGCGCAGGAGCAGCGCGGCCTCCTCGTCGCCGAGGCCGGCCGCGGCGACCTCGCGCTCGAGCCCGACGAAGTCGCGCGTGACGAGCTCGTGGAGGATGCGCTCGCGCGCCTCGGCGACCACCGCGAAGGCGTCGAGCAACCGGCCGTACAGCGACGCGTCCCCGAGGCCGACGCGGTAGTCGCGCAGCCCGGCCGCGTCGAGCGCGCGGCAGAGGATGCCGAGCGCCTCGGCGGTGCCCTCGGGCGCGGGCGAGCCGATCAGCTCGATGCCGGCCTGCAGGAATTCGCGGGCCTGGCCGCGCTGCGGCCGCACGCCGCGGTAGGCGTGTGCGAGATAGGAGAAGCGCATCGGCGGCTCCGAGTGCGCGTAGCGAGTGGCCACGACGCGCGCGATCGGCACCGTCATGTCGGAGCGCAGCACGAGCACGTTGCCGTGCTCGTCGAACAGGCGGTAGGCGGGCCGCGCCCCGGCGAGGTCGGCGCGCTCGATCTCCGACTCGTACTCGAGCGCCGGCGTGTAGACCTCGCCGTAGCCGGCCTCGTCGAATACCGCGCGCACGCGCTCGGAGATCGCGCGCAGCTCGCGCATCTCGTCGGGCAGCACGTCTCGCGTTCCGCTGGGGATCGGGTGGGTCATGGGCGTGGGGTTGTCGGGAGCCGCCACGCCCTAGGCGTGGACCGGCTCCGTGGCGACGCGCTCGATGTGCGCGCCGAGGTCGCGCAGGCGCTCGTCGATGCGCTCGTAACCGCGGTCGATCTGGCGCACGTTGCCGATCTCGCTGCGGCCCTCGGCGCACAGTGCCGCGATCAGCATGGCCATGCCCGCGCGGATGTCCGGCGAGTCGAGCTTCTCCCCGCGCAGGCGCCGCGGGCCCTCGACGATCGCCCGGTGCGGGTCGCAGAGCGTGACGTCGGCGCCCATGAGGACGAGCTTGTCGGTGAAGATCAGGCGGTTCTCGAACATCCACTCGTGGATGAGCACCGAGCCCTCGCTCTGGGTGGCGAGGGCCACGGCGATGCTCGTGAGGTCGGCGGGGAAGGCCGGCCAGGGCCCGTCCTGCACCTTGGCCTTGTGCTCGCCCACGTCGCGCCGGATGGTCAGGCGCTGGTCCCCGGGCACGACGACCTCGTCGCCGTCCACCTCGGAGCGCAGGCCGAGGCGCTCGAACACGAGGCGGATCATGTAGAGGTCGGCCGGCCGGCAGCCCTGGATGCGCAGCTCGCCGCCGGTGACGCCGGCGAGCGCCATGAACGAAGCGATCTCGATGTGGTCGGGCCCGACCTCGTGCTCGCAGCCCCGCAGCCGCTCCACGCCGTTGACGGTCAGCAGGTTGGAGCCGATCCCCTGGATGTCGGCCCCCATCTTCACGAGCATTCGCGCGAGGTCCTGCACGTGCGGCTCGCAGGCGGCGTTGTGCACGACCGTGGCGCCCGGCGTCAGCGCGGCGGCCATGAGCACGTTCTCGGTCGCCATCACGGACGGCTCGTCCATGAACACGTCGCCGGCCCGCAGGCCGCCGTTGGGTGCGGTGATTGAGATGTCGTGGCCGTACTCGTACTCGGCGCCGAGCGCGCTGAACGCGTCCATGTGCGGATCCAAACGGCGGCGGCCGATCACGTCGCCCCCGGGGGGCGGCATCAGCGCGGTGCCGAAGCGGGCGAGCAGCGGGCCGGCCACGAGGAAGGACGCGCGGATGAAGCCGGCCTGCTCGCGGTCCACCGCCGTCCGCTCGACGCCGGCGGCGCAGAGCACGACCTCGTTGGCGCCGCGCCAGTCCACCTGGACGCCCAGGTCGCGCAGGAGCTGGAGCATCGCCTCGACGTCGCGAATGCGCGGGACGTTGCGCAGCACGACCTCGTCCTCGGTGAGGACGGAGGCCGCCAGGATCGGCAGCGCGGCGTTCTTGTTCCCGGCAGGAAGGACCGTGCCCGACAGCGGGGCGCCGCCTTCGATGACGAATTTCTCCATGCGAGGACGCCGTTTCGGGGGCGTGGACGGGGCCGCGCCAAGGCGCTTGGCTAGGGTAACAGCCATGCCGCTGCAGATTTCGCGCGAGGACTCGTGGACCCTCCTTTGCGAATGGACCGAGTCAGACTCGCTGCGGCGGCACATGCTCGCGGTCGAGGCGGCCATGCGGGCGTACGCGCGCCGTTTCGGCGAGGACGAGGAGCTCTGGGGCACCACCGGGCTGCTCCACGACCTGGACTACGAGCGTCACCCGTCGCTCGAGGACGGCCACCCCCGCTACGCCCTGCGCGAGCTGGAGGAGCGCGGCTACCCGGAGGAGGTCGTCCGCGGCGTGGCCTCGCACGCGGATTTCCTCGGCGTACCCCGCGAGAGCCGCATGGAGAAGACGCTCTACGCGGTCGACGAGCTTTCCGGCTTCCTGCTCGCCGTGGCCTACGTGCGCCCTGAGGGCCTGCGCGGCATGACGCCGAAGTCGGTGAAGAAGAAGCTCAAGCAGCCGAGCTTCGCCGCGGCCGTGGACCGCGACGCGCTGCGCCAGGGCGCCGAGGACCTGGGCGTGGACTTCGACGAGCACCTCGCCTTCGTGATCGCGGCGCTCGAAGAGCACGCAGACGAGCTCGTTCCGGCGCGCGATTCCGCCTGACGCGCCAGGCCCTCGGGTGCAAGATCCGTTGCAGTCCCGGCGGGCCTGAATTGGGCGATTTGCAGGGCTTTCCCGTTTCGAACACGGTGGCGGAACGGGCTCCGACGGTTCCGTCCGAGCCCGTGCCTAGCCTGCGAACACATGTTCCTCTCCGCCCCCCGACGCCACCCGAACGCGCGGTCCTTCCGCGGGCTCGTCGACGGCGTCCTCGACTTCGCGCTCCTGCGCGATGAGGGCGGAGCCGAGGCACGGCCCCAGCGGGCGCTGGGAGGCGCGCATCCCCACCGCCGCGCGTTGCGCGGCGGGCTGCGCCGGCGCCCCGGCGCGGTGGCACCGCGCGCACAGGTGTGCGTGTGCCCCGTGCCGACACGGCCGGACCACGAGTGAGCAAACGTGAGCCGCGCCGCCCGGGATGGGCGGCGCGGGCATCACGTTTCGCTGCTTGAGAAGAACGGCGGCGACCTACTCTCCCAGGCCCTTGCGAGCCAAGTACCATCGGCGCTGAGAGGCTTAACTACTCTGTTCGGAATGGGAAGAGGTGTAGCCCTCTCGCTATGACCACCGAAAGGGGTCGAGACCAGCCTCGCCAGGCGGGCCTTCAAAACTGCACAGCCGAGCCGACCTCGCGGGCATCACGAGGAAAAATCATCCGTCAAGCCCTCGACCCATTAGTACCGGTTTCCTCCGCGCGTCACCGCGCTTCCAGATCCGGCCTATCAACCTGGTGATCTACCAGGGGTCTTACTCCCTCGAGGGGATGGGAGAGCTCATCTCGAGGCCGGCTTCCCGCTTAGATGCCTTCAGCGGTTATCCGATCCGCACGTAGCTAACCTGCGGTGCCCTTGGCAGGACAACAGATACACCAGAGGTGCGTTCATCCCGGTCCTCTCGTACTAGGGACGAATCCTCTCAACTCTCCAACGCCCACGGCGGATAGGGACCGAACTGTCTCACGACGTTCTGAACCCAGCTCGCGTACCGCTTTAATGGGCGAACAGCCCAACCCTTGGGACCTACTTCAGCCCCAGGATGCGACGAGCCGACATCGAGGTGCCAAACCGGGCCGTCGATGTGGACTCTTGGGCCCGATAAGCCTGTTATCCCCGGAGTACCTTTTATCCGTTGAGCGACGGCGCTTCCACTTGCTACCGCCGGATCACTAAGGCCTGCTTTCGCACCTGCTCGACCTGTATGTCTCGCAGTCAAGCTCCCTTGATGCCTTTGCACTCTGCGCACGATTTCCAACCTTGCTGAGGGAACCTTTGCGCGCCTCCGTTACATTTTGGGAGGCGACCGCCCCAGTCAAACTACCCACCTGGCACTGTTCAGCGCCCGGATTCACGGTGCACTGTTAGAGATCCAGTACATCAAGGGTGGTATCTCAAGGTTGGCTCCACAGCGGCCGCAACCGCTGCTTCACAGCCTCCCACCTATCCTGAGCGAGATGCACCGAACCCCAATACCAGGTTGTAGTAAAGGTTCACGGGGTCTTTCCGTCCAGCCGCGGGTACTCGGCATCTTCACCGAGACTGCAATTTCACCGAGCCCCTCGTTGAGACAGCGTTCAAGTCGTTACGCCATTCGTGCAGGTCGGAACTTACCCGACAAGGAATTTCGCTCTGACCTTACCTAGAACTCACTAGGCGGACGGCACGCCTTCAGCTGCACCATGCCATCCCTGCATGTCGCCATGCAGATGGGACCATCTCATGATCCGGTGTCCCGGACCTCCGGCGTATGGCCTCTGAGGATTCTGATCAGGTCGGGTCTGGGCTTGTGGCGGTTCATGGTCTGCACGATCTCGACGAGATCGAGCAGACCGGCGCGGGAGAGATGATGGCCATCAGCCATCGCCCGCACGCAGAGCGCGAAGCGATGGAAGTCGCCGCGCTTTGCGGTACGCAGCGGATGCGCCTCGAAGAACGGGATGACCCGCTCGAGGAGCTCCTGCCGCCCGCTCACCACGTACTGGTGCAGGTCATCGCGGTGGTTGTCGTGTCGCCGGTTGACGTAGATGCGCCCGACCCCGAAGAACTCGTGGAGATCCTCGAGACTGCGGGCACTCCCCGCTCCTTGCGTGACGACGAACTGGTGCATGACCTGCAGACCGGTTCGGTAGCCGCGTCGTCCGGGCCGGTGTGGTTGGCGGACGAAGCTAATGGAGAAGCATCCCTCTCCGTCTACGAAACCCAGAACCCAGCCAAGCGAGATCAGCCTTTCCTGCTGGTTGTCTGCACCGACCGGATTGTCACTGCCCATGACTGCAAGTCTAGGACGAGTACCGGACGGATACTCAGGTTTTCCAGCATATAGCCGGATGCACACCGCAACGTTACCGCTGCGGGGGGCAACGAATTACCTTAGGACCGTTATAGTTACGGCCGCCGTTTACCGGGGCTTAGTTTCAGTGCTTCGGGCCGAAGCCCTAACACCTCCACGTAACCTTCCGGCACCGGGCAGGCGTCAGCCCCTATACGTCGTCTTACGACTTCGCAGAGACCTGTGTTTTTGGTAAACAGTCGCTTGAACCTATTCACTGCGGCCCCCTCGGGCTCCGTCCGTGAAGGACTTCACCCTACCGGGGCACCCCTTATCCCGAAGTTACGGGGCGATTTTGCCGAGTTCCTTAACGAGGGTTATCTCGATCACCTTAGTATTCTCTACTTGCCCACCTGTGTCGGTTTTGGTACGGGCACGCGCGTCCTCCCTAGAGGCTTTTCTTGGAGGCATGGCGTCGGGGACTCGCCGGCTTAGAGCCAGCTGGCATCGCACCTCGGGTTATGCGGCCCCGCGTTTACGGGGCCACCCCTACATGCTTACCCCAGGTCAACCATCGCCTGGGTTCCCCTAGCCGTCCTCGTCCACCCTTTGGTCAAGCGGACGCGACGTGGTACGGGAATATCAACCCGTTGGCCATCGGCTACGCCTTTCGGCCTCGCCTTAGGACCCGACTAACCCTGAGCCGAAGAACGTTGCTCAGGAAACCTTGGGCAATCGGCGGGGGGGATTCTCACCCCCCTTTCGTTACTCATGCCGGCATTCTCACTTCCCGCGCCTCCACGGCTGGCTTCCGCCGCCGCTTCACGGGCCTGGGAACGCTCTCCTACCGCGCGATCGGCCCGAAGGCCTCACGCACCCGCAGCTTCGGTGACTAGCTTGAGCCCCGTTACATTGTCCGCGCCCGAACACTTGACCAGTGAGCTGTTACGCACTCTTTCAAGGATGGCTGCCTCTAAGCCAACCTCCTGGTTGTCTCTGCATTCGAACATCGTTTCCCACTTAGCTAGTACTTGGGGACCTTAGCTGGCGGTCTGGGCTGTTCCCCTCTCGACGCTGAAGTTTATCCCCCAGCGACTGACTCCCGGAGTAAACGTGATGGTCTTCGGAGTTTGCCTGAAGTCGGTAACCTGGTAGGGCCCCTAGTCCAAACAGTGCTCTACGGCCATCACGCAATTTATCCGAGGCTATACCTAAATATATTTCGGAGAGAACGAGATATCTCTGAGCTTGATTAGCCTTTCACTCCGACCCACAGGTCATCCGCCCAGTTTTCAACCTAGGTCGGTTCGGTCCTCCACGGAGTCTTACCCCCGCTTCAACCTGCCCATGGGTAGCTCGCTCAGTTTCGCGTCTACCGCCCACGACTGTGTCGCCCTGTTCGGACTCGCTTTCGCTACGGCTCCGCTCATCGCTTAACCTTGCCGCAGACGAGTAACTCGCCGGCTCGTTATGCAAAAAGCACGCGGTCACGGCACGAGGCCGCTCCCACCGCTTGTAGGCACGCGGTTTCAGGTACTATTTCACTCCCCTTCAGGGGTACTTTTCACCTTTCCCTCACGGTACTAGTCCGCTATCGGTCACCAGGGAGTACTTAGCCTTGGAGGGTGGTCCCCCCAGGTTCGGTCCGCGTTTCACGTGCACGGACCTACTCAGGAACGCCTGACGGAAGGCCGTGGGGTTTCGCCTACGGGACGATTGCCCTCTGTGGTGCGCGGTTCCACGCGCTTCGGCTACCGCACGGCTTTCTGACTTCCGCCGAACCGGGCACGGTTCGGACCAGGCGTCCTACAACCCCAGGCAGGCAACGCGTGCCCGCTTACACCTGCCTGGTTTGGGCCGATCCCCTTTCGCTCGCCACTACTCGGGGAGTCTCGGTTGATTTCCTTTCCTCGGGCTACTGAGATGTTTCACTTCGCCCGCTTGTCTTCGCCACGCCTATGTGTTCAGCGCAGGATGACGCCGCATTACCGGCGCCGGGTTGCCCCATTCGGGAATCCGCGGGTCAAAGGCCGTTCAGCGCCTCACCGCGGCTTATCGCAGCCGTCCACGCCCTTCTTCGACTCCTGATGCCAAGGCATCCACCGTGTGCCCTTCTTATCTTGACGGTGATCAAAGCCGGACCCGAGGGCCCGGCCGGTGATACCCGTTTACGTTGGCTCCTGCTGTGCAGTTTTCAAGGTCCGCGGAGAGGCGATGCGCCACGGAGCGGAGCTGGGACAGTGCCCGGCGCCCCGGCCGCGGCCGGTCTCTCAAAACTCGACAGCATGCGGCGGACCGCGAACGGTCCGGCGCCCTTGTCCGGTCGACGTTCTAGGCGCCGGCGCGATTGAAGAGCGCCGGCGGCATCCAAGGATGCTCCCTAGAAAGGAGGTGATCCAGCCGCACCTTCCGGTACGGCTACCTTGTTACGACTTCACCCCAGTCACTGGCCCCACCTTCGACGGCTCCTTCCCCAGAGGGGTTAGGCCACCGGCTTCGGGTGTTGCCAATTCCCGTGGTGTGACGGGCGGTGTGTACAAGGCCCGGGAACGTATTCACCGCAGCATTGCTGATCTGCGATTACTAGCAACTCCGCCTTCATGCAGGCGAGTTTCAGCCTGCAATCCGAACTGAGACCGGCTTTGAGGGATTCGCTCCACCTCGCGGTATCGCAGCCCTCTGTACCGGCCAATGTAGCACGTGTGTAGCCCTGGACATAAGGGGCATGATGACTTGACGTCATCCCCACCTTCCTCCGGTTTGTCACCGGCAGTCTCGCATGAGTCCCCAACTAAATGCTGGCAACATGCGACGGGGGTTGCGCTCGTTGCGGGACTTAACCCAACATCTCACGACACGAGCTGACGACAGCCATGCACCACCTGTGAA
>WNFB01004417.1_pt1 | contig 12515 bp, 11 predicted proteins | sample 5400501 | NCBI WGS metagenome assembly WNFB01 (sample SAMN13153341, study PRJNA577476) | soil metagenome | isolation source: 200 cm saprolite under Douglas fir tree site 2 hole 1 | place: USA:California | collected 2015-04-18 | reverse complement strand
GCGCAGGCCGGGTTTTGGGATCAACTTCGATCCCAGTCATTTCGCCCATCAGTTTCTCGACTCGGCGGCCTTCGTGCAGGAGTTCGGCGACCGCATCTACCACGTCCATGTCAAGGACTCGAAGAAGATGCTCGACGGCAGCAAGTCGATTCTCGGCTCGCACATCGATTTTGGCGAGCCGGAGCGGGGCTGGACCTTCGTGTCGCCAGGTCATGGCGACGTGGACTTTGAATCGCTCATCCGTGCCCTCAACCGTATCGGGTACGAGGGCCCGCTTTCGATCGAATGGGAGGACTCGGGAATGGACCGCGACTGGGGCGCTCCGGACGCGTTGGCCCTGGTGCGGCGAACCGACTTCGCTCCTTCCAACGTGGCGTTCGACGCCGCATTCAAGAAGGGGTAGTCGCGATGGGCAAGCAGAAGAAGCAGGTCGGCTTCGTCACGATGGGCGCCGCGGCGGGCGGCAAGAAGATCAAGGACATCGGCATTGGCATGTTGGGCTACGCCTTCATGGGCAAGGCGCACTCGAACGCCTACCGGAAGATCCAGTACATGACGTGGCCGCCGCCGCTGATGCCCAGGCTCGTGGCGATCTGCGGCCGCAACGAGCCGGCGGTGGCAGAGGCGGCGCGGCGCTTCGGTTACGAGAGCTACACGACCGATTGGAAGCGGCTCGTCCGCGATGACCGCGTCCAGCTTTTCGACAACGGCGCGCCGAACAATCTGCACGCGGCGCCGACCATTGCGGCGGCAGAGGCGGGCAAGCACGTCGTGTGCGAGAAACCGCTCGGCCGCACCGCCGACGAGAGCTACGAGATCTGGCAGCGCGTCGCGAAGACCGGCGTCAAGCACATGTGCGCGTTCAACTACCGATTCGTGCCCGCGGTCCGGCTCGCTCGCGAGATGCTCGAGGCCGGCGAGTTGGGCGAGATCTACCACTTCCGCGGGCGCTACCTGCAGGAGTGGATCGCCGATCCCCAATTCCAGAAGGTATGGAGGCTGGACCGCAAGGTCGCCGGCTCCGGGGCGTTGGGCGACCTCGGCGCTCATGTGATCGACCTCGCGCGCTACCTGGTCGGTGAAATCTCGGCGGTGAGCGGCGCCACCAGGACTTTCATCAAGAACAGGCCCGGCGGCACCGTCGACGTCGATGACGCTTTCGAGTCCGTCGTGGAATTCAAAGGCGGAGCCGTGGGCACCATCGAGGCGTCACGCTTTTGCCTGGGCCGCAAGAACGGGATGACGTTCGAGATCAACGGTTCGAAGGGTTCGATCTCGTTCGACCTGGAGCGCTTGAACGAGCTGCAGGTTCACCTGCCCGGATCACTCCCCGGGGCTGAAGCGCAAGGGTTCCGAAACGTCCTGGTTTCCGAGGCGACGCACCCCTTCTGGCAGTGGTGGTGGCCGCACGGCCACATGATCGGGTGGGAGCACACGATGGTGCACGAGCTGCACCACCTCCTCGACTGCATCGCCAAGAACAAGAAGGTGGGGCCGCACGGAGCGACGTTCGAGGACGGCTACCACGCCTCCGAGGTGACCGATGCGATCCTTCGGTCGGCCAAGTCCGGCCGGCGTGAGGCGGTCAAGTCTCGGAAGCGCGCCTAGCGCCTGCAGTCGATCAGCACCTTGAGGTGGCTCTCGGGATCGTTGACCAACGGCTCGAAGCCGCGGTCCACCGTGTTCTGCAAGCGAACGCGGTCCGTGATCAGCGGCTCGAAGTCGACCTGGTTTGCGCGTAGGAGCTCGATCGCGGGGATGTAGTCGCTTTTCATCGAATGCGACAGCGACGCGAGAATCACGCGTTCGTCCATCAGCAGCTTCAACAGGTCGACCTCTCGCGGCCGATCGTGCACGCCCACCACGACGGTGGTCCCGCTCTTGGCGGTCGCTGACAGCGCATCCCTGAACCCTGCCGCCGATCCGGTGCATTCGATCACCACCGGAGCCCGGCCCGCATCGCCGCCTGGCGGCGCCACCTCGAAGCCCATCCCTTCGGCGCGGCCCAACCTGGCCGCCGACGGATCGCGAAGGGTGACCGACCGCGCGCCGGCCGCGCGGGCGACCTGGGCCGCCATCAAACCGATGGTGCCGGCCCCGAATACGTGCACGTCAACCCCCGCGACGGTGCCTCCTCTACGAACCGCCCGAACCGCGACGCTGAGCGACTCGGCCAGGGCGCCCGCTTCATCGGGGAGGCCGGCGGGCAGCGCGGCGCACATATACGCCGGGACGTTGACAGCCTCGGCCAAGGCGCCATCCATCATCAACCCCATCACCGCGAGCTCCGGGCAGAGCTGACGGTTGCCGGACAGGCACGCGGCGCAGTGCCCGCAGCTGACGCTGTTCTCGAGGCCGACACGAGTGCCTGTCTCGATTCCTGATCCAGCTCCGGCGGCCACGACAACCCCGGCGCCCTCGTGGCCCAGGACCAGCGGCACGTGCGCGCCGGTCAATGGATGAGGTGTGACCGGGATCACGACCGGCCCATGCAGGTACTCCTCGATGTCGGTGCCACAGATTCCGCAATAAGTGACCGCTACGGTGACCCAGCCAGGCGGTGGACTGGGCGGACGGGGCCACTCCTCGACACGGATGTCGTGCCGCCCGTGATAGACAGCGGCGAGCACGTCCCTCAGCTCCCGGCGACGCCCGCGAGCGCCATCACGTGGCGAATCCTCGTGCCGGCGAGCTCGGGGTCTCTCAGCAACCCCGCCTTGTCGGCCAGCACGAACAGCTCGGCGAGATGCACCACCGAACGGCTGTCCTCTAGGCCTCCGATCATCCGGAAATGGTCTTGATGCCCGTTCAGGTAGGCCATGAAGACGATGCCGGTCTTGTAGTAGGCCGTCGGCGCGGTGAAGACATGTCGCGAAAGGTCGAGGGTCGATTCCAGAATGGCGCCGAACCTCTTGACGTCGCCTGCGTCCAGTGCGAGCAATGCCGCCGAGGCCGCCGGGGCGATCGGGTCGAAAGTGCCGAGCAGAGCGTCGCTGTAGCGCTCGCCATCGCCCGCGATGGTGGTCGGGTAGTCGAAGTCGTCACCGGTGAACATGTGCACGCCTTGGGGCAGCCGCTTGCGCATGGCGATCTCCCGCTTCTGGTCCAGGAGCGAGATCTTCACGCCCTCCACTTTGTCTCGATGAGCGGCGATGATCGCGAGGCAGACTTCTTCGGCCCGATCGAGGTCCGCGTGGCCCCAGTAGCCGGCCAGCGCCGGGTCGAACATCTCGCCCAACCAGTGAACAATTGCGGGCCGGCGAAGCTGCGAAAGCACGCGATCGTAGACGAGCGCGTACTGTTCGGGTCCACGCGCGAATCTGGCGAGCTCGCGGCTGGCCATCACGACGACCTGGCCGCCCAGGGACTCGATGAGCTCGCACTGCTCCTCGTACGCGACCACTACATCTCGCAGGTCGCTGGCCGACCCCGGCGCCAGTTGATCAGTGTTGGCGCCGCAGACAATCCTGCCCTTGGCGGCTCGCGCCTCCGTCAAAGACAGCCGAATCAGCTCTTTGCTTGCGTCCCAGTCGAGGCCCATTCCGCGCTGGGCGGTGTCCATGGCTTCGGCGACCCCAAGCCCGTAACCCCAGATATGGCGGCGGAAGGCAAGCGTGGGCTCCCAATCGATACCGCCGAGCGCATCGGCGACGACGTGGGTGGCCGCGTAAGCAATCCGCGAGCGCGGCGCGGTTCCATTGGCCACATAACGAAACTCTCCCGCGGGCGTGTAGTCGTATGCGGTCCCGTCGGCGCGGGGCAGGCGGATGGTCTCAGCCAAATGTCGTCAACATAATGCGGTCTCGTCCGCGAGTGCTGTAAGGAGCGCGAGGATTTGAAGCTGGGCGTCTTCCTACCGACGTATTTGCTGCCGGGTGAACAGGATCGGCATGGCGATCAGATCCGGCGTTTTGCCGCCTATGCCGAAGAGCTGGGATTCGATTCGCTTTTCGCGACCGACCATCTCCTGACGGCGCAGCGCTTCTACCGGGTCAGCTGGACCGAGCCGATGGTGACGCTGTCATTTGCGGCGGCGGTGACGAGTCGCATCGCCCTCGGGACTTCGATCCTGGTCCTGCCGACTCACAACCCGGTGGTGCTGGCGAAGGAAATCGCGACCCTGCAGCACCTTTCGGCCGGACGATTCATCTATGGCGTGGGGACGGGTTGGTATCCACCTGAGTTCGAGGCGACTGGCGGGACCAGTCAGCAGCGTGGGCGCCGGACCGACGAGGTGCTGGACGCGTCGATGCAGGTGCTCAGGGCACCCGACCAGACCTATGCGGGCACATACCATCAGTTTTCGAACATCACAGTCGAGCCGCTGGCGCAGGTGCCGCCGGTCTGGGTTGCGGGCGGCCGCCAGCTCGCGCACGAGGCCTCGCCCGACCGGCCGACGATGGACCCCAAGGTGCTTCAGCGGATTTGCCGGTGGGATGGCTGGATAGCACGCCCGACCTCGGCTCCGGACCAGATCGTGGAGGACATGAAGGAGATCGACGATGAGCTCGCGCGCCAGGGCTCCTCGCGAAAGGCGAAGGGTTTCACAGTCGCCCACGAGAACTTCGTCTGGCTGACCGAGAAGACCAGACGTAGTGACGTGATCGCGGAGCAGAAGACCCGCATGCTGGCGATCATCTCCGACGAGCGGCCGTGGGAATACATCGAGGCGGTCTACCTGACCGGAACGATTGACGAGATCCAGGGTCGCATCCAGAAGAGGATCGACGCGGGCGTGGAGCACATGTTCCTGCACACGATGACCGCCGACCTATCGCAGCTCGACCTGTTCGCAAAACACTTGCTCGAACCGTTCAAGAATGCGGTGCCGGCCGGCGCCAGCCAGTAACGGCTAAGTCCGTTCGAGGGCGAGCTCGATTCCCGGAACATCCCTCTGCTGCAGTTCGTCCGATTGACGCAGCCGCCCGGCGATCACCTCGGCCACCGAGCTCGCGTCTTCGCCGACGCCACCGATCAGGCCGGACGCTAGGCGAGTCTGATATGGCAGGCCCACGAAGTACAGCCCGCGCTCACCGGCCGCAACCCCGCCGGTGTGGCGGGGGTAGCCGTCGGCGCCGGCCACCGCGAATTGAATCCACGAGTAGTCCCGGCCGAATCCTGTGCACCACACGATCGTGTACGCGTGGACAGGGCGACCACCTTCGCAGAATGGGACTCCGTTCTCGACGCCTTCGACTCGGGCTGCGCGCTCCACGCCGGCTGCGATGGCGTCGCGCATCTTGACCCGAATCAGCGGCGCTCCATGGCTGAGAACCAACGGCTTCATCCGGCGCCCGATTGGAGTCCGCACCGAAGCGATGCGGTTGGCGTAGAACCAGAACACCCTGCCTTTGAAGGCGTAGAAGATCGGCGGGATGGCGCCGGTTCCGCGTCCCGCCAGCACCGTGTGGTGACCCGCGCGTGCTGCCTCGATCGCGATCTCGACACCGGAGGTGCCGGCGCCGACGACCAGGACCTCGCCGGCCAGCTGCGAAGGGTTCCGATACTGGCTCGCATGCAGCTGACGGACTGAGGAGTCGATGCCGGCCGCGAACGCAGGGACCTTGGGCCGCTGGTACCCCGTTGCGACCACGACATGGTTCGCTTCCAACGTGCCGTCGGTCGTATCCAGTCTGTAGGAGCCTTCGTTCCGCGCCAGTTTCAACGCACGCACGCCGGTGCGGACCGGGAGTCGGGCGTCGCGGGCATAAGCCACCAGGTAATCGGCCATCTCGTCCTTCCCTGGGAAGGTGTCGGGAGGCGCCGGGAATTTCGTCCCGGGGAGCGCGTCGTGCCGCGCGGGAGTGAAGAGGCGGAGGGAGTCCCAGCGGTGGCGCCACTGGTCGCCGACGCGCTCACCGGCCTCGACCACGGTGAAGCTGATACCTAGACGCTTCAGCTCGTATGCGGTAGCGAGGCCGGCCTGGCCCCCGCCGACTATCACTGCCTGCAGCTTCTCAACAGCACCCATCTCGTCCACCTCAGTATTAATGCCCCAGTATTAATGCACTCATTGCAGTATTACTGCATTCAATGTGGTGCTACTGTAGAGGGTGCCATGACGGAAGTCAAGGCGCCTCGCGTGCCGCTTCGGCAGCGCCAGGCGCTCGAGACGCGGCGCGCGATCGCGCGCGCGGCGCGATCGCTGTTCGCCGAGCGCGGCTATGCGGCCACCAGCATCGAGGTCGTGGCCGCGGAGGCCGGAGTGGCCGAGCGGACTGTTTACGCCATCTTCGGGACCAAGAAGGCGATCCTGGGCGCCATCTGCGAGGAGTGGCTGACCGAGGCGGGCGTGATGCAAACCATCACCGAAGGCCTTGCGGTTCGCGACCCGCGGCGGCGCCTCGACCTCGTCGCGCACTCCAGCCGACGCCAGTGGGAGTCGGAGCGCGGTGTGAGGGCGATGCTCGAGGGCGCCGCGGCGTCCGACGCAGACGTGGCGAAGATGGTCGCCGCGTGGAAGAGCGACCGCGCGCGTTCGTTCCGCGCCGTCGTGACGGGCCTCGAGGGAAGCCTTCGCACTGGGATCGACGGCGACCGTGCCGGCGCGATCATCCGTGCCTTGACCAGCGCTGAGATCTACTCCGAGCTGGTGGCAGGCGAAGGCTGGACGCCCGTCGAGTACGAGAAGTGGCTGGCCGGGCTGCTCGCCCACGTGCTGCTCCCGCCCGTCTAACCAGCGGGCGACAGTTACGCCGCGGCTGTCGGCACCCCGGCAGGCTCTTCCGCCGACTCCTCGGCGACGCCTCGGAACTGCGCCGCGTACAGCCGGTGGTAGGCGCCGCGCGCGGCGAGCAGCTCCTCGTGGGTGCCGCGCTCGACTATCCGTCCGGACTCCATGACCAGGATCAGGTCGGCGTCGCGGATGGTGGACAGCCGGTGCGCAATCACAAAGCTCGTGCGGTCGGAGCGCAGGGCGGCCATCGCACGTTGGACGAGGACCTCTGTGCGCGTGTCGACCGAGCTCGTGGCCTCGTCGAGGATCAGCAGCGACGGGTCGGCCAAGAATGCGCGGGCGATTGTCAGCAGCTGCTTCTCGCCGGCGCTGATGTTGCTCCCCTCCTCATCGATGACCGTGTCGTAGCCGAATGGCAGGCTGCGCACGAAGCGGTCGACGAAGGTCGCTTCGGCCGCGGCGTGGATCTGCTCTTGGGTTGCGCGCGGGTTGCCATAGGCGATGTTGTCGCGAATGGTTCCGCCGAAAAGCCAGGTGTCCTGCAGCACCATGCCGATCTGTGACCTCAGGTCGTCGCGGCGCATGGTGGTGATGTCAACGCCGTCGAGGGTGATCCGTCCCGCGTCCAGCTCGTAGAACCGCATGATGAGGTTGACCAGGGTGGTCTTTCCCGCGCCTGTCGGGCCCACGATCGCGATCGTGTGCCCAGGCTCGGCCACGAGGGAGAGGTTCTCGATCAGGGGCTGGTCCGCGAGATATCGGAACGACACGTCCTCGAACTCGACTCGGCCGCGCCGGCTGGTTGGCAGCGCCGGCCGAATGGGGTCGGCCATCTGCTCACCGGCGTCGAGCAAGTCGAACACGCGCTCGGCTGACGCGACCCCGGACTGGAGCAGGTTGGCCATCGATGCGACCTGGGTCAAGGGTTGGGTGAACTGTCTCGAGTACTGGATGAACGCCTGCACGTCCCCGAGGCTCATCGCGCCGGTGGCGACACGGACGCCCCCGATGACGGCGATGGCGACATAGCTGAGGTTGCCGATGAACATCATCGACGGCAGGATCAGCCCCGAGATGAACTGCGCCCCGAAGCTGGCCTGGAACAGCTTCTCGTTGCGATCGCGGAAAACATCCTCGACTTCGCGCTGACGCCCGAAAACCTTCACCAGCTCGTGCCCGGTGTAGGCCTCCTCGATGTGGCCGTTCAAAGCACCCGTGTGCGCCCACTGTGCAGCGAAGAGTTTCTGCGACCGCTTCGCGACCTGAGTGGTGATGACGATGGACACCGGGACGGTGACGAGCGCGATCACAGCCAGCAGAGGCGAGACAACGAACATCATCACCACGACGCCGATCACCGTGAGCACCCCGGTCAGAAGCTGGCTGATCGTCTGCTGCAGGGACACAGAGACGTTGTCGATGTCGTTGGTGACGCGGCTGAGTAGCTCGCCGCGGGGCTGTCTGTCGAAGAACTGCAGGGGCAGGCGACTCAACTTGTCTTCGACATCCGACCGGAGCAGATACACCGTCCGCTGCACCACATCGTTGAGCAGATAGCCCTGTGCCCAGCTGAACAGCGACGAGGCGACGTAGAGCCCGAGGGCCAACAGCAGGACACTCCCCAAGGCATTGAAGTCGATGCCCTGGCCCGGGACCACGTGCATCCTCGCGAGGAGGTCCGCGAGGTTCTGGTTGCCCGACGCACGGGCAGCTGCGATCACCTGCTCGGAGGTCAGCCCGGCCGGGAGCCGCTTGCCGATGGCGCCGGCGAATATGAGGTCGGTCGCGCGCCCGAGAATCTTGGGCCCGATGACCAGGAACGCGACACTGGTGATGCCCAGCCCGATAACTGCAGCGAGCCTCATGCCTTCAGGCTTCAATCGCGCCAGCAGACGCCGCACCGACGGCCCGAAGCGCATCGGTTTCTCCGCGGGCATGCCGGCGCCACCAAAGGGTCCGCCGCCGAAGCCGCCCCGCATAGGCGGGCGCGGCCGCGCGACCGGTTCCGTCGGGGTGGCGGCCGATCGATCGCTCATGCTGCAGGCTCCGCGGCCAGCTGCGACTGAACGATCTCGACGTAGGTCGGACATTTCTTCAGCAACTCTTCGTGGCGGCCCAGGCCAACGATGGCTCCGTCGTCGAGGACGACGATCTGATCCGCGTCCGAGACGGTAGAGACGCGCTGGCTCACGATGACCACGGTGGCCTGTGCCGTGTGCGGGCGGAGCGCGGCGCGCAGTCGGGCATCGGTGGCCAGGTCCAGCGCCGAGAAAGAATCATCGAAGAGATAGATCTCGGGCTGCCGAACCAGCGCTCGGGCGATCGCGAGCCGCTGGCGCTGCCCGCCGGACACGTTGGTGCCGCCCTGCGCGATGCGTGCTTCAAGCCCTCCGGCCATGGCCCGAACGAAGTCGGCCGCTTGTGCCACCTCCAGGGCATCCCACAGCTCCGCGTCCGTGGCCTGGGGGTTGCCGTATCGGAGGTTGCTCGCGACCGTGCCCGTGAACAGGTATGGCTTCTGCGGGACCAGGCCGATGCGGTTCCAGAGCATCTCGGGATCGAGGTCGCGCACACCCACACCGTCGATCAACACATCACCCGAGGTGGCGTCGAACAGCCGGGGCACCAGGGATATCAGGGTCGTCTTGCCCGCTCCGGTGCTGCCGATGACGGCCGTGGTCTGTCCGGCCTTGGCCCGGAACGAGATGTTCTGCAGCACGGGCGCCGCTGCACCTGGGTACCGAAACTCGACGTCTCGAAGCTCGAGCTCACCACGAGAATGCACCTCTCGGACTGGGTGCTCAGGCGGGATCACTGAGGATTCGGTGTTCAGAACTTCGCTGATGCGATCGGAGCTGACCGCGGCGCGCGGAATCATGATCGCCATGAAGGTGGCCATCATCACGGACGTCAGGATCAGCATCAGGTACATGAGGAATGCGGTCAGCGCGCCGATTTGCATCTCGCCGCTGTCGACCCGCGCGGCGCCGAACCAGAGCACCGCGACGCTGGACGCGTTGAGGATCAGCATCACTGTTGGGAAGATCAGGACCATCAGCCGGCCGGCCTGCAAAGCGGTCGAGGTCAGCGAGGCGTTCGCCTCGGCAAATCGGTCGGCCTCGTCACGCTCCCGGACGAATGCCCGCACGACGCGGATGCCCGAAAGCTGCTCTCGCAGCACCCGGTTGACGACGTCGATGCGCGCCTGCATGGAACGGAACAGGGGCACCATCCGGACCACGATCAGAGCAATCGCAATCACCAGAACTGGGATGCAGACCGCCATCAGCCAGGACAGTCCGACGTCCTGCCGGAGGGCCATGATGATGCCGCCGACGCACATGATCGGCGCAGAGACCATCAGCGTAGCGGTCATGAGGACGAGCATCTGCACCTGCTGCACGTCGTTCGTGTTGCGCGTGATGAGAGAGGGCGCGCCGAACTTGCCGACCTCGCGTGCGGAGAACGTACCCACCCTGTGGAAGATGGCCGACCGGACATCCCGGCCGAACGACATCGCAGCACGCGCGCCGAAATAGACCGCGGCGATCGAGCAGGCGATCTGCGCCAGCGTGACCAGCAGCATCCAGCCACCTGTGGAGACGATGTATCCGGTGTCGCCTTTGGCCACGCCCTTGTCGATGATGTCGGCGTTCAGGCTGGGCAGGTAGAGCGAGGCCATGGTCGCCACCAGCTGCAGGGCGACCACAGCGATCAACGCCGTGGTGTAGGGCCGTAGGTACGTTCGGAGCAGCTTGATCAGCATCGTTCCCTCGTCACTCCAACTGCCTGGCGCGCGCGAGCAGTGCGGCGCGGTCGATCCCGGCGATCGCGAGCGCACGGGGCACGGTTCCGAACTCGGCTTCGAGGATGCCGGCAAGGAGGTCGGTGCCGCGCAGCCGCGCGCGACGCCGATGGTGGCGCGACCCGATCAAGGCGCGCCTGAATGCCACCTTCGCCGACGTCCCCAGCGACCGCGGGCTGTCGAGCTCGGTCGCCTCGCCCACCTTCGTGTCCGTAGCTTTCATGCCCACAACGGCGAGGGTCTGGCGATGCTCTTCGTGCAGTGCGGTACCCAGGCGGTCGTGATCCAGTCCGAACTCTTTCAGCAGCCTCGCAGCGTCCCCGTCAGGGCTGGCCGCCAGGGCGAGCAGCATGTGCTCGGCCTCGATGAACTCCGCCCCCTCTCGCTTCGCCTCGACCACGAACTGGCGGCCGACGCTCGACCCGATCTCCCACGAGACCAAGAGGCGGGCAAGTCTCGGGGGATCGAAAACCCTATTCATTGTTCCGCCGCCGGAGCTCGATCTGAGCCATGAGGAGGCGCCTCAGGTGCTTCTTGTGGACGGCCTGGCGTGTGACCCCAAGGGCCTCGGCCACCTGCGACCACGACCAGCCCGCACGCATCGCCCTCTCCACTTCGGCATCCTCGAGCCGATCTGCGATCGCCCGCAGAGCCGACGCAGCCGCCAGGCCGTCAGCCGGTCCGCCAACTGGAGAGGGTGTGGATGGCATGTAAGCAACAGTAGTTGCTTAGTTCGTGAATGTCAACCCTGGTTGCTTAAATTGTGACTTAGACGGCCGGCTCTCGTACTGCTCGCTTCACCGCAGCGACAACTTGCGCAGGATGAGGATGGTCGCCGGCATACCGGCTCACGTACGTCCATCTGACCGCACCTCCCGAATCCAGGATCGCAACCCCGCCCAGCAGATAAGCGTGCCCCTGGGTACGGGTCTGCCGGAATCCGCCTCGTATCGCACGGAGACCTGCCGGCCACGACCTCGGTGACCAAACGGCCCAGGCTCCCCTCCGGGCCCCGAGCAGCGCGTATGAAGCCGTCGATGGGTCGGTCAGGACCTCGCAGTCAGGCACCAGCGTTGCCTTGAATTCGCGAGCAAAGGCCGTGTTTCCGTTGCCAATGAAGACAAGCCTGGCCCCGGCTGCCTCGATCTCCTTCTTGATGCCGCGCAACTGCGCCGCCTGCTCCTTGCAGAACATTCAGCCGTAGTGCCGCAGCCAGACCAGCACCACCGTTCCTCGCTCATGGACCGTGTGCAGCGGGACCTCGTGGCCGTCGAGATCGAGCACCGCGGCATCGGCGAGTCTTGGGTCTGCGATCACACCGCCTCCAGCACCTGCCCACGGGCTTTGACGTCTCGCTCCCAACGAGCCTCGGCCTCGCCGATGGGAGTCGAAGGTGGTCCGCTGACGAAGGGCCAGATCTCTTCGGAGATGCGCCGCCAATTGGCGGTCGCGTTGAGGCTGCCGAGGACGGCGTACAGGCCGAGGTTGATGCGCTGCAGGACCACGTAGGAGCGGGGGACGTCGCTATATGGAGCGAGCGGCCCCTTCGCATCGAAGAACCGGCGCACGATCTCGGATGCGTAGGCCGGGGTGATCGTCATCGGCGCGTCGTGCCGTACGGTCGCGTAGAAAAGCCCGAAGCGATCGACCACCATCTCGGTGGGCACCGGCGCGCCCGGCTGGAGGAAGCCGGCGCGCTCCAGCGCGGCCCGGAAGCGATTGCCGTCTGCCTCGATGACAAGAGCACGAAGCGCCTCTACGAGCGGAGCGAGATCCTCGGCGCTGAACCGCTTGGTCAGCCCGTAGTCGAGAAACGTGACCCTGCCTCGCCCGTGAAACAGATAGTTGCCTGGATGCGGGTCCCCATTGAACGCGTGAATGCGGTACAGGCTGCGGGAGACGAAGCGATGGATCGTTTCGGCCGCCATGTCTCGCTCGCGCTGGTTCCAGCGCAGCACTTCGTCGAAGCCGGCTCCGCCGACCAGTTCGGTGGTCAGCACGCGCGCCGTGCTCAGCTCGCTGACCACGTGCGGA
>WNFB01004416.1_pt1 | contig 12515 bp, 9 predicted proteins | sample 5400501 | NCBI WGS metagenome assembly WNFB01 (sample SAMN13153341, study PRJNA577476) | soil metagenome | isolation source: 200 cm saprolite under Douglas fir tree site 2 hole 1 | place: USA:California | collected 2015-04-18 | reverse complement strand
CAAAGAACGTCACCGGCGAGCTCAAGGCAGCAGGCTTCCGCGCGCACCTCGACAACCGCAACGAAAAGTTGCAGGCCAAAATCCGCGACGCGCAGCTCCAAAAGATTCCCTACATGCTCATCGTCGGCGGCAAAGAAGCCGAAGTCGGCACCGTCTCGGTCCGCCACAAGAGCAAGGGCGACCTCGGCCCCCGCCCCCTCGTCGAGTTCCTTTCCGATTTGCGCAAGCAAGTGGGTTCTCGTGCGTCCTGACAATCACAGAAAGCCGAAACCGCAATACTGGAAGTGAAACGGCGCGCGGTGTTGGGTCAGATTCCGATAATCCCGCTCATCAGGCGCTATCTATTGACGTCGTATTGAGATAAGGGCTCGTTTCCGAGCACGGTGTTACCCGTCCGGCGATGCGGCACTCCTATGGATCGCGACCGCCACGCAAAACAGCGGAGTGATGCCACCGCAGTCGCATGTTATGCTTCCTGATAACCGGAGGACCCTATGAAAATCACTTGGGTCTTGTGCTGCTCTCTCCTGGTGCTGGCCATGCCGGCAGACTCAGCCCAACAACCAGCGAGCCAACCACCGAAGGAACACACAACTCGGACGAGGGTGGTTCTGCTCGGTACGGGCACGCCCGTGCCCGATCCTGATCGTTCCGGTCCCGCGACCGCCATTGTTGTTGATGATGACGCCTATCTTGTCGATTTCGGACCGGGTGTTGTGCGTCGCGCTAAAGAGGCTGTTCTCGAAAGGCACATCACGGCGCTTGAGCCCGCCAATCTGAAAGTAGCTTTTGCGACGCACCTCCACTCCGATCACACGGCTGGTTACCCGGATCTCATCCTGACCGGATGGACCGCCGGTCGGCGCATACCGCTCGAAGTGTACGGTCCGAAGGGACTGCAATCCATGACCGAGAACATTTTGAAGGCATATCGGATTGACATTGAGACACGTACAAACGCAGAGGGAGACCAGCGCGGCAACCCCGACGCCTGGAACGTGAACGCCCATGAAATCAAGTCGGGAGTCATTTACAGGGACGCAAAAGTCACAGTCACGGCCTCCCCGACGAAACACGCTATGGAGAGCTACGGATACCGATTCGATACCCCGGACCGCAGGATCGTCATTTCAGGTGATACCAATCCTACCGAGGAGACGATCAAAGCTTGCAATGGCTGTGACGTTCTGATCCACGAGGCAAGAACACTGGAGATGTTCGACAATCTGCCCGAAATCTCCCACTCGTTCGGAGCCAAGAATCATACGACGTCAGAACAGCTCGCAGCACTGGCGACCAAAGCCAAACCAGGGTTGCTCATTATCTATCACGCCTGGATTTCGTGGTGGCCCAATATCGCACCTTCAAACGGGCACGGTTTTGCGCTGAGTACTGGTGAACTCCATTCCTCACCTGATGTGCTCCAGAAAGAGATCGGTTTGCGATATTCGGGAAGCTTCGTCATCGGGCGGGATCTCGATGTGTTCTAAGTTTCGCCACGCCTCGGCCAACGGTGCTTTCGATGCAAATGGTTCCGATTCGAGGAAGTTGGCCCCCGGAAGTCACCCACAGAGCAAACCGCCGCATTGAAAGTTGGATAGGGCGTGATAAGTCGGCTGCTATGGGAATGCCCCAAATCCGACTGAAAATGAAGCATTTACGGCGCGACACGATGCAGCCCCCGTTTTCATGCTTGGTGGTGCGCCAACGGCGCATGAAGTCTTATCGGAAACTGACAAGCTAGCCGGCGCTCAGCTCCCTGTTGTGGGCGTGGTCAGGTTGCGGCTTCGCCGCGCTGTGAAGAAACTATCGCCGGCGGGAAGGTTTGCGCTGCTTGGATTTTTTGCGCGGGCGGGACTTGGCAGGTTTAACGGCGGCGGCCATTGCGCGGCGGCGGGCGGCGGCCCAGCGGGGCTTGTTCACCTGACGGCCGCGGGCGATGCCCAGCGCATCCGGGGGCACGTTTTCAGTGATCACTGAGCCGGCGGCGATGTACGCGCCGTCGCCCACGCGCACCGGCGCGACCAGCGCAGTATCGCTCCCGATGAAGACGCGCTTGCCGATGATGGTGGCGTTCTTCCGCACGCCATCGTAGTTGCAGGTGATCGTGCCGGCGCCGATGTTGGTGCCGCCGCCGACGCGCGCGTCGCCGAGATATGTCAGGTGCATGGCTTTGGCGCCGTCGCCCAGCACGCTCTTTTTCACTTCGACGAAATTCCCGACGCGGGCGTTTTCTTCCAGGCGCGCGCCATCGCGCAAGTGCGCGAATGGGCCCACCTGCGCCCCGCGCGAGAGGTGGCTCGCGAAGATCACGGAATGCGGCTTGACGAGCGCGTTGTCTTCGAGCACGGCGTCGGCGAGCACGCTGCCTGTGCGGATCGTGCATCCCGCGCCGATGCGCGTCCGCCCGAGGAGCTGCACGCACGGCTCGATGCGCGTGTCCGCGCCGATGGTGACTTCGGGATCGATGAGCACGGTTTCCGGCAGCTCGATGGTTACGCCCGCGTCCATCAGGGCGGCGCGCTTGCGCCGGCGGAACGCGGCGTCCACGGCGGCCAGATCGGCCCGCGTGTTGCAGCCGAGGACTTCGTCCGGGTCGGCGGCGCGGTTGGCCTCGACGGTCTCCCCTTTTTGCCGCAACAGCGCGATGGCGTCAGTGAGATAGAATTCTCTGTGGGGGTTCGACGGGCGAAGCGCGCCGAGCAGCGGCCACGTTTTCTCGAGAGAAAAACAATAGATGCTGGAATTGATTTCGCGGATCGCCCGCTGTTCCGCGGTCAGCGCCGAATCCTCCACAATGGCCTTCACCGAACCGTCCTCGCCTCGCACGATGCGCCCGTACCCGGCGGGGTGCACGACTTCGGCGGAGAGGATCGTGGCGGCGGCGCCGCTCTGCTCGTGCATGCGGGCCAGCGCGGCGAGAGTTTCCGTGCGGACCAGCGGCGCGTCGCCCGGCACCACCATCGCGAACTTCGCGTTCGCCGGAATGGCGCGCCGTGCCACGAGCACAGCGTGGCCCGTTCCGCGCTGTGGCTGCTGCACTATGGTGCGCACGCCAAACGGCGCAACCACTGCGGTCACCTCTTCAGACTGGTGCCCCACCACGGCGACCATCGCGCGCGACTTGAGCGGCTGGCACGCCCGCACCACGTGCTCGACCAGCGTGCGCCCGCCCGCGCGGTGCAACACCTTCGCCACCGCGGACTTCAGCCGCGTGCCCTTCCCCGCGGCCAGGATGACCACCACGAAATCAGAAGTAGGCATAACAGTATTCTCAGGGGTTCACGCCCGTTTGACAATGGAGCACGATACACCAGAGTGCGAATTAAATACTTGAGGAACTAACGCAGGATGGGACCATCGGCCGCCCCCCACCGCGTAAGTGTGCAGAGTCGACGCCTCCTCCGTGTTCTTTGTGCCATCATTAGTGAGTCAGTTTCAGGAAAAGCTTGCACCACAGAGGCCACAAAGACCACAGAGAACCCATGCCGCTATCTATTTTGGCTTTAAGGACTTAGCCCACAACTGACAGGGAGGCGGGAGATCGGGCGGGCCGGGGTCTGGCGGGGGTTTCGTCGTAGACCGTGGTCCAAAGAGATGGGTCGGCGAGCAGGCGCGTAACCAACTGGGTATGCAGCGCATGCCCAGCCTTGTGGGCTTCGACCCGGGCCAGCAGCGGGTGGCCGACCAGCGCCAGGTCCCCGATCAGGTCGAGCGCCTTGTGCCGCCCGAACTCGTCCGGGAAACGCACCGGACCGTTCACGACGCGGGTATCATCCAGCACGATTGCGTTTTCGAGAGAGCCGCCGCGGATCAAGCCCATGCGCCGCATGCCGTCGAAGTCCTTGACGAAGCCGAAGGTGCGCGCCGGCGCCAGCATGCGGCTGAAAGACTCGCGCCCGACGCGCAGTTCGACCTCTTGCGCCCCCACTGCCGGGTGGGCGTAGTCCACAAAGCAACGGACGCGGAATTCCTGCGCCGGGTAGATACCGATGCGGCGATCCCCCTCCACAAACTCCAGCGGTTTCAGGACCTTCAGGTAGCGGCGGCGCTTGCGGAGGCGGCGAATCCCGGCTTGCTCGAGCATGTCGATAAACGGCTGGGCCGAGCCATCCAGGATCGGGAGTTCCAGCGCATTGAGTTCGATGTACACGTTGTCCACGCCACAGGAGTACAGGGCCGCTAGGATATGCTCGGTCGTCGAAAGCAGCACGCCCCTCTTCATCAGGCTGGTGGCATAACTCACGCGGGCGACGTTGCGCACGTGCGCTTCAATCTCGAAATTGTCCAGATCCACCCGGCGGAAAACGATCCCTGTATCTGCCGGGGCGGGCAGCAGCCGCAAATGCGATTTGACGGCCGTGTGCAAACCCACACCCTGGGCACCGACCGGCCCCCCGATGGTTGTCTGGTAGGTCATAGCAGAGCTATTACTCTAGCATTTAACGGACCTTATTGTCTTCGAATTAGTTCAACAAAATCATAGAGTTGCGCTGTGTTTTAAGAATCACTGTGGTTAAATCACCACAAAACACAAGGGATTGCGTGGTCGTCTTGCACTCAAGTTTCCTAGGAGGCACCCTCCAGTTGAGTGATTGGGCCTCTTCCGGCCAGCTAGAAGACGGGCTGCTTGTGTCTCCCTGGCCGTGTGATTAGAATACTCGACTGAGTTCAGTTGAATGGCGTCTCCATTCCATATCCTGGCGAGTCCCGGTCCAACCCCGGTTTCCATGGACGCAGGCGGACACCCGCGCCCGGACTGGCTGCGGGTCCGGTTCTTTAATGGGCCGAACTATCAGGACTTAAAGCGCATCATGCGCTCGCTGGACCTTCATACGGTTTGCGAGAGCGCGCGGTGCCCAAACATGGGCGAATGCTGGGAGCACCGCACTGCGACGTTCATGATCCTGGGAAACATCTGCACCCGTGCGTGCGGGTTTTGCGCGGTGCCCTCGGGCAAGCCCATCGCTCCGCCCGATGAGCAGGAGGCGGAACGCGTGGCCGAGGCGGTCGAACAGATGGGGCTGCGGTATGCCGTGGTGACCTCGGTCAACCGGGACGACCAGCCCGATGGCGGCGCTGCGATTTTTGCTCGAACTATCGCCGAGATTCGCCGCCGGGTCGCGGGCTGCAAGGTCGAAGTGTTGATCCCGGATTTCCGGGGGAATTGGGACGCGCTGGAGGCCGTTGTTGCAGCTCAGCCTGACGTACTCAACCACAACACGGAGACGGTTCCGCGGCTGTACCGCGAAGTGCGCAAGGGCGCGGTGTACGAGCGCTCCCTGGAGTTGCTGCGCCGCGCGAAATCACTCGCTCCGGAGATGCCCACAAAGACAGGTCTGATGCTGGGTCTGGGCGAGACGCGCGACGAAGTGATTGCCACCATGCAGGACCTCGCGGCGCAGGGCACAGATATCCTCACGCTGGGACAATACCTTCAGCCGACGCGCGACCACTTGCCCGTCGTCCGCTACGTCCATCCCGACGAGTTCGCCGACTTCAAGCGGCTCGGCATGCAAATGGGTTTTGCGCACGTCGAAGCGGGGCCCCTGGTGCGCTCGTCCTACCACGCCTTCGAGCAGGAAGCCGCTGCCCGCCCCTAGCCGGTAACTTTTTCCGCGGACTGCGTGGCGGCGTCCTCAGTGGTATCATCCCAGCGAGTTCTATTTATCCTAGAGAGAAATACAAGCTCACAAGGGGCAGTGTTCCACGTGAAACATAAACAGATTTTTTTTGCTCTGTTGTCCAGCGCGGCGGTTTTCATCCTTTTCCCAGGCGGGATTCGAACAGTCGCGGCGCAGGAGGCGGCCTCCGTTTCAGGAGCCGACGCTTACCAAAAGCGTTGCGCCTCGTGCCACGATCAAGGAGTTTCGCGGGCTCCCGCGCGGGATGCTCTCCAGAAATTGCCGGCGGCGCGTATCCTGCGGACTTTGGATTTCGGATTAATGATGGGAGTCGCTTACCCCATGAAGCGCGAGGAACGCGAGGCCGTAGCGAACTTTCTGGGAACGAAGGAGCCGGAGGTAGGGCCTCCACCCAGCGCCTTCTGCCCGGCTGGGCGGCTTCCGTTGTCCGCGCAGACCACAGCAAACTGGAATGGCTGGAGCCCGACAAGAGAGAACCTGCGGTATCAAACTACCGAGCAGGCGGGGATCTCGCTGGGGGATGTTAAGCGCCTCAAGTTGAAATGGGCATTCGGTTTTCAAGGCGACGTCACCGCCTTCGCTGCGCCCACTGTGTTGAATGGGACGCTCTTTATGGGCAGCGCCGGGGGTGTCGTGCAAGCCGTGGACGCCAAGACCGGGTGTCTCTTTTGGGTTTTCCAGGCCAATGGGCCCGTGCGCGGTGCGATCCTAGCCGTGCAAAACGGTTCCGGGTATTCGCTTCTTTTCGGCGACCAGATTGGCTGGGTCTACTCGCTCGACGCCAAGACCGGAAAACTGCTGTGGAAGCGGAGAGCGGAAGAGCATGAGGCCACGCGGCTGACCGCCTCGCCCGTGGCGCTGAACGGCGTCGTGTTCGTTTCCGCCTCTTCTTGGGAGGAAACTCGCTCGGTTGATCCGCAATATCCATGCTGCACGTTTCGAGGGAGCGTGACGGCGCTGCGCGTCCGCGACGGCTCGCTCGTCTGGAAGAGCTACACGATTGACCCGCCCAAAAAGACTGGAGTCAACAGCGCGGGAGCTACTCAGTGGGGGCCGTCCGGGGCTCCCGTCTGGTCTGCACCTTCAGTGGACACCAAGCGCGGCGTGCTCTACGTCACCACCGGGGATAACTATTCGTTGCCCGCCACCGCGACCAGCGACGCCGTCGCGGCGCTCGATATCAAGACCGGACGCATGATCTGGTCGCAGCAAACGCTCCCCAACGATGTGTACACCTCCGCCTGCCGGGCCAAAGGCGCCAATTGCCCCGAAGAGCATGGGCCGGACTACGACTTTGGGTCGTCGGCTCTGTTCATCCACGCGGCGCGCGGCCGGGACATCCTGGTTGCCGGGCAAAAATCCGGCGTGGTGTACGCGCTCGATCCGGATCAAAAAGGAAAAATTCTTTGGCAGACCCGGGTCGGGAAGGGCGGCCTGAACGGCGGGGTGCAGTGGGGCATGGCCAGCGACGGCCAGCATGTCTACGCCTCGGTCTCCGATGTGAGCGCCGTGATGAACACCGCCGGCCCTGTGGGCGGAGCGACTTTCGATCCCGTGCAAGGCGGCGGCTTGACCGCGCTGCGCCTCGAAGATGGCAGCAAAGCCTGGTCCGTGCCGGGCCATCCGTGCGTTCCCCCGCGGCCGGGCTGCAGCCCAGGACAATCGGGCGCGCTCACGCTGATTCCTGGCGCCGTTTTCTCCGGTTCGATCGATGGCCACATCCGCGCGTTTGCTACCGAAGACGGCGAAGTCCTTTGGGACTTCGATACCGCGAAGGAATTCCCCACAGTGAACGGCGCGGCCGCCCATGGTGGCTCGCTTGATGGAGCCGGTCCGGTTGTTGTCGGCGGCATGCTCTATGTCAACTCCGGGTATCCTCGCAACGGCGGCATGCCCGGCAATGTCTTGCTGGCGTTTGCGCCGGAAGATTAGCCCGCTGCCCTGGAGATTCGTATTGAACCGTATTGACCCAAACACGTTTATTCTCGGGGGCGCGAATGCGCTCCGAGAAGCAGCTGAACCCGCGGGACGCGGCGCGCTGAGGATCAGTTCAGTGGTATGATCCCGTTGAGTTTTTCAGGGACTCTCTAGCCCGAGCCCGAACCGTCGGGCGTCGCTACAACCCAAATTTGTTCTGTGAAGGGAAAACTTCAATGAGACACTCACGGACTTCCGCCAGTCGCCTATTCTGTGCGTGTGTTTCTTTTTTGTTCCTGTGGGGAATCTTCGGGGAATCATCTCTGCACGCTGCTGTGTCGGGTGAAGAGGTGTATCAGAAGCGATGCGCGTCGTGCCACGACCAGCCCGGCTCTCGAACCTCGTCGCGTGACGACCTACGGAAATTGCCTGCGGCGCGCATCCTACGGACTTTGGACTTCGGGGTGATGATGAGCGTCGCTTCCCCGATGACCCGCGAGGAACGCGAGGCTGTCGCCGGCTTTCTGGGGACAAAGGAAGCGGAAGCGGCGCCTCCGGCCAGCGCTTTTTGCCCCGCCGGAAGGCTCCCCGTATCGGGCCCGGCGACCGGAGATTGGGATGGCTGGAGCCCGTCGCCCGCGAACACGCGGTATCAAACTGCCGAGGCGGCCGGGCTCACAACGGCACAAGTCCGGCGCCTCAAGTTGAAATGGGCTTTTGGGTATCAGGGTGACGTCACGGCCATCGCCGCGCCGACGGTGCTGAAAGGGACGCTTTATATGGGCAGCGCCGGGGGGGTCATTAACGCCGTGGATGCGAAGACGGGCTGCCTCTTTTGGGTGTTTCGGGCCAACGGGCCGGTGCGGGCCGCCCTACTCGCCGTTCCCTCTGGCTCCTCCTATTCACTGATATTTGGCGACCTGATTGGCTGGGCCTATTCGCTGGACGCGAAGACCGGCAAGCTGCTTTGGAAACGAAGAGTGGACGAGCACGAAGCCACTCTGCTGACAGGTTCTCCTGCGACATGGAATGGCGTCGTCTTTATTCCGGCTGCCTCTTGGGAAGAATCGCGTTCGGTCAACCCGCAGTATCCCTGCTGCACTTTTCGCGGCAGTGTGACGGCGCTCCGCGTCCGGGACGGCTCCGTAGTCTGGAAGACATACCTGGTGGAACCGCCGAAGAAGACGGGTGTCAACAGCGCCGGAGCTGCGCAGTGGGGGCCGTCGGGCGCGGGAGTCTGGTCCGCTCCCACTGTGGATCCGAAGCGTGGAATCTTCTACATCACGACGGGCGACAACTATTCGTTTCCCGCCACCACCACCAGCGATGCCGTCGCGGCACTCAACATCAAGACGGGACGCATCGTGTGGTTGCAGCAGACACTTCCGGGTGATGCCTGGACGTCGGCCTGTATTAACGGAGGGGCGAATTGTGCTTCCGGAAGTGGGCCGGACTACGATTTCGGCTCGTCCGCCCTGTTCCTGCACTTATCCAGCGGACGCGACTTCCTCGTTGCCGGACAAAAGTCCGGTGTCGTGTACGCTCTCGACCCGGACCAGAAGGGCAAAATCCTTTGGCAAACGCGGGTTGGCCAGGGCGGCATCAACGGCGGCGTGGAGTGGGGCATGGCCAGCGATGGCCAGCAAGTTTACGCGGCGACCTCCGACCGGCCTCGAGGCGTACCCGGTCCGGGACCCCTAGGCGGGGCTACGTTCGACCCGGCGCAAGGTGGGGGTCTAGCGGCCTTGCGTCTCGAGGACGGAAGTAAAGTGTGGTCGGTGCCAGGCCATCCGTGTGATCCGCCGAAACCGGGTTGCAGTCCGGCGCAGCCCGGGGCGGTCACGGCAATTCCCGGCGTGGTTTTCTCCGGCTCGATCGACGGCCATCTACGGGCGTTTTCCAGCGAAGACGGGGAAGTGCTTTGGGACTTCGACACGGCGAAGGACTACGTCACCGTGAACGGGATCGAAGCCAAAGGCGGGTCAGTGGACGGAGCGGGCGCGGTTGTCGTGGGAGGCGTGGTGTACATCAATTCCGGGTATCCCCGGTCTGGCGGAATGCCGGGCAATGTTCTGTTGGCGTTTGCTCCGGAAGACTAGTCGGGTTTTCATAGCGCAGTTAGGAGGAACTGTCATGAAGCGTACGAGACGGGACTTCATCAAGGCGAGCGCTGCGGCTGGCGCAACATTCCGAGTTGTTGGTGCATTGGGATTAGACGCTTCTCAATCCGGACGTGCGATACCGATGCCGACGGAACGTGCGAAGGCGATGATGACGCTGTTCGGCCTGAAGTACCCGATCTTTGAAGCGCCTCATGGCTTCGCAACCAGTCCGGATCTCGCCATCGCTGTGTCAAACGCTGGCGCAATGGGCGCCCTGGCAGGTCTTAGGACTCCAGAGGAAGCGACTAAGGCTGTTTCAAAAGTGAGGGCGGCGACAAAGGGAACATTTTTCGTCAACTACCTTCTCAGCTTCGATTCGACATCGCTCCAGGCTGCGCTGGACGCGGGAGCGCCGATCGTGCAGTTCTCCTGGGGTATGCCGACCAGGGAAATGGTTTCAGCGGTTCGCGCCGCCGGGGCGAAACTTGGGATGCAGGTCACCAGTGCGGAGAGTGCGCGCGCCGCGCTTGATCTCGGCGCCGATTATCTCGTCTGCCAGGGCACCGAAGCCGGGGGCCACGTGCAAGCGAATAGAGGATTGTACGAGGCGTTGCCAATTGTCTTGAAGGAGGCCGGGCAGACACCTGTTGTCGCTTCAGGCGGAATCGGCAATGGGCAAGGAATTCGCAAGGCTCTGTTAGCCGATGCGTCAGCGGCGATGCTCGGCACGCGTTTCGTTTCCACCATCGAGAGCAACGCCCATCCGGCCTACAAGCAGGCGCTCATGGCGGCTCACTCTAAGGACACGGTGTTTACCGTTTGTTTTCAGGATGGCTGGCCCGGTGCCACACATCGCGTACTCCGAAACCGCACGTTCGTCATGTGGGACGCTGCGGGATGTCCGCCTGTAGGTAACAGGCCCGGCGAAGGGGACGTAGTCGCGACCAGGCCGGATGGAAGCAAAGTTCCTCGGTACTATTTCGAGTCAGCGCGTCGGGGATTCGAAGGAGCGGTGACGGAGTGTGCGCTGTTCGCCGGGCTGAGCGTTGAGTTCGTGAAGGATCTGCCAGCGGCGGGCGAACTAGTTGAACGTCTCTGGCGAGAATGCGAGACCGCGCATGGCATCCCTCGATCGCGGTCTTAAACCGTAAGTAGATCGTTCCTTAGTTCCTGGCTGTAAAGACAAATCGTATTAATCCATATTTACATATTAGATTTAATCGCATAGAATTGCCACAGAGGAGGCACCTATGCGCTCCGAGGAATTGTTGAACCCGCGCGACGCGGCGCGGGCCCTGGGCATCAGCTACCCTACGCTCAAGCAGTGGATCTACAAACACAAGCTGCGCAGCATCCGCACCGCCGGGGGGCACCACCGAATTCCCGCGTCGGAGATCGAACGGTTCCTGCCGCGTGTTGATGAGAAGGACCCGCTCGCCGGCCGCCGCAATTTCCGCCGGATCAGCGGGCGCAATCAACTCATCGGGCGCATCCTCGAGGTGCGCTACAGCGGCCTGCTGGCGCAGGTGAAGCTCTCCATCGGCGGGCAGCGCATCTCGTCCATCATTACGGCGGACGCCGCGCGCGAGATGCGCTTGGAAAAGGGGCAGACCGCCGCGGCCTTGATCAAGTCCACCGAAGTCATGATCGTGCGTGTTTGAGTGCCGCCCATGCCTCAGCCGACACTTGGGTGTACTCGCGTCATCCGTGGCACAGACTTCATAGTGTGTGTCAGAACGCCAGGTTTTGTAGGGCACGGCTTCAGCCGTGCCGTTAAACGCTGGAAAATCAATGCGGCTTTAGCCGCTGGCCCTCCGGATCGCGAAGTGTTACACAGACTCTTCAGTCTGTGCGCTTTTCGCCGAGCCACGCGCAAAGATCCACAGGCTAAAGCCTGTGCTACAGGGTCCTTGCTTGCAACGACGCTCATCGCATTCGTGTTCGCGATCTCTTCGCTTGTGGCTCTTGTGGCGGAGGGAAGGCCTGCTGCCGCAGCAAAGAACCCGCTTAGCGGCGGCGCGGCAGTTACAAGCGCGCAAAGGCCGTGCGGCGTAGTCACCATCGCCGCAGCCGCGGATTTGATTTATGCGATGAATGAACTCATCGCCCAATTCGAGAAGGCGAATGGCTGCACGGCCCGCCTGAGCACGGGATCTTCCGGAAATTTCTATTCTCAGATGGAGAATGGCGCGCCCTTCGACCTGTTTTTCTCCGCCGACGTGGACTACCCGAGAAGACTCGAAGCCGAGGGGCTGGCCGTGCCGGGAAGCGTTTTCGTTTATGGGGTGGGAAAAATCGTCCTGTGGGTCAGAGCCGAATCGCACCTGGACCTCGGCAGAGGGCTGGCGGCGCTGCGCGATCCCTCCGTCCGGAAAGTTGCGATTGCCAACCCGCAGCACGCGCCGTATGGGCGCGCGGCCGAGGAAGCGCTGCGCAAGGCGGGCGTGTATGACGCAGTGAAGGACCGCCTCGTGCTCGGCGAGAATATTTCGCAGGCCGCGCAGTTTGTCGAGTCGGGAAACGCCGATGCCGGGATTCTCGCTCTGTCCTTGGCCGTGTCACCCGGACTGAAGGGGGAAGGCCGCTACTCGAAGATTCCCGAAAATCTGTACACGCCCATTGAGCAGGGGGCTGCACTGCTGCGTGCGTCGCCGAACCCACAAGCCGCGCGCGCGTTCCTTGAATTTGTGAGGACGCCAAGCGCCGCTGCGGTGCTTGAGCGCTATGGATTCAAAGTGCCGGGCACGAAGGAAAAGGGGGAAAAGAAGCCGTGAACTGGGAAGCGATTCTGCTGTCGCTGAAGCTGGCGGTGTGCGTCGCAGGAATTCTGTTGGTTGCCGGGTTGCCGATA
>WNFB01004415.1_pt1 | contig 12516 bp, 9 predicted proteins | sample 5400501 | NCBI WGS metagenome assembly WNFB01 (sample SAMN13153341, study PRJNA577476) | soil metagenome | isolation source: 200 cm saprolite under Douglas fir tree site 2 hole 1 | place: USA:California | collected 2015-04-18 | reverse complement strand
GGCCTCCCGTCGGTGAAAGCGCGGGCGGGATCATGACACGTACTGCAAGCCACGGTCCCGTCAGCCGACAGGCGACCATCGAAGAACAGTCTCTGGCCGAGGGCGATCTTCTCGGGGGTCTGCGGATTGTCAGGCGGTATCGCCGCGCGAGTCGCGCCGTCGGGGACGCCAACCTGTCGAAGAGACTTGGGCCGGGCCAACGGACCCGCTTCGGGAATGGGCGGCGCTTTCAGGGTGGCTTGCTGCGTCGCTCCGTCCGGCGCGGCTTCTGCCACCGAACTCGCCTGTTTGCCCGCACCCTCGCAACCGAGAATCAGCGTAGCGGCACCTACTACCAGCATAAGCGTGAAGCACAATCGTGTTCGCTTCGCAACCCGCATCCCACAGCGCTCCTCTCTAGACGGTGCATCGTTTTTCGGACGATTTTTTCCCTTCCATGCACCTTGCGAAGCCCTCTTAGGTCCAGGGTTTGCCCGCGTAACCATCACAGCGGGCGGTACATTCAGTCCACTGCGTGATTCGTCGGTTCGAGTTTCACATCACAAACAGTGGCTGGCACATGTGACATGCCCAACCGCGGCAGTTGTCAATATTCGATTTAGTGTCGTCACGGTTTGTCTCCCTTTCATCTGGTTGTTCGCCGTGCGCTGGTTCCCAACTATTGTTGCGCCATGATCAGCCCGAAGGCCAGCTTGTGGATCACATCCAGGGAGAAAAAAGGGCCGGCCCACCCCCAACACAGAATAGAGTCAGGCTTGGAGATGGGCTTCGAGAAACCAGAGGTCTTTGTCGAGTTCACGAGTGATGCTGGTAAAGAGGTCAGCGGTGATCTTGTCGTCCAGGTCCTCACTGGCGTTGACGGCTTCACGAAGGGCATTCGCGTGATGCGCGACATTGTGAACGAGCCACTTCAGCTGAGACGAGCCATCGGAGGCAGAAAGATCGGCTTCTTTCAGTCCGCTGTGGGCTGCGACTTCGCGCGCGGTTCCGTTGGCTACGCCTCCAAGAGTCACGACGCGCTCGCCAATTGTGTCGGTCTGTTCCTCGATGTGCGCGGCGACCGAATCAAATAGTTCATGAAGCTGAATGAAGTTGATGCCTTTGACGTTCCAGTGGGCCCACTTGACCTGGCTGCGGAGATCGACGCTGTCCGCAAGCCGCGCATTCAACAACGCGATGATAGCTTGGCGGTTCGCTTCCGGCACGCCCACGCTGCTCTTGTATGTTCGGGCCGTTTTTGCTGCGGTTCCGCTCATGATTCGAGTCCTCCTTAGACGACACCATTGGCCCGTCGTGCTTTGTAACAGACCAGGGCTTCCGGTTCGGGTTCCCAGGAAGCCTGCAGTATACACCGAGCCGACCTCCAACATGGGGGCCCGTTAACCATTTTCTTCGGTCGACTAGACATTTGCAATTTCAATCCCTCATTTTACACAGGCAACCGGGAGTGGCGCGCAAGAACACCTCTTATGAACGCGGGCTTCTGATTTATCCGCTCAGCGCTCAGGTGGACGTATAGTCGGCAAACCGGAGTGGTGGCCATTCCTGACACCTTGGCGCTTCTGCCCGAGTGACGGGCCACCCGGAAATAATCCACATGCCTGGTAAACGCGATAACCGGACATGCGTTGAGAAGGGGGTATGCCACCGGGAAACTCAAGCTGTGCCGATTTCGGGATTGTTGGCTACAAGCCAATTCGACGGTCATCCGGTTGCCGCTGTCGATTGATCGAAAGACTTAACGCCCACCGCCTCGTCATTCATGATGTCGAAGACGGTATACAGCTTTGTAATTTGCATCACGTCGTGGACCTTATTCGTGAGGTTGAGCAGTTTCAGTTCTCCCCCCTGCTTCCGCACGCTCGTGAAGGCACTGACCAGAGAACCCAAGCCCGCGCTGTCGATGTAATGGACATCGCCTAGATTAAACAAAATCTTCTTATGTCCCTTGCTTAAGAGGTCGCAAACCACGTCGCGCAGTGCGGCGCTCTCTTCGCCGAGTACAATCCGGCCGCTGATGTCCACAATCGTGACGCCACCTACTTGTCGAGTGCTTGTCGTCATGTTCATCGGCTACCTCCCAAGAAATTCTAATGCCCGAAGACTTCACCCTTGCATCAGAGCACGCTTTACAACTCAACCTTCCAGCAACCCACATTAACGCAAATCGTGGTATGGCGGTGGACAAATCCCCTTCCAACCGAAACCGGAACAATTACTTGTTCAGATTGGCCCTCGCATTCCTTCGCAGTTAAGCAAAGTCCTGTTTAACACATTTACCGGAAACTGACCCATTACAAAGACTTTGCGAAAAGTGAGGTGGACGGCGGATGGGGTGCCACGGAAGGTGGTGAGAAATCCGGGTTCGCGGTGTCACTTCACGGTAAGGGTTAGTTGAATGGGCGGCAACTGCAGCGGTTGCTGGGTCGGAGACATAGCGCTTGGCGTAACCGTGATCGTCGAAGTGCCCGATGGTGTGACAATGGGTGGCGGCGGAGCAACAGAAGCGCTTCCGCTGCCGCAGCCCGCGGCATAAATCGCGGAACAAAGGAGAATTGTGGCGAGAGCACCGCAGCACGCCAAATGCCCTGCGCGAGGTGCGCTCTCGTGGTTACAGGCATTCTTCGTAGCTTTCACCAAAACGAAAGTGAGCGCCAGAAGCAAGAGAAAGCGAATTCCAGCCGGAGGAACGATTCGTCCCGGAACCGACGGTAACAGCATGGCGCCACCACTGGTGGACACGGATACCGTGAACGGCGCCGGGGCGCTATTGGCTATGGACACGCTTGCAGGTATTTGGCACGTCGCACCGAGCGGCGCACCACCGCAAGTCAACGCGACGGTTCCGCTGTAGCCCGGCCCCGGCGTCAATTGCAATTGAAACTGGGCGGTTTGGCCGGCTGAGACGGACGCCGTTGTGGCCCCCCCGGGAGCGGCGCCCGCCGAGAATGCCGGATTCGCCGTGCCCTTGATGTTGATGGTTTGAGGCGAGTCTGGCGCGTCATCGGTGAGCGTCACGCTGGCGACGTGCGCGCCTGTCGCGAGCGGCGCGAACGTCAGCACAATTGTGCATGTGCCGCTGACGGGGATCGCGGCGCTGCACGTGGGATCGGAAAAACTGAATTCATTCATGTTCGCTCCGCCCAACACGACGCCGGTGATCTGCAGCGCGGCCGTGCCCGTATTCTTCACGGTGACGTTAATCGGCGCGCTCGTCCCCTGCGTCATAGTGCCAAAGTCGGGGTTGTTCGGAGTCACGGTCACGGCGGCCGAGGGAGCCGCAATCGCGTTGCCCTTTACGCTGATGGCCTGGGGAGAATCCGGCGCGTCATCGGTGAGCATAACGCTGGCAGTGCGCAATCCCGCAGCGAGGGGCGTGAACGTAACGGTCAGAGTGCATGAGGCGTTGACTGCAATGGCATTGTTGCAGGCCGGGCCGGAGAAACTGAAATCATTCATGTTTGCTCCTCCCAGCGCGATGTTCGTGATGTGTAGCGCGGCGGTTCCCGCATTGGTTACGGTGACAGTCATAGGAGTGCTCGATCCCACCGTGGGCGAGCCGAAATCGAGGCTGTCCGGGATGAGTGTTACCGCGGGAGCGGGAGCCAGGCCCGTGCCGTTCAACTGAGCGGATTCCGTGGTGGGAGAGGCATTGCTCGTGATTGTTACTGCCGCCGCCCGGCTGCCTGGTGCCGAGGGAGTGAAGGAGATGAGGACGGAACACGAATTGCCGGGTTGTAAAACGGTCGGAACGTGGCAGGTGTCCATTTCCGCAAAGTCTCCGGGGTTTGCTCCGGTAATTGCGAGAGTATTTAAGCTCAGCGCTTGACCGCCGTTGCTGGTGATCGTCAAGGTCTGAGCGCTGCTTGTTTGGCCGAGAGACAAGCTCCCGAAAGAAAATGACGTGGCACTTAGTTGAGCGATCGGTCCGAGCACGGGTTGAGAGCCGGGCGGCTGGCTGAAAAATGCGGGCTTCACAAGGGGACTTGCCGAAAGGATGGGGCTTGGAATCCCCGTTTGCGGATCAACCTGATAAACCTGATCGGCGTAGATGAGCGGTCCCGTCGGATCAACGATCCACGTGGCCGACGATGGGAAGCTCGAAGGAAGGGGGGAATTGGAAGCCTCCAGCAGCGTAGTCGGCGAGAAGATGTGGACAGTCGTTGAAGTCGTCGGCGGTGCCGGAAAGTCCACATAGAGGAATCGGCCGAAAGTGTCGAATGCCATCGAGAGCGCTTCTCCGTTGGCAGAGCCAGTGGCGGGATTGGGCGCGAGAGTGCCATCGGCTTGGAGGCTGTATAGAGTGAGCAGACTTGAGACTCCAAGAGCGAGGCTCTTCCCTTGAGGGTCGAGGGCGAAGCAGCAACCAAAGGTGCCCGCACTTGAGCCCATATTGGGATTGGGAATGGTAAATTTGCCAGTGGAGCTGTCGAAATGGAGGAAGAAGGCCTCATTCGGAATCGAAGAGAATGGAGCGTTGAGGAAGGCATAGAACGACTTGCCGCTGGGATGTGTTGCACCAGTCAGGAAAAGGCCGGGGAGCTGAGTGGCCCCGCTCAATGAGGGAATCAAGTCGAGGTTCACAGGATCAATTTGGAAGGATTCGAATGAGCTGGCCCCCGCCTGAGAACTGTTAAAGTCGATCACATAAAGAAATTGGCCGCTGCTTTCCGTGGAGAGAAACACCGGTTCGTTTGTGGAGGCGGACGCAAACGGCGAGTTGGGAACCTCCTGAAGGGCACCAGTATTGGGATCAATTGTAAACATGGAGATATCGCTGGGATTGCGGCTGGCGGTAAACAGGTACCGGCCCTCGAAATCGAGAGTCATCACATTCACCGGTTCCTTGCTAGGAAAAGGCGACCCGGGCACAGGTGTGAGGACACCGGTGAGATCGTTTCGGGTGTAAACATCGATGCTGTTGGGGTTAGAAGGATCAGCGGCGAATACAAATGCTGATTGGAGCTGGGCGTGTGCCGGAATGGAACAGAGGAATAGAGTAATCAATAGGACGAGAGAGCGGAGTACGTTCGAGCATCCTACGCGGGCTATGTGGGACGCTGCAGCAGGGTGGAGATGGACTTCGATCTTCGTGGCCATGGGCGTTCCTCGGCCGTTAGTCGAGCGGCGCATTTTGGTTTATGAGAGGGATACGATAACAAATTTATATTAATGCTGAAGAGTATAAACGTCAATAGGAACTAGCTAAGTAAGTATAGAAGAAAAGTTGTTTATCCGGAATAGTGGAAGGGGCTGGGGGAAGGCTGCACGGCACGGGATGAATTCTTAAAGAATTGTACTGTTTGGCGGTTAGGTTTTGAGCTACCCTCCCTACCTCATGATACCAACTCACTTAGACCTGGAATTGCAAGCAGGCTCAAACAGCAGTCAGATCGTGATGCGGCTCAACGGCAAACTGAGCCTCGAGACGGTCCACAATTTCATCCAAACGTTGCGGCCGGAACCTGCGGCGCATCTCATTCTTGACATGGGCGGCGTGTCGTTTCTCGATTCCGCAGGGGTGGGGGCACTGGTGCAGCTCTTTGTTCACCGAAGAAACCAGGGGCAAACCTTTGCGCTGACGGGACTTACGAAACAGAGCAACGCGGTGATCCAGGTAGCGGGGCTCACCAAACTCCTGCCCATCCACGATTCGGTGGCAGAAGCGCTCGCACAGCGCGCCTAAATCGAGGACTTTTTCCCGCCGCGCGGCCTGCCTGCAGCGGCGCTGCTATACTTTATCATCATGAAAGAACAAGCGAGATTTGCCGCTGTTGATGAGGAATTCGAGAGCCGCGTGCGCGAAAGCTTTACGCGTCAGGGTTTGATGAAGCATCTCGGCGCGGAACTTGCCGTGCTCGAGCCGGGACACGCCGAGATCCAAGTGCCGTTCCGGCTGGAAGTGACGCAGCAGGATAACTATTTCCACGCCGGAGTTTCCGGGGCGATCGCCGACAGCGCTTGCGGCTACGCGGCGTACACCTTGATGCCAGCGGATTCCTCGGTGCTGACGGTGGAATACAAGATGAACCTGCTGGCGCCTGCGGAGGGAGAAAAACTGGTGGCACGCGGGCGCGTGCTACGCTCCGGAAAAACGCTCAAGATTTGCGCCGCCGACGTGTACGTCCAGAAAGAAGGCGCTGAAGTTCATTGCGCGACGATGCTGGCGACGATCATGTGCCTGCCGGGGAAATCCGATCGCGCCGGATGAGGATCAGCTGGGCGTCCAATGGGGATGGTTGGTGAAGAGACCGCCGACGAAACCGATCTGGTAACAGACAAAAAGCCCGAAACTCAGACTGAGGAGACCTGACCCAATCACGAAGCCGCGATGCAGCCACGCGAATCTGGAACCGGCAAAGGAAAACGGCAGGGCGAGAGCCGCGGTGATCAGCATCATTCCGGCGATGGTGCCGATGCCGAAAATCAGCAGGTACAGAACCGCCCACTTCGGATCTTTAATGGTGCTCAACACCAGCAGAGCCACTGCGGCCGAACCCGCCAAGCCGTGAACGATGCCGACGAATAGAGGGCGCAGGGAGTGAAAAACGCCCAGCCGCTGAAAAGGTCCGCGCAGCCAACGCGGCGGCGCGAGGCTGGCGCCGTGGTGTTCCGCGGCCGGGGCATGAGAGTGCCAGTGAAAATGCACGTGGGAGTCATGCTCGTGGACGTGTGCGTGCTCTTCAGTCACGCTGGGATGAGCAGGGGAGAATTTTTCGCTGATCCATTTCACGGCGCCGGTGAGGTTGAGCACGCCAAGCAGAATCAGCATCAGGCCCACGGAAAATTCCATTGTCAGGCCGCCATGCACGGGAATTGCCAGGCCAAATAAAAGAATGGCCGCCCCGACGGCGACGATGGTCAGGGTGTGACCGCAGCCCCAAAGGATGCCGATGAGGCCTGCTTTGGCAATGGAGCGTTCGCGGCTGACAATCGTGGACACGGCGATCACGTGGTCCGGGTCGGTGGCGTGCCGCATCCCCAGGAAAAAACCAATCGTCAGGATGGCGAGTCCGCTCGTCAAGCAAGCACCCCTATTTTCAGATTCTCAAGAAACCTGCACACCGAAGCATATCTGAGGTTGGGGATATTTTCCCCGGGAAAATAGGTGCGGCGAGGTTTCACTCTTCGCGAAGGATGCCCATGAGCTCATTCGCGGCATGCGGGAGGCGAGCTCCGCGCCGCGAAACGAGATAGACGTGGCGCGGCATGTTTAATTGCCGCACTTTTACTTCCTTCATCCAGCCATGTTCGATTTCCCAACGAACGCACATGCGCGGCACGATGGCCACGCCCATGCCCATCTGCACGAAGCGCTTGATGCTTTCGATAGTGGGCATTTCGATGGGCATGTTGAGCGCGGTGCGGTTTCTAGCAAACAGCTCGATGACGCGGCGGCGAAACGGTGATTCGACGCTGTGCGCGATGAAGTTTTCTTCTCCAAGCTCGGCGACATCGACTTCGCGTTTCTTCGCAAGGAGATGCTTGGGAGGCACGACCAGGGTCAGCTCATCCTTCAGGATTTCCGTGGCCTGGAGCTGGGCATCGCGGGGCACGAATGAGATCGCGCCGAGATCCAGGCGATAGTTCAGGACTTCATGGGGGATGTCCCGCGAAAGCATGCGGTGCACGCGCACTTGGACCCCAGGATGCTTTTCCCGAAACTTGGCCAGGGCAGGAAGAAGAGCGTGGATGGAGCTCTCGTTCACTCCCAGGGAGAGTTCGCCGCGCTTCAAGCCCTCCAATTCGGAGAGCCCTTTTTTCACCTCATCGCGGAGGTTAATCAGGCGTTCGGCGTAGTCCTTCAGAAGCGTGCCCGCATCGGTCAGGCGAACCGGCCGGGCGCCGCGAACGAAGAGAGGCTGTCCCAGGGAGTCCTCCAGCCTGCGTATGCCCAGGCTGATGGCGGGCTGGGTGCGGAAAAGGCGCTCCGCAGCGCGGGAAAAGCTGCCCTCTTTCGCTACCATCAGAAATACCTGCAATTCACCGAGGTCCAAGAAGCCCTCCCGAGTCAGTATAAGACAATATTATCAAAAGTAGAATAAAGATAAATTGGACTAAAGGGACCTCCCGTGCGTTACTAGAGCATGGGGGACTCTATGGACGTCGTACGCATCTTCGACACCACGCTCCGTGACGGCGAACAGTCGCCGGGCTTCTCGATGAACACCGCGGAGAAGATTCGCCTGGCGCGGCAGCTTGCGGCGCTGAACGTGGACGTGATTGAAGCGGGCTTCCCGATCGCGTCGCGTGGTGACCTGGAAGCGGTCAAGAAAGTGTCGCAAGAAATTCGCAATGTGCCGATTGCGGCACTCGCGCGCGCCAGAAAAGAAGATGTCACTGCCGCTATCGAGGCTTTGAAACCGGCGGCCGCGCCACGCCTGCATGTCTTCCTCGCGACCTCCGATCTGCACCTGCGCGTGAAGCTGAAGATGACCCGCGAGCATGCGCTCGAAGCTATCGGCTCGATGATTCGCTACGGCCGGCAGCATGTGGCCGAAGTGGAATTCTCAGCCGAAGATGCCGGGCGAACGGACATCGATTTTCTGTGCCAGGTATGCCGCGTGGCGGTCGATGCGGGCGCCAGGGTCCTGAATCTGCCTGACACAGTGGGATACGCGGTGCCGGAAGAGTACGGAGCGATGTTCACTAAAGTTCGTGAATACCTCGGAGATGCGCAAGGGATTACGCTCAGCGCGCATTGCCACGACGACCTGGGCATGGCGGTGGCGAATTCGCTGGCGGCGATTCGCGCGGGCGTGCGGCAGATCGAGTGCACCATTAACGGAATCGGCGAACGCGCTGGAAATGCTTCGCTCGAAGAAGTAGTCGTGGCGCTGGCGGTTCGAAAGGACAGCTTCGGGGTTACGACCGGTATCCGGCTGGAAGAGCTTTTCCCCACGAGCCGCATGCTCACCGAAATTACGGGAGCGCAGGTCGCGCCGAACAAAGCGATTGTAGGCGCGAACGCCTTCGCGCACGAAGCGGGAATTCACCAGGATGGAATCATCAAGAACCCCCTGACGTACGAGATTATGACGCCTCAGTCAGTCGGCGTGCCGGCGCGTTCGCTAGTCCTGGGAAAGCACTCCGGGCGCAACGCGCTGCGTATGACCCTGCGTGATCTGGGATACGAAGCTAGCGATGCCGAGCTTGCTGAAGTTTACAGCCGGGTGACGGCGCTGGCCGATCAATCCAAGCAGGTGCGCCCGCGAGACCTTGTCGCTATCGCTCACGAAGTGATTCGGCGTCGCTCCGCGGCGATGGCCGCGGAGTCTTCGCCGGCCGCCTGAACACACTGCGGCCAATAAGATTGCAACGCCGGAACCGCGCCATTTTGGAGCTTCCCGCGCCGTGCGCGTGGCTTGCCAGAATTTTCTTTCTATTCGGGGACCACTATGAAGAAGACCATTGTCCTGCTGCCAGGAGACGGCATCGGCCCGGAAGTCACACGGGCAGCGGGGGCCATCCTGCGCGAATCCGCGCAAGAATTTAATCACCAGTTCGAGTTCGCTGAATTTCCCATCGGCGGCGCGGCCATCGATGCTGCCGGCAGCCCACTTCCTAACGAAACACTGGACGCTTGCCGCAAAGCCGACGCCGTATTTCTAGGAGCCGTCGGCGGGCCGAAGTGGGATGCGCTGCCCGTCGGGAAGCGGCCGGAGAGCGGACTGCTCGATCTGCGAAAGGGCCTGGGACTCAATGTCAACGTTCGTCCTGTGAAACTGCTCGAGCCGCTGAGAGGAATCTCGCCCTTGAAAGCGGATCGGCTCGGGGATCTGGATCTTGAGATTGTGCGCGAACTTGCCGGTGGAATGTATTTTGGCGAGCGCGGGCACGCCACCGAACAGGGCGTGGAGCGCGCCTGGGACACGGAGTCATATTCGACGCCGGAAGTCGAGCGCATCGCGACGTTTGCGTATGCTCGTGCGGAGAACCGCTCGCGCCGGCTGTGCTCGGTCGACAAAGCGAACGTACTGACCAGCTCGCAGCTCTGGCGCCGCACCGTCACGGCCATGAGCGCGGTCTATCCCGCGGTGAAACTTGAGCACATGTACGTGGACAACGCCGCAATGCAGTTGACCCTGCGGCCCACGCAATTTGATGTGCTGCTGAGCAGCAACATGTTCGGCGATATATTGAGTGATGCAGCCGCGGCGCTGGTCGGCTCGATCGGGCTGATCCCATCAGCCAGCTTTGGATCTTCCGCGCCACTTTTTGAGCCGATTCATGGTTCGGCGCCGTCCCTGGCCGGGACAGACTCCGCCAATCCGATCGGCTCGATTCTCAGCGCCACTATGATGCTGCGCGACGCCTTCGGTCTTTCCTTGGAAGCGGATTGGGTTGAGCAGTCCCTGCACCGCGTGCTCGCAGGTGGTTACCGCACGCCCGACATCACCGAGCCAGGCGCCCGCGCCGTTGGCGGCTCGGTCTTCACCGAAATCCTGCGAGAAGAGATGCAACGCACTTTCGAGCACGCCGAGCGTTACGGCTGGGGCGTGTAAAGTCATCTCCGCTCCTCCGCATCCAGTGCTTTTCATCAGCATCCGTTCCTGCTCCGAGCCTCGCGCCCACCGTTGGCCCGGTTGCCTTGCGAGAAGCTGCTGAGAATGCTACTTTTACACTTTCCGAAGCAGCCTACGGCCGGCTCGAGCCGGGAGCCACACAGTGGCGCGGACGAGGACGCGGGCTGCGATTCCGTTACAGAGCAGCTTGAACAAAAGGTGAGACACATCATTACTCATCATCATTTCCTTGAGCTATCTTCGCGGCGGATTGGTTGCCGTTCGTTGTAGGCCCGCTATGGCGCAGCCCGGATCCAATTCGAAGCGCGTTTTGCCTTCCGTAAAGACCGGCAGGGTTTCCTATTGGCGCGTGGAAGGCTCCCTGCTCGAACTCGGCGCCATGCGCCCGGTCGGTTTTTTTACTTGGAACTCGCAGAGCTTTGCCGAGCGCTGGGCGCGGCGCGCCGGCATGGCAGGCATGGCGCTGGCGAGGCCTTTCGCTTATTTTGCGAGCCGCACGTTTGCCACGCGCTTTTTGCATACTTTGCTTCGCGGCGTCAGCCGCGATCGCCTGGATCTCCTGGGTGAAGAATACTTTCACTACATCTTAAAGCCGCAGTTGCGCCGCGAGGCCGTCGAAAACCTGATCGAAGCGGTTCGCAACGGCGAACGTGTCGTCCTGGTCGGGCAACTCCTGGAAAACATACTTCGCCCGTTCGCGCACCATTTCGGAGTCGAGTCGTTCATCTCGAACCGCCTCGAATTTCGTGACGGCAAGGCCACGGGCCGGCTGCTCAATCCGATCGTGCGCCCGCGCGGCCCTTTGGCTTGGATTGCAAGCGGCGGCACGGACGGCCGTATCCCGCGCGAAAAACTTTTGAGCCGGCTGGGCTGGACGGGGAAGCCCGAGCAGCTGGAAAGCGCGATGCAGACAACAGCCCGTCCAGCTATCCCGCCGGGCAAGTCTGTCGCGCTCTTCGGGGAAACTCCACGAGTCGAGCATCTCTCGGTCCGCGAAAACCTCGCGAATCGGCACCTCCTGCTGATCGGCGTAACCGGATTTATCGGTAAGGTCTGGCTTGTCGATCTGCTCGAAAATATTTCCAACATCGGCAAGATCACGCTGTTGATTCGCCGCAACCGGACTACCTCCGCGCTGCGGCGCTTCGAAAAAATCGTCGAGGAATCTCCCGCTTTCGACATGCTCCACGAGCGCCATAGCCGCAAACTTGGCGCCTTTTTGAAAGAAAAAGTGGAAGTTGTGGAAGGGGACGTGAGCCTGCCGGGCCTGGGACTCGACGAAGCCACACAAGCGCACCTCGCGAAATCGCTCGACCTCATCGTGAACAGCGCCGGCTTGACGGATTTCAATCCTGATTTGCGCGATGCCCTCTCTTCTAACGTCGATTCGGCGATCCACTTGCTCGGCTTTCTGCGAAAGTGCCATCACGCCGGGCTGATGCATCTTTCGACCTGCTACGTCGTCGGCATGCGCGACGGCCGTGTCACCGAAAAGTTGCAGGACAATTACAATCCCGCCGGCGATCCCAAGTTTGACGCCGAGCGCGAAGTCGATTCACTCCGCGAGACCATTCGCCACATCGAAGAACGCTCCGAAAGTTTGGAACTCGACAAGGCGCTTCGCCGCCAGGCGCTGGGACGCAGCGGCAATGAAGCTTCCGCCCCCGCGGCAGAGCTCGACGGCGTTCTGAAACGCAATCGAGCACGCTGGGCGCGCAATAGGCTCGTGCGCGTCGGCCTGCGCCGCGCTCAGCATCTTGGCTGGCCGAATACCTACACGTTCACGAAATGTCTTGGCGAGTCCATCCTCGCGCGCCGCGGCCGCGATCTGCCCATCGCCATCGTGCGCCCGTCGATCGTGGAAAGTTCGGAGCGCTCGCCCTTCACAGGCTGGAACGAAGGGATCAATACCTCCGGACCGCTTTCGTACCTTCTTGGCACGAATTTCCGCCAGCTCCCTTCGAATGAACGGAAGTGCCTCGACGTAATT
>WNFB01017820.1_pt1 | contig 12519 bp, 10 predicted proteins | sample 5400501 | NCBI WGS metagenome assembly WNFB01 (sample SAMN13153341, study PRJNA577476) | soil metagenome | isolation source: 200 cm saprolite under Douglas fir tree site 2 hole 1 | place: USA:California | collected 2015-04-18 | reverse complement strand
CATTCAATCGATTGCCGGCATGGCGAGATGCTCCAGGGCATGCCGTTAAGGGAGATCGGAGGAGTCCTCGCTGCGACGCTGAAGATGCTCGAAGCCACCGCGGCGCAGCTTTGACGGCTGCCCCATGAACGGTGCCGTTGCTCTTACGAGCTGTGAATGACCTCGTCAAGCCGGTGCACGTAGCAATACCACTCGACATCCAAGTGGTAGCGGGCATTGCCTATCTGCACAGGGACCCTGGGGGCGGTCCTCCACTTCCCGAGGATGCGGGCCGGACAGCTGTGGCTGCCGGTATTGGCTTGGAGAGATCTCCGATTCACCACCTCGGCCTGACCGAGGTCAGCGAGCCGCACGGCCCGTTCCACCGTGTGTCCATTCGGCCCGCTCAGCACCTCTACCCCCTGCACGGCGAAGGCCAGTCCGATGACCGAACGCACTTGGGCCTCTCGAACGAGAGTCCTGTTTCGTCGAACCACTTCTCGCATTCCCGCATGGCGCGCTTCGGCCGCGAGCCCCTTCCCCGACCATTCAGGAAGCACACCCCAGTAGTCCACGACCGCGGAGCTCTGCCAACCCTCGCTGACGACGGCTTCGTATCGCGGCTGGTCCGATACCTCATCGGCCGATCCCTCGAGAAGCGGGATGATCCACCCGCTGGTCGGAACACGGAACACACCGTGGGCTACTGCAAGGAAGGCGTCGTCCCTCGATCCACCTGGAGCGGCGACTTCTGCAATGAAATAAGAACCAGACTCAAGCCACCGCCAGACGTCGGTGAGGACTATCGTCTCAAGATAGCCTCCCTGATCTTCCCAGACTTGTCGCTTTGCCTCAAATATGGCGGTGGCCGAGTAGCTTTCGGCCCTGGGCTGGTCAGCAAGAGCCAGCACCGCCTTGACCATGTCCGAACCGATATAGAGGCGTCGGTAACGTGAGTAGAAAGCCGTAGCGTACTGGCACTCGTGACCACCCACGATCCGATTTTGGGTTGGCCGACCACCTCCGGCGGAGCCGTCTTCTTTCAAGGGGAAACTACCCCGTTCCAGCGCCACATCGCATCGATCGTCGAGATCGTGGTCAACAATGCCCGGGGGATCTTCTCATGTCCAATGCGACCATGTACCCTCCTGAGGTCAGGGCCGACGCCAGAGCGGTGGAGGCCAAGGCCCCCGCCCACCGCGGCGTGAAGGACGGAGATATCGGGGGCCTTGCTAGAGCCCCGGCCGCCGGCGCATCCTCGTTAGCCCGGCGTCACCTATGGGTTTCGCAGGCTCGGGTATTGGTTTCGCAGGCTCGGGTATTGGTTTCGCAGGCTCGGGTATTGGTTTCGCTGGCTCGGGTGCGGGTTTCGCCGGCTGGGGCTCTTCTGGTGGTTTGGGAGCTTCTTTGGGAACCATCCTGCACGGGATGTTGGCGAGCTCGTCAAGATAATTGCTGGCGCAGATACGGAAGTAGCCGTCGGCGATCGTAAAGTTGAGCCTGGCGCCCCCGGCTCCGCGGACAATCAGCACTGGAGACAGCAGCTTCCCCGCATGGAGGTCGTCGAGCACCCTCACGACGTGAATGTTGCTCTCTCCGAGCGCCGGCAGTGCGGCCACACGGAGCACATTTGCTGCGTAGTGGTACACGATGGGAGCGGCGCGCATACGGGTGACGAGCTCGCGCGCCTCCTCGGACGAATAGGTGAACCCCAGGTAGCCTTCGGCGACTTGATAGTCCTGATCTTCCTGTTCGTCGGTCCAGTACTCCTTGTTGGCCACGGCCAGACCTCCCTGTTCGACAGATGACCTTGACAGCAACGCGTTTTATGGGAGGACTTGGGGAACTCCATCGGGCTGGGGGCAGAACGAGGTGGCATCGTCGAACTGCGCCGTCAGGTCGAGCGGTTCCAGCGCCTGGCCAGTCTGGCCGGGCAGGTCAGGAGTCCCCACCCAGGTGAGATTCCAATTGGCCTGCACGGGATCCTCCTGCGTTCCGTAGAACCGCAGCCCCCAGAGGCGTTTGGGATTGTCGCCTTTGAGGAGCCTGAACTCAACCTCGCCGGCAGTCTTCGGTGCCTGCCGGCCGGGTGCCTCGCACCACCATCCGCGGAAGACCCCGTCAGCAGAAAGGTTGCCCACGATGGTCCCGTTGTTGCGGCGGTAGGTAGCCCGGATCTCGCCACCCACCTCACGGAAGAGGATGTCCCCCCAGCGGGTATCGGAGTTCCACAGACCGACGAGGTCGCTGTTCGATAGCGGTCGCGCGTCGTTGGTAGGCACCGGCTGTGGTTGGGCGAGCCACCAGTTGCTGAGGGCACCTTCCTTGAAGACAGCTGGACTCACGCTAACGGAGCCCGAGAAGGGGTAGTCGAGCAGCACGGTGAGAGAAAAGGCGAAGGACAGAAACGCCGCAATACTTCCCATAACGAGCATTTGGATCCCCCGGTTCCACATCTTGGTCGGCAGAGACAAGACGATGAGGAGCACCACGCCCAGGACGAGGAGAGCCCGCAGCAATCCCGGCAGGCCTTGCTGGGCGATGGCCAACCGGGCCCGCCGGTTCGTGACGACCAGGTCGAGTTTGGGGAGCGAGCTTGCCGCGAGCGCGCCCTCGGGGCCGCCTTTGTCCTGCAGGTACTGGTAGACGCCGTACAGATTGTCGAGCTCGGCCGCGGTACGCGGGCTTCCGATGCCCGTCTTCATGGCGGGAAAGTCATCGTTGACCACCGACAGGTCGTACTCCCCTAACGCGTTCCGCAACAACTGCTGCGTGGCTGGAGAAAAGGCGCGGGTACTCCTGGTCAGCAAGGCGAGGTTCGTCGCTTCAAGCGACGTGGTCGCGTTCGCCGAGTTTGAGGCGCTCGACAGGGTGGAGATCGAGAGGGCGAAAATGAGTCCGTAGAGCAGCGCGAACACGCTCTTGATTGCGGTGCTGGTCGGCTCGTGGCGCGTCTGGGCCAGATTGGGCAACGCTCTTCGGACGAAAAAGGTCGCCACCACGACGAGCGAGGTTGTCCCCCCAACGATCAAGAGGAGCAAACCCAGTGTCGAGGTGTGGTTCAGCAACCACCGGAACATCGGTTACCCCCCCCGCTCAGACCTCCGCTGTTCTTATATCATGCCGGAATTAGCAAACCGTGAGACATCCAAGTGGGCCGCGTAGCTCCCAGCAGGACCTGTGCCTGGTGGACTCACCGGCATTGCTGAAAGGGCCTTTCACGACCCGTCTAACCAACAGCTCAAATGAATCCAAAAATCGGCCATCCAAGGTCGTTGCAGAGCTTCGACAGGTAGCCGTGCCCGCGGAGCCGCCGACTAAGGATTCCTGTTGCAGGCGACGATACTGCTCGCCAACGAGCGCGTCGGTGTCGAAGTCCCTGGTTGCTAGACCGTCCACGGCCTGGGAGGAGCAACATTGAGAACCCTGATGTACAGCGAGCGCACCAACGCCTCCTGGTGCTCGCCGAGCGACCGGTAGTGGTCGAACCCAGGGCACGTGTTGACCTCGAGCACTGAGTAGTCAGCGTCGTCGCTGCGAATGTCGGCGCACGCCAAATCTACGCCGCAGAGACCAGTCCCAAAGCTCTCCGTGATGGTGCAGGCGAGGTCCCGCCACCGTGGCGCCACACAGTGAGTCACGTCTTCGGCGGTACCCCCCGCCGCAAGGTTGGAGATGTCATGCAGTTGGACTCGATGCCCGGCGTCGGGTACGGAGTGGAGGCGCAGGCCACTCCGGGCAAGGCAACGTGCGATGCGTTGGTCGTCACAGTCGATCGTGACCTCGCGACCTGACGATCGAAATCGCTTCTGGGCGTCCTTCGCGAGTTGCAATATGGTCGATCTCCCATCGCCGATGACCCCAAGCGGGGTACGACGGTACCCGCAGATGAACTCACCCCCCAAAGCGACGAGTCGGTAGTCGGGCAAGCTCACCCCCTCTTCGATGAGGGCGACCCCGAAGCGCGACAGGTCGAGTTGCTCGAGACTGCCGTAGACATCCTGCGCCGTGTCGCAGCGCCACACACCTGCGCCCCGGTTGCCGTCCACGGGCTTCACGAAGACGGGAAATCCGAGCTCGCGCTCGGCGAACTCGACACCTTCCGCAAAGCTGCTGAGTTGCGCATAAGGCAGCGCCGCCGCATCTGGCCCCGCGCGTTGCGCCCACCACGGGAGAAGAAGCGTTTTCCCTTTCGGGCACGCCACCTGCATGGCGGCCAGGAAATGCTTGGTGATGCTCTTATCCATGAGGGCCCTACTCGCGGAGGACGGGTCGATGCCCAGGTCGCCGAGCCCGGTCATCCGGCAGGTGCCGTTCCGGTAGGTGATCCGCGTCGCGAAACCGCCGGGCGCGACCTCAATGCTCTCCACCTCCGTCAGAGCACCATCACGATGGAGCTCCAGCAGCGTTTGGGTCATTCGGGACATGTGGAGGTCAGGGCCTCAGGAGACGTTCTTGAACGTGCTGCCGATGAGGTTGATGAGCGCGTCGGGCCCCACCTGGACCGTTCCGTGGAAGGGGTTGTTCAGGTCCACGACGAAGCCCAGCGTGGCGATGGTCAGGGCGCAGAACAGCCCGTAGAGGACGAGGTCGCGTGTCTTGTGCAGCGAGCCGCTCAGCGGGATCCCGATCAGCATGAGGATGGCGAGCACAATGATGCCGTCGATGAGGATGGGGGGGATCCCGCCGGAGATCGCAATGTCGCGCCGGGTGCGCCTGGCCTCGAACAGGTTGGCGACCTCGGTCAGCTCATTCGGGTAAAGGGCCTGCTCCTTGGCAGTCACCGGGGTGTAGTTGAGCACGTCCTCGCGGATGGCCCGGAGCGCCGCTGAGCCCTCCGGGCCGATCTGGTGGCGGCCAAGCAGTGGCCAGTCCTTGCTCACCATGATCGTGGCGTAGCTCCGGAGCAACCCATGCAACTGGCTGTGCTCGGGCTCGGGGAGGGCGTGGGCATACCACCAGAGCTCTCCGAGGCTGTTCGCCTCCTTCGAGGCCGCGGTGCCGGCAGTCCCGATCGTTGACGTCTCGGCGCTGACGGCGATGCCAAGGATGAAGGCGAAGATAAAGACGAGGCCCGCGAGCATAACGGTGACATCTGCGGGACCTTCCGGATGGAGCCTCTCGGGCAGGTAGTGGGTCGACGCCCAAGCGAAGTAGGCCAGGATGCCGCCCCCGAGGATGCCCGGCAACAGTATCTTGATGAAGGGCACAGAACCTCGACTCCCCGGAGGCAGACTCGCAAGAAACCAGAGTCTCGTTGCAAAAGGGGCTACGTCCCGGCTTTATATCATGTCAGTGAAGGGCTTCTATCAGGTCCGGAGCCAGTGCCCTGCCTGATCGGTTTGACGGCCGCCCATCATAAGTCGCGCACCGGGCGGCAGGGGTTGCCGACGGCCACGACCCGGGCGGGCAGGTCGCCGGTGACGACGCGGCACACGATGACCCCGCCGCCGAGCCAGGCACGTCGCCGATGGAGATGGGAGCTGCCGACTCCCACCCACTGCGGCGGACCGAGGCGTCGAGCGGGTGTGTCGCAGTCAGGAGCTGGCCGACATGTCCTCCAGGGCGTCGTCGAGACGTGCTCCGGCGAAGCCGTGGCGGATGCTGCGCAGCACGAGGCGCTTCGGACGGGCATACCCGGCGAACGCATCGTCGTTGCGCACCGGCACGACGCAGGTCGGCAGGTCGAGGGCTGCCTGGATCCTGGACATCAACTCGAAGCGCGTCACCACGTCGGGACCTGCGTAGTGCACCACGCCCGTCAGGTCCCAGAGCGCCTCCAGCCCGGCCGGGAGGCTGTCGAGGTAGAGCGGCGCGCAGGTGACGTCGGTCTGGGCGGGGGTCTCGGGACGCGCGAACCGTGACATGAACCGGTCGGTCCACGGGCTCCTCCCGTACACGATGGGGATGCGCACGGCCAGGTGGCCTCCGCCGGCCAGGAGCGCCTGCTCGGCGGCCACCTTCGTACGCCCGTAGACGTTGACGGGGCAGGTGGGGTCGGCCTCGGTGTAGCTCTCCCGGACGCCGTCGAAGACGTTGTCGCTGGAGAGCAGCACGAGTTTCGTCCCCGTTCCGGTAACGGCGTCGACCAGGGTCTCGACGGAGCCCACGTTCTCGGTCCAGGCGAGGTCGGGATCGGCCTCCGCCGCCCCAAGGTCCACGACCCCGGCGGAATGGATCACAACGTCGAAGCCTTCCGCCGCGAGCGCAGCCAGCGCCACCGGATCTCGGAGGTCCACCCGCCGCAGGCCCGGGATCTCTGCCCTCCAGCACGTCCCGACCACGCTGTGGCGGGCGGACAGGTCCCGGTAGAGGACGCTACCGACGAAACCGGATGCTCCCAGGATCAGGATGCGCACGGCCCGAGCGTATCTGCTGGGCAACAATTCTTGACCACGCCTCACATCAGCGAGGTTGAGGGAGTCATAGGGCCACCGGCTTACCCCTCCGGCCCGACGTGTGGGGGGGCGCTCAAAAATATGTCTCGAGTTCTCCGCGGCGTCGTACGTCCAGAGTCGCGCAGTGGAGCAGGCCCCCGAAGAGCGCGTAGTCCTCAAACGAGCAGGGAATGGGCTCGAAGCCCCATTCCTCGAAGGCCCGGATCAGAGGCTCTTGACGTCGCTCGACCACGACCCGGGTGGGGTCCAGCATGAGAACGTTGAGGCTGCCCCACCGGCTGACGAGGCTTCCGTGGTTCTTCGCAGTGACGACGGGCTCGGGGGCGATCAGCACGTCCCAGCTGTCGAACTGCGGGGGAAGCGTGGCGGGGTCCATGAACTCGGGGTTCACCATCACCTTGCCGGGAGCAAGCGGAAGCAACGACGTGTCGATGTGCATGGCCCTGCGGTAACGGGATTCCACTTCGTGCACCCGGTAGCTGTCGCCGAGGTGCCGTCGCAGCCACCTGATCCCCGAGGCATTGGTCACATGGCTCCGCAGCATGAACAGGTCCCGGCCACAACGCACGACATCCGCGGCATCGAAGACCGGCTCGAATTCCGTGAGGACGTAGCGCATCTCCTCGGCCTGGGCGGGCACCTCATACCCCCGCCGGTAGAGGTCGTCGACAAGCTGCGGCTTCGGCGCTGCGGTCCATCGTGCCCCGGACTCGAAGTACCCCTTCACGAGGCGGCGGTAGGGCCAGGTTTCGAAGTGGCGGCCCCGGTCCGCCATCGGCACCTCGATGATCTCGTCGCCCACCACGAGCAGGACGTCGCGGGGGTTCGCAGCCGAGACACCGCTGCGAATGTCCCACTCCGGGGTGGAGAAGGAGCTGGAGAAGTCGATGACGTCCGGGCGCCGGACGACGACCCCTGCCACGTTCAGGATCGCCACGAGCTCCTCGAGGCACGCCTCGGCCGCTTCGACCAGCTCCGCCGAATACGGCGTCCCCGCTCGACCGATGCTTGCTTCGAGGACCTCCCACGAACCCGGAGGGACCGTGGCTCGCTCGATGGTGGTCCACGAAGGCACCATCGCCCCATCCACCCGTCCGACGATCACTTCCTCGAGGGGATCCCACTCGTTGTGGGAACGAACCAAAGGGCGAGCGAGGGTCGGTGCACTCCGGGGCTGCCCGTACGACTGGCTCACGAGGAAGCAGAGTTTCGCCCTGTTGGATGGCTTGTGTCAAGAATTCCGTCTCATGACACCTTTATCCGCTCCCACCGGTGGACGGTGCGGCTCACCCTTCCAGGAGGATGGTGACGGGGCCGTCGTTGACGAGGCTCACCTCCATGTAGGCCCCGAACCGGCCCTCGGCCACCTCCACCCCCGCCGAGACCAGCCCGGCCACGAACGCATCGAGGACGGGGATGGCAACCTCCGGCCGGGCGGCACCGACGAACGAGGGCCGGAAACCCTTCCTCGTATCGGCGTAGAGCGTGAACTGCGAGACGACCAGTGCCGCGCCGCCGGTGTCGGTCAGCGAGCGGTTCATCTTGCCGTCGTCGTCACCGAAGATCCTGAGTCCGGCCACCTTCGCCGCCAGGCGGCCGGCGGCGTCCTCGGTGTCGGCCGCTCCCACCGCGGCCAGGACGAGCAGGCCCGGGCCGATGCCGGCGATCCGCTCCCCCGCCACCGTGACGGCGGCCGACGACACCCGCTGGAGCACAAGCCGCACGCTCGGGGCTACGCGCGGCCGGGCGTCACGCGGAAGACGTCGTAGACCGACTCGACCCTCCGCATGCCGGCCAGGATCGCGTCGAGTGAGGAGGGGTCGGCCAGGCCCACGGTGAAGCGGAAGTGGGCGATGCCGCGCACCGTCGAGGAGCTCACCTGGGAGATGTTGACGCCGAACTCCGAGATGGCCGTCGAGACATCCCGCAGGAGCTTCGGGCGGTCGAAGGCCTCGACCCCGATCGACACGGGGAACAGTCCCGACACCCGGGGGTCCCACGACACGTCGACCAGGCGCTCCTGCTCTGGCGACGTCTCGACGTTGATGCAGTCCTCGCGGTGCACGGAGATGCCCCGTCCCCGCGTGATGAAGCCGACGATGGGGTCGCCCGGTACCGGCATGCAGCAGCGGGCCAGCTTCACGAGCACGTCGTCGACCCCCTCCACGATCACGCCGGAGATCGTGGTGGGCTTGGTGCGGACCTTCGTCGGAAGCGCGGGTTCCTCCTCCACCAGCGGTTCGACCTGGTTGCGCAGCAGCCTGGCCACGACGGTGTTCACCGAGGTCCGGCCCTCGCCGATCGCCCCGTAGAAGGCGTCGAGGTCCCTCAACTTGAGCTCGGTGGCGATCCCCTGGAGCTGGTCGCTCGCAAGGATCTTCTGGAGGGGCAGCCCCGCCCGGCGCAGCGCCTTGGCCAGCGCGTCCTTTCCCTCGGCGATCGCCTCCTCCCGGCGCTCCTTGGTGAACCACTGCCGGATCTTCGTGCGCGCCCGGGGGGTGACGACCACCTTCAGCCAGTCGCGGCTTGGGCCGCTCGTGGTCTTGGAGGTGACGATCTGCACGGTCTCGCCCGAAGAAAGCTGATGGTCGATGGGCACGAGTCGGCCGTCGACCCGGGCACCGGCGCAGGCGTGCCCGACCTCGGTGTGGATCGCATAGGCGAAGTCGACCGGGGTGGCCCCCTTCGGGAGCTGGACAATGTCGCCCCTCGGCGTGAACACGAAGACCTCGCCGGCGAAGAGGTCGAGGCGGAGGGTGTCGAGGAATTCGGCGTCGTCCTCGGTCTGGCCGAGCTCGAGCATGCGGCGCATCCAGTCGGCCTGCTCGTCGGAGCTCGCCCCCTTGTCGCCCTTCGGGTCCTCCTTGTAGCGCCAGTGGGAGGCGACGCCCCACTCGGCCATCCGGTGCATCTCCCGGGTCCGCATCTGGACTTCGAGCGGCTTGCCCTCCGGGCCGATGACGGTGGTGTGCAGGGACTGGTAGAGGTTGAACTTCGGCATCGCGATGTAGTCCTTGAAGCGGCCCGGCACCGGCTTCCACAGGGAGTGGATCGCCCCGAGGGCCGCGTAGCAGTCCCGCTCGCTCTCGACGATGATGCGGACGCCGACCAGGTCGAAGATCTGGTCGAACTCCCTGCCGCGGCCGACCATTTTTTCGTAGATGGAGTAGAAGTGCTTCGGGCGACCCGACACCAGGCCCCGGACCCGGACCTCCCGGAGGCGGGCCTGGACCTCGCTCACCACCTGCTGGAGGTAGACCTCGCGCTCGGGCTGGCGCTGGGCCACCATCTGCTGGATCTCGTCGTAGGGCTTGGGGTGGAGCGTCCTGAACGCCAGGTCCTGGAGCTCGGCACGGATGGGCTGCATCCCGAGGCGGTCGGCGAGCGGGGCGTAGATCTCCAGCGTCTCCGTGGCGACGTGCTCCCGCTTGGCAGGGGCGAGGGCCGTCAGCGTGCGCATGTTGTGGAGCCGGTCGGCCAGCTTGATGATGAGGACCCGGAGGTCCTTGGCCATGGCCACGATCATCTTCCGCAGGTTCTCGGCCCGCTCCTGCTCCTTGGAACGGAACTGGATCTTGTCGAGCTTGGTGAGCCCGTCGATGATGAGCGCCACCTCGGGTCCGAACGACTGCTCGATGTCGACCAGCTCCACGTCGGTGTCCTCGACGGCGTCGTGCAGCAGCGCGCCCACGATCGTGGTCGAGTCCATGCCGAGCCGGGCCAGGATGCGGGCGACGCCGATGGGGTGCTGGATGAACAGCTCCCCTGACTTGCGCAGCTGCCCCTCGTGGGCCACGCGGGCGAGCTCGAAGGCCCGGACCATCTCCCGGACGTCGGCCCGGGGATGGTGCACCTTCACCTCACGGACGATGTCCTCGATCTCTTTGGGGGTCGGCCCGACGGGCAGGCGCCACAGGCGGGAGAGCATCGCCTTGACGCCCTTGCGCACGCCCCGGGTCGGGTCCCGCAGCTCCCGCAGGTCCCGGCGCCCGGCGACCGCGGCGCTGCGGCGAGCGGGTTCCGCAACGGGGTCGGCCACAGGGGACACCACGCTGATGGCGGGGAGTTCCTGCGTGCGGTCCTCGGGCTCAGATCGGAGGCTTGCTTCGACCTCGGACTGGGTGCCCGTGGGGGTTCCAGAAGTGACGTCTTGAGCCATGTTTCATTAAACACCAGTCCGCGGACGGGGCGGGGAACTGAGGCCCCGTAGCCGTCAGCTCAGGGCTTCGAGGTACGGCTCCCAGGTCGGGTCGGGCTTACCCGCCGCCACGACGAGGAAGTGGCTTCCCTTGGGAGCCCGAGGCAGCCGGCGAAGCTTGAGGCCGACCTCGGCGGGGCTGCGGTTCTCCTTGTTGGAATTGCAGCGCCGGCACGAGGCAACGACGTTCTCCCACACATGCTGCCCACCGCGGGAGCGGGGCACGACATGGTCGACGTTCTCGGCGGCGGCGCCGCAGTACTGGCACTCGTAGGCGTCCCGGATGAACACCGCCCGGCGGGACAGCGTGGCCCGGGCCCGGTAGGGCACCTTGACGAAGTAGGTGAGGCGGACGACGGCGGGGATGGGCAGCCGCAGCTTCTCGGAGTGGTAGGCCTCGCCGTTGGCCTGGACGATCTCAGCCTTGGCCTTGAGCACGAGGACGACCGCGCGCCGGGAGGGGACGACGCACAGAGGCTCGTCGGTGGCATTTAGAACCAACGATCTCCCCAAACCCCAGCTCCTGGCAGGATTGGCTGTCCAAAGTATACGGGGGGCTGTCGGAGGCGGGGCTGTTGTCCCGGCGGCTCCGAAATCCGGCGTACCCTGCGCGCCGGGCTTTGGGAGGTGTGGTCGGGATTGTGTACCGTGCATGTAGCAAATCCCGACCACCTCCAGCGCCACCCCCCCCGGTCTAGAGGCAGCGCAGGACGTCTTCGGCGTCGCGGATTTCACTGCCGGGGGGGATCAAGGCACCGGCGGGGATCTTGAGGCGGGGATAGATGCCGATCCGGCCCGCCAGGTGGGTGCCCGGCTTCAGGACCGCCTCGTCGCCGATGGCCACGTAGTCCTCCAGGGTCGTCGGGTGCTGCTCGGTCGACTCGATCTCGACCATCGAGCCGAGGTAGGCCTGGGACAGGCGGGCAGCGGGGCCGATGATCGCCCCGTCCCGGATGGCGCTGCGCTCGATGGTCACCCCCGGCCCGAGGTCCACGCCGTCGTCGATATTCGAGTCGCTGATACGCACCTCGGGGCCGACCTCCACGTAGCGGCCCAGGCGCACGTTGTCGCCCAGCTCGACCAGGCCCTCTTCCAACTTCTCCTCGAGGGACTTGCCGGACACCTCGTCTCGGAAGCGTAGCGTTTCGGGTGGAACCCAAATGCGCCGTTCGGCGTCATAAGGGGTACCCATGAGATCGCTCGAGGCTCCGAACGCACCCCGCAGCACGTCCACCATCGTCTCGATGTAGTCCACGAATGTCCCGAGATCTCCCGTTCGTTCCACCGGGTCGGAGTAGATGGCGAGCCCGCGGTCGACCGCCCACGGCAGCAGGTCCCCACCGAAGTCCAGCCGGCGCTCGCGCAGGCGGCGCAGTGCCGGCTCGTGGGCGTACTTGCGGATGGCGGCCGAGTCCATGAGGTACATGCCGGCGTTGGTCATCAGCGCGGGCGGGACACCAGCCCGGGACCCGGCCCGGGTCCCGCCCCCGGTCCCAGCGGGGGGGAATTGGCGAGCCAGTTCGTTCATGCTCGGCTTCTCGAGGAAGCGGATCACCCGGCCGGTCTCGTCGTTCATCATGACCCCGTACTTGCCGGCCACCTCCTCGGGGCAGCGCGCCATGGCCGCCACCGTGAGCAGCGCGCCCCGGTGCTGGTGCCGGGCCAGCAGGGCGTCGAGGGAGAAGTCGTACAGCGAGTCGGCGGGGCAGACCAGGGCGGGCGACTCGATGTCCCAGTACTCGAGGCTGCGAAGCGTGGCATCGCCGCTGCCGGTGTTGAGGCGATCGTGACGCACCCGCGAGTACCGGATGTCGACGCCGAGGCCGTCGCCGTGGCCGACCAGCGCCTTGGTCTGGTACCGGTTCTCCCTGCCCTGAGCGATGACGAAGAACTGGCTGATGCCCTGGCGGCGCATCCCCTCGAGCAGCCAGACGATGAGCCGCT
>WNFB01004412.1_pt1 | contig 12522 bp, 10 predicted proteins | sample 5400501 | NCBI WGS metagenome assembly WNFB01 (sample SAMN13153341, study PRJNA577476) | soil metagenome | isolation source: 200 cm saprolite under Douglas fir tree site 2 hole 1 | place: USA:California | collected 2015-04-18 | reverse complement strand
GTCTTGTCCGCACAAATCTTGCTGCAAATTTCTCGCGGCCCTCGGACGCACCTCCTGTCGCAGTCGCGAGCGCCCAAGGGCCGCGAGAAATTTGCAGCAAGATTTGTGCGGACAAGACTGACGCATCCCGCTCGCGGGCGCGGATTGGGATGCCACAATTCGTGGCGGTTGGGCTCGAGGGAAACGCTACAATTCGTGTCGTGGCCGTGTGGCTCAGGCGCCACGCTGCCGCCCGGCCGCGTGTGGTTCGAGTGGAAGTGGACGTTCACACGCCCGGAGCGGGCGCGCTCGACCTATGGCAGCTGCCAGATCTCCACCCGGTTCCCCGTGAAGATGGGAATCAGCAGGCGGTTGCGCTTCGCGTCGTAGCCGATGTCGGCCGGGCTCGGCACGCCGGTGATCAGCTTCACTTCCTGGCCGGTTTCGTAGCTCGACACGGTCGAATCATTCCAGCTCGAGACGAGGATCCTGCCGCCGACGATCTCGACGCCGTCGAACCCGCCCGGGCCCTTGGCGATCACACTCGGCGCCTTGTCCCCCGGCTTCCACGCGAGCACCGATCGCGCGCCGAATTCCACGATCACGAAACGCTTGCCCGCGGCGTCCAGCGCAATCCCGTTGGGGCGGCCGAGGGTGTCCCCCCGTACCGCCACCGTCACCGCGCGGTCCGGGCCGATGCGAAAGACCCGATCGGGTCCGGGGTGCAGCACGTTGCCCACGTCGTCGAACCGGATCCCGGTATCGGTGATGTACAGCGCGCCGGTCGGGACGACCACGATGTCGTTCAGGAACACCGCGCCCAGCTTGCCCAAGCTGACGCTGTCGATCGGTGCGCCCGTCTTCGCGTTGAAGGCGCGGACCGCGTCGATGTCGGCCACCCACAACGTGTCGCCTGCGAGGGCCAGGCCTTTCGGGGCGTTCAGGGTAATGCCGGTCCGCCCACCCTCGATGAACTTGAGATTCTCCACCGCGCCGTCCGGCTTCACGCGGCTGATGAAGCCGTTGTTGTCCTTCGCCGTCGGGCTGCCGTTGATGGTCGAGACGAAGTAGATGTCCTGCACCGTGTCGTGCAACACGGATTCCGGCGTGAGGAACCCTTCCACCGCCACGACCTTCGTCGCGGCAGGCGCGGGCGGCGGAGGCGGCGGCGTCGTCGCGGGCGTCGAGGGGCCCGCAGGCACGGCGGCCGTGGAGTCCATTGGGGGTGCGGGAGGGCGCTTTTCGATCTGGCAGCCGCCCGCCACGGCCACACTCCACAGAGCGAACAGTCCGAGTCTCATGGCTCCCACTCCTCCTTCGAGTTCTCCGCCAGCCGCTTGATGTGCTCGAGCACCCGCAGGTGGATCGTCCGCACGATCCAGTCGGAGTAGAGCTTCCAGTACGGCTGCGGAGCCATCTCCACCTCGTACCAGGTGCGTCCCTCGAGCCGCGTGCCCCCGCCGGGGAGCGCGAGCAGCCGGAACTCGCCCCGGGTCGCTCGGAAGTACCCGTCCAGGTGCGGGGGGTTCACGTCGCGGTACGGGCTCCACTCGCGCATCGGCGGCGCCTGGGCCGTGATGTCGAACCGCAGCAGCCGGTTCTCGTCCCAGTCGGTGATCGGCTCGACGAAGCTCCCGGTGGTGAAATCGCAGTACCGGATCGCGCCCACTCCGGCGCCGTCGATCCGCGCGCGCAGCGGCGCGGCGACCCCGATCCGGAACAGCCGCTCGGTAGGCGGCGGCAGGTCCGGGAAGGTAATCACGTTGCGCCACACCGTTTGGGGAGGCGCGTCGATGTCGACGACCGTCAGGATTTCCTGGAGGGGCGGCGGCGTGCGCGGCTCCGCCAGCACGAGCAGCGGAGCGAACAGCGCGGCGAGCCCGGCGTGCGACGGTGGCTCGGCGCCGCGCAGGGCGATCGCCCGGCCGAAGATCCCGCCCGCGACCCCGACCACCGCTGCAAGTGGGAACGCGAGCGCGAGGCAGAATGCCCCCTCCGCAGCGAAGAAGAACAGCGCCGCGGTGGCGAGCCCGAGCGCGATGAGCACGACCTCGATCGTCTGTCCCACGGTGCGCGGGTGCCGGTAGTTGAAGACGTGGGCGCTGATGTACCCGATCGTGAACGGCGTGCCCAGGAACAGGCCGGCGGAGTAGCTCTTCTTGAAGTACACGCCGAGCAGCACCGTGGGGATCGTGATCGCGAGCGCCGCGGCCACGCCGAGGAGCCCGCTCTTCAGGCGGTCGCTCACGACGGGCGCGGGGGCGGCACGCCGCCACGCCGGCACGGGCGCGCTCGGCAGCAGGCTGAGCCCGGCCATGAGCAGATAGTTCGCGACGGGGACGAAGAAGAGCAGCGCCCACCACGCCGATTTCCCGGCGTCCGCCGCCCGGCGCAGCGACATCCCGAAGCCGATCCACAGGAACGGCAGGGTCCACAGCGCGAGCCCGAGCATCGCCGCGCTCGGCACCTTGCTGAGGGCCTGCTCCCGCAGCAGGGTGACGGAATTGACGTATTGCAGTGGAGTCCAGGGCCGGCCGGTGTACGCCCCGACCACCGCCGCGTCTACGGCGTACTTGAGGAACATCAGACCGGCGCCGTTCAGGACGTAGGCGCGCCGGTCCACGGGATCGGAGAGGCCGAACCAGAGGTGGAGGCGCCGCCTCAAGACGCCTTCGCCTCCTCCACCTCCTTCTTTCTCGCCTCCGTGATCTTGTGCGCCACCTCGGGCGGGACTTCCTGGTAGATGTGGAATTTCTGCCGGTACGTGCCGCGGCCGTGGGTGATCGAGTGCAGGTTCGTGGCGTAGCGGTCCAGCTCGGCCTCGGGGACGAGCGCCTTCACCTTCGTCAGCCGCCCGGCGGGCTCGGTACCGAGGATGTGGCCCCGGCGGGAGGAGAGGTCGCCCATCACGGCGCCGAGGTATTCCTCGGGCGTCCACACCTCCACTTCCATGATCGGCTCGAGCAGGGTCGGCCTGGCGTTGGGCGTGACGTTCCGGAAGGCGAGGATGCCCGCCATCTTGAACGACTGCTCGTTCGAGTCCACGTCGTGGTAGGAGCCGTCGTACAGCTCCACCTTGAAGTCCACGACCGGGTAGCCCGCCACGGGGCCGCGCTGGGCCGCCTCGACGATCCCCTTCTCGACCGCCGGGATGTAGCTCCGCGGGATCACGCCGCCGACGATCTTGTCCTCGAACACGAGCCCCGAGCCTCGGGGTAGCGGCGCCACGCGGATCCAGCAGTCGCCGTACTGGCCTCGACCGCCGGTCTGCTTCTTGTGCTTGCCCTGTCCCTCCGCCCGGCCCTTGAGGGTCTCCCGGTAGGCCACCTTCGGCTTGGTCACCAGGGCGTGCACGCCGAACTTGCGGGCCAACCGCCCCACGACGATCTCGAGATGACGCTCCCCGAGCCCGCGAATCAGCGTCTGGCCCAGCTCGGCGTTGTACTCGTGGTGGAAGGTGGGGTCTTCCTCAGAAAGCTTGTGCAGACCCGTCGATAGCTTGTCCTCCTCCCCCCGCTGCTTCACCTCCACGGCCACGGTGATGATCGGCTCCGGGAACGGGATCTTGAGCAGCACGATGGGAAACTCGCGGGTCGAGAGGGAGTCGTTGGTGTGCGTGTCGCGCAGCTTCGCCACGACCCCGATGTCTCCCGCATGCAGCTCGCCGATCTCGGACCGCTCCTTGCCGATGGCCACGCACAAATGGTTCAGCTTCTCCGCCGCCTCGCGCGGCGCGTTCCAGACCTCCTGGCCGTTCTTCACGGTCCCCGAGTACGTGCGGAAGTACGTCACGTCCCCCACGTGCGGCTCCGAGATCGTCTTGAAGACCTGCGCCACGAAGGGCTTGGCGTCGTCGACCTGCAGGGTGATGCGCTCGGCGCTGCCCCACTTCGCCCCCTCGACCGGCGGTCGCTCGTGCGGCGCGGGCATCAGCTCGACGAGCTTGGCGAGCAGCGCCCGCGTCCCGTAGGTGAGCTCCGCCGCGCCGCAGAACAGCGGGAACAGCTCTCCCCGCAGCATCCCCGCCTTCATCGCGGCGATCGCCTCGTCCCGCCCGATCTCCTCGCCGCCGAGATAGCGCTCGAGCAAGGTGTCGTCCGTCTCGGCGATGCGCTCGATCAGCTCCTTCGAGTACTGCTCGAGGCGGGCCCGGTACTCTCCGGGGACGTCCACCTCTTCGTACTCTCCCGCCTTCGTGCCCTTCTTGTACAGATGGCACTTCTGCGAGAACAGATTGATGATGCCGTGGAACTCCGGCCCCTCGCCCACCGGGATCTCCACGGGAATGACCTTCGGCGTCAGCAGTTGCTTGATCTGGCGGTACACCTTCTCGAAGTCGGCGTGCTCCTTGTCCATCAGGGACACGAAGAACATCCGCGGGACGCCGCGTTGCTCGCCGTAGTCCCACACCTTCTCCGTGCCCACTTCGACCCCGCCCGTCGCCGACACCACGACCAGGGCGCCGTCCGCCGCCCAGACGCCGGCGAGCGCCTCGCCCGTGAAGTCGAGATACCCGGGGGTGTCGATGAGGTTGATCTTCGTGTTCATCCACTCGGCGACGCCGAGGGCGAGGTTGATGGAATACTTGCGTTCGATCTCGTCGGGCGTGTAGTCGGTGAGGGCGGTCCCCTCCTTGACGGACCCGTGGCGCTTACTGGTGCCGGCCACGAAGGCGAGGGCGTCGACCAAGGAGGTCTTGCCGCTCGCGCCGTGGCCTACGACGGCCACGTTGCGGATCTCCGCTGTCTTGTACACGCGCATGGGCGTTGATCGGCTCCTGCAAAGGGGGGGTGAAAAATATGACGCACCTGCAGGGAGGCGGCTAGGACGGCGGGACGGCCTCCGGCTTCCCGCCCGGCAGCCGCAGCGTCGCCCCGGCCGCGATCGTCATGACGACCCCCGCGGCGAGGAACGCCCACGGCGGCGAGAATCGGTCGTACGTGATCCCCACCAGCTCCGGGCCGGTCAGGCGGCCCAGCGCCGCCAGCGATTGCGCGGCGCCGAGCATCGCCCCCTGCTCGGTCGGATCGGCGAACACCGAGATCAGCCCCGTCGCCGCGGGAGAGACTACGCTGTTTCCGAACGCCAGCACGATCGTCCAGGCGTACAGCGCCGCCGCCGTGTCCAGATACGGCACGACGGCGACCGCCACGGCCATCGCGAACGTGCCGGCGATCACGAGCGCCCGATCGCCGACGCGCCGCGACAGCTTGGCGAAGAGATACCCCTGCACCACCGCCGCCGTGATCCCGACGAGCGTGAAGAACCAGCCGAGCTCCTTCTCGCGCCAGCCGAACCGCGCCGCCGCGTACAGCGGGAGCGCGACCGTGTAGCCCGAGAAGGCGAGTGGGATCAAACCCCAGGCGATCATCAAGGGCGCCACCCGCGGGTGCGTGAGGGCACGCGCCAGGTGCCCGAAGTCGAACAGCTCTCGCGTCACGCGGTGCTCTTCCTTCAGGGATTCCGGGAGGATCGCGTAGGCGGAGCAGAAGTTGAGCAGGGACAGACCCGCCGCCACGAGGCCGGGCGCGAGGTGGCCGCCGTAGTGCGCGGCCAGCCCGCCCAACGCCGGCCCCACGATGAATCCCAGCCCAAACGCCGCCCCGACGACGCCCATCCCCTTGGAGCGTTCGGCGGGCGTCGTGATGTCGGCGACATAGGCCTGGGCGGCCGAGATGTTGCCGCCCGCAAATCCGGACACGAGCCTGGCGACGAACAACACCACATACGAGCCCGCCAACGCGAACAGCACGTAACCCGCGGCGTTGATCACCATCGTGGTGAGCAGGATCGGCCGCCGCCCCACGCGGTCCGAGAGCCGGCCCAGCACCGCCGTCGCGAGAAACTGCATGCCGGAGTAGGCGCCGACCAGCGCACCGAACAACAGCCCCCGCGCACCGAAGCTCTGCGCGTAGTAGGGCAGGATCGGCAGCACGATCCCGAACCCGACGAGGTCGATGAAGACGGTGAAGAAGATGACGCCGAGGCGGGAGCGGGAGGTGGGCATAAGGGCTACAATTTAAACCGCCCCTCACAGGAGCGCCCGCGATGACCACCTGGCACCGCCTCGGCGATCGCACCGAGCTCATGAGCCGCGTCCCCTGCTCGTTCAAGCTCGACCGCTGGTCCGTCGCCCTGTTCTTCTACGATGGGAAGTTCCGGGCGATCGGCAACAGCTGCAACCACAAGGGCGGGCCCTTGTGCGACGGCCGGTTGCGCGGCGAGTTCGTGATGTGCCCCTGGCACGCCTGGGAGTACAGCGTGCTGACCGGCAAGGGGCCGGAGGGCTACGACGAGGAGCAGGTGCCCGTGTTCGCGATCGAGGAGCGCGACGACGGGGTATACGTCCAGACCCCGCCCACGATGCCCCGCAAGCTCATCAAGCACATGCCGTCGCACTTGCTCGAGGAGCATGCCAAGCAGCCGGGCGCCGGGCCGCGGGTGCTCTGCATCTCCACGACCGCGATGGACGACGTGAACCCCCGCTACTCCACGTCGGACGCGCTGCTCGAGCACGCGCTCGACCAGGCGAAGCGCCGCAACGCCGATACGCAGTACGTCAAGCTGCGCGACCTGAAGTTCCGCCCCTGCGAGGGGAACTACTCCAAGGCGTCACACGCCTGCACCTGGCCGTGCGCCATCACGGAGCGCGACCCGGACGATCAGCTCACCGTCGTGTACGAGGGGCTCGTGCACTGGGCCGACGTGGTGCTGATCGCGACGCCGATCCGCTGGGGCAACGCCTCGTCGCTCTACTACAAGATGATCGAGCGGCTGAACTGCGTGCAAAACCAGATCACGATCCACGACAAGGTGCTGATCAGGAACAAGGTCGCGGCCTTCATCATCACCGGCGGCCAGGACAACATCCAGGCCGTCGCGGGCGGCTTGCTGACGTTCTGGTCGGAGCTCGGTTTCCTGTTCCCCCCATTCCCGTTCATCGCCCATTCGCGCGGCTGGGACGCCGAGGACATGCAGAACAACGTCCGCCAGGTGCGGGCGAGCGAGCAGCTGCGCGAGGCGTCCTACGAGCTGCTGGATCGCGCCCTCGACTTCTGGACGATCCTCGACCAGCACAAGGCCGAAATGGACAAGCCCATGGAGCGGGCCGGGCGGAAAGCGAACACCCTCCCGGAGCCCGAGGAGATCGAGGAGATCACGGTATGAGCGAGCGCATGCAGGTCGCGAAGGGCTACGAGAAAGCTCTGTTCGCCGGCAAGATGGACGAGGTGGCGAGCTACTTCACGGACGACATCGTCTACTGGGTGGCCGGCGCACCGCCGATCGGCGGCGAGTGGAAGGGGCGCACCGCCGTCATCCGCTGCTTCGACAATCGTGAGGCGGGCCTCGGCGCGGCCGAGTGGGGCTACGAAGACGTGTGGCGCAGCTGGTACGAGGCCGACGAGCGCGTGATCGCCGAAATCCGAGAAAAGAGCTGGCTCAAGAGCGATCCCAAGGACGTCATGGACCAGCGCACCTGCGCCGTCATCAGGTTCAGGGGCAACAAGATCTGCGAGATGCGGGATTACACGGACTCACACATCTACGAGGAGCTCCTGAAGCGGCATCGCAAGGACCTGCCCAAGTTTCGCGGGAAGTGACGGCGCGCGGCTTCACAGGCGCATCTTCTTGAGGAGCGCCGCGAACCGACGGTCCCCGCGCAGCGGATCCAGGATGGCGTTCACCTTGAGATACGCCAGCCACCCGCGCCGCTCCTCGTAGGCCCGCTCGGTCCACTCGAACGCTTCGTCCCACCGCTCGAGTCCGAGGTGCAGCGTGGCGAACGCGACCGGCGACACGTACCCCAGCCGACTACGCGCCTCGAGCCCGGCCAGCAGCTCCTCGGCTTCAGCGCGCCTCCCGGCCCCGGCCAGCACGTAGCCCAGCGTCGCCATCGTGTACGGCCCTGCAGCGGCGAGCGCCATCGCCTCGCGAGTCGCCCGCTCCGCCTCGGCCCACTGCCCCTGCTGCGCGAAGGCGAGCGCCAGAATGCGATAGGTCTCCACCGCCGTCGGGTTCATCGCGATCGCCCGGGAGAGGTGATAGCGCGCTTGATCGTACCGCCGCGCGTAGAAGTACGCCCACCCCACGCTCCGCCTGATCGACACCGACGCCGGATCGAGCTCCAGCGCCGTGTGACCCTCGACCAGCGCCTCGTCGAGCCGGCCCATCGCGGCGAGATAGAACGCGAACCACTGATGCGCGGTGGGATAGCGGGGGTCCAGCGTGATCGCCCGCTTGAACTCCCGCGCGGCGCCGTCCCAATCCCACTCGTGGATGAACAGCACCCAACCGAGCGACGCGTGCGCCTCCGCGACCGTCTCGTCCAGCTCCAGCGCCTTGCGGGCGTACTCCTCGGCGCGCGCGAACCCCTCGGCGACGGGCACGCTGCGGTAGTCCAGCTGCAACGCGTAGGAATCCGAGAGCCCCGCGTACGCGGGGGCGTAGTTGGGATCCTCCGCGATCGCCTGCTCGAAGTACCGAATGGCCTCGCTGATGTCCTCCTGCGTCCGCTTGTTCCAGGCGTAGCGGCCCTTCAGATACAGACCGTACGCCGCGATGCTCTCCGTGTAACGCCTGGCGGCCGGGGCGGTGAGGTCGGCGAACGAGGTCGCCCGCAGCGTGTCGACGATGGTGCGGGCGATCTCCTCCTGGATCGCGAACACGTCGGCGAGCATGCGATCGTATCGCTCGGACCAGAGCAACTGGCCGTCCTCGGTCGAAGTCAGCTGGGCCGAGATCCGCAGGCGGTCGCCCGCCCGGCGCACGGTGCCTTCCAGCACCCAGGCCGCGCCGAGCAGGGCACCGATGGCGCGAACGTCCTGCGGCTTTCCCTTGAGCGCGAACACGGACGTGCGCGAGGCCACCCGCAGCCCTTCCACGCCGGCGAGGGCGGCGATCAGCTCGTCCGTGATGCCGTCGCTGAGATACTCGTTCTCGGGCTCGGGGCTCGCGTTGACGAACGGGAGCACCGCGATGCAGCGGACGGCCGCCGACGCGATCACCCCCGACCCGGTGTCCGCTCCCTCGCCCTGCAGCGCCGCCAGGAACTCGGCGACGGTCGCGAACCGCTCGTCGGGATTCTTGGCGAGCGCGCGCGCGAGCACCCGCTCGACGCGCGCGGGCGCGTCCGGCCTGAGGGCGCGCAGCGGCCGCGGCGTCTCCGTCACCTGCTTCGCCATGGTGGCCCGGGCGCCGCCGCCGCGCAGCGGCGGCTCGCCAGCCAGCATTTCGTAGACCACGCACGCGAGGCTGTAGAGATCGCTCCGCCCTCCCAGATCCTGCTCGCCGCTCGCCTGCTCCGGGCTCATGTACTCCGGCGTCCCCAGCGCCAGCCCGCCCTCGGTCACCACTTCCACGCCGACCGCGGAGAACGCGCGCGCGATGCCGAAGTCGGCGAGCACCGCGTGGCCGTCCGCAAACAGGATGTTCTCGGGCTTCACGTCGCGGTGGACGAACCCCTGGCGATGCGCGTAGTCGAGGGCGGCGCCCACGTCGCGCGCGATCCGCATCGCTTCCGCGAGTGGCACCCGCCGCTCCCGCTCCAGCCGCTGGCGCAGCGAGCCGTCCGGCACGTGCGGCGTCACGTAGTACAGGGCACCGTGGGCCTCGCCTGAGTCGATGAGCGGCAGGATGTGGGGATGAGCGAGGCGCGCCGCGATCTGGATCTCCCGCAGGAACCGCTCGGCGCCGACCGAGGCCGCGAGCTCGCGCCGGAGCACCTTGATCGCCACCTTGCGGTCGTGCTTCTTGTCCTGGGCGAGGTAGACGGTCGCCATGCCGCCCCGACCGAGCTCGCGGTCAATGGCGTAGCGGTCCGAGAGGGACGAGGCGAGCGACGCGTACGCTTCGGCCATTCGCGCGGGAATATGCCCGCGCCGCGCCGCAAACGGGAGTGACGCAGCGTGATCCCGGTCACTCACTTAACGCCGCGGCTGCGGCAACGTCTCACCTGCCGACCTTCTTCCGGGAATGCTTATGCGAGGCCGATTCGCGCTGTTCACCACCCTAACGCTGACCCTGACCCTGCCCCTGGCGCTCGCCGCCCAGGCGCCCGATACCAAGGACGTGAAGCAGGACCACCGCGAGGTCCGCCACGACCGGCGCGAGCTGCGTCGCGACCGTCGGGACATCAAGGGTGACGTGAAAGACGTCCGTCAGGACCGCCGGGAGATCCGGCAGGACGTGAAGAGCGGCGATGTGAAGGAGGCGCGGCAGGACCGGCGTGACCTCCGGGCCGACCGCCGCGATGTGCGCCGCGACGTGCGCGATGCCCGGGCCGACCGGCGGGACCTGCGGCGCGATCGCCGGGATCTGGGGCGGGATGTCCACCAGAAGGCCGACAGCGCGAAGTAGCAGGGCCGGAGGTCAGGTAGAGGCGGCGGTGGCCGACCGGGCGTCTACCTGACGTCCAGGCGTCTCGAGTCCCTCCAGACTTTCACGGCCACGGCCCCGAGAATGATCCCGCCGCCCGCGACCGACCACACCCCCGGCACCTCCCCGTGCACCAGCCACGCCCAAATGGGATTGAGCACCGGCTCGAGCAGGAGCAGCAGTGACACCTCCAGCGCCGTGGCGTGCGGCACCGCCTGCGCCAGCACGACGTAGCCCAGGCCCAGCTGCACGATGCCCAGGTAGGCGATCACGACCCAATCCCGCGGCGCGCCGGCTGCGAGGGGCAGCGCCCAGGGCAGCGAGAAGACGAACGCGGTGAGGTTGCCCGACACCAGGGCCGCGGCGACCGAGCCGGTCCCGCCGCCCGTGTGGTGCGCCAGCCAGCGGTACCCGATCACGGTGAAGGCGAACGTCACCGAGCTGACGGCGGAAAGCAGGTTGCCGAGCACAGGGTTCGTGGCCGTGGCGCGCGGGGGCTCCACCCCCACGAAGAAGAGCACCATGCCGCACAGCGCCACCGCGAGAAACACCAGATCGCTGCGGCGGGCCCGCTCGCGCAGCAGCAGGGGTCCCAGCACCAGCACGAACACCGGGCTCGCGTCCTCGAGAAACACGGCGCTCGCCGCGGTCGTGAGCTTGTTGGCCTGGACGAAGAGGATGGTGGTCGCGGCGTAGGCGCAGCCGACGAGCCCGAGTCGCCAGCTCCACGTGCCGCGCGCTGCGGGGACGAGGGCGAGCACGACGAGCGCCGCCACCGCGCCCCGGAGCCCCGCCACCTGCCAGCCCGTGAACCCGCATAGCTTGAACGCGGCGCCGCCGGTCGAGAACAGGGCGGCCGCCGTGAAGACGCGCAGCCGCGCCGCAGCCGGGCTCACGCGCGGAAGGCGTCGAGCCGTCGGTCGTTCCGCCGCGCCACCCAGTACAGCGGCAGGCCGAGGAGCAAGGTGGCGCCGGCGTATGCCCACGCCGCGCCGATCGAGCGCACGCGGGCGAGCCACCCCCAACCCGACTGGGCCAGCACGCCCCCGGTGTTGCCGAACATCGAGTCGAGCGAGAGGATGGTGGCCCGCTGCGCGGTGGGAATGTGGGCGTTGAGATAGGCTTGCTTCACGGGCATCGCCAGTCCGACGGCGGCGCCATACACGAGGTAGAGCGGCACCACCGCATAGAAGTCCGTGAGCAGGCCGCACAGCACCACGCTCGCCGCCTGCACCGCGACGGAGAGCATCAGCATCCCCGTCCGCGTGCGCACGACCCGCGACACCGGGGCGACCAGCGCGTTCCCGGCGATGAGGCTCAGCCCGACGAGCGAGCTGATCACCCCGTCCACCCACACGAGATTCTTGCCCAACAGGTCCAGGAAGTACCGCTGCCAGCTGTAGAAGCCGAACATCATGAAGCTCATGGAGACGAGCGAGGCGAGCATGACCGGTCGCACGACCGGATGCTCGAGCCCGTAGCGCGTGCCCTCAACGAATACGCGCCGCATTTCCGCAGGCACCCGCCCGAGCTCCAGCGTGCGCGGTGTGTAGCCCAGCTCCGGCATGTGGAACCACGCCAGCAGGAACAGCGGCACGACGACGGCGGCGCGGACGAGATAGGGGATGTACAGGTGGATCTGCCCGAGCAACCCGCCGCCGATCGTCCCCACCAGCATCCCCGCGCCGAACAGCATCTGGCCGCGCGCGAACACGGGCTCGAGCGGCCCCGCATAGCCCGTCGCCTTGAGCGCGTCCACGAGCCAGGCGTCTACGGCGCCGGTGTAGAACGTGTAGCCGAGGCCGAGGAACACCGACACCGCGGCGAAGGGCCAGAAGCCCCCGCCCCGCCACGCGATCCCCACGTACAGCAGGGTCGTGACGAACAGCGTGGCGAGACACAGCAGCAGCGAGACCCGCCGCCCCACGGTGTCGGCCACGACGCCGGTCGGGATCTCGAACACCATCGAGCCCAGCGTGAAGGCGGCGTTGGTGAGCATCACGTGGAAGATGTCGAGCCCGGCGCCGAGCTTGAACAGGGTGTCGATGCCCCAGATGAGGGACATCGCGAGATTGAACAGCGCGGTGATCGCGTAGTACGTGCGGATGATGCGGGCGCTCACGGCAGGGTCCGGGCGAGCCACTCGCGCGCGATGACCGCGACGTCCTG
>WNFB01004411.1_pt1 | contig 12522 bp, 9 predicted proteins | sample 5400501 | NCBI WGS metagenome assembly WNFB01 (sample SAMN13153341, study PRJNA577476) | soil metagenome | isolation source: 200 cm saprolite under Douglas fir tree site 2 hole 1 | place: USA:California | collected 2015-04-18 | reverse complement strand
GTCGCAGGCGGGCGGTCGCAGGCGGGCGGTCGCAGGCGGGGCTGAAGCGGGCCTTGCGGGGAATCGTGCCTGGTCAGGTCTAGGGCGTGGTCAGCCGCAGCTTGGTCATGCTGATGTCCTCAAGCAGCTTGATCGGCAGCATCTCCCCGCCACTGTCGCCGTACTGGGCCCTGGCGCGCCGGTAGATCTGCTCGACGACGGCGCTGACCTCGACCGGCACGCCCGTCTCCCGCGCGAGGTCGACCGCGAGGCCGAGATCCTTGCAGGCCAGCGCGAGCGCGAACGACTCGTCGTAGTCGCCGTCCTGCAGCACGGACAGCACGTCACGTTCGAGGAAGTTGCTGGCCGCGGGGCTTGCCAGCAGGCAGCGCCGCAGGGTGGCCAGGTCAACGCCCGCCTTCGTGCCGACGGTGAGAACTTCCGCCGTCGCGGTCAGCTGCGCGAACCAGAGCAAGTTGATCATGAGCTTGATGGTGTAGCCCGCGCCGTGGCCGCCGACGTGCAGGATGCGCTCCGGGTCACCCATCGCCGTCAGCACCGGCAGCACCTTCAGGAAGGTCTGCTGGTCGCCGCCGGCAAAGATCTGCAGCGTGCCTGCCCGTGCGCCGCTGGCCATCCCGCTGACCGGGGCGTCAAGTACCTCGATGCCGCGCGGCCCGGCAACTGCCCGCACCCGGTCCGCGACGGCGGGGACGCTGGTGGACATGTCAACCCAGACCGCGCCGGGAGGCAGCGCGTCGAGCAGCCCGTCCGGGCCGAGCAGGACCTGTTCCACCTGGCCCGGCGTGGGCAGCATGGTGATGGCCACGTCCCGGCCAGCCGCGGCGTCGCGCGGCGACGCCGCCCATGCGGCGCCGCCGGCCACCAGCCCGGCCGCGGCGTCGCGCCGCAGGTCGTGGACCACCAGGTCGTGACCGGCAGCCAGGATGTTCCGGCTCATCGGCTCGCCCATGTGGCCGAGGCCAACGAAACCCACCTTCATGGTCGCTCCAGGGTCCGGGGAGAGGGCGGCATGTCCGCGATCGGGCTTGTTCCGCGGCGCGATAGGCGCCTAGGCCAGTCCGCGGAGTGAGTCATGTCGCGGGCCGGTACAGGGTCGGGCCCGATCAGGTCTGGCCAGATCAGGCCGCGGGCGGGTCACGCGTCCAGAGTGCGCGGCAGCAGGAGTGTCTGTCTATAGCCGGGCTCAGCCCGGCCCGCTCAGCGCATCGACCAGCGGGCGACCGCGGCCTCGTCGATCTCCGCGCCAAGGCCGGGCGCCGCGGGCACGCCGAGGTAGCCTGCCGCGTCGATGAACACCGGCTGGGCCAGGAAGAAGTCGCGCCGCTGGGCGGTCCATCCGGGCGGGTCATGCGGGAATTCCAGGTACGGCCCGCCACCCACGCCGGCGGTGACGTGCAGGTTCGCCAGCAGGCCGAGCCCGTTGGTCCAGGTGTGCGGGGTGAACCAGCGATTGCGGAGCCGGCAGATCTCGGCGACGGTCCTGGCGCGGAGCATGCCCACCGAGAGCACGACATCGGGCTGGAGCACGTCAAGCGCCCCCGCCGCGAGCGCGTCGAGCAACTCTGCCTGGGTGCGCGCCATCTCGCCGCCCGCGACCCTGATCCCGGTCTGCTCCCTGAGTGCCCGCATGCCGTCGAGATCGGCCCCTGGCAGCGGTTCCTCCAGCCACAGCACGTCGAGCTCTCGCAATTCGGTGGCGAGCCTGCGGACGGCCGGGAGGTCGAGCGGGACGGAAATGTCACCGGCCATCCGCCACCACTGGTTGAGATCTACCATGATCACGAAATCGCTGCCGACGGCATCCCGGGTGGCGCGCACCGCCGCCAGCCCGGACGCCGTGTCCGCCCGGCTGATCCGGATCTTCACTGCCCGGAAGCCGGCTTCCTTCGCCGCCACCGCCGAGTCCGCCCGCTCGGCCGGGCTGCTGGCCTCGCCGAAAGAGGCGTATGCGGGTATGCGATCGAGTGCCCCGCCGAACAGGGCGGACACCGGCTGTCCTGATGCCTTGCCGATGATGTCCCAGAGCGCGGCCTCCAGCGGCCAGTACCGGCCGGCGTGGAAGCTGATCGTCTCGATCACCCTGACGTGATTGACGATCCGGCGGGGGTCCCGGCCGAGGAACAGGTCCTGGAACGCGCCGAAGCCGTCCATGGTGTCGCCCGAGCCGTACCCGGTGATCCCCTCGTCGGTCTCGACCCGGACCAGGGTGGCGTCGAAATGGCGGCGCGGCACCGGGTCCCAGGCGGCGCGAAACGGCGGGTCGAGCGGCAGCCGCATCCGGTCGAGCCGGATGGCGGTGATTTTCACCGCGTGCCGGGCGGAGTGCTTGAGGCGATCGGGGTGCCCGGCTCGGCCGAGGCGGCCGGGGTGCCCGGCTCGGCCGGGGTGCCCGGCTCAGCTGAGGCGGCCGGGGTGCCCGGCGGGGTCCCCGGGGCGGCCGTGTAGTAGGGGTTGACCGGGAACTCGCGCGCGGCCAGCACGTCGGCGACGGCGGGCGCGCCGGCCACGCCGGCCCGCAGGGCCTCCCTGGTCGCCGTGCGGTTGTTGCGGTAGACCAGCTCGGCGTCCCGCGCGGCGGGATTCACCCAGACGGCGGCGATGAGCAGCAGTTCGTCGGCATCGGCCGCGCTGATGATCGAATCGGCCACCGCATCGGCGACGCCGCCGGCCACGCCGGCCTGCGCCGCTCCCCAGGTAAGGACGCCATGCGCGTCACTGGCGATCGACGCCTTGTTGACGAACAGCGTCATCGGCTTGACCGGAAGGCTCGGGCGCACCACCGCGACGAACGGCGTATGGCCGGCCCGCGGGGTGGCCAGTGCCGTCGCCCAGGCCACGCCCACGGGCCCGTCCCGATGGCCGAGCACGGTGTTGACGTGCGCCGCCTCGGCGCCCTCGCCGATGAAGCTCTCGCCAATGAGGACCCGGGATGCCTCGTTCTGCATGACGATGAGGCTATCCGCCTCGGCATCCGGGCAGGTAGCCGTTGCGGGGTCACCGTCGTCCTAGCAGCCGTTCGTCGAACGGGAAGGCGCTCAGCAGCTCGGCTCCGTGGGCCGTGAGGAGTACCTGGTCTTCGAGTTTCACGCCGAATGGCCCGCCGACGGCGCCCGCATAGCATTCGAGGCAGACCGCCATATTCTCGCTGAAGAACTCATCGGCCGCGTTCTCGGCCTGGCCTGTGTAGTAGATGATCGGCCCTTCGTCCTCAAGCCCGGCGCCGTGTACCAGCGCGGGATAACGCTGGCGCTGGTACTTCTCCGGAAGTGCCGGCGAGACGATCCTGGCGAACTCGTCATGTGACATGCCCGGCCGGATCGTCTCCCGCATCGCGACCAGGAAATGGTGCGCGACCTGGTAGACCTCGACCTGCTCCCGGGTCGGCTGCCCGTCCCCGCACAGGAACGTCCGCGAGAAGTCGATGAGGTACCCCTCGTACCCGACTGCGTCGGTGTCCACCCCGACAAGATCGCCGTCCTCAAGGACCTTGGCGCGTGCCTCGGAACCCCACGGGTTCGTGTTCTGTCCCGAGGAGACCAGCCGGGTGAACAGCGCTTCGCCGCGACGACGCAGCAGCGCGTCCGAGAGCACGGCGTACAGCTCGTACTCGCGTATCCCCGGGCGGATAGCGGCCGCGAAGTCGGCCATCATCGCATCCCCGATCGCGCCGTTGATCCGCAGCAGCTTGACCTCCTCCGGGGTCTTGATCTCGCGGGCACCGTCGCTGACCGGGCCGGCGTCGGCTATGCGGAGGCCAGCCCGCTGCAACGCCAGCAGCGCGAGGGCATCCACCCGGTCGACAGCGACCGGCTCGCCAGCGACACCGAGCTCACGCAGGACATCAAGCACCCCAGCGACGGCTTCATCCACCCGCCGCTCCCTGCGCCCGCCGGTGAACTGCCAATAGCCCGCCCTGCGGACGTCCCGGACGATCCTGGCGGAGTAACCCACCGCAAAGTTGTACTCAAACAGCACCGGTTCGCCGCTGGCGGGGACGACGCAATAGCGGGCAGTGATCCCGGTGGAGTAGACGTCCATCACCGCCGTGCCGGTCGTATAGCGGATGTTCGCAGGGTGAAAGAGGAGGCAGACGGCAACGTCACGGGCTCGCATCGCCTCCTGGAAGCGGCTAAGGCGCTCGGACCGCAACCGCTGGTAGTCGACGCCGTCCCCGTCCTGCCAGGTCGGGGCGCTCATCGGTGCTCGCCGCCATCGAGTGGCAGCGCCAGCTCGCCGCCTGCGATGAGCTGCACGACAGGCTCCAGGTCGGCCGGCAGTGTATCGCCCGCGCCGGTGAACGGCACCAGCTCCCTGATCATCCGGTAGGCACGCCGGGTCCCCCGGCCCAGCTGACCCGCCTCCCTGAGGTCGACTGCCTGGGCCGCCACGACCAGCTCGATCGCCACCACCCGGACGCTGAGCTCGATCATGTCCGCCAGCCGCCGCGCGGACAGCGGCGCCATTGTCGTGCGATCCTCGATTCCCTCTGCCTTGCAGGTGCTCGCCAGCTCGTAGGAGACCGGAGGGGCCAGGGTGCGCGCCTCCACCGTGAGGGCCTGCCCGGCGACGGCCAGCTCGGCCAGCGCATCGTCCGCTGACCGTGGATCGGCCGCCAAGCCAGCGGCCAGCCCGGAACTCGGGCGTTGCAGCAGCTTGACGGCCCGCTCGTTCGCGCTCGTCACGACCGGGGCCAGCGCGATACGGACGAAATCCAGCGCGGCGGCTACCGGGCCGATGTCAAAATTCCCGACCGATATGATGCGGCGCTCATCCAGCACGACGACCGGATTGCCCTGCGAGGAGTTGAGTTCCAGCCCTAGCACGGCGCGGGCGTAGCCGGCCGTGTCCCTGGCGGCGCCGTGGATCTGCGGGATGCACCGGAAGGTCAGCGGATCCTGCAGATTGCGCGCCGCTCCTGGCGCCCACAGGTCACTGCCGCCCAGCAGGCATCGCAGCCGTGCCAGCGTCGCCTGCAGCCCAGGAAACGGCCGGGTCTCACCAACGATCGGGTGCAGGCTGGTCAGGTTCGCCCTGAACGCCTCCAGGTCCAGCGCGGCGGCGACGTCGAGAACTGACATCAGCTGCCCGGAATCGGCGATGGCCAGGCAGGCCCATGCCGTCGCGAATGCGTTGCTGTTGATCAGCGACAGCCCCTCGCCCTCGGCCAACGGGAAGCCGCTGCGCTCAAGAATGCCGTGCGCGAGGTCGCTGAGGGGGCCAAGATCAGCCTGGCCGACCGAGCCGAGCCTGCGAACCCGCGGCACGAAGCCCTCGTTCAGCACGGAGATGATCATCTCAGCGAGCTCGGGCCGGACCCCGGCGACTCCCTTTGCGTAGCCATTGGCCAGGCAGAGCATCGCCCCGCGGACAACGTCGGCTGGGGCGGCTTCGCCCTGGGCCACCCGATGGCTCAGCACGAGCCGCTGACTGAACAGCCGGCGCTCGGCCGGCTCCAGGAGGACCCGCTTGCGCTCGGCGACTCCGGTGGTCAGCCCGTAAACCGGATCGCCTGCGGCCAGGGCTTCCTCGACTACCGCGTGCGCGGATTCCATCCGTGCGCGGGCCGCGGCGGCGAGCCGGACCCTCTCGTTCCGCCTGGCGACTGCGACCACATCCTCGATCGTCAGCCTGGTCCCGTCGATAACGACCGTCATCGGGTGCTCACCTCGACTCCACTTCGCAGCTGTCTGCTCTCGGCCGGGCCGCCGCCGGGGCGTCTGCCGTGCAGGCAAGATCCAGCGGACGCCTCGAACCAGCTCGCCAGGAAAGCCCGGGGCTCGGTGACGTTTCGCTAACGGCCGCCGCCTGACTCATTGCAGCCCTAGCTGGGGGAAACTAGGCTTCCCCCACAAAGACTGTCGCCCAGGCGGCCGAGTCGTCAAAGGAGCCGTCGGTGGGGTCTTACATCCTGAGACGCTTCGGGCTAGCTCTTGTCACGCTCTGGTTGCTCAGCATGATCGTATTCTTCGCCGGTCAGGTGCTGCCCGGCGATCCCGGCCGGTCCATCCTCGGCCCGCTGGCCGCCCAGCGCGCCGTGCTGAATCTCGACCACCAGCTCGGCGTAGACCGGCCGATCCTGACCCAGTACTGGACCTGGATCACTGGGCTGGTACGCGGCAACATGGGCCTGTCCTACCAGTTCCGTAGCCCGGTTGAGCCCTTCATCCACGCCGCGCTCGTGAACTCGGCCAAGCTAGCCGCCCTGGCCTTCATCATCGTGGTGCCGCTCGGCATCCTCGGCGGTGTCGTCGCGGCGCTCAACGTCGGCCGGCTCTCCGATCGGGTCATCTCGATCACCGGCCTGTCTGCTGCGACGGTGCCAGAGTTTGTGTCCGGAATCGTTGTCATCGTGATCTTCGGCGTAGAACTGAAGCTGCTGCCCGTGTCGGCCTCGGCTGGCTCAGGCGCGTCAGCACTGACTCAGCTCGATCACCTGATCCTCCCCGCGATCCCGCTCGTGCTTGTGCTCTTCGGCTACATTGCCCGGATGGCGAGAGCGGGCACCATCGAAGCGCTCGAGTCCGACTATGCGCGCACAGCGACGTTGAAGGGCCTTAGCCGATCGGTGGTGATCCGGCGGCACATCCTGCGGAACTCGCTGCTGCCCACGATCACCGTCGTCGCCACCCAGACCGGATACTTGATCGGAGGGCTGGTGGTCGTGGAGACGCTCTTCAACTACCAGGGGATCGGGAAACTGATCTTCCAAGCCGCCCAGGGCAAGGACTTCCCGATGCTCGAGGCCGGGGTACTGACCATCGGCATCGTGTACATGGTGGCCACGCTCATAGCGGACGTGATCTATACGCTGCTCAACCCGCGGCTGCGCCTCGGGAGCGCCGGGTGACTGACATCGCGGCGACCCCGGCCGCTGCGGTAGCCGTCGCGCATGCGCCCAGCCGTGGCGTCTCGGCGCCGTGGCGGCTGCTGCTGCGCAAGCCGACGTTCATCGCCGGCGCGGTCATCTTGCTGTTCTGGATCGCCTGCGCCCTGTTCGGGTCCGTGATCGCCCCGCATGATCCCTTCGTCCAGCAGCTGCTGGCCACCAACGCGGCCCCATCGAGGGCACATCTGTTCGGGACCGACCAGCTCGGCCGCGACGTGCTATCCCGGGTCGTCGTCGGCGCCAGGGACATCCTGTTCATCACCCCGCTCGCCACGTTGCTCGGCACCGTCCTCGGCACCGCGCTCGGCCTTGCCATGGGGTATCTCGGCGGGGCGATCGACATACTAGTCGGGCGGGTCGTCGAAGCCGTGCTCGCGCTGCCGGTCGTCATCGTCGCATTCTTGTTCATCGTCGCGCTCGGCCCGTCCACGCTGACGCTGATTGTCGTCATCGGCTTCATCTTCACGCCGCTGATCGCCCGCACCGTCCGCTCGGCCGTCCTGGTCGAGAGCCAGCTCGACTACCTGTCCTCCGCCCGCTTGCTCGGCGAGAAGTCGGCTCACATCATGTTCGTCGAGATTCTCCCTAACGTCGTCCCGGCCATCCTCGTCGAGTTCACTGTGCGACTCGGATATGCCGTTTTCGCCGTCGCCACGCTGTCGTTCCTCGGCTTCGGGATCCAGCCGCCGACCCCCGACTGGGGGTCGGACATCGCAGCCAACTTCGGGGTGCTGCCGGCCGGCTACTGGTGGGAGACTGTCTTTCCTGCGCTCGCCATCGCCTCGCTCGTGGTGGGAGTCAACCTGGTTACCGACTCGATTGAGCAGGTGCTGGCGTCGTGACCGCAGCTGATATCACGGCCGCACCGGGCAATACCGGCGGGACGGGCCACACGCTGACGGTCGAGCACATGGACGTCACCTACCGGGTGCGCGGGCAGGACCGCACGGTGCTGCGCGACATCTCGTTCCATATCGGGCGCAGTGAGTCCTACGGGCTGGTCGGCGAGTCCGGATCCGGCAAGTCCACGGTGGCACTCGCGCTCACCAGGTACCTGCCCCGCAACGGCCGGGTGAGCTCGGGCGCGATCAGCATCAACGGGATCGATCCGCTGGCGCTGGGCGAGGCATCGCTGCGGGACCTGCGGGCCCGCACGGTGTCAATGGTCTACCAGGAGCCCGGGCGGGCGCTGAACCCGTCGATCAAGGTCGGACATCAGGTCGCCGAGGTGTACGAGATCGCCGGCCTAGGCCGCAGATCGGCCCTCGAGCGTGCCGAGGCCATGCTCGCCAAGGTACAGATTTCCGACCCGGGCCGGGTCATGGATCGGTACCCGCACCAGCTGTCCGGCGGGATGGCGCAGCGAGCCGTCATCGCGATGGCGCTGGCCGCCGAGCCCTCGCTGCTCATCCTCGACGAGCCGACGACGGCGCTGGACGCGACCGTCGAGGCGGAGGTGCTCGACCTCGTCGCGGCGCTTCGCGAGGAATTCGACACCTCGGTGCTGTTCATTAGCCACAACCTCGCTGTCATCGCCAAGATGTGCGACCGGGTTGGAGTCCTGTACGCCGGGGAGCTCATCGAGGAAGGCATCGCCCGCGAGGTGTTCGACCAGCCGCGGCACCCTTACACTGTCGGGCTGCTGCGCTGCATACCCCGGCGTGGCCAGCGCAAGGACCATGGGCGGCTGGACACGATCCCGGGCTTCCTGCCGCCCGCCGGTCAATTGCTCTCCGAGTGCATCTTCACCGCGCGCTGCCCGATCGCCGAGGAACGCTGCCGCATTGCGGCACCGCCGGCCTTCGTCATCAGCCCGACCCGAAGCTCGCGCTGCTACCTGCACGAGCAGACGCCGGACCTGCCCAGGAATACCCCCGTCGACGTGGAGTTGCCTGACCTTCGCGACGCCGCCGAGCCCATCGTGCGGGTGGCGAGCCTGTCGAAGACCTTCGTCTCGCGCGGCGAGACCGTCAAGGCCCTGGTCGGGGTGAACCTCATCCTCGAACGTGGCGAGACACTCGGACTTGTCGGCGAGTCCGGCAGCGGCAAGACGACCCTCGCCCGCGCGCTGCTCGGCCTCATCACAGCGGACGAGGGCTCCATCGTCGAACTCGAGGGCCAGCGGCTGGGGGGCGATGCGCGGCGCCGCCCGCGCGACCAGCTGAAGGCGCTGCAGATCGTCTTCCAGAACCCGGACTCGGCGCTCAACCGCCGCCACACGGTCCGGCGCCTGATCAGTCGGCCTCTCTCCAGGCTGGCCGGCCTGTCGGGCGCGCGCCTCAGGGAGCGGCTGGCCGAGCTGGTCCGGTCGGTCCGCATGGAGGAGCGTCACCTGGCGCTTCGCCCGAGCCAGCTGTCCGGCGGCCTTAAGCAGCGAGTGGCGATCGCGCGGGCCTTCGGGGGCGGGCCGCGCATTGTCGTCTGCGACGAGCCCACATCGGCCCTCGACGTGTCGGTACAGGCAGCGATACTGAACCTGCTGGTCGACCTGCAGGTCAAGGAGCAGGTGACCTACCTGTTCATCTCGCACGATCTCGGCCTGGTGCGGTACCTGTCCGACCGCATCGCCGTGCTCTACCTCGGTCGCGTCATGGAGATCGGCCCGGCGGAGACGGTTTTCGCCGGTCCGCATCACCCTTACACCGAAGCGCTGCTGTCGGCCGTGCCGAGCCTCGATGGACAGCAAGCCACCCGGATCCGCCTGCAGGGCGAGATCCCGTCCGCGGCCGATCCGCCAACCGGCTGCGTGTTCCATACGCGGTGCCCCCGGCGGCTGCCGACCGGTGTGTGCGAATCGACGGAGCCCCCGCTGCTTGAGGTCGCGCCTGGCCACCTGATGAGCTGCCACATCCCCATCGATGAGCTGCAGAGCCTGCAACGCACCGGGCTGGCGCCGTGACAAGCGCCCGCTCCGGGCATAAGTTTTTCCGATCCGCGTCATGCGGCGCGGTCCTTAGGGAGGATCCCAGTGAACGTTGATCATGGTCGGCTCGACCATCTGCGCGCGGGCCACGGAGCAGTCGAGAACCACGTCATCGACGAGTTCGTGGCCGGGCGGCTCACCCGCCGGGACTTCCTGAGGCGCGGCGCCGTCGTCGGAATATCATTCCCCGTGCTCGGCGCCATCCTGTCCGCCTGCGGGAGCTCGGGCAGCCCGACGACCACGTCGTCGAGCCCCGGTGCTGCGGGCAAGGCCGGGGCCACCATCAAGGTCGGCATCATCGTGCCTGCTGCGGCAATCAACCCGCTGACCATCGCCGACCAGGGCGGCATCGACATGCTCGGCCAGGCCGGCGAGTACCTCATATTCTCCAACGAGCAACTGCTGCTGCAGCCACAGCTTGCCGAGAGCTGGACGTCGAACCCCGCCGCAGACGTGTGGACGTACAAGATCCGCCAGGGAGTCAAGTTCCACGACGGCAGCCCTCTCACCGCTGATGACGTCGTGTACACCTACAAGCTGCAGACGAACCCGAAGAGCTCGTCGAATGCACTGTCCGCTTTCGGCGGCGTGCTGGCGCCTGCGGGCGTCAGGAAGGTCGACAACTTCACCGTCGCCTTCCACCTCGAGGCCCCGAACGGCAACTTCCCGTACCTGACCTCCTCGGACAACTACAACATGATTATCCTCCCGAAGAACTACGACCCAGCGAAATGGGAGAGCTCGTTCATCGGCACCGGCCCGTTCGTGATGAAGAGCTACACGCCGAAGGTGGGGGCCTCCTTCACGCGCAACGAGCAGTACTGGGGCACCAAAGCACTGCCCGCGGCCACCGAGTTCACCTTCTACGACAGCCAGACACCGCAGGTTCTTGCCCTGACCGGCGGGACGCTCGATGTCGTTGGCCAGTTCTCTGTCTCGGGCGGCGAGCAGCTCCTCGCCCCTGGCGCCCCCTACAACATCGTCAAGCTGAAGTCGAGCGCGCACCGCGAGCTGTCGATGCGCACCGACAAGGCGCCGTTCACCGACCCGCGGGTGCGCCAGGCGATCGCTCTCACGATTGACCGGCCGGCGATCGTGACGGCGCTGTTCAAGGGCCAGGCCGACCTAGGCAATGACAGCCCGCTCGCCCCGGTGATGCGCTCGACCAACCCCAGCATCCCCCAGCGCGCCAAGGACATCGCCAAGGCTAAGGCACTGCTGTCAGCCGCGGGGCATTCCTCGGGGTTCAGCACGCAGCTGATCGGCAACAACACACTCGAGATTCCCCAGTACGGTCAGATAGTGGCGCAGGCCGCGAAGAGCATCGGCGTGACCATCCACACGAAGTTCGAGGACTCGGGCACGTACTACGGCAAAGCCACGTTCGGGAATTCCGACTGGCTGGATGCCACGATGAGCCTGGTCGACTACGGGCATCGCAGCGTGCCGAACGTGTTCCTGACCGCTCCGCTCGAGACCATCAACGCGAAGGCAGGCACCGGCTCGTGGAATGCGGCGCACTTCAATAACAAGCAGTACGACAACCTGGTCAAGCAGTACGTCGCTGCCGTGGACCTGAACACCCAGCGGCGCATCGCGGGGCAGATCGAGACCCTGCTGCTCAGCGAGACGCCGATCATTTACGCCTATTTCTACGACTACCTGGCAGCGTCGGCGAAGAACGTGCACGGTATCTACCCGACCGCCATCGGCCACATCTTCGTCAACAACGTGACGAAGAGCTGACCCGGCCCCAGGCACGAGCCGTGCCAGCCACGCCGACCGCGCCCGCGGCGGAGTCGGCTGGCACGCGCTCGTGATTGTCATGTCAGAGCCGGCCGGCCTCTGGATCCGGTTCCTGTCCGGTCCGGACATCGACGCGCTCGGACTCATGAACGCCGACATCATCGATGCCGTCGAGGGAGCGGTGCGGGCGCACGGCGAGGGCCGCGTCGTCTTCGAGCCGCGCGTGCACCTGATCCCGGACAATGACGGCGCCGGTCATTTCAACATCCTGCGCGGGCACCTAGGCTCACCCGGCGCCTCCTCCCCCGGTATCAGTGGCATCAAGGTCGTCGGCGACTTCGTCGACAACTACACCCGCGGCCTGCCCAGTGAGCTTGGCCTGCTGACGCTCTATGACCCGGTGACCGGCATCCCGCTGTCGATCATGGACGCGACCATGATCACCGCATGCCGGACCGGGGCGATGACCGCGGTCGGCGCCCGTTACCTGGCGCGGCCCGACTCGCGGATACTCGGGCACGTGGGCTCGCGCGGCACCGCGCTGTGGAACGTGATGCTGCTTGATGAGCTGTTCGACCTGCAGGAAGTACGGGTCACCAGCCGCCGGCCTGAGTCCAGGGAGGCATTCGCGGCGGAGCTGGCAGCTGTCACGGACACGCCCGTCCGGGTCACCGCCACGGCGGAGGAAACCTTCGACGGCGCGGACATCCTGGTCGAGGCATCAAGGCTGACCGAGCCGACTCCGCTGCTGCGCACCAGCGCGGTCAGGCCCGGCGCGTTCGTCGTCCCGTACGGCACGGTCAGCGCCGTCGAGCTTGATCTCCTCGACGTGATGGACAAGGTCGTCGTGGACGACTGGCGGGAGGCGCAGTCCGGGCGCTTCGGCGCGCTGCGGGCGCATGTCGACAGCGGGCGGCTCACGGCGGACTCGCTGCACGCGGAACTTGGCCAGGTCGTCACGGGC
>WNFB01019617.1_pt1 | contig 12523 bp, 10 predicted proteins | sample 5400501 | NCBI WGS metagenome assembly WNFB01 (sample SAMN13153341, study PRJNA577476) | soil metagenome | isolation source: 200 cm saprolite under Douglas fir tree site 2 hole 1 | place: USA:California | collected 2015-04-18 | reverse complement strand
AGGTCTGGCGCGTGGCAACATCCGTCTCCACCCTGTTGATCAGCCCGCGCAGCAGGCGCTCGATGCCCGCCAGCGGGTCGGTCGGGTCCGCCTGCAGCAAGACGAGATCGACCCGGTCCAGGCACGGCAATGACACCTGCTCGCGCATTGCGTAGAACAGCGCGGTCTTGTTGGAAAAATGCCAATAGATCGCGCCGCGGGTTACGCCGGCGGCCTGGGCGATTTGGTTCAGGCTGGTCTGGGTCACGCCTTGGTGGGCGAACAGGTCCCTGGCGGCAGCCAAAATCTGCTGCCGGGTCTGCTCGGACTCCTCTTTGGTGCGGCGCATGGGGTTGTCCTGGGGCATTTACATACATTTATGATTGTATATAATCCGCTGTTTATTGCCAACCCTATCCAGCGAACGAGCCGTTTATGCCGACTTTTCTTTTTGTGGAATATCCTTTTGGGTATTGGCTGAGGCGCACCGCCTTGGCCGCGGCCTCGCTGCTGGCCGCTTGCGGCCAAGGCGGCCAGGGCGCGGTTCCCCCCGGCGGCATGGCGCTGCCGGTCACCGTCCTCCAGGTCGCGCCGCAGCGCGTGCCGATCGTGCTCGAGGCCGTGGGCCAGCTTCAGGGCTCGAAGGAAGTCGAAGTGCGCGCGCGCGTCTCCGGCATCCTGTTGAAGCGTCTGTACAACGAAGGCGATCTGGTCCGCGCCGGCGCCCCGCTCATGCAGCTCGATCCGGCGCCGTATGAAATTGCGCTGGCGCAGGCCAACGCCCAGCTCGCACAGGAACGGGCGCGCAACGAACAGGCGAAGCGTGAATCGGCGCGCTTGCAGCAGTTGGCAGAGCAGAAGGCGATCAGTCAGAAGGAATACGACGATGCGACATCGGCACTGAAGCTCTCGGACGCCACGCTGCAGGGGGCTGAAGCCAACGTCCGCCAGGCCGAGCTGAACCTGTCCTACACCCATGTCACCGCACCCGTGTCCGGCGTCACTGGACGCATGGCCCACTCGGAAGGCAGCCTGATCTCGACCGGCCAAGACAGCCTGCTCACTACCATCAACCAGGTCAACCCGATCTGGGTACGCTTCAGCCTCTCGGGATCCGACCTCATGCAACTGCCGGACGGCAAGCTCAACCGCTCCAGCCCGGCCGAGGTGCGGCTTACCCTGCCGGACGGTTCGCGCTATCCCGACAAGGGGCGTCTCAACTTCGCCGCGAACCAGATCGATCCCAGGCTGGCCACCCAGGAGTTGCGCGCCGAATTCGACAATCCGCGCGGGCAGCTCGTACCCGGCCAGTTCGTACGCGTGCAAATCACGGCCGGCCAGCGCGACAACGTGTTCCTCGTCCCACAGGTAGCGGTGTTGCAGGCCGAAAAAGGGTTTTTCGTGTTTGTGGTCGACAAGGACGGTAAGGCGGCGGTTCGTCCGGTGCAGACCGGGGGCTGGGTCGGCGCGGACTCGATGATCCTCGACGGTCTCGCCGCGGGCGACCGGGTGATCGTCGACAACCTGCTCAAGCTCCGTCCAGGCGCGCCGGTGACCCCCGCGCCGCCCTCGGAAGGAAAATCCGCGACACCTTCCTCCACGCCGGCCAAGTGAGGGGATAGGCCATGTCGAGGTTTTTCATCAACCGTCCGATTTTCTCTGCGGTCATCGCGATCATCTTCACGCTGGCAGGCCTGGTGGCCTCGCAGGCGTTGCCGGTCGCCCAATACCCGGAAATCTCGCCGCCGACCGTGACCATCACCGCCAACTACCCCGGCGCCAGCGCCGAAACCCTCGGCAAGACGGTGGCCGCGCCGATCGAAGAACAGTTGAACGGCGTCGAGAATTTGATCTACTTCACGTCGACCGCGGCCTCGAACGGCACGCTCACCATCACGGCGACCTTCGAGGTCGGGACCGACATCAACAATGCAACCATCCAGGTCAATAACCGCGTGCAGATCGCCCTGCCGCGGCTGCCCGACGAGGTGCGCCGCACCGGCGTCGTGGTGCAGAAGCGTTCCACCGACATTCTTTTGGTAGTCGCCATCAGCTCTTCGGACCCGCGTTATGACACGCTCTACCTGAGCAACTACGCCCTGGTCAATGTGGTGGACGACCTGAAGCGCGTACCAGGCGTCGCGGACGCAACTATCTTCGGCGCGCGCGATTACTCGATGCGTATCTGGCTAAGGCCCGACCGCATGGCGCAGCTGGGTATCACCACCACCGATATCGCCCAGGCCATCAGTGCCCAGAATGCGCAATACGCCGCCGGCAAGATCGGCCAGGAGCCGGTGCCGGACACGCAATCCATGGTGTACACGGTAACTGCCCGCGGGCGGCTGGTTGAGCCCGAGGAGTTCGGCAACATTGTCCTGCGCTCGAGCGGCCCGGGCGGCGTGCTGCGCCTCAAGGATGTGGCGCGTATTGAACTTGGCGCAGCGAGTTACGACGCGTTCACGACCGTGGACGGCACGCCCACGATCGGCATTGCCGTTTTCCTGCAGTCGGGCGCCAATGCGCTCGCGGTTGCAGATTCGGTGCGCGCAAAGACGAACGAGCTGTCGCAGAGATTCCCGCAGGGCGTGAGCCACCTCATTCCGTTCGATACGACGCGCTTCGTGCAGGCCTCGATCCACGAGGTCATCATTACGCTGCTCATCGCCGCCACCCTGGTCCTGCTTGTGGTGTTCGTCTTCCTACAGAGCTGGCGCGCGACCCTTATTCCGTTCATCGCGGTGCCGGTGTCGCTGATCGGCGCCTTTGCCGGTCTGTATGCCTTCGGTTTTTCGATCAACACCCTCACGATGTTCGCCATCGTGCTCGCGACCGGCATCGTGGTAGACGACGCGATTGTCGTACTCGAGAACGTCGAGCGCCTGATGGCTGAGAAAGGGCTCTCGCCGAAGGAAGCGGCGATCGAGTCGATGCGCGAGGTGACCGGCGCCATCATCGCCATTGAGCTGGTGCTGTGCTCGGTGTTCATACCCGTCGCTTTTTTAGGCGGTATCGCGGGACGGCTCTACCAGCAATTCGCGATCACGGTCGTCACCGCGGTAGTGATCTCAGGCATCACCGCGCTTACGCTTACCCCTGCGCTATGCGCGCTGCTGCTTAAGCCGAGCCACGCGGAGTCACGCATTTTCCGGCCCTTTAATTTGGGCTTTGCCAAGCTCTCCGCCGGTTATATGGGCGGCGTGCGCTGGGGGCTCAAGGATACAGGCAAGGCGCTGGCCGCCTTCGCGGTGTTGCTGGTGCTGGTCGGCGTCCTGCTCAAGATCGTTCCAAGCAGCTTTGTTCCCTCGGAGGACCAGGGATACATCTTCGGCGCCATTGTGCTGCCCGACGGCGCGACGCTCGGTCGCACCGGCAAGGTGGGCGCGGCCGTGCAGAAAATCCTCGTGGAGCATCCGGCGGTGGAGCACGTGTTCGTCGTGACCGGCTTCGATTTGATCGGGGGCGGCAATAAGACCAACACCGCCACGCTCTTCATCACCCTTAAGCCCTGGGACAAACGCAAGACAACCGCCGAGGAGCTTGCCAAGTACGTTTTCATGAAAGGCGCGGGGATACGCGAAGGACTCATACTCGCCTTCAATCCGCCTCCGATCCGCGGGCTTGGCACCGCCGGCGGACTGGAGTTCTATGTGCAGAACCGCGCGGATGGGGATCCGAAGCACCTGGCGGATGTGCTGCAAAAATTCAGCGCCGAGTTGGGCAAGCGCCCGGAACTGCAGGGGCTCAACGCCTTTTTCCGGCCGACCGTGCCGCAACTGTTTGTGGAAGTGGACCGCGAGAAAGCGCTGGCGCTCGGTGTGCCGATCGCAAGCGTGTTCGATACCCTGCAAAGCACCATGGGTGCGCTCTACGTCAACGACTTCAACAAGTTCGGCAGGACCTACCGGGTTCAGGTTCAGGCGGAAAACATGTATCGCGCAAAGCCTGAAGATCTGGGTAACGTGTACGTTCGCTCCACCACCAGCGGCGAAATGATCCCGGTCAAAAGCCTGATCACCATACGAAGCATCGTCGGACCCGATCAGCTCGATCGCTTCAATGCGTTTTTCGCCGCAAAGGTGCTCGGCGGCGCGGCGCCGGGTATCAGCTCAGGTCAAGCCATCGGGACGGTCGAGGAAACCGCGGCGAAGGTACTCCCCGAGGGCTTTAATCTGGCCTGGAGCGGCCAGGCGTTCCAGGAAAAGCGTACCGGCAAGGCATCCATTTTTGCCTTCATTGTCGCACTCGTTATGGTGTTTCTTATTCTGTCGGCGAATTATGAGCGCTGGTCGCTGCCGGCAGCGGTGCTGCTCGCCGTGCCTTTTGCCTTGTTCGGCGCTCTGCTCGCAGTTCTTCTTCGAGGTATGAGCAACGACATCTACTTCCAGATCGGTCTGGTGACATTGATCGGCCTCGCGGCGAAGAATGCGATCCTGATTGTGGAGTTCGCGGCGCAAAACCAGGCGAAGGGGCTCTCGGCGGTCGACGCGGCGATAGAAGCTGCACGGCAGCGCTTCCGGCCGATCATAATGACCTCGCTTGCGTTCGTGCTAGGCGTTGTGCCGCTGGTCATCGCCACCGGCGCAGGCGCCGCCGCGCGCCGGTCGATGGGCACCGGCGTGTTCGGTGGCATGCTGGCCGCCACCTTCATTGCCACCTTATTTATCCCGTTGTTCTTCACACTGCTCGCGCGCAAGCGGACGCCCGCGCGGCCGAAAAAGAAAAACATATGAACGCGCGCGGCTTCGCTTCGCTTGCCGGCACGCTGCTGCTTACCGGCTGCATGGTTGGACCCGATTACGAGCGGCCCGCGATCGATTTGCCTCGGTCCTTCCCCGACGCGCCGGCCGTGACCTCCGCTGCCGCCGCGTTGCGTACCGACTGGTGGACGCTGTACGACGATCCGAGGCTGAACGAGCTTGTCGCCAGCGCCCTGGAGCGCAATGCCGACCTCCGCTTCGCGGTGGCGCGCATCGAGGAGGCCGATGCCAACCTGCGCGAGGCCAACGCTACATTCCTGCCGGAAATCGACCTGGGAGGGACGGCGAACCGGTCGCGTTCGAGTACCCTCACCGGTATACCGCTGCCGCCGGGTGTGCCGGTGGTACGGAATGACGTGCGCCTGAGCGCCTCGACCTCGTTCGAGCTCGACTTTTGGGGGCGGTTGCGGCGCGCGCGCGAAGCGGTGCGGGCGCAGGCCCTGGGGACGCGCTACGCCAAGGAGGTGGTGTCGCTGACGCTCGCGGGACTGACGACACAGGCGTATTTTTCGCTGCGCTCGCTCGATGCGCAGATCGCGGTCACACGCGAAACGCTCGCGAATCGCGAAGAGTCGCTGGCCTTCGTGCGCCAGCGGGCGCAAGGCGGGATCGCGTCGGATCTCGATGTCAACCAAGCCGAGGGCGCGCGCGCAGATGCGGCAATCCAGCTTAAGGAGCTGCAGCGCCAGCGAGCGCTCATCGAACATCAGTTGGGCACACTCACCGGCCGGCTCGACCTGACCATGGCTTCCGGCGACCTGCTGGTGTTGCCGATGCCGGCGTTGCCGCCCGCCGACCTGCCCTCGACGCTGCTGGAACGGCGCCCCGACATCCGGCAGGCGGAGCAGGATCTGATCTCGACCAATGCGCAGATCGGCGTGGCCAAGGCGGCAATATTGCCGACGATCTCGCTGACCGGCGCCTTCGGCGGGGAAAGCCAGGCGCTGTCCACGCTGCTCAACAGCGGCGGGCGCATCTGGTCGCTCGGCTTTGGCCTGTCGCTGCCGATTTTCAGCGCGGGACGCTATGCCGCCAGAACCGACGCCGCCCGCGCCCGCGAGCGCCAGTCGCTCGCGGGCTACCAGAAAGCGGTTGAAACCGCCTTTCGTGAAGTCGCCGACGCGCTCAGCACCGTGCAACACACCTCGGCGGCGGAACAGGACTACCGGGCGCGCGCCGAGGCTGCACGCAAAGCCCTGCGCCTGGCGCGGCTGCGCTACGAGTCCGGTTATTCCGCCTATTTCGAGGTACTCGATGCACAGCGCACCGCCAACGACGCGGAGCTCGGTTTCCTCCGCAACCGCCAGTCGCGGCTGTCAGGCAGCGTGGACCTGATGAAGGCATTGGGCGGGGGCTGGTCGGCGGACCACGCGGTTGCCAAGCCCTAGGTTGGCGCGTCGCGCAACATTCAGTACCGCAATGCAACGAAAACAGCGCATAAACAACCATCGCCGGAAATGAATCAATTCTGCATTTATTGACTGCCGATTCGCCCGCGCTTATCGTAGGGGTCCTGCATTCAAAATGAATCAATTCTGCATTTATTGACTGCCGATTCGCCCGCGCTTATCGTAGGGGTCCTGCATTCAACGCGTATAACAGGAGGGGGTATGCGTTTCTCGCGCGGCTTTTTCGTGGCATTGGCTTGGGCGGCGCTCGCGCTGTTTGTTTGGATGGTGCCGATCACGCTGGTCTACCACGCGTTCTGGAGCGCTGAACCCGCGCAGTTCACGAACCAGATCAATCATTTCCTCAAAAACCTTGCGCTGACAGGGGCATTGTTGATGATTGCCGGCATGGGATCCGGCCCTCTAAGCCTCGATCGGCGTAAACACGACGCCGAGGTGGCGCCGTAATCCGGCGTTTCGGATGAAGAACGTCAGGAAAAGATCAGCGTAAGCAGGACGCCGGCGACTAAGCCCCACAGCGCACGTCGCGACCAGAATGCCACTAAAACTGCGCAGCACAGGGCGAGCAGTCGTAGGGGAGCGGCGGCTGTTTCAAAATGAGCGCCGGTGAAGAATAAGCTGGTCGAAATAACGCTGGCCATGAGGGCATAAGCCAAGTAGCGAAGATACTGGTCAAATACCGGGGAGAAATTCCGCCCGGCGAAGAACAGCGACGGGAGTACCCGAATGGCGTAGGTCACAACCCCCATCCCTATGATGAGGCCGAGTCGCGTTGTATCCATTGTTGCATCCACCAGCCGCCGGTTCCGATGAGCAAGGCGCTTGCCAGCCATCCCCAATTCTGATTCAGCATCATTCCCAGCACCGCCACGAACAGGGCTATTACTCCCATCAGGCGCGCGGTGCGCTCGCGCAATTCCACCGCGAGCATGCAGGCAAAGTAGCCGGGAAGAAGAAACTTCAGCACTTCTTCGAAGCCCGGGGGTATGCGTACCGCCGCTAGGTAACCGAGCCCCGATCCCATCAGCCAAACCAGAAAACTGGTTGAGGCGGTGCCCATGAAATAGCGTAGGTTCTGTTCGTCGGCTGCTTCCGGATTTTCCGACGGCGAGGGCTTCGCCGATGCTTTTTGAAAATGGGTGTAACTTAATATGAAACTACTGGCGCTGAGGAAATGTAGACAAAATAACAAGCCAGCGCGTTTAACCCGACGGAAATACGGCGCGATGGCGGAACTCATGACGAGAAAGCGTAGGTTAATAAGAAAGGTAGCCAATAAAATCTGTAGCGCGGGTCTACCTGTAGCGAGAGGATCTAACGCGGCGAACTGGGCCGGGCCGGCGTAGACCAGTATCGACATGAGCGTAATTTCGCTGAAAGACAGGCCATGCACTTTGGCAGCGATGCCCAAAGCGAACGAAGTAGGAAGGAAGGCGATCCAGACAGGGATTGCCGCTCTTGCTCCTTGTAAAAAATCAGGGTCAAAAAGCCCGCGCGAGGTGCTCACCAGGTAATCCGCATTTATACGTTTCCGTTTTTCTTAAAAGCGGTCAGTATTGCCCGAGTCGTTTCTTTGGTGGAGGCGCGGCCACCGAGATCGGGTGTGGCGATGCCGTAAGCCAAGGCGTCTTCGATGGATTTCAGTAACAACGCGCCTATCTGTTCGTAGCCGAAAAAGTCCAGCATCATCTTCGCGGTCCAGATTTGGCCGATGGGGTCAGCAACGCCTTTTCCGGCAATATCGGGCGCGGAACCGTGCACCGGCTCGAACATGGAGGGGTATTTGCGCTCCGGATTGATGTTGGCGGAGGGCGCGATGCCGATCGAGCCCATAATCGCGGCGCCGAGCTCCGTTAAGATATCGCCGAATAAATTCGAGGCGACGACCACGTCCAGCTCGTGTGGTTTGGTGACGAAAAACGCGGACAGCGCATCGATATGGGTGGAGGTTTGGTGCACGTCCGGGTAGTCGCGGCCAACTTGTGCGAAAACGCTGTCCCAAAAAGGCATGGTATGGACAATGCCATTGGACTTAGTGGCGCTGGTGACAAATTTCTTCTCGCGCTTGCGTGCGATCGCAAACGCGAAGCGCATGGCGCGCTCTATGCCTTTGCGCGAAAACACCGCATTTTGCATGGCGATCTCGTCCTCACCGGAGAATATGCGTCCGCCGATAGCGGAATATTCCCCTTCGGAATTTTCCCGCACGACTATAATGTCAAATCCTTTTGGGTCGGCAAGGGGGGAACGGACGCCGCGCATCTGTTTGATCGGGCGTAAATTGATATATTGGTGCATCTCCCGGCGTATCGGGATCAACAATCCCCATAAAGAAACATGATCCGGTACTATTTTTGGAAAGCCGACCGCGCCTAAAAAAATAGCCTCGTAGTTTTTTAAAATTTCAATGCCGTCTTCCGGCATCATGCGGCCGGTTTTTTGATAAAAATCGCAACTCCAAGGGAACTCAGTAAAAGAGAACGAAAACCCGCCGTGGATTTCAGCCGCAAGCTTAAGGGCCTCGACTCCGCAGGGAGTGACTTCTTTACCGATTCCGTCACCGGGTATAACCGCGATAGGGTGCTGCATGTATGTCCTTAATTAGTGTAATTCCAAATTATAGGATCTTTCGATGAGCCACGGAAGGCGGAACGCCGAGGTGTAGGCATAACCTACGGTTGACAACCTGCGTCACGCGGCGTAGTTTCGTGTCTGCCACGCAATCTCCCGGTTTGCGTGCTACGCGGACATCAATCAAACACGCGGGTTCACAACCCGCGAGGACCCGGCATGGCGATACACCGACTCGATCACTACTCCATCCGCACACTGGATCTGGACGCCTCGCGCCGGTTTTACACGGAGATCATGGGTTTTATCGTAGGGCCGCGCCCGCCGTTCAAATTCCCCGGCCTGTGGCTCTATAACGGCGCACCGACGCCGGACTCCAACGGCGTGGTGCACATCATTGGCATCGACCGGAATGATCCGCAGGGTCTCAAGGATTATCTCGGTGACCGCGATCTGGAAAGTCTCAATGGCACCGGCAGCGTCGACCACATTGCGTTTGTCGCGACCGGGCTGGCAGGCATGCTGGCGCGCTGCAGGCAACATCGTATTGCTTACCGCGAGCGCACGGTGCCGTCGTTAGGACTGCATCAGGTGTTTCTGGAAGACCCGAGCGGCGTCACCATCGAGTTGAATTACCCGGCCACCGAGGCGCGTTCGGTCAGCGCCGCCGCTTAACGGTTCTGCGCAGCCGCCCTGGCCTACCCACCCGACGTGCCGCCGACCAGCGGGCAACCTCCTAAACGCGCGCTGATCGTCGGCGGCTCACTGGCCGGCCTGTTCGCCGCCAATCTCTTGCACCGCTTGGGTTGGGACGTGCAGGTTTTCGAGCGCGCAGGCAGGGCGCTCGCCGGACGCGGCACCGGCATCGTCACGCATCCCGAGTTGTTCGATGTGCTCCAGATCGCCGGTGTCGCCGTCGATCACACCATTGGCGTCGCGGTGCCGTCGCGCGTGGTGCTCGATCGGCAAGGCGGCGTAGTCGTTGCGCAGCCGTTGCGGCAAATCCTCACCGCGTGGGGACGCCTATACCGTTTGTTGCGCGACGCGCTGCCGCCGGACGTGTATCGCGCGGGCAGGGCGCTCGAGCGAGTGCAGCAAGACAGCGCGCGCGTTACCGCCCAGTTCGCCGATGGCACACACACGAGCGGCGACGTGCTGATCGCGGCGGACGGCATCCGCTCCAGCGTACGCGCGCAGTTTGCACCCGAGGTCACACCGCTGTACGCGGGCTACGTGGCGTGGCGCGGTCTGATCGAAGAAGCCGCCATTTCGCCTGCGTCACACGCGGCGTTGTTCGAGCGCTTCGGTTTCTGTCTGCCGCCGCACGAGCAGATGCTGGGCTACCCGGTGGCGGGTGCGCAAAACTCGGTGGCACCGGGCGAGCGGCGCTATAACTTCGTATGGTACCGCCCGGCGGACGAACAACAGGTCCTGCCCGCGCTGCTCACCGACAGCAACGGCCGCCGCCACCACATGGCCATCCCGCCACACCTGCTGCGCACCGATGTCATCGCCGACATGCGCCGCGCGGCGGAAGCCGTGCTCGCACCGCAGTTCGCGGAAATGGTGCGGCTCACCGCGCAACCGTTTTTGCAGCCGATTTACGATCTCGAATCGGCGCGCCTTGCGTTCGGCCGGGTGGCGATTATCGGCGACGCGGCATTCGTTGCGCGGCCGCACGTCGGCATAGGTGTGACCAAGGCGGCGGGCGATGCGTTGGCGCTGGCGCGGGCATTGACGCAGCATGACGACACAATCGCGGCGCTGCGCGCATTCGAGGCGCAGCGCCTGCCGTACGGCCGCGCGATCGTCGCGCACGCGCGCCGCCTCGGTGCATACATGCAGGCGCAAGTGAAGTCCGATTACGAACGCGAGATGGCCGAGCGCTACCGCAGCGCGGAAGCGGTGATGCGCGAAACCGCGGTCGCGCCGGCGGCCGCGCTGTGAATGACCGGGCTTGCCGCGGCGGCGGCATGGAGCAGTACCGCGCGCAAGAAGCGCGCTTGACACTCCAAAACGACCTGCGTAGCATCGTTATTTACCAAGAGGTAATTAAAAAACCGCCGCTAACAACACATATCTTGGCGCTGCCGGTTCCGTCGCCGATCGATACCGCTGCCGCAGGACACCCCGCAATGTCGCCTACGCCGCCGGCCGCATGCAATCCGGCCGCGTCAACGTGTTCCCCAATAAGAAGGAGGAGACCAGCATGAAAATCCACGAGCGCACGACCGAGACAGCGCAACACCTTGAGGCCGCCGGCCCGAACCCGGTGCGGCGCAAAATCCTGTTGGCCGCCGTGGCGGCGGCGGTATCGCCATTCGCGATCAAGCTCGCGCGGGCACAGCCGTCCACCATCAAAATCGGCTTTCCGGTGCCGCTTACCGGGCCGTTCGGCGTGGAGGCGCAGGACCAGGTGCGCGCCGCCGAACTCGCGGTCAAGGAATTCAACGAGGCGGGCGGGTTCAACGGCCGCATGGCGGAACTCCTGGTGCGCGACGACAAGCTCAATCCCGGCGAGGCCGCCACACGCACGCTGGAGTTGATCGAAAAAGACAAGGTCAACTTCATCGTCGGCTCGCTCTCCGCCGCGGTGCAATTGTCGGTCAACAACGTCACCAAGGAACGCAAGGTGCTGTTCAGCTCGATTAGCCAGTCGGACGCGATCAACGAAGCCAAGGACTGGAGCCCGTACACCTTCCACGAAGCGCTCAACCCGCACCTGACGGCCGGCGCGGTCGGCCGCTATGTGTTCCCCAAGTACGGCAAGCGCGTCGCGTTTTTGACCGCCGATTACGCCTATGGCCACGAAATGGTGCGCGGCTTCCAGACCGCCGGCAAGTCGATGGGCATCGAAACCCTGGCCGACATCCGCCACCCCCTGGGCGCGTCCGACTACTCGACATTCCTGCCGCGCATCCAGGCATTGAAGCCGGACATTTTGTGCCTATGCAACTTCGGCCGCGATCTCGTCAATTCGGTCAAGCAAGCCACCGACTTCGGCCTCAAGGCGAGCACGCGGCTGGTCGCACCGGTGCTGCTGTATACGGCGCGCCAGGCGGGCGGCGCCGATGCGTTCGACGGTGTGGTGGGCGGCTCCTCTTATTACTGGCGGCTGGAAGACACGGTGGCGAGCGCCAAGACGTTCAATGACAAGTTCCGCAAGGACTATGCCGGTTCGGTGCCGTCCGATTACGGCGCACTGGGCTACGCCGGCGTGCGTACGGTGCTGACCGCGGTGAAAAACGCCGGCAGCACCGACACCGACAAAGTCATCGCCGCCATGCGCGCGCTGAAATATGACTACTACAAGGGCGCTCAGTACTACCGCAGCTGCGACCACCAGTCGGTGCAATCGGTGTTGATCGTCGAATCCAAATCCAAGGATATGAAGGACAAGTACGACGTGTTCAACATCGTGTCAGTCGAAGCGCCCAACGAGAAGAATTTACGCACCTGCGCGGAGTTGGGACACAAGGCATAGTTCACTCCCTTTCCATGAACCATTATCTTTAACTACCCGGTTCAAGGTCCGTGTGCAGTTTCGACCGAAACAGGGGGCTACCCATGAACCTGCGGCCGGAGGCCGTACCGACTCACCCTCTCCCACTGGGAGGGAGAGACCGCCCGGTTCATGGACACAATTCGTGGCAGGAGCGCGGCCAGGTGGTCTCGCCCTCGCCGCGGGGGCATAGGTATCTACACATCTCGAATAGATCGTCATTCCCGCGCAAGCGGGAATCCAGATACCCCGCGTCAATACTGGATTCCCGCTGGAGCCTGCCCTCGACTGCGATCGGGGGC
>WNFB01004410.1_pt1 | contig 12523 bp, 7 predicted proteins | sample 5400501 | NCBI WGS metagenome assembly WNFB01 (sample SAMN13153341, study PRJNA577476) | soil metagenome | isolation source: 200 cm saprolite under Douglas fir tree site 2 hole 1 | place: USA:California | collected 2015-04-18 | reverse complement strand
TGCCAGCCAGCCCAGGACGGGCGCGCAGGGCGGGTGGTGCTAGGGGGCGGGGGTGCTAGGGGCGGGGGTGCTAGGGGGCGGGGGTGCTAGGGGGCGGGGGGAGGCCGGACAGCCGGCCGGTGATCCTGGTGATCTCGGCCCGGGCGGCAGCCAGCCGGCCGGCGTTCTTGGCCACCACCGCGGCGGGAGCCCGCTCGATGAAGGACTGGCTGGCGAGCTTCCGTTCAGCTGAATCAACCTCAGCCCGCGCGGCGGCAAGATCTTTCTCAAGCCTCCGCCGCTCGGCGGCAACGTCGATCGTCGCGGCCGTGTCCAGCTGGACGGTGACGCCCTCCGCCTGGACGGACGCCGTCGGCGCGAAGTCAGCCGCAGGCCCGGTGAGCCTGAGCAGGGCCCGGATGCGCGCCTGATGGGCGGCCAGCGGCGTCGCCTCGATCCCGGCCAGCACCGCGGGCACCGGCTGGGCCGGCCGCAGGCCCTGGTCCGAGCGGAACCTGCGCACCTCGGTGACCAGCCGCATCAGCGCGCCGATCTCGGCCTCGGCGGCCGGGTCGGCGAAGGCGGCCAGGCTGTCGGGCCCGCTCCCGCCGCCGTCCGCGCGGCGGCCCGGCCAGGCTGCGGCCAGCACCGTCTCCCCGCCGGTCAGCGCGGTCCACAGTTCGTCGGTGACGAACGGCATCACCGGATGAAGCAGCCTGAGCAGCCGGTCGAGGACGAAGCCGAGCACCGACCTGGTCGCCGCGGCACCCGGCTCGCCGGGCCCGGCCAGCGCGGGCTTGGCCAGCGCGGGCTTGGCCAGCTCGAGGTACCAGTCGCAGAACTCGTCCCAGGCGAAGTGGTACAGGGCGTCGCAGGCCTTGGCGAACTCGAAGCGCTCAAGCAGCGCGTCCGTCTCGGCGGTGACAGCGGCCAGCCGGGACAGGATCCAGCGGTCCGGCACCGGCAGGGCAGCGGCCGGGCCCGGCAGGGCAGCGGCCAGGACCGGCAGGGCAGCGGCCGGGCCCGGCAGGCCGGCCAGGCCCGCCTGCGCGGCCCGATCCCGGCCGCCCTGGCCGGGGCCGGCGCCGGCGCCGTTGAGCAGCGCGAACCTGGTCGCGTTCCAGAGCTTGTTGCAGAAGTTCCGCGCCCCGGCGACCCAGTCCTCGCTGATGGCGACGTCGCCGCCCGGGCTTGACCCGCGGGCCAGGGTGAACCGGGTGGCGTCCGCGCCGAACCGGTCGATCCAGTCCAGCGGGTCCACCGTGTTGCCGCGTGACTTGGACATCTTCTTGCCGTAGGCGTCGCGGACCAGGCCGTGCAGGGCAACGTGGCGGAACGGGACGGCGGCGTCCGGCCCCTGGTCGGCCATCGCGTACAGGCCGAACATCATCATCCGCGCGACCCAGAAGAACAGGATGTCGTAGCCGGTGACCAGCACGCTGGTCGGGTAGAAGGCGCGCAAGTCCGCGGTGTCATCCGGCCAGCCCAGCGTGGAGAACGGCCACAGCGCTGAGGAGAACCAGGTGTCGAGCACGTCGGGGTCCTGGGTCCAGCCCTCGCCAGCGGGCGGCTCATCGTCCGGGCCTGCGCAGCTGATCTCGCCGTCTGGCCCGTACCAGACCGGGATCCGGTGCCCCCACCAGAGCTGGCGGCTGATGCACCAGTCGTGCATGTCGTCGACCCAGTCGAAGTACCTGGCCGCCATCTCGCCGGGGTGGATCCTGACCCGCCCGTCCCTGACCGCGTCCCCTGCCGCCTTGGCGAGCGGGCCGACCTTGACGAACCACTGCAGCGACAGCCGCGGCTCGACGGTGGTACCGCACCGGCCGCAGTGCCCGACCGCGTGCCGGTAGGGCCGCCGCTCGGCCACGATCCTGCCCTGTTCCCTGAGCGCGGCGAGTACTGCTGGGCGGGCCTCGAACCGGTCCAGGCCGAGGAACGGCCCGTGCGCGGTGATGACGCCGCGCTCGTCCATGATCACCGCGCTGGGCAGGCCATGCCGCTGGCCGATCTCGAAGTCGTCCGGGTCGTGCGCGGGGGTCACCTTCACCGCGCCGGTGCCGAACTCCGGGTCCACATGCGGGTCGGCCACGACCGGGATGCGGCGGCCGGCCAGTGGCAGGTCAAGCTGCCGGCCGACCAGGTGGCTGTACCTAGGGTCGTCCGGGTGGACGGCGACCGCCGTGTCGCCGAGCATGGTCTCGACCCGGGTGGTGGCCACCACGATCGAGTCCGCGCCGTCGCCGTAGCGGATCGAGACGAGTTCGCCGTCATCGTCGGAGTGGTCCACCTCGATGTCAGAAAGCGCGGTCAGGCAGCGGGGGCACCAGTTGATGATCCGTTCCGCCCGGTAGATGAGCCCGTCGTCGAAGAGCCGCTTGAAGATGGTCTGGACGGCCCTGGACAGGCCCTCGTCCATGGTGAACCGCTCGCGGGACCAGTCCACGCTGTCGCCGAGCCTGCGCATCTGGCCGAGTATCTTGCCGCCGGACTCGGCCTTCCACTGCCAGACCCGCTCGACGAACTTCTCCCGGCCCAGGTCGTGCCGGGACAGGCCGCTGGCGGCCAGCTCGCGCTCGACGACATTCTGGGTGGCGATGCCCGCGTGGTCCATGCCGGGCAGCCACAACGTGGTGTACCCCTGCATCCGGCGGCGCCTGGCCAGGGCGTCCATCAGGGTGTGGTCGAGGGCGTGGCCCATGTGCAGCGAGCCGGTGACGTTCGGCGGCGGGATGACCATGGAGAATGCGGGCGCCGACGCCGAGACGTCCGCCGGGTCCGCGCCGAACAGCCCGGCTGACTCCCACAGCTCGTAGCGGCGCGCTTCCACCTCGGCTGGAGCGTATTGCGGGGGCAGCTGGCGGCGATCTTCTCCGGTCACGTCAGGTGAGTCTAGACAGTGCCGGGGCCTGCTGCTGCCACGGCCGGCGTCCGGCCGGCGTCAGGCCGACTTCTCCCGCGGGGTGCGCCGCGCGACGTCACGCGGCACCAGCGTCGGGTTCACGTTCTCCAGCACGGCCTCGGAAGTGATCACCACGCGCTCGACGTCCTTGCGGCTCGGCACCTCGTACATCACGGAAAGGAGTACTTCCTCCAGGATGGCCCGCAGCCCGCGGGCGCCGGTGCCGCGCAGGTTCGCCTGGTCGGCGACGGCGTCCAGCGCGTCGTCGGTGAACTCGAGGTCGACGCCGTCCAGCTCGAACAGCCGCCGGTACTGCCGGACCAGCGCGTTGCGCGGCTCGGTCAGGATCCGGATGAGGGCCTCGCGGTCGAGGTTGTGCACGCTGGTGATGACCGGCAGGCGGCCGACGAACTCGGGGATCATGCCGAACTTGAGCAGGTCCTCGGGCATGACGTCGGAGAACGCGTCCACCAGGTCGCGGTCGTTCTTGACCCGGAGCATGCCGCCGAAGCCGATCCCGCCGCGGCCGACCCGCTGCTCGATGATCTTCTCAAGGCCGGCGAACGCGCCGCCGCAGATGAACAGCACGTTCGTCGTGTCGATCTGGATGAACTCCTGGTGCGGGTGCTTGCGCCCGCCCTGCGGCGGTACCGACGCCGTGGTCCCCTCCAGGATCTTCAGCAGCGCCTGCTGCACTCCCTCGCCGGAGACGTCACGGGTGATCGATGGGTTCTCGCTCTTGCGGGCTATCTTGTCGATCTCGTCGATGTAGATGATGCCCGTCTCGGCCTTCTTGACGTCGTAGTCGGCGGCCTGGATGAGCTTGAGCAGGATGTTCTCGACGTCCTCGCCGACGTATCCGGCCTCGGTCAGGGCGGTGGCGTCGGCGATCGCGAACGGCACGTTGAGCAGCCGGGCCAGCGTCTGGGCGAGCAGGGTCTTGCCGGATCCGGTCGGCCCGAGCAGCAAGATGTTGGATTTCGCGAGCTCGACCCCGTCCTCGCCGGCCCGCTCGCCACCGGACTGCACCCGCTTGTAATGGTTATAGACCGCGACGGACAGCGCCTTCTTCGCCTTCTCCTGCCCGATCACGTACGCGTCGAGAAACTCGTAGATCTCCCGCGGCTTGGGCAGGCTGTCCCATTTCAGTTCGGGGGGCTCGGACAGCTCCTCCTCGATGATCTCGTTGCAGAGATCGATGCACTCGTCGCAGATGTACACGCCGGGGCCAGCGATGAGCTTCTTGACCTGCTTCTGGCTCTTGCCGCAGAACGAGCACTTCAGCAGGTCACCGCCGTCGCCGATACGTGCCACCCAGCTACTCCTCTGCCAGGGCCGCTGTTGGGCGGCCGCGCCGGCTGTGTCGGCCGACGGCGAGTACCTCGCCGCGCGGCCGGTCGTACCCTAGGACACCGACGGTACCGCCTCGGGGCCTGAGTTGTGGCTCAAGCGGCCCGTCGCATGCGCGGCGCGCCCGGACTAGGTCCTGCCGGTTAGGACGACCCTACCTCGCTCTTGCGCTTCAGCATCGTCAGAACCTCGTCGACGAGGCCATACTCCTTGGCCTCGGCGGCGGTGAGGAACTTGTCCCGTTCGATATCCCGGCGGATCTGATCCTCGTCCTTGCCGGTGTGCGTGGCAAGTACCTTCTCCATCGCGGTGCGCATCCGCAGGATCTCGTTGGCCTGGATCTCCAGGTCGCTGGACTGCCCGTAGCCGCTCTCGATGGCCGGCTGGTGGATCAGGATCCGCGCGTTCGGCAGCGCGAACCGCTTGCCCTTGGCGCCGGCCCCTAGCAGCACCGCGGCCGCGGAGGCCGCCTGGCCCAGGCAGAAGGTCTGGATCTCCGGCTGGATGTACTGCATCGTGTCGTAGATCGCCATCATCGACGTCATGGACCCGCCGGGCGAGTTGATGTAGATGATGATGTCCCGGTCCGGGTCGATCGACTCCAGCGTGATCAGCTGGGCCATCACGTCGTTCGCCGAGGCGTCGTCGATCTGCACGCCGAGGAAGATGATGCGCTCCTCGAAGAGCTTGTTGTACGGGTTCATCTCCTTGATCCCGTACGACGTCCGCTCCACGAACGACGGCAGGACGTAACGGGACTCGGCGAGACGCCCCGCCGTCCGGCCCGCGGCCAGCATGGCGCGTTCCGCGCCCGGTATCCGATTCATGAGACCGGCCCTTCCGACGCGACTTCCACCGCGCTGCGGACCACCTGGTCGACGAAGCCGTAGTCCTTGGCCTCGTCAGCGGTGAACCAGCGGTCGCGGTCGGAGTCTGCCTCGATCTGGTCGACAGTCTGCCCGGTGTGCAGCGCGATGCGCTGGGCCAGCGTGCGCTTGAGGGCCAGCAGCTGCTCGACATGGATCCTGATGTCCGAAGCGGTTCCGCCAATCCCGCCGGACGGCTGGTGCATCAGGATCTGGGCGTGCGGCAAGGCGTAGCGCTTGCCCGCCGTGCCGGCGCAGAGCAGGAACTGGCCCATCGAGGCGGCCATGCCCATCGCGTAGGTAGCGATGTCGTTCGGCACGAACTGCATCACGTCGTAGATGGCCATGCCCGCGCTCACCGAGCCGCCCGGCGAGTTGATGTAGAGGCTGATGTCGCGCCTGGCGTCCTCCGCGGCGAGCAGCACGAGCTCAGCGCAGATCCGGTTCGCAAGCTCGTCATCGACCTGCTGGCCGAGGAACACGATGCGGTGCCGCAGCAGGCGCTGGAACACCTGCTCGCCCACCAGCGTGCCCGGTGGTGCTTCCGCGACCCGCGCCAGAATGCTGGCCGGCTTCCCGGCTGGGGGAGGCATGCTCACGATGTGCCCTCCTCGTTCCCTCGCTCTGCGTGTCATTGACTAAGTGACCCTAACCCGCTCCCGGCGCCCGCTAGTCCGCCGCTGCCGCCTGTTCGCTGTAGGCGCACGCATGTTGCCGCGCGCCCGCCCCGCCAGGCTCAGGGCGCCACGCCATGGGGTCCGCCGGCCCGGTGGATGTCCCATCGCCAGGCGCCCGTGCCGAGCAGAGTGAGATCCATCAGGTTGCCCACCACGGCAAGATCAAATTCTGGCATTAACGCAGCCGAACCCGCCCGCTGCCGCCCGCATGGGCGGCCGGCAGCACGCTCGATCAAGGTACGCCGTCCCGGCCTGGCCGCAAACGGCCATGGATCCTGCCTGCACAGGCCAGTGCACACACTCCCGTGCAGCGACCGCCGCCGGGGCGATCGCGCTCCCGGCCCGAGCCCGGCCGGGCGCGGTCCCGGGCCGGGCCGACGGGCTAGGCCGCGAGCGGGCCGGGCCAGCTGGCGGGCGGGCCGGGCCGACTGGCGGGCGGGCCGGCTGGCGGGCGGGGGCGGGCCGGGTGGCGGGCGGGCCGGGCTAGCCCGCCGAGTCCGCGCCCGTCTCGGCGGTCGTTTCGGCGTCCGGCTCGGCGGCGTCCGGGTCCGCCGCATCCGGGTCGGCCGGCTCGTCTGCCCCGGCGATCTCCGTCAGGTCAACCGGGTGGCCCGACTCGTCAGTGATCTTGGCGCGTTCCGCGATCAGCCGGAGCGACTTGGTCCGCAGCACGTCAGCCGCAACGGAGCCAAGCTGCCCGCGATCGGCCAGCTCCTTGGCCAGCCGGTCGGGCTGGACGCCCATCCGGTACGCCTGCTCGGTGACGTAGGCGCTCAGCTCGGCCGGGTCCACGCCGAGATCTTCCTGAGCCGCCAGCTTGTCGAGGATGAAGCCCGCCTTGACCGACCGGCGCGCGTCCTTGTCGAACTCCGCCTCGAGCTCGTCCGGCGTCATGCCGACGGCGTCAAGGTAGGAGTCGAGCGCCGAGCCTGACCGGCTCAGCCGGTCATCCAGCGACTGCCTGCGCAGTTCGATCTCCTGGTCGACCAGGTTCGCTGGCAACGGGATGTCGACCCTGGCCAGGACGGCATCAAGCGCGCGCTCCCGCGCCTGCTCGGCCTGGCCGGCCCGGCGCATCGCCGCCAGCTGCGTCCTGGTTCCCGCACGCAGCTCGCCGAGCGTGTCGAACTCACTCGCCGACTGGGCAAACTCGTCGTCGAGCTCGGGCAGTTCCTTCACCTTGACGCTGTGCACGGTGACAGTCACGTCCGCCTGCATCCCCGCCAGCTTGCCGCCGGCCAGCTCCGCGGTGAACGTCCTGGTGTCGCCAGCGGCCATCCCGGCCAGCGCCTCGTCGAGCCCTTCCAGCATGGAATTGCTGCCGACCTCATAGGAGATCCCGCTCGCCTGCGCGTCCTCCACCTGCTCGCCGTCCACGCCGGCCGACAGGTCGATCGACACGAAGTCACCGTCCCCGGCCGGCCGGTCGGCGCTCTTCAGCGAGGCGAACCGCTCGCGCAGCGCCCCGATGTACTCCTCCACCTGGTCGGGGGTGACCTCGGCATCGTCGACCGTCACCGCCATGCCGTCGAGGTCGGGGAGCTCGAACTTCGGCCGCACGTCGACCTCGGCGGTGAAGGTCAGCTCCTTGCCGTCGTCCAGCTTCGTGATCTCGACCTCGGGCTGGCCGAGCGCGAAGACCTCATGCTCGGCCAGTGCCTTGCCGTAGAGCTGCGGCACGGCCTCATTCACCGCCTGCTCGAGCACGGCCCCGCGGCCCACCCGCTGGTCGATGACCCGCGGCGGGGTGCGGCCAGGACGGAAGCCAGGCACCCGGACCTGCCGGGCGACCTCGCGATATGCCTGATCGAGGTTCGGCTTGAGTTCCTCGAACGGAACCTCGATGGTGAGCCGGACCCGGGTCGGGCTCAGCTCTTCGACGTCGGTTTTCACGTCGGCATTACTCCTCGGTTCCTCGCCAGGCAAACACGGCACCGCGGCCCGGGCAAATGGGTGGTCACTCACGGCTACGGCCGCCAAGTCTAGGGCGCTAAGTCTAGGGGCAGGACAGCAGTTACTGACCCGGCGCGCTCCGGGTCCGCTGACCGCCCGGGCCGCGCCAGCCCAAGTCGCCGGTCGCGGCCCAGTGCACTGGCCATATACCTTCGCCGGGTTGCCGACGTCGTCAGCCCAGACGTGACGCCGCCGTCGGCCGGTGAACGTTAGCGGTCATCGCACCAGCGCCGGCCGAAGTCCGGCATGCCCTGCTCACCCTCGACCATGCCGTCCGGGATTACGTCACGAACGCGCGCCTCGGTCTGGCCGCATGAAACTCGTCACAACGTCCCGTCTTCTGGCGTCCTAGTAGGACTAGCCGACCGGGTCGTGCCAGGACTGCCCTTCGGGCAGCAGGCCGCTGGCCGCCGCCGGACCCCAGCTGCCCCTGGCATAGGGCCGGACCGGAACAACGTCACCGAGCACCGGATCCACTACCCGCCAGGCGGCTTCGACGGTGTCCTGCCGGGCGAACAGCCAGCGCTCCCCGGCCAGCGCGGCGCCGATGAGACGGTCGTAGGGCAGCATGTCCGAGCCTGGCCGCTCGTCGAACGCAAGCTCCTCCCGCTGCGGCTGCCAGCCGGCCCCCGGCTTCTTGCCGACCAGGGTCAGCCCGACCTGGTCGGCCGGATGGATCCGGAAGCGCAGGCTGTTCGGGGTGACCTGGTCGCCGATGCCGAACACGTCATGCGGCGGCCGCCGGAACTGGACGGTGACCTCGGTCGCGGTGACCGGCAGGCACTTGCCCGCCCGGATCAGGATGGGCACGCCCGCCCACCGCCAGGAATCTGCCGCCAGCCGGATAGCGACGTAGGTCTCGGTGCCCGACCGCGGGTCCACCCCCTGGACGCTGAGGTAGCCCTCGTACTGACCGCGCACCGTGTGCTCGGGGGCCAGCGGCTGCAGCGCGGCGATCAGCTGGGACTTGGCGTCTAGCCACGATCCCATGCCGCTGCCGTCCGGCGGGTCGGCCAGCACCGAGGCGAGCACCTGCAGCATGTGATTCTGGACGACGTCCCTGATCGCGCCGGTCCGGTCGTAGAAGCTGCCGCGGTCGGCGACATCGAACGCCTCGGCCATCGTGATCTGGATGCTCTGCACGTGCGTACGGTTCAGCAACGGCTCGATCATCGAATTGGCGAAGCGAACGAACAGCATGTTCTCGACCGGGTCGAGGCCCAGCCAGTGATCGACCCGGAAGATTGCCTCTTCCGGGAAGAACTTGTGCATGGTCGCATTGAGCTGCTGCGCGTTGGCCAGGTCCGTGCCGAACGGCTTCTCCACCATGACCCTGGAGCGGGTGGCCCGGCCGGCGGCCGAGATTCCCTGCGCTATCCGGCCGAACAGCGGCGGCGGCACCTCCAGGTAGAACAGCACGTCGCGGGCCGCCTGGCCGATCTCCTGCGACATCGCCTGGTAGGTGGCAGCGTCGTCGAGATCGCCGTCGACGTAGTGCAGCAGCCCCAGCATCTTCGCCGCGGCCGGGCCGCCGGGATCTATCTTGTGCAGCCGCAGCGACGCGGCGGCGTAGTCGCGGAACTGCTCAAGCCCCCAGCCGCTCTTCGCGACGCCGATCACGGGAATGTCAAGGACACCCCGCTCGACCAGCCCGACGAGGGCAGGAAAGGTCTCCAGCTTCGCCAGATCACCAGTGGCGCCGAAGATGACCAGCGCGTCAGCGTTGCCTGTCGTCATGGCTGCCTTCCTCGTCCGGTGGCCTGGATCTCACGACACCGGGATTCATCTCACGCCACGACGCCCGGCACCGGTGACGCGGGTGCGCAAATGGTACTGGCATGGCGGGCGGTGCGGATGGTGCGAGTGGTTTTCTATGATGCGAGGCTGGTCAGCGCTGACCGGCAGAACTGCCCGCGCCTCGCATTCAGGCGATTCGCGTCCTCGCCGGGGCCGGGCACCCGGCGCGGAACCGGTCATGTTCGTGCCTGCTGCCCGGGACGGCCGGGGTTGGCTACGGCGACGATGATGACGGCGTCGGGGACGCGGTCACGCTGGGCGACGGCGTCGGGGACGCGGTCGAACTCGGCGTGGGCGTCGCCGTGGCGCTCGGCGTCGTACTGGGCGACGGCGACTGGCTGCTCGGCGATGCGGAGGGCGTGGCCGGCGCGGAACTCCGCGACGGAGTCGGGGTCGCCGGAGGCGACGCCGTGTGCCCGCTGTGAGCGGGCAGGACCAGCTGCGGCGGCTGCACCGAATGCGGGCTCGGGGCCAGCATGAGCGCAACGGCGGCCAGGATCACGCCGAGCACGGCGACCAGCCCGCCGGTGGCCGCGCCGCGCACGAACGCCCGGCGCTCCCTGGTCCGTTTCCATTCCGTGGTGCGCCGCTCCCGGAGGTCGGGCGGCAGCGCGGCCCGCTGCGCGGCCCAGCTGTTGTACGGCGCCGCCGCCATGCCGAGCGTAGGGAAGACGAGCAGGCCGGCCAGCAGCGGCCCGGCCAGCTCGGTTGCCCGGGTCAGCGCTCCGGCTATGCCCAGTCCGCCGAGCAGCGCCAGCGACGACTCGGCCCAGTTCGCCCGCAGCGCCTCCCACCATTTCGCCTTCTCGCTGGTCTTCGGCGTGCGCAGGAACGCGGCCTTGCGGGCGAACAGGCCGAGCAGCGATGCCCGCGCCACCACAACAGAGGTGGACTGCCAGATGAAGAAGGCGCCGAGCGCGTCCCGCCACGACGCGCCGGTGCCGCGGCGCAGCAGCGCCACCGCCCGCACCAGCCCGAGCACGACCAGCACCGGGACCGTGGCCACCAGGAACGCGGTGAGCTTGCGGAACAGCTGGCCTCCCCCGGTGGCCAGGTTGGCCGCCCCGGCCAGCAGGAACACCAGGAACACCAGGCCGAGCAGGTCGCCGTACCACTGGACCGCCCCGGACAGGTATGACCACCGCTGGCCGGTGCTGAGCCGGTTCTGCTTCGTCTCCCGCCCGGGCAGCAGCGAGCGCCAGTGCATCCTCAGGACCTGGATGCCGCCGAAGCACCACCGGTACCGCTGGCCCTTCAGCGCCTCGAACGTCAGCGGCATGATCCCCTTGCCCCAGGACTCGTCTACGTGCAGCCCGGACCAGCCGGCCCGCAGCAGCCGCAGGGACAGCTCCGCGTCCTCGGTGATGCACCACTCGTCCCACCCGCCGAGCTGCTCCAGGGCGACCCGCCGGATCAGCCCCATCGTGCCGGCGAAGATCGCACCGTCCCGCTCGTTGCGCGACGGCTGGGAGACAGCGAAGAAGTACTGGTAGGAGTAATACAGCCGCCGGTAGTACCGCGCGCTGGACCAGCCGCGGTAGTCCTGCGGGGCCTGGGTGAAGCCGACCCAGCTGTCGGCGAATAGCGGCGCGCAGCGGCGCAGGAACCCTGGCTCGAGCTGGTAGTCGGAGTCGACGACCCCGATCACCTCGGCCCGCGGGTCGGTGAGCTCGCGCAGCGCATAGTTCAGCGCACCGGACTTATAGCCAGGCCAGTCTTCCAGGTGCGCGAACTTTGCCCCGTGGCGAGCGCACCAGTCCCGCACCGGCCGCCAGAGCCGTTCGTCATCGGTGTTGTCGTCGATCAGGATGACCTCATACCGCGGGTAGTCGAGCCGAAGCAGCGAGCGCAGCGTGTCGAGGACCATGCCGGGCGGCTCGTTGTGCGCGGGAACGTGCAGGCTGATGAACGGGAGCTCGCCGTCCTTCGTCGTGACCGGCGCGGCCCGGGTCACCCGCCTGCGCCATTGCTCTGACCCGAGGGCGTCGCAGATCTCCCACAGGTAAGCGCAGGCGAGGATCGCGGCGAAGACCTCGAACAGCCAGAGCAGCAGCCCGCCGGCGGTGCTGGCCGGCCCGAGATGGCTGGTGAAGGTCCAGTCCAGCACGAACACCAGGTAGACAACGAAAAGGAAGATGCTCGACGCCCAGCACAGGTGGCCGCGGGCGTTCCACCGCCGGGTTACCGGAAGCCATACCAGGCTGGCGACGATCAGGCCCGCGGCCCCGTCAATCGCGTTGTGCTCGGTCACGCCGAGCAGCCGCAGCGCCGCCACGACGATCGCTGCCAGCGCCGCGGTGCCCGCCAGCGCGAACGCCAGCCGCCGGATCGCGGGCCAGGTGCCGGCCGTCCTGGCCCGGCGCCGTGCCTGGACCAGCAGCCCGGCCGTCCCTACCGGCGCCGCCACGATCCCGGCCAGAACGAGCGCAGCGAGCACTGTCCGCCCTCCCACGTCATCTCGGAACGGCTCACTCGCAATCTAGGCGACGCACAGGGCGAACCTGGCTATTTCGGCCACATACCCCGGCAGGGCGTCAGCCGGTACGTTCCGCGACGAACTCGCGGAGCACCTCGAAGAAATCCCCGGTTCCACCTGCTTGCCCAGCAGACCCGGGTCACCTACTGGCCCGCCCCGGGGCGCCGGGTGATCCTGCTGACAGTGTTCCGCAAGACTGTTGTGCGACCCGGCCGTTGCCAAGGCCGGGAGGCCGCGGGCCTGTGCCCGTGGCCTCCCGTCTTGGCCGGGGTCAGGCGGCCTCGTCCTTTTCGGCGCGGGTCACGTCTTCTGCGTATGCGCCCTTGTCGCTGGCGGCCACGCGGAAGCTGAGAGTGTCCCCGATTTTGTAGCCTTCTGCGTTGCTGTTCACCTGCAGGTACACCAGGTGGGGGTGGCCGAGCGGGTCCTGGAGCCGGAGCCAGCCGTGCGGCTGGCCGGGAGGAAGGCTTACCAGGGCACCCTTGTAGTATCCGCCGACCACGAGCACCGCGGCGGCGCGCCA
>WNFB01004409.1_pt1 | contig 12523 bp, 10 predicted proteins | sample 5400501 | NCBI WGS metagenome assembly WNFB01 (sample SAMN13153341, study PRJNA577476) | soil metagenome | isolation source: 200 cm saprolite under Douglas fir tree site 2 hole 1 | place: USA:California | collected 2015-04-18 | reverse complement strand
TGTATGGCCGCCACGATGCCGCTGTGTCCCCGCCGCATTTCCATCTTATGCCCCATCGCTTGCAGCGCCTGCACGGTGGTATCGCTCAATCCCCCATGCTCGTAATACGTCTTGTCCGGCAGAGCCTGGTGATGAATCCTCGGGGCCGCGACGGCGTCGGCGAGACTCATTCTCTGATCCAGCACGTTGAGAATCACCTGGGTGACGGTCGTGATGATCGTGGGACCTCCGGGCGTGCCCACCACCATTTGCAGATTGCCGGCGCTGTCGAGCACGATCGAGGGGGTCATGGCCGACAGCATCCGCTTGTTGCCGGCGACTGCGTTCGCTTCGCCCTGCACGAGGCCGTACATGTTCGGCTTGCCCGGCGCCGTCGCGAAGTCGTCCATTTCGTTGTTGAGGAGGAATCCTGCCCCGGTGACGGTGACGCCGCTGCCAAATCCGCCATTCAGCGTGGTGGTCACCGCCGCCGCACTGCCCTGGGCGTCCACGATCGAGTAGTGCGTCGTGTGCATCGCCTCGCCACCCGCGGCCTGCGGCGGTGTGGGCGTCGCATGCTTGGGGTCGATCTGTGACCGGAGCGTCGCCGCGTATGACTTGGACAGCAGGCGATCGAGCGGCATGTCGACGACGTCGGGGTCGCCGAGCCAGCGGTTGCGGTCGATGAAGGCACGCCGCATCGCTTCGGTCACGAGATGCACGTAGGCCGCCGTGCCGAAGGCGGGGAGCGTGTCGTAGCCCTCGAGGATGTTGAGGATCTCGCCCATCGTCACGCCGCCCGAGCTGGGCGGCGGCATCGAGTAGATCGTGTGCCCACGATAACTGAGCTCGATCGGCGTGCGCCATTTGGCGCGATAGCGGCGCAAGTCGTCCTTGGTGATCAGACCGCCGCCGCGCTGCATCTCGGCCACGATCAAATCGGCGATCTGGCCGCGGTAAAAGACGTCCGGGCCGGAGTCGCTGATGAGTTGCAGCGTGCGCGCGAGGTCGGGCTGCCTCCACATCGTCCCGGGCGCGGGAGCGCTGTCGTGCACCAGAAACTGCGCGCGGCTGGCGGGAAACTGTGCCAACAGGTCGCGGTCCGCCGTGATGTCGCGGCTGCGCGCAGTGTCGATCACGTGTCCCTGCGCGAGTCGAATCGCTGGAGCGACCAGCGTCGCCCATGGAAGTGTGCCGTGCTTCTTCCACGCTTCGTACAGTCCGGCGACGCTCCCCGGCACGCCCGCGGCGAGATGTCCTACCTCGCTCTGCTTGGTTGGATTGCCCGCCGAATCGATATACATGTCGTGGGTCGCCGCGGCAGGCGCGGCCTCGCGGTAGTCGAGCGCCGTCACTTCTCCACCGGCGGTGCGATGCACGATGAAGCCGCCGCCGCCGATGTTGCCAGCGTCAGGCAGCACCACCTCGAGCGCGAACGCGACCGCCACGGCGGCATCGATGGCGTTGCCGCCGAGCTTCAGGATTTCAACCCCGGCCTGAGTCGCGAGCGGATGCGCCGAAACGACCATGGCGTGCTGGGCCGCTACGGGCCGCGAGTGCAGTGTCCATGTCTCGGGAATGACTGCGCGGCCAACGACTACGGGGCCGCGGATCGGCGCGGGGCCTGCAGGCGCGGGGCCTGCCGCGGGCCGCGCGCCGCCGCATCCGCCCGCGGCCGCGGCGACGATCAAAGCGAGCATCTTTCGCATTCGTAATCTTATCGTCTAATTCTCCTCCATGACAAACCGCGATTTCTCGGATCCTCGCGCCACCGAGCAACGCAACCCGCGCTCCGAGCGCATCGACGTCGCCTCGAGTCTCGAGATTGTCGACATCATGAATGCCGAGGATGCGAGCGTAGCGGGCGTGGTACACGGGCAGCGCCAGCAGATTGCGCGTGCCATTGACCTGATTGTCGCGGCGTTTAAGAGCGGCGGGGGGGGGCGGCTCGTCTACGTCGGTGCCGGTACGTCCGGCCGGCTGGGAGTGCTCGATGCCACCGAATGCCCGCCCACGTTCAGCGTGCCGCCCACGATGGTGACCGGCGTGATCGCGGGCGGCTACGGCTCGCTGGTGAAGAGCGCCGAGGGCGCGGAGGACGACGTGAACGCCGGGGCCGCGGCGATGGACACGGCCGCCGTGACCAATCGCGATGTGGTCGTGGGTATCGCCGCCAGCGGCACGACGCCCTACGTGCGCGCTGCCCTGTCGCGCGCGCAGACGCTGGGCGCCAAGACGGTGCTCGTCACGTGCGCGACCGCGCCGAAGGTGCTCGCCGAGACGTGCGACGTCATCATCAATCCCATCGTCGGACCGGAAGTGCTGACCGGTTCGACTCGCCTGAAGGCGGGGACGGCGACTAAACTCGTCCTCAACATGCTCAGCACCGGCGCCATGATCCGGCTCGGCAAGGTCTACGGAAATCTGATGGTGGACCTGATGGCGTTGAGTGCGAAGCTGCATGACCGCGGTGAGCGCATCGTGATGGAAGTCTGCGCTGTCTCGCGCGAGGAAGCGCGCCAGGCGATCGAGCGCGCCAAGGGCAGCGTGAAGGTCGCGATCGTGATGGCCCGCCGCAAAGTGGATGCTGCCGAGGCTCGGCGCCTGCTCGAAGCGGCAGACGGGTTTGTCCGCCCGGTCGTGGGTGAGCCGCCGCCGGTGGGCCGATGACACTGGCCGTGGGTGTGATGTCGGGCACGTCGCTCGACGGCATTTCGACCGCGCTGGTCCGGCTCCGGGACAGTGGGGTGGAGTTGGTCGCCTTTCGTCAGGAGCCGTATTCCGCGGCCGAGCGCGGCGCGATCATCGACACGATGGCGCGCGGCACGCCCAAGGACGTCGCCTTCCTTCATGTCGCACTGGGTGAGCGATTCGCCGGCGCGGTGCTAGCCCTGCTGGCGCAGGCGCGCGTCGCGCCCAAAGACCTCGCCTTTATCGCGTCCCACGGCCAAACGATCTGGCACGAGCCGGGGCGAGCAACGTTCCAGCTGGGCGATGCGGCGGTGGTGGCGGAGCGCGTCGGCGTGCAGGTGGTGAGCGACTTCCGGGCGCGCGACGTCGCCGCGGGCGGTCAGGGAGCGCCGCTCGTGCCGCTCGCCGACGTGATGCTGTTCGGACACGAACAACACGGGCGCTGGCTGCTCAACATCGGCGGGATGGCGAATGTCACGTGGGTGCCGCGACGCGGCGTGCCCGACGGCGCGTTCGCGTTCGACACGGGTCCAGGCGTCGCGGTGATCGACGCCATCACGCGGCGCGTCGATCCGGACGCGGCGTTCGACCAGGATGGCGAGCGCGCGCGCCGGGGAAGACCATTAACGAAAGTACTGGGTGAGCTGCTGGCGGATCCCTATTTCGACCAACCGCCGCCCAAGAGCACGGGTCGAGAACGGTTCGGGATCGAGTTCGCGGACAAACTGCTCGCGCGTGTGAAGAAGGCTGGTGGCTCCGACAACGACGCGGTGGCGACGGCGACTGCCCTCACGGCCGAGACGATTGGTGGGGCGATCGCGCGGTGGGGAAAGGACGACGGAGCGGAAGTCGTCATCTCGGGGGGGGGCGCAAAGAATCCGGCGCTCGTCGAGCGACTGGCGGCGAAGATTCAGCCGCGCCCCGTTGTGCTGTTCGATCAAGTGTTTTTCAACGGCGAAGCGAAGGAGGCAGTCGCGTTCGCGTTTCTGGGCCATCAAACGGTGATGGGGAAGGCGGGCAATCTTCCGGCCGCGACGGGGGCGCGCGGTCCTCGGATTCTGGGTCACATCACTCCAGCATGATGCCCCCTCCCCCTCCGCGGGCGCGCCTCGTCTGTCCGGCGCTGCGCTGGCGGCGTGGCTCATTCAAATCCGAACGAGAAAAGATCGAGCAGACGCTCGCCGCGGGAGTCGGCGGTTTCATTCTCTTTGGCGGCACGCGCGCCGCCGTCGCCGCGCTCACCAGCGCGCTGCATGACACGGCGGGTCGGCCGGTGCTGCTCGGCTCTGATTTCGAGCGCGGGCCGGGGCAGCAGGTGAAAGGTCTCACCGAGCTGCCGCCGCCCGCGGCGCTCGGCTACCTCAACGATCTCGACGCGACGTACGCATGTGGGCAGATCACCGGAACCGAGGCCCGCGCGGTCGGTCTCACCTGGGTATTTGCGCCGGTGTGCGATCTCGACATCGAGCCGCGCAATCCCATTGTGCAGACCCGCTCGTTCGGGGCCGATCCTGCTCCTGCGGGTCGACACGCCGCGGCGTGGATCAAAGGTTGTCAGGAGCACGCCGTGATGGCCTGCGCCAAGCACTATCCTGGCCATGGCCGTACCACGACCGATTCCCACGAAGGCCTGCCCGTTGTGACGGCGCCTGCTGCCGACCTTCAGGCCGAGGCTGCGCCGTTTGCGACGGCGGTGCAAGCAGGAGTCGCGAGCGTGATGCCGGCGCACGTGGCGTATCCGGCGTGGGATCCGAGTGGTTCTGCAGCCACGTTCTCGAAGCCCATCCTCGATTATCTGCGCACAACGCTTGCCTTCGACGGACTCGTCGTCACGGACGCGTTCATCATGGCCGGAGCGACGGCTGTCGCGCCGGAGGGCGTGGCCGCGGTCGCCGCGCTGAATGCGGGCTGTGACATGTTGCTGTATCCGACGGATTGGGCCGGCGTCGTGCGCGCGCTGGACCAGGTGGTGCCCGATCGGGCCGAGCAGGCGCTGGTGCGCTACGAGCGGGCGGTGGGGGCGCGGGGCCAGTCGGGTCAGCCGAGCGATCTGGACGGCGCCACGCTCGCCGAGCATCAGAAGTTCGCGGATGGGTTGGCTGACAGGGCCGTGCATTTAGTGCGCGGCGAAGGGCCGCAGCTGGGTAAGACGTTTGCTGTGACGATCGTCGATGATGATGTGGGTGGACCGTATTCGATTCCGCCGCGGGACGTGTTTCATGGAGAGCTGCGAAAAGGGGGAGTTCGGTTAACCCCGGGGCATGGCCCCGGGGTCGGTCGACTCGTACTGGTTTACGCGGAGCCGAGGTCGTGGAAGGGCCGCAGCGATCTAGGACCGCAGTCGCTGGCGCAGCTCGAGCGCCTAGTGCCGGGCGCGTCGCTCGTGATTCTGTTCGCGCACCCGCGGCTCGCGACACAGGTGCCGGGGGATGTGCCAGTATTGTGTTGCTGGCATGGGCAGGCGCTGATGCAACGAGCGGCGGCGAGGTGGGTACTAGCGAGAGCGCAATAGCCCGCAGGCCGTCCCCACTTCAGTGTCTCGGAGGTTCTATGTCAGTCGGGCTCCGAAGCATCGCCGTGAGTTTCCACCAATGAATCGGTATCCAATGCTCACGCCGGAACCAAAGTGAAATTCGTTCTCGTGATCTACAACGACCCCGCGCTCTACGACGCGCTGCCCCAGGCTGAAACTGATCGGATGATGCGTGGTTGCCTCACGCACGCCGACGAGCTGCGCCGCGCTGGACGTCTCACCGAGAGCCAGATGCTCGACGGTGCCGAAACGGCGAAATCCGTCCGCATCCGCAACGGCCGCACCAAGGTCACGGATGGGCCGTTCAGTGAAGCCAAAGAAGTCCTGGGAGGCTTCAATCTGATCGAAGCGAAAGACATGGACGAGGCCATCCAGATCGCGCAGGAGTTCCCCTGGGCCCGCACCGGCTGCGTCGAGGTTCGCCCGGTGCGCGACATCGAGACTGTCCGGCGGCGAGTCAACGCTTCGGTGAGGACTGCGACATGAGGTCTTCCTCCCTGCTGCGTTGACGCCCGTGCGGTGTATCTGCGTGGCCAGGCCGACGCCCTGGGCCTTCGAGTAGTCGAGACATCGGACATCTCCATTGAGGCGGTGGCTGACGTCCTGCAAAGGGAGTTGGACGGACTATGAAGCTCGGTGCGCAGCAGCTGCGGGGGCGATTCGTCGTGCTCACCGGAGGGAGCAGCGGAATTGGTCGCGCGCTGGCGACGGAGCTCACGACTCGCGGTGCCTCGGTGCTGGTGGGCTCCCGCCGCAAGATCGAAGGCGAGCCGCAGCATCACACCCTCGATCTCGCATTGCTGTCGTCGGTCAGCGAATTCGCGGCGAGCATCCTGGCCCTCGGCAGGCCGATCGACGTACTCGTTCTGAACGCGGGTGTCCACGTCCCGTGGAGGAGCGTCACCACCCCTGACGGTCACGAGCTGCACTGGCAGGTGAACTACCTGTCCAACTTCCTCTTGACGCACCTGCTCCTGGAGGGGTGTCGGAGGTCCGCCCTCAAACAGATCGTCTACATCGGGAGCGAGGCCCACCGCATGGCGGCGGTCGCTGCCGGCCCCCTCTCGGGGTTCTGGCATCGCTACGCCGTATCCAAGGAAGCGGCGACCACGTTCTTCCTGCGACTCCAGGACCTCCACCCGGACCTGCGCGTCCAGGTCATCTCACCCGGCTACGTCGCAACCGAGATCCACCGCCATAAGAGCCGCATCACCGCATGGCTCGAGCGGGCCTCGACGCGGGTCCGGACTCCCGAGGACGCGGCACGGGAGATCATGCGCCTGATCGAGCTGCCGGAGGCGACGTCAGTGTACTGGGATCGCGGCAACGCGGCGACGCCCAGCCGTCGGGCCCGGAACATGGCGGGCGCCGAGGCGCTGTGGCGAAAGTCGGTCGCCGCCGTGCGGCACCTCCTCCCGGATGCGGTGCCCTGCGTGATGATCTCGAACTTCGCGGGGACCTGGCGCGCGTTCGGCCCCGAGGTGTCGCAGCCGGCCAGCGTCGAGGAGCTTGTCGCGCTGGTGCGTCGAGCCGCCGACGCCGGTCGCGAGGTGCGCATCGTCGGGCAGCGGCACTCGTACAATGACATTTTCTATTCGCGTACTGCGATGATCTCGATCGCCCAGCTGAACCGGATTCGCGGCCTTGATCCGGATGCCGGTACGTTCACCTGCGAAGCCGGGATCACGATCGACGACGTGTGCGCCTACCTCGATCAGCGCGGCTACGCGCTCCGCTACTGCGGCAACCACGGACAGCAGACCCTGGCAGGAGCACTGGCGACCGGTACCCACGGCTACGGCCGCGACGGTGGCCTCATCTCAGAGCTCGTGACGGCGATGACCGTGCTGGGTCCTGATGGCCGTCTCTTCCACACCTCCGCCGAGCAGGATCTGCGCGCACTCCGCCTGGGGCTCGGGACGCTGGGCGTCATCGTCGAAGTCACCCTCGCTGTCACGCGCTCCAGCCCGTGCCTGTACCGCCTCGCGAGCATGCCGCGGCCGGAGTTCATCGCTCGCCTCGACGAACTGGCGCGTGCTCATGAGTACCTCCGGTTCACTCACCATCCGTTCGACGACGCGGCGATGCTGTACCTCACAATCGATGCGACGACGGAGGCATATGTCGGCACCCAGCCCGTTCGCTACACCGGTCCGCCCGCAGGGGGCGCGGCGTGGCTCGCGGTGCCGTGGCTGCGGATGCCGGGGGTCAGGAGGCTGCTCGGACGAGCCGCCTCGGTCAGCCGCCGCGAGGTCTCCGCCGTCGTCCCGTTCTCGACGTCGCTGTTCGTCCGCGACGGCGTGATTCACAAAGCGAGCCGCAGCCAGGAGATGCTCAGGCGGATCGGGCTGCGCGCGTTCAACCGGAACGACTGGCTGAACATGGAGCTGGCGGTACCGCGTGGTCGGTTCCCGGAGTTCGCGCAGCTCTTCGCGGAGAACCTTCCACGGATGTCGGATTTTTCCATGGCGCATCCGTACTATGCGTGCCGCGTCGTCGGGGGGGCACAGAGCGTCCTGCTCGGCCCAAACTTCGGGCGCGACGTGGTGTTCGTCGACATCCATGTCGATCCGCGGGCGCGCAGCTCGGACGGGTTCCTGCGCGCCGTCGAGGCCGAGTCACTCCGAGCGCTTTCGGCACGGCCGCACTGGGGGAAGGTGTTTTTCGCTGAACGCGATACCCTCCGCACCCTCTACCCGGCATCCAACATCGACGGCTTCCTCGCCGCGAAGCAGCGGTTCGATCCCGGCGCCGTGTTCTCCAACGACTATTCGAGGCGTGTGTTCGGCGTATGACCACGAAACATCGGCGCGGTAGGCTCAGGGTGGGCCCGCGTCACCTCCGCCCAGATCATTCTGGTCGCGCTCACGCTCCTTCTGCGGGTTGCCGTATGTCCAGTTGACGCTGAGCAGCAACCCGCGGATCGCGCGCCTCCGGTCCGACACCTGGTAGAACCGCGGGTCTAGCGTCGTGGAGCTCTCGCGCGACGTGTTGAACGGGTCGATCACGCGCAGCGTCACGCTCATCCGGTCGTTCATGAGCTTTTCACGGGCGGCCAGCGTGAACCGCGTCCGGCTGGCGTTTCGGCCCTGCTCGACGGTCATCGGCGCCTGATACGACAGTATCGCCTGCACATCGACGCTGCTCGAGACGCGGAACGTTGCGTTGGTTCACCACGCGGCCGCGGATCTCGCTGCTTGTGGCGGGAATGCCTTGCGCCGCGGCCAGGGAGCAAACCGCGAGGACGATCGCTGTCGCGAGCGCGACGCACCGGGCGAGCATCGCCATGAAAGGTAGATTCCGCACCTGACAGTTAGCTTACGGGCGAGACCCGTTCGACGTTATCCGGGAAGGAGCCTCTATGCGTCGTGCCGCACTTGTCCTCATCCTGTGGGCGGTCCCAAGCCTCGCAGCCCAGAGGCCCGCCCGCTACCAGATCACGCACACGTTTGTCCTGGGAGGTGACGGCCGGTGGGACTATGTCATACCGGACCCGCCGCGGCATCGCGTGTTCATCGCCAGGCAAGATCGCGTCATGGTAGTGGACGAGAACGACGGGAAGCTGCTCGGCGAGATCCGTGATATTCACGGGGCGCACGGCGTTGCGCTGGTGGAGAAAGCGCACCACGGCTTCGCGACATCGGGAAACGACAGCGCGGTCGTGATGTTCGACCCGAGCACATTCCAGGTGCTGGGCCAGATTCCCGCCGCCGAGGACGCCGACGCGATCGTATACGATGCGGCGTCGAACCGAGTGTTCACCTTCAATGGTGATGCCCACTCTTCCACGGTCGTGGACCCGGTACCGGGGCGCCTGGTCACGAATATCCCGCTGGGTGGTAAGCCCGAGTCCGGCGTCGCGGCAGGCAACGGCAAGCTCTACGTCAACATCGTCGACAATGCCGAGGTCGTGGAGATTGACGGGAAGTCCCTCACCGTCACGCGCCGCTGGTCGACCGCGCCGTGCCAGCAGCCGGTCGCCATGGCCATCGATACGACGCATCACCGTCTGTTCAGCGGGTGTCGCAGCGGGGTGCTAGCGGTCTCCGACTATCAGGCCGGTCGCGTCGTCGCGACGGCGCCCATCGGCGCCGGCGTGGACGGTACCGCGTTCGATCCCGCGGCGAGCGACGTGTTCGCTTCGAATGCGGATGGCACGCTGACCGTCATTCACGAGGACGGCCCCGACCAGTACCACGTCGTGGAGAACGTCCAGACCGCGCAGGGCGGCCGCAACATGGGCCTGGATCCCACGACGCATCGCATCTACGTCGTCTCGGCGCGGTTCGGGCCCCCGCCGGCCGACTCCACCGCGGCGAATCCCAGGCGCCGTCCACCCATCATTCCGGGATCGTTCATGATGATGGTCGTGGAGCAAACGCCCGCGCCGCATTGACCCAGATCTCTTTCGCAGGTGTCCGTGTGGACTTCGGCGACACGACGCTGTTCTCCGACGTCTCGTTTACGGTCGCGCCTGGCGAACGTTGGGGCATCGTGGGGCGGAACGGCACGGGGAAGACGACCCTCTTCCGGCTGTTGACGGGCGATCTCGAGCCCACCCGCGGGAGTATCGTCCGGGCGCCCGCATTTCGCGTGTCGCTGCTCGAACAGCACCGCGACTACGGCGCCGCGACGACGGTCTGGGAGGCGGCCGCCGGCGAGCTCGCCGAGCTGCTGGCGCTGGAACAATCGCTGGTGGAACAGGCTGCCAATCTCGCGCAGGACTCCTCGCCCCGCGCGCTGGCCCAGTACGGCGAAGACCTCGAGCGCTTCGAGCGCGAAGGCGGTTACGCCGTCACGGCGCGCATCGACGCGGTGCTGCACGGCCTCGAGTTCGATCCGGCGCAGGCCCGGGTTACCCCGCTGTCCGCCCTCAGCGGCGGCGAGCTCGGCAGGCTCGGCCTGGCCCGGCAACTCATGACGACCGCGGACGTGTTGCTGCTCGACGAGCCGACCAATCACCTCGATCTCGAGACGACGCGCTGGCTCGAACACTACCTCGTCGAGAGCGAGCGAACGGTCCTGCTCGTAAGCCACGACCGCGCGTTTCTGGCCGCGACCGTAGATCACGTGCTGCATCTCGAAGGCGGCAGCGCCACGCCGTACGCGGCCGGGTACACCGGTTTTGTAGCTCAGCGCGCCGAGCGCCGGCTGGCGCAGCAGCGGGCGTTCGACCAGCAGCAACGCACCATCGCGCACGAGCGGGACTACATCGCCCGCAACATCGCGGGGCAGAACAGCAAGCAGGCCAAAGGCCGGCGCAAGCGGCTCGAGCGGCTGCCGCGACTCAGTCCCGTGATCGGCGCCGAGGGGACGATGGCGCTGCGGTTCGAGGTAGCCGAGCGTGGCGGCGACCAGGTGCTGAGCGCCAGGAACGTCAGCGTCGGGATCGGCTCGCGGACGCTGGTGGCACGATTCAGTGGAACGCTGGAGCGCACCGGTGTGCTGGGGATACTCGGACGCAACGGAGCAGGGAAGTCGACCGTATTGCGCGCGCTCCTCGGCGAGCATCCGACGCTGGGCGGCGAGCTGCGGCTGGGCGGCTCGATCACCGCCGGCTACTATCGGCAGGATCTCTCGCAGGTGCCGCTCGACAAGACGCTCTACGACGTGATTGCTGGCCTCCGCCCGAAATGGGAGCGCGGGCAGATACAGGGGCACCTGGGGCGGTTCGGGTTTTCCGGCCAGGAGGTGTTGCGGCGCGCCGACTCGCTCTCGGGTGGAGAGCGCGCTCGCCTCGCGCTGGCGATCCTGATATTGTCGCGTGCGAACCTGCTTGTGCTCGACGAACCGACCAATCATCTCGACGTCGAATCCATCGAGGCGCTCGAAGACGCGATCGAAGCATACGACGGTACCGTGATCCTGGTGAGCCACGACCGGGCGTTGCTGCGTGCCTTGACGACGCGGATTTGGATCCTGCATGACGGACGCATGACCGAGTTCGCCGGCGGCTTTGCGGAGTGGGAGGAAGTGAGTACCGAACGGGCCCACGCCGCGGCCGTCACCGCCGCCGAGGAGCAGGCGTTGCGGCGGGTGCACGAGCGCCAGCGCGTCGCGCCGTCGTCCAAGAGCGACCCGCGCAAGGAGCTGCGTCGCGCCCAGCGCGAGCTCGCGGAGGCGGAGGCTGCCGTCGCGGACTTGGAAGCTCAAGTCGCTCAGGTCGTCGCGGCGCTCGAGGACCCGGCGCTCTACACACGTCCCGATGGCGCCGCGGCGGCCCGGACGCTCGGCGCACAGCTCGAGACGTTGAAGCGCAGCCTCGAGGCCGGGCTGGACCGGTGGACGCACGCGACCGAACAAGTCGAGCTGCGAGTACCTCGATGAACTCGTCGACCCCGATCGAACGGAGTGCGTGGGTCGGTCAACTCGGCGGCATCGTCGTCGTGCTGGCCCTGATCCTCTGGTTCGTGCAGATGCGAAAGGCGCCAACCCACCTGCTGCAGCGACGTGATTGTGAGCGTGCCTACGCGGAAGCTCGCAGTGCATCTGACAGCGCTGCGGTCGATCAGCGGCGACCGGTCCTTGGCCAATCGACCGATACGGTCACGTGTGGCACGTTTCGCAGAGCGGGTCGTCTGCCATGACCCACTGTGCGGGCGGACGCAACGATCGCGGACGTTAGAGGTATTCATATCCGTCCTCAGCATGACACTTTTGTCGTCACACTCCCGAGACCGCAATGAGACTCTATGCGCAACTCAACTTCGGCGGCAATTGCGAGGAAGCTTTTCGCTTCTATGAACAGCATCTTGGCGGCAAGATCGGCGATGTTATGGTCGATCATTCACGAACGACCCAGAACCGGACGACATGGGCTCGCAGCTCGCGGCACGCCTAGATTACAGCGCACTATGACTGACGAATTCAAGGCCAAGCTACAGGCGCTGCTTCAGGCCCACGCCGCACAGGCGGCAAAACAGCAACCCGCCGACAAAACGGCGCGCGATCAATCGGATCGGCGGATGTGCGGGGAGCGGCTCCACTCGGTGGTGCGCCCCGTGCTCGAGGCGCTCATCGCTGAGCTCAAGAGTGCCGGCCATGAAGCCTCCGTCCGCGAACACATCGAGCGCGACGATGCCTACCCCAGCGTCGCCCTTTCCTTCACGCCGCGCAGCGGGCTCGCTTCGGCGCTCATCTTCCGGTACGACCCCCGGCACGGCATCGTCGTCCAGCGAGAGGTGAAGCACGCCCCCTGGAAGGGTCGGCCGCCCACGGGAACGGGGGATCGGCTCGGCACGATCGGCATCACCGCCGTCTCCGAAGCGTGGGTCCAGACCAAGAGCCTGAGTTTTATCGAGGCCGTCTTGAAAGCCAACT
>WNFB01004406.1_pt1 | contig 12529 bp, 12 predicted proteins | sample 5400501 | NCBI WGS metagenome assembly WNFB01 (sample SAMN13153341, study PRJNA577476) | soil metagenome | isolation source: 200 cm saprolite under Douglas fir tree site 2 hole 1 | place: USA:California | collected 2015-04-18 | reverse complement strand
TAGCCGCTGACCAAAAGAACTGCTTGCGGCTTTGCCCAACCCCATTGACAAAAATTCCGGAATCCCATGTGGCCGAAACTTCGACCTCCCATGTTGGATATTGTTCACCGCGTTCGTTCGTATCGTATTGCCCGATTGCGAGGGCAGGCTGGAATATATGTGACGTCGGTTTAGTCTGACGCAACACGGCTCCATTTTCCTGGACGCTGACACGTCCCAGCCCGGACAAACGCACACTCGTAGCCCCCCAGTCTCCACAGTAAAGATCCGGCGTGACTTGAAGCCGGCGAATGCCCGCCCTGAGAAACTGCTCTTGATATATGGTGCCTGCGGAAAATCCACCACCCCAAAACCCTGTCTTGTTTTTGAAGAACCACTTGGTTACCGACCCATCGATCATGGCATCCGTATCCTGCCGCGGCTGGAAGGTTGGCACTGGCGGGAGGTGGCGCAGTTGGTGAATGACCTTGTTTTGAAAGAACTCGCTGGGCTGATTGGCTGTGGGGCTAATACCTCCCGTGACATTGATGCTCCACCCTTCGAAACGGTCATGGCCGTGTTGTGTCCAACTGAATGTAATTAAATTGAAGCCCAGCGTATTGGTCACAGTGGAATCATATTTGGCTCCAGCTCCATCTGTTGGCGTGAATCGGTCGAGCGTAAGCCCAGTGGTGAGGGTTGAATACTGATCCGGGAACGCTAGGCTTCCCCAGTGTACGGAGGGAGCGGGTGATTCGCCAAAAGCCTTTGAACAAACTAGTCCGAAAAGAAATAGTACGCTTAGCGTTAGCGTGCATCTTCTTGCAGGATTCTTTCTCTTTTTCTCAAATGAATTGGACAGGTCCACGTACTTAAAAACCTCGTGTAGAAGGTTTGCAATCTTAAGCTTTTCCCTCAAGAAGACACTTCGGGAAAAGAATGTTTGGCTTCAGGTTGGCCCGATGGAGTGAAGGCGGCAGGCCCGCCACGCGCCGCGAAATGTTGGATTGCAAGGCCTGAGGTGGCCCCCACTCCTGTTTCGGCGGCTTCTGGAAGGCGTTGATTCAACGCCTTCCATCATACCAAATCGATAACTGCTTCTTGTCTTGCAATGTCCGACGTGGATGTAGAATGACTCGCAGGATCTGACCGGCAATCTCTCGCCCGGAGTAGAGTGCCACCTTGCGCGATGATGTCTCCAGCGGATGCTTTGTCAAGATGACGAATTGAAGGCCGCGTTGTCGCCCCCACTGCTTGAGATGCTCACTTAAGCGTACTTCGTCAGCAGCAAAGAGTTCCTGGTCGAAACCACCGACATCACGAAACGCATCGCTACGACACACGACCAGCGCACCCGCCGCCCAGCGAAACAGAATCGACATGCCCGTCCACAATTGCAATGTCCAGTTCGCCCACAATGGCAATCCTTGCATGTATAGTGTGCTGCCACAACCCACACTCTTCCCGTCTTCAATCAACCGCAAGATATCAGCAAGCAATTCTGGATTTAACACACTGTCAGCGTCCACAAACAGCAACCAATCTCCTTTTGCCTCAGCCGCGCCGGCATTGCGTGCCCGCCCAATTTGATTGATGGGCTCAAAAACGACCTGAGCACCGGCCTGTTTTGCCAGATTGGCCGTGTTGTCAGTGGAATTATTGTCGACCACAATAATTTCCGATGTAAAACCGGGCTTGAGATTTGCGACGAGTGATGCAGAAATGGACTGCAGACAGCGTTGAATCAAACGCTCTTCATTAAAGGCTGGAATGACAATTGAGAGGTGCATAGAAAAATGGATGCTGGTTTGTACCGTCGAAACCGCTATTATCCTGGAAAATATGCTTGTGTGCGAAAAAGACACGTAAGGCATTCATCGCAATGTGCCTCACAGACATTTACGCATACACTGCCTATACCGGAGTGACGATGGGATCAGTACCGTAAAATTCCCGTACCTACTCAGGTGGCCATCACCAGGGCGATACTCTACCCTCCGCGCAAGACAAGCAAAGAAAATATTTTTCTGCTGATCTCGGTCTGTGGTCATACAAGGCCGGGAAATGAGCGCCGAGGATATCGGACTGATCCAAGGGCTCTTGGCTGAACATCGGGACTGGGGCCGAACCCGACTCAGCGAAGAGCTGTGCTGCTTGTAGGACTGGCGCATACGCGCAGCGGAGAAAAGAAAAGGGGTCGGGATGAGCTGGCCCATGTCACACCTCCTCCGGGGCTATCGTGCCCCCATTTGAGGCGTCCGTCAAACCCGGGCCAGCTTATCCCGACCCCTTTTCTTCTTCGAAATGCTCCCTCAGGGGTGGCTGAGTAGCTTCGTTTTGGTCGTCTCATCGAAAAACATTCCTAATGAGTTGTGACCTGGCGGTTTCGCCAGGCGCCTTATTGAGCGTCGATGCGGCAGTGTGGATGAGTCACCCTTTTTCAGGGAGGCACGATGGCCAATACTCTGGTGATGGATGATGAACAGCCATTCGTGATCTGCCCGATACAGTGCTCCGCCGCCAATGCCGGCTCTCTCATAATTAGAGACATGAAGAGGGCGATATGGAGCCTACCGTTGAACAACGCAAGCACCGACGTCATCCCGTCAACATCCAAGGGGTCTATTCCTCTGGTTCAGTGCAGGTCAGGGAAGCTGTTGTGCTAGACCTCTCCATGGGAGGGTGTCGGGTGGCGAGCACGATTCCCATGCCTCCCGATACAGTGATTCAACTTCAGATTCGGCCTCATCAAGCCGCCCCCATTTATGTCCCCAGCGCGATCGTGCGTTGGCAAGGGGCTACGCATTCGGTGTGCAGTTCCAAGAATTGCCCGATCACGAATCGAAAGCGCTGACTCACCTGCTGGGGTCGTTGCCCCCTTCAAGGCAGGACGGTACATCGAATCCTCTCTGCGAGGCCTGACGCTCTGCTGAAGGCTATCGAGGAGTGCAGACAGTCAGCCAGGCACTATGGACAGGAACGGAATGTGAGCGCACGGTGTGGGAGCCTTGTGTGAGGGGAGGGCGATTCAGAGGCAATCTATCTGGTGGCGGGTCTGTCTTGTCTCTTTCGTTCCCTGAGCAAGAAAAACGAAACAAACCAAAGAAACCAGATAGACCAGACAGACCAAATAGACCAAATAAGCCAGCTGGACCAGATCCCCGCCACGTGCCGCGGAATGTTGGATTGCAAGACCCTGTTTCTTCCCGAAATCCTTTGCTGACTCTCATTCCACTTCCGTTGTAGTCACCGTCGCGGGCTGCACCCTCTGGCCACAGCCCTGCACCGGTATCCCCTGCCCGTCCGTCCCAAGTGCACGATCACGGCGCTTCGGCCTTTCCGGTGAGTGTGCTCGATGCACGTGATGGCAGACCCTTGCATGCCCAGAAGATACGTGACAGACTCAGGCTGCACCTGGTAGCTGCTCTTTGGGGGTTGTCTGATCAGAAGTGATCGTGAACCCAAGAAGCATACGCTATCGGATGCTTCGTTTTGTATCCAGGCCCACACTTTCGCGCCAAGAGACTATTAAAGGAACCATGGCTAAGGATAAATCTGCTGACCTTAAGAGCTTCCTCGAGATACCGTATGACGAGCTTGAAGAAATGAATCTAAAGGCGGCGCAGCGTGCCGAGAAGGTCAGCGCAAAAGAGCTGGAGCAGGAATATACAGCGTGGCTTAAAAAGGAGAAGCAGATCAAGGCCGTGACGTTGTGTTTTTCGGATATTGAAGGACGTCTTCACATGCTCGATTACGACAAGAAGTTCCTTCTGGAGTCGCTGGGGAATCTTACATTTGACGGGTCGTCCATCCGCGGGTTCACGCCGCAACATGAGTCGGACCTGCGTCTTGAAGTTGACTGGTCGTCCATCCGCTACTTTCCGGCCGACGTTATTGGGGCAGGGAAGGTGATCTTCTTTGCGTCCGTTTTAAACGGTGATCGTACGCCGTATCATAGCGACTTCCGCGGCGTGCTGAAATCGTATACGCAGAATCTCAAGAAAAAGCAGGGTATGACCGCGTATGCTGCCAGCGAAATAGAAGGCTTTCTCGTGGAAGGGCAGAACGCCGAGCAACGCTACCGCGAGAATGGGTTTAAACTCATCTCAACGGGCGGTTACTATCACTCGCTCCCGATGGACACGCTTCGCCAGTTCATTGATAAGTCGGCGGAGGCACAGCGTGCACTGGGCTTCAAGAACGAAAAAGATCATCCAGAGGTCGCGCCCTCGCAGTTCGAAATGAACTTTTCCTATGCGGAAGTTGTTCGTGCGGCAGACCATGTGCAGCTGTACAAACTGATCTGTCGACAAGTGGCTCGATCCATGGGGCACACGGCCACGTTCCTTCCGAAGCCATTCGTTGGGATCAATGGTTCCGGCATGCACACCAACTTCTCCTTGAGCAAGAATGGCAAGAATATCTTCTACGATGCGAAGGGTAAAGACGGGCTTTCTGATGTGGCATGGGACTTCATTCTCAAACTCCTGAATCATGCGTCCGAGATTTGTCTAGTGTTTAATTCGTCGGTGAATGCGTATCGCCGTCTGGATCCGCATTTTGAGGCACCGAACCAGGTCAAGGTCTCGGCGATCGATCGCGGTTCTATGATCCGCATTCCGATGGCCAACGAAAAGACTGCGCGTATCGAGCTGCGTTCAGTCGCCCCTGATGCCAACCCCTACCTCGTGCTGTACACGATGCTCAAGACCGGCTTAGAAGGGGAGCGCCTGGAAAAGGACGAGACGACACGCGACCGCGTGCGATTCCTTCCGAGTTACATCAATGATGCGATCGCGCTATTTAACTCGTCGAAGTTTATCGGCGAGATCCTCGGCGAGGACAGCAAGCAAAAGTATGCGAGCTTCAAACAGTTGGTGGCAGATCGTTCTCCTAAAGAGCTCGGCACGATAGTGAAGGCTTCGGAAGTGCTTTTTCACCACGAAGTAACAAACCAAATGCTCTGGAATCAGTTCTAGTCAACACTGGAGCCAGTTCTAGTTATCAACATCCCGGGCTAGCTCAACCTATCCCCTTTTCCTGTCCCCCGCAGAGGCAGTTTATCTGGTGTACGGGTCTGTCTTGTCTCTCTAGTTCGTCGAACCACACACACGAGACAGACGGAAGAAACCAGATAGACCAAATCCCCGCCACGCGCCGCGAATGGGGCCTGACACCTTCCAATTTCTCTGAAAATTGCGGCTTTCCCGGGGGAAAGGAATACCTCGAATTACAGTGGAGTCTTCTTTGGCCGCACTTTATCTCGAGGCGCAGTCGATCGTGCGAGGAGGGAGGAGATAAACAACGCGATCGCTGTCAAATAGACCCGCATTCCGATGTGATGCATGGTTAAGCTCCAGTTATGTCTTAAGCTTAACCAGTCAAAATTAGCCGGGCATTAGGCCGAGCTTAGAAACTGCTCACCATCCGCATGCGCTAGGGCTGCCGCCAGTCGGTGGAGCTCGACGGCCGGTGGGGGAGGGATGGGGGGAGGGAGAATAAGTCCGACGGGCGACTCGTTGCGGAGGAACTCGGCAGGCAGTTGATGGAGCTGGCCCGCCACGCGTTACGAAATGGGGGCAGGCAACTATTCATTTCCCTTCTCGAATTTTCACTTTCTCTAGAAACCCGCCGAGGTCTGGATTGGCATAGAGACCAAAGGCATCAGCAATGACCCCTTTGAGTCCATCATCACTCTCTATGGCATAGACGACAGACATGTCATCCGGATCGCTTGCTCCCTCGAACCGATAGTGTTCCACAATGGTGAGTTCGTCAGCCTTGAAGGTTCTGCCGCTGTCCACATCTCGGAACGTTTGATCAAGAAACTCGAAGTTTCCGGTGAACCCTCTTTTCTTTAACTCCTCTATGGCTTCGAGCATATTTGTGTAACGCTTGACGCTCATCGCTCTCACGCAAGGGGTGACGACACAAGGACATTCTACTTTCTCAGGGGCGGCCTAGTCCATGCCTCCTTCGTCGTGCATCGAACGACGACTGCTGTATTATGGGAGCCTTGTGTAAGGGGAGGGCGATTCAGAGGCAGTCTATCTGGTGCGCGGGTCTGTCTTGTCTCTCTCGTTCGTCGAACCAGACAAACGAGATAGACCAAACAAACCAAATAAACCAGATGAACCCGACTCCAGCCACGCGCCGCGAAATGGTTACGGGTGTCTGTCCATGTCTTGTGGTTCTAGCCGAGGTGCAAAGTCAAGAATGGCCCCATCTCTCCCACAGGTTTCCGTGTCGCGCGTCGGCTATAGGGAACGCAGAAAGTTGAGAACGTCCTGCTTCTCATTGTCCCTGAGCGCATTCAAGTTCCTGATGACGGCGTTCGCTTCGGATGCGTTGAAGGTAAAGAAACTCCCGCTCTGGTGCGCGCGAATCGCCTCTCGCAAGTCCGACGTTCGTCCGTCATGCAGGAAGAACAGCCGCTGTCCCAGACCCCACAGCGGGGCGGTGCGAAACTCTCTGGGGCCCGCCTGTCCCTGCGTGACTCCGTCGGCGAGCCCTGGGCCCATGTCATGGACCAATAGGTCGGAGAAGAGATTCACAGGCTGATTGCGCAAGGCGGCGACCGCGGCATTGCCGGTGTTGAGCGTGGGCGTATGGCAGAGAGCGCACCCGGTATCGCCGAATAGGTTTCGGCCTCTTGCGATTGAATTGGCCCCGCCTGGCGTATCGAGCGAAGGCGCCGGTGGCGCCAGGAAACGCATGAAGAGTGCAAACTTTTCGATCGGACTGACGGCATCAACAGGCGTCTTGCTTGCGGTGTCGGTGATGGTGTTGGGAACGGTCGCAACCTGGCATGTCGGGGTTTCATCGCGCTCGGTCTGAAACAGCTCGTTGGTGATCCCCATTTCGACGTTGTACGCCTCGCCGGAGAACAACAGCAGCGATTTGTTCTGGGCTTTCCATCCGAACCGCGCCACGGTGCCGTCATTGCCGTTGTTGTTCGCCTGGCCGGAGATCGCATGGCCGGCGAGGACGATATTGGGCCGGCCGGCAATCTTGAGCGCTTTCTTTTTAGGTATGTCGTTGGCCTGGTTCGCGAGGATCGCCTGGTCCGGGATCTGTTCGATCAGGCCCGCGCCAAACACCGGGGTGGGAATCCGGAAGATCACGTTGCGGTGCGCGATCTCCTTCTCGAAGTCCGGCTGCGCGAGCATGCATCCCGGCGCGTCCGAGCGGCCAGTGATGGTGAACAGATCGTGGACGCCGCCGTCCGGCGTCCCGTCAGGGTTTTTCACAAACCTAGCCTCGCGCACCGGCCCGTTTGCCGTGATGAATGATGGAACGGAGTTGGCCGCGCCATTCAGGGTGGCGAATGCAACCTGGGGATTCACCGGCGGGCTCGTTCCGCCGACTGCCGGCTGCAAGTGGCAGCCGCCGCAGCTGCCAAGGTTCATCGTCGGTCCTAGGCCGTCGGCGACCTCTTCCTCTTCCGCAAACTCGCCCGTGCCGGCGTTGAAAAAGGCAAGCTCGGTCTTGGTCAGTCCCGCGAGGGGCGCGCCTGCACCCGCGGCTCCGCCGCGCACCCCGGGATCCCGGGCCGCAGACGACGAATCGACCGGGGGAGGAATTTCAGCGCAGGAAAAGAAAAAACCAACAACCGCCAGCATTAGAAGCAGGGGAACAACAATCTTTTTCATAGCCACTCCCTCCTCGCCAGTCAACCGAACCAGGCGCGATGCTCGCGCGACCCGTGTCTAGTATTCTCATCTGAGGAGTGCGGCGTGTCAATCGGCAAAACATGACAGCGTCATATCGTTTTCAGTGCTGGGGAAATAGTTTTAGTACCATACTGATTGCTGTGATGAATATTCCTGTGGGAACTCTTTGTAAATTGGTTTTGACATCTGACCTCATGACATACCTCTCACCTCTCACGTGAACACGCGGAGAGATTCTACTTTTTCAGGATCGGCCTGGTCCATCGTTGTGTGAGGGGAGGGCGATTCAGAGGCGGTCTATCTGGTGCGCGGGTCTGTCTTGTCTCTCTCGTTCGTCGAACCATATAAACCAGATAGACTAGACGAACTAGATAGACCCGATAGACCAGATGAACCAGATCCCCGCCACGCGCCGCGAAATGTTTGATTGCAAGACCTGACATTCATTCTTCGGGAAAAGCCAAGAAGGTGGCGCTCGTCGCCTGTATGCGGAAACGGCTGACGACACTCAACGCGTTGCTCACGCATCGGACGCACTGGCGGACGGAACAGCCTCAGCACACTTGAAAGTCAAGACAGTTGCTGACCCCAAGTTATGACTAAATTATCCGGGAAATATTTCAAATCGTTGGAGCGGGCGTGGTCGTTCGTGCAGCGTTTTTCAGGTGGGACTTCTTGAGCTTCATGAGACCTAACTCCTTCTCGGTAGGCGCATAGGGTCCCGATGTTTTCCCCTTGTAACGTTTCTCAAACTGCTCGATGAAATGGAGCGCTACAGCTGTTTGCCCCTGCCTAGTCAAGAGTTCCACGAGGCGAAAATACGTTGGCACGATCAGAGGCATATGTCGAACCTCCTTAGCATATTCAAGCGTATCGCGGTATTTTTCCATTGCGGGACTTGGATTCGTGCAATCTCCCAAGACCGCTTCCAGCACGGAGATACCGAACCGGTCGGTGTTGGCGCTGATGCTCCGCTCCCAGGGACCAAGAATCATCTCCCTCAATTCATCCTGGTCCAACTGTATCGGTTCGCGCTTGCGGGACAATCGTAATCGCACGACGATCTGGTTCGCTTCGGGCCATGCGCCGTATAAACCGACGAGGAAGCCGATGCAACGGGCGGGGCTCTTGCATATTCCCTTGATCGGCGAGAACTGGCTCTTCATCACTTCGCTGGGAGGGAAAACCGTTCCATGAGCTGAGCGGCACACTTCGCACGCCTGTAGATCGTCGGCCACGGCATAGAGATACATGCGGATGCCCGATCGGTCGAAAATATCGATGGCCAGGATTCGCCCCTTCATCACGCGGAGTTGATAGTATTGCCACAGGACGAGCAATCCGAAAATTGCCAGTAAGTAGGGGAGGAAATCTGGCAGGACGATACTGGTTATAGTTTCCACAGGCATTCCATCGATATCTGGATGACCCTACGGCATTCTGGAGAAGAGTATAGCGAGGAGACGTCAATTGACCTAGCAATAGAGTGGTTTCTGAACAAACCAACAAGGGCATTGTGAGCGAACACATTCAACGTTATCAGGGGGGCGGCCTGGGCCATGTCTTTGTCGTGCATCGAACGACGACAGTCGTCTTGTGGGAGCCTTGTGGAAGGGGAGGGGCGATTCAGGGGCAGTCTATCTGGTGCGCGGGTCTGTCTTGTCTCTCTCGTTCGTCGACCCAAACAAACGGGACAGACCAAAGAAACCAGATGGACCAGATCCCCGCCACGCGCCGCCGCATGTGTGATTGCAAGACTTGAGGTAGCCCCAAAAAAACACGTGGATTAAGAATCACCGGTCTGTCGCTCAAACTCCTCTGGGCTGTGATAGTTCAGTGCCTGGTGGAGCCGCTGGCGGCTGTAGAACACCTCGGCGTGAACCCATCGGACACTTCCTCGGGAAATCCTGTCCCCTTTCAAAGGTGTCTGTCAGATCCTGGCCACCTCAACCTGCACCTAATTCTGCGCGGCTGTAATCCCAATAACCACTACCTGTGATGCAACAGGAAGGGCCAGTCCGTATTCCGCTGGCCCATCCTTATCTAACAAAATCTGCTGGCGTCAGCCTAGTGTGATGGGTAACTATCGATCGGGAGCATCAGGTGAGCATAGGGTGTGTCAGGCCACATGATCCATGGTCCGCCGTTTTTCGAATTGGTTGACACGTTTTTCAGCGCCTCCACGTCAGGTACGAGAATCATGATGTGTGCGCCGAGTCCTTCTACCCAATCATCTCCCGGCTTTGGCGCGTTCGCATATGGATCCGTATTGCTCACCGGGGTGTCGCCTTGTAGCATGTACGCAATACCGACTTGTGTGTAAGTCGGCTTCTTTTTGTTCTTCACAGCGTCCGTAAAATTGAGCCACGGTTCGTTCATGCACATTGGGTCCCTGCCTGGAGTGTTGGGATTGTCGGGCATGCACGTCCAACCATTTGTGCCCTTGCGAAGCACTTTCCCATCCCAATCCATGATCGTCGCGTTTTTGGAAAGTGAGGAAGGCCCTGCACCTTCTGCGCGCGCGCGCTCAGCCTCATGAAGCACAACGTCCCGCCGCGCACCACCTTCGCCAAATACCGGTAGGAGAGGCAGTGCGACGGCTACTGCTATGACCAGAACTCCTGTCAGCACGACGGTCATTGATTTCCTGAATAGTGTCATAGGCATCTCTCCTTTCCCAAAGTGACGGCAAAAACTTTTTTATGGTAAGCGCCAAGATATTTGGAAGTCCAATTGAAAATGCGGGAAGCGACGCGCGGGACTGTCTTGTCTCTCTCGTTCGTCGAGCCAAACAAACGAGACAGACCAAAGAAACCCGATGAACCAGATCCCCGCCACACGCCACGAAATGAGTTTTGGTCCCTTCTCTCCTTCAGGTCACGTCGGGATTTCAAGATCATAGACGAAGAACTGGTCGTCACGCTTCCAACCAGCTGAGTGGTACAGCGCCTGAGCAGCGTCGTTTGTGATGGCCGTTGACAGTGAGAGGCGAGCCGCACCCAAAGCAGTTGCAAACTTCACGGCGGCAGACATCAGAGCAGAGGCCACTCCTCTTCTGCGCGCCTGCTCGTAGACGAATAGATCATTGAGTATGAAGATGCGAGCGAGTGAGATCGATGAAAAGCTCGGATACAGCTGCGTGAAACCAATAGCCCTCTCGTCCTCATGTGCGATGAACACGGTGGACTCGTCGTTGTTAAAGCGAGCCAGCAAGAACTCTCTTGCCGCGCGAAGATCACTTACGCGACCGTAGAACTGACGATAGCCGTCAAACAGCAGGACGAGTTGCTCCAGATCGCGAATGGTGGCTTGTCGGACGGTATGTGCCATGCGCTTCCTTTTCGTAGAGATCACCAGTGAGGCTGCTTCTGTCAGCCGTTGATAGGCCAAACGGTCTCAGCAAACTGTGAAGCGCGAGTCTACTGCAAAGTCGATGGCGTATCCATCACTCTGGAGGGGAAGGGAACGTTGTGCGAGGGGAGGGGCGATTCAGAGGCAGTCTATCTGGTGCGCGGGTCTGTCTTGTTTCTCTCGTTCGTCGAACCAAATAAACCAGAATGACCAGAAAGACCAGATCCCCGCCACGCGCGGCGAACTGGTTCCTGACACCTTTGTTAGGTCCGGCGCTTAGCTGACAACCGCAGCTTGTCTGATGGTGAAAATCCCCACGCCCCGTGTGATGATCACCTTCCCCGCCCGGCTTAAGCGAGAGATCTCCTGATAAATCTCGCTAGAGGTGAACTCCGGAGAGCGCGCCACCAAGGCTTCGAAATCGCAATCCTGGGAGCCTCGGAGTAGTTCGAGGATGCGGTCGGTAATGGGCCTCTGCGTTGACATGTGGATACCTCCTTGCCGCGATGTGATCGTCACGGGAAAGTGTACGGAGTGTGATATCGGCGCTGGAGCGGCGGAGACTGGAGAATCGGTCGCGTTGGGAAGGGCAAGGAAGCGCGAGAGATGAGACAGTCGGCGTGGCTGAAACGTCTTGACCGTGATACTACGCGCCCAAAGACCGCTCAGTCAAGCAGTCGCAGCGGTGCATGCTCCTGTCATCGAACCAAGCAGACGATAAGAAACCAGATGAACCAGCTCCCCGCCACGCGCCGCGAAATGGTACCGGGCACATTCTCTTTCTTCTGGCAACCTACGCCGGAGTCATCATGTTGGCCAGAGCATCGGTTGACCGCAGTTTCGGGTGGGCGTAACATCAAAGCCTGACCGTTTCGATCACATCCGCGTGGGAGGAGGCTCTCGTGGAGAATCATGTCGAAGATCAGCCGGTCCTCAATCATATTCAGCGCCTTGTGGCCGAGGAACACCGATTGCACGAGCAAAGGGCACACCCCAAAGCCGATCGTAAGCGGCTCACGCAAGTCCAGGTCGAACTGGATCAGTGCTGGGACCTCTTGCGCCAGCGACGTGCCCTTCGCGACGTCGGGCTTGATCCGGACGAAGCGGAAGTTCGCCCGCCGCAGGTCGTCGAGAATTATGAGCAGTAGGGATTCGTCGTCAGCGAGCGGACGATAGCCAGTGCGTGCCCTCCTCGCGTGCGATTGGCCCACCAGAGTGGCAGGCCCAGATCGCATCGGTTTCCGATATCTTGTCCACCTTGTGCCCACGCGGCCGACCACGAAACACTCCAGAAAAGACTCTATCCCATTTTTGTTCCTCTGCTGTCTTAAGGGAGGCTTGTGTGAAGGGAGGGGGATTCAGAGGCAGTCTATCTGGTGTGCGGGCCCGTCTTGTCTCTCTCGTTCGTCGAACTAAACAAACGAGACAGACCAAAGAAACCAGATGAACCAGACCCCCGCCACGCGCTGCGAAATGGGGCCTGGCCCGTTACGCTCAGCTGGCTTTCGCAGTCACGCGCAGTTTCA
>WNFB01004686.1_pt1 | contig 12530 bp, 16 predicted proteins | sample 5400501 | NCBI WGS metagenome assembly WNFB01 (sample SAMN13153341, study PRJNA577476) | soil metagenome | isolation source: 200 cm saprolite under Douglas fir tree site 2 hole 1 | place: USA:California | collected 2015-04-18 | reverse complement strand
CGGCACGCGCGCCTTGCGTCGCGAGGGTTTGCGGCGCATGGGCCGGTGAGGCGAAGCGAGAGGGATCGAGCCGTGAAGAGCATCGTCGCGATCGGCCGGCCGGCGGCAGCGTGCGGCTGCCTCCTACGATGACCCGAAGTCCCCACGAGGCACCGAGCCCGCGCATGGAGGCGCTGGCGCGGCTGCCGATTTTCCTGGCGCTGGACGGCAAGCGTGCGGTCCTGGTGGGCGGCAGCGCGGCCGCGGCCTGGAAGGCGGAACTCTTGTCGGCGGCCGGGGCTTGGGTCGAAATCTATGCGCAGAATCCTTCCGAGGAGCTTTTGGCGATCGCCGCGGAGGCGCCGCGGGGTCCGATCGCGGTTCATGCGCGGGCGTTCGAAGCTGCCGATCTTAACGGCGCCGCCATTGCGGTCGGCGCGATCGAGGACGAGACGCAGGCGGCGGCCTTTGCCGCGGCCGCGCGCCGCGCCGGCGTTCCGGTCAACGTCGTGGACAAGCCGGCGCTGTGCGATTTCGCCTTCGGGGCCATCGTCAATCGCTCGCCGCTGGTGATCGGCATTTCGACCGACGGCGCGGCGCCGGTGTTCGGCCAGGCCATCCGGGCCAAGCTGGAAGCGCTGATCCCGCGAGGCTTTGCGCGCTGGGCGGAGGCCGCGCGGACGTGGCGGCCGCGCATCCAATCGCTCGGGTTGTCGTTCCGGGCGCGGCGGCAGCTGTGGGAACGTTTCACCCAAGCCGCGCTCGCGCGGCCGAACGATATTCCGGATCCTTCCGAGCTCGAAGCGCTGAGCGCGGATATCGACGCCGAGCCGGAAAGAATCGGCTCCATCGTGCTGGTCGGCGCCGGCCCCGGCGACCCCGAGCTGTTGACGCTGCGGGCGGTACGCGCGCTGCAGTCCGCCGACGTGATCCTGATCGACGATCTCGTGGCGCCGGAGATTCTCGACTTCGCGCGTCGCGAAGCCAAGAAGATGCTCGTCGGCAAGACCGGCTATGGACCGTCCTGCCGTCAGGACGAGATCAATCAATTGATGATCGGCCTCGCCAGAGCCGGACGACGCGTGGTGCGGCTCAAGAGCGGCGATCCGATGGTGTTCGGGCGGGCCGGGGAGGAAATCGCCGCCTGCCGCGCGTCCGGCATCGCGGTCGAGGCGGTTCCCGGCATCACGGCCGCGCAGGGCGCGGCGAGCCGGCTAGCCGTCTCGCTCACCCACCGGCGCTATTCGCGCCGGCTGCAATACGTCACCGGGCACCACGCGGACGCGGACGGCGGGCTCTCGGCGGACATCGACTGGAAGAGCGTCGCCGATCCGTCGACCACGACGGTGATCTACATGCCCAAGCGCACGCTTCACGCGGTCACCGCTTCGGCGCTCGAGCACGGCATCGATCCGGCCACGCCCGCCGTGGCGGTCGTCGAAGCAACGCGCGCTGGCGAGATTGTCCTGCGCGGCAGCGTTGCGGACATTGCCGCCCGGCTGGAGGCGATCGCTCCGTCGGGTCCGGTCCTGGTCATGATCGGGCGCGTGCTGGCGAGCGTCGCGTCGAGCGCGCAGGAGGCCGCGGTTCCGGCCGCCGGCAGCAGCGGCTAGCGAGGATCCGCCTGCAAGCGCGGCGTGCTTATCGCTTGACCATCGCGCCGTCGAGGAATCGCAGCGTCCTGCCCCAGGCGATCGTCGCGCTTTCGGCATGGAAGCTCGCCCGCTCGTCGCAATAGAAACCGTGCCCGGCGGCATAGACGTGAATTTCGCAATCGGGCCGCTTGGCTCGGATCACGTCGACGTCCGTCATCGGGATGTGCTCGTCCTTTTCGCCGAAATGCATTTGCGTGGGACAGCGCGGCTTGCGGTCGGCGGATTTGACGATCTGTCCGCCGTAAAAGCACACCGCGGCGGCGAGCCCGTCGAGCTGCGTGGCAGCCAGATAGGCGACCGTGCCGCCCATGCAGAATCCCAATACCGCGACCGGCCGCGGCAGCGCCTCGACGGCCGCCGTCGTATCGGCCACGAATGCCGCCCAATCGATGTCGGCGAGGAACTTGCGCGCCTGGGCGACTTCCTCCGGCGAATAGCCCGACTGGAAGTCGCGGGCGAACCGGTCGAACAGCGCCGGGGCCACGGCCACATAGCCGAGCGCCGCGAGGCGGTCGCAGACCGAGCGGATGTGATGATTGACCCCGAAAATCTCCTGCACGACCACGACGCCGCCCAGCGGCTTTCCTGCCGGATCGGCCCGGTAGGCGCCGAGACGGTGCGAATCCTTGGCGGTGAGCGACAACGGTTTACCCATGATGAACCTCGCAACCTAGGGGAAGGGACGGATCAGGGCGCACGAACATCGGAAATACCGGCGCCGGCAGCCGGCCGGCCGAGCGGACGTCCGTCAGGGGCGCGCGTAGGGCGACCACACGCAGGAGAACCCGATGTAATCTCCATACTGCGCATGCACGCTGTTGATGCGGGCGTACTTGTTATAGCGCGCACACCGCTGCGAGGCGATGGCAAAGGCTGCGGCCTGGTTTTCCGGCGACCACGGGATGATGCCGCCGGTGTCGTTGCTCTTGATCCCATACACGCCGGCGCAGGCCGTCAGCAGCAATCCCAGCCCCAGGATTGCCAATAGGGAAGGCCCGCATTTCATGCCAAGGCTCCAGCCGCCGGTTTCTGGCCGGCAATGTTAGAGGCCGGGGGCCGGAAATGAAAGGTGCTTGGATAAGCCTCGGCGCGGTTCGGGGCGGCGTATGACTATTCGGCCACAGTCGGACGGCAGCCAACGGCGGGCGAGGCGAACGGATGCTGGCCGTTCGTTCCTCGGCATCCCAACGCACGACCGCCGCCCATCGGGCGGCGGCCGGGACGATCCCACGATTCGTTATCTACCAGCGGAGGCTTCCGCGGGAGAATCCGAATACCAGCGAGATCAGGAACATAACCAACGCGACGAAAAACACGATCTTCGCCATCCCGACCGCCGCCCCGGCGATCCCGCCGAAGCCCAGCACGGCCGCGATCAGCGCGATGATCAGCAGCGTGACAACCAAGCCCAACATGGCCTGACCTCCTTGACGCCTCTTCCCCCCGTCAATTCCCGGCCGCGGAAAACGTTCCTTGCCCGAGGGGACTGGGCGGCATTGCCCCGACAAGGGTTCCGGCGAATCGCCGCGCCTGTGCACCGCTGCTGCACAGCAACATGCAAACGATCGCCGGGAGAGCCGATCGGAGCGGGCAAGCCGCGCGCGATCCTCACATCAACCGTTCGCGCAAGAACCCGATCACCCGATCGAGCGCAGCCCGGGTCGGCTCCCCTGCGCGGTCGATGAGGTGGAGGGTCAGCACGCAATGCGCCGGTTTGCTCGCGCTCGGGTTGGCGGCGCTGTCGGGGACCTCGATCGCCTCGAAAGCGTCGCCGAGCTCCTGTGCGAGCGCGTCGAACCGCGCGCGTCGGCAGATCGGATCGCCCGCGAAGCGCAATCCCAGCACGGTGAGACCCTCCTCGGCATGGCGCCGGCGCGCGTTCGCCAGCGCTTCGGGCGAGGCATGCACCGCCGCCGCCTTGCGCCCGGTCAGCGGCAGCGGCAGCGAAGGTTGCGACAGCACCGGGGCGATCAGACAGCGGTCGAGCATCATGGTCAGGGCGAAATTTCCGGTGAGGCACATGCCGATCGCGCCCACGCCTTTGCCTCCGATCTCGTCGTAGGCCCGGCGCGCGAGCGCCCGCAGCCAATCCACGATCGGGCTCGATCGGTTTTCCGCCAGCACGTGAAATTTCGCGGCCGATGCAAGCGCGCGCCATTTCGGTGGTGGCATAGGCGCGCGAAACGGGCTTCCCCGGGACCCCGAACAGACGCGGCATGAATGCGGTCATGCCGGCATCAGCTACGTAACGCGCGAACCGTGCGACTTGCGGCGTGATCCCCGGGATTTCGTGGATCACGATGACCGCGGGCCCGGTGCCCTTGCGGTACACTTTACGGCGTTTTCCCGCGTGATCGAACTCGAAATGGGAGAAGTCGATCAAAGGATCCATTCGGTGCCCTTCCAGTCGTGCCGCAGCACCTGCAGCAAAGCGAGTTCCGGATTTTTGTTTGGAACCTGGCCGATCGCATCAGAGTCGAGGTGCGGCAACGCTTTCGAGGAGGTCGCTGTGGATCATTGGAATCCCCATTCCCATCATTCTGCTGATTTGGCTGCTCGGCGGCTTCCACTGACCAGGGCGTCAGGCAATGATGCGGGCGCCCGCCCTCAATTGCCTGCAAGCCGTCGACGATGCCTCGCTTCGCGCCGCCGTTCTGGTCGAACGCACGCGCGATCCGGTTCGACCAAGTTTTCAGAAGCGGGCGCCGCGCCGCCGCAATGCTTCCAGCATCCTCGACAGCGAGGAGCGGTGCTTCCGTCGGGTTTTTCCGGTTGCATCCAGCCGCCGCGACAGTTCGGACAACTGTTGGGGAATATCCTGGCGCAACACCGGCAAGTAGAGCAACGCCAGCTTCTCGCCGATCTTGGCCTGGATGTCCCGGCTGAGCCGAGCGCCCTTATTCGATGTTGCGTTCATGGCTGCACAAGCTCGCCACCCGTGGCATCAGCGAGGCGCGGCTTTGCCGTTGCTGCTGAAGAATCGCGTGGACGGAAGACAGCCCTGGCCCGGTGCTCGGTACGTGAACCGGGGCTCTGCCGTTCGCCAGGACTGGACTTGGAAATACGAACTGGCGCTGAACAACGTCGCAGCCGGCGGCTAGGTTCCGGCCGGGCGGCGCGGGGGGCAAATCTCGCCGGCCATCGGCAACCGAATCAACCGAATATTGCGCCGTGCGCGCAGGATCAGGCGACCTGCTTGCGCCGGCTGGTGGACAGCCAGGCGTCCTGCCGGGTCCAGACGTGCTCCCGGCCGCAGACCGAGCATTGCGTGCGGCTGAGCACGTCCGGCAATTTCGCAAAGCTCGCCTCGTCCGTCTCGATGCCGGTGTAAATCTCTCGACGGGTCTCGGGACAAGCAATCATCACGGAAGCCATCGCGACCCTCGTGCTTTGGTCTTTTTGACCTGCACCGGGTCGTAGAGGGGGAAATGGTCATTCGTGAGACAGTTGGGCTCACATGTCGGTGAAGATGAGTTGCACAGGCTGCCGGACAAGCATCGTTCAAACCCGCTCGCCCCGGCGAACAATCATTCCAAGGAAACCGGCCGCCGTAGATGCGCGCACTCCGATTTTGCCTTCGGCGCGGCCGAATGCCGCAGCCGGCGCTTATGCTCGAGCGGACGGTTCGATCGCGAATCAGCCTAGCGGCACCGCCGAGTGCCGGCAGCGCCGCTCGAGGCCTACCGCTACGGCGTCAGTCGCAGCGCCGGCTATGACGGACGATCACCTCGCCGTCCCGGTGCTCGCGCACGGTCACGTCGCGGCAGCCGCCCCGATCCCAGCCGTAACCGTGGTGGCGTCGCCATCGCCAATCGTCATCGCGATCGCGGTCCCGGCAGCCTGGCCCGACGCACAATTGCGCGCCGGTCAGCACGATCGAACCATCCGGGCCGGCCGGTGATCCGGCGAGTGCCGGAAAGCTCACGAGCGAGATCGCCGCGGCGAAAATCCAAGCGAAGATCTTCATTCTTGCCTCCTTGGTTGATCCGACGTTCAACCGACAACGGGAGGAATCGGTTCCCCGAACTTTGCGGCGGCGATGTCCGGCATTTCCGGGGTTGCGCCCTCGGGGCCCGCCGCAAATCTGCCATGTTGCCATTGCCAAGGACTGCGGGCCGTCGGCACCCTTTGAAACCATGTTGTCAAACACGCTGGAAATCATATCGGCGTTCACGCCCCCGGATTCCTGGCTCGCAGCGGGCTCCTACAGCGGCAGTGATCTGCTGCTTGTTTGGCTCGGGTCGATCGATCGGCTATGCGGTCAATTCGCAATCGCGCTGCAACATGCCGAGCACGAGCATCTTTTCTTGCTCGCCGCCTTGGTTGGTACGCTCACCCTGGTGTTTCCCACGCATCGTTGACGCCTGCTTGCCTTCGCATTGCTCCGGGGCCGGCGCGTGAGCGCGTGCCGCAGCGCAATCGTGAGACGATCGATCCACCGGCGCCGTTTCCGGGCCGGAACCTTCCTGAGCCTGTCGCATTAGCCTGCGGTAAGGTGGCAGCCTCTGATGCCAATCGGTCAAACGGCGTCATGCGGTCCCCGTCAGCCTGTGCACGACGGCCTTCCGCCTGACCAGCGGCTCTCCAGAGTGCCGAAGCGCTGAGAAAGAGGGGCCGGGCCTACGGGTGCCGGCCCTTTATCCAAACGGGCGAGAGAAGCCGAATTCGTCATGACAGGGGCAGCGGCAATCGCGGCCCCGACGGCGAAACCGCAGATCGGTTAACCCAACCTATGATCCCGGCTTGCGCCGATCCTGATTGAATCCTGTCATTGCTGCCGATACGCTCGCCGTCGAGGCGTGGCTGATCCGGCGGGATTGGAAACAGGATCGGTTCAAGAAATGGGTGAGCCGAGCGACGAGCATCGCTGGCACGAGGCGCTCGAGCGGCTGGGGCCCGAAATCGCGCGCGCCAAGCCCGAGCCCGAGAACGCCTCGAGCGGCATTCCGACGCCTGCGGCCGGCGACGCGGTTCCGCCGCCGGAACCTGTGGTCGACGCATTGGTGCACATCGAGGATCCCACCGGCGAAGCCGAGAGCTCGAGACTGCAGTCGCTCCGCTATTGGGCTGCGGTGGCCGGCGTCGCCGGCGTGATCGCCGCGCTCACCGGCCTGCTCGCGCTGCTGCCGATGTCGATGCGCTGATCCGGCTTCCCGATCACGCAACGGTCGCGGCATGAGCCGCAGAGGACAGCGTCAATCTCGACGGAAGCTTTGGACGATGCGCTGGATCGAGCCGATTTCCTTCAGCCGAGGAATCGATGATATTTTTTCCTGGAGATGAAACATCGCCGCGCCCTGGAGCAATAGCACGCTCGCAAGCCCAACAGCCGCGATCGCGCTGCCGGCAAGCCGGGTGCGGCGGCCCCATTTCGAATCCCGCCCCCAGATCACGTCCGCGATCGCGCGCACCGCAACGGCGCACAGCAATGCGGCAGCGGCCGCAATTCCGATGCGGAGCCAAAGCTCCGGGACTTCTTGCTCAATCAAAGCCGCGTCGACCGTCCAGGCTGCGGCTGCGGCGCCGGCCACACCGAGGATGAGGCCGAGGCTACCGAACCGCCGCAATCGTTCCGCGGCATGAACGCCCAGATAGCGCCAGAGCCATTTGCGCACGATGAACATCGAAGCCGTGACGGTGAGGCCGCTCAGGGCCATCGCGGTTCCGGCCAGCACCATGGTCTTCGAGGCCGCGACCAGTGGCCCCATGGTGCAAGGCTCGCCCTGAACGGCGTCCCAGAGGACGCCCGCGGCGGCTGTCAGGAATCGGTGCAACGGCTCCTCCCGTTTCGCCGGGCCTATCCTACCGGGGCCATTCGCCTTGCGCTGTCACAATTCTGCAACGGTCGGAAAAAATCCGGCCCACTGTCCACAGGCCGGATGACGAGGCGCCACACCGACACCGAAACCCCACATTTGCGTCGCTCCTGCCGGCCAATTCCTTGACCGTGAGATGGTGATATCCTGCGCACGGCAATCGGAGGGTAAAGCAGGGATATGGGCGAGCAATCCCCGAGCCTACAGGTGCCGGAAGCCGAGGGGGACGCATTGCCGGCTCCCGACATCGGGCGGCCCTGGCTCTCCGGCGATTGGGCCAAGTGGCTCACTGCCGCCGTCCTGTTGTTCGTCGTGGCCGGCGGCTATTGGGCTTTTTCGCAGAACCATCGGGCCAAGCTGGAACAGGCGCGTGCGCTCGCCGAGACCAAGCGGCAGATGTCCGAGGGCGAAGCGAAAGCAGGTGCCGGGCAGCGCGCGGCCGAGCGCGCCGAGCCGGTCCCCAAGCGGACCGAGCCGGGGGTGCAGGCCGCGGCCGTGCCGACCGAGCCGCCGCGCCCGCTCGCCAATGCGCCGTCCGCGGCGGGCGCCGCCCCCGACGGGGTGTACGCGGGACCGATCTGCTACGGCCCGGCCGCGGCCGATCCGCCGCGCTGCTTTCGGGCGCAGGCCACGATCAGCCGGGGCAGGATCGCCGGCCAATGGCCCGGCCGCGATCCGGGCGTGACCATGTTCATGGCGGGCGAGGTCTCCGCCTCGGGCGAAGCGAAAATCCGCATGCACGCCGAGAAGCCCGACGGCACCCGCATCGTGGCGGTCGATCTGGCGGGGACGCTCAAGGACGGCCGGCTCGACGCCACCGGCAGTTTCCGCAACGGCCGCACCGCCACGCTCAACTGGCGCAAGAGCGCGACAGGGTCGCGCTGAGGTCGACCGGTCCAGCCCGGATCGTCGTTACCATGCTGGCTCCGCCTCTGCAGGCACCGTGCAACCCATGCTAGGTTGAGCAAACGCCGATCCGACGGGAGTCAAACAATGCTGCGGTACGCTTGTGTGCTCGGGGTATTGGCAACGTCGCTGGCGAACACCCCGGTTTTCGCGATCACCAAACAGCAGAAGCTGGAGACCTGCACGTTCGGGGCCGACGATCAGAAGCTGACCGGCCAGGCGCGCAAGACATTCATGACGAGGTGCATGGCGAACGAGGACCGGCCTGCCGCGCCGACCGCTCCGCAGCAGCCGAAATGAAGCTCGATCATTGCCCGGGGGGCCGAGCCGCGGATGGTCACGGCCACAAACGCATTGTGGCGCGGCATGGACCAATCTGCGGCACGATCGTCCCATTCGCTTCGCCCGATCACCGCACTCCGGCCCACCTCGCGCCACGATAGGCCGAAACTATCCGCGCCATGCGGCGGTGCGTACGTTGTCGCCAATGGCTGATCGCTCGGTGCATCGGCTTCGGTCTTGCCGCGCTCTATGCGGCATGCATGCCGATATTGGCAGAGGCGCAGCCCGCGGGCCCGGCGTCGTCCATCGTCGTGCAGGGCAACCGCCGCGTGGAAAGCGAGACCGTCCGCTCTTATTTCCATTTTGAGCCGGGCGGGCATCTCCATCCGGCTGCGATCGATGCCGGCCTGAAAGCGCTCTATGCCAGTGGACTGTTCCAGGACATCAAGCTCGAGCAGAACGGCAGCCGCCTTTTGATCCTCGTCGTCGAGGCGCCGGTGATCAACCGCGTGGCATTCGAAGGCAACCGGCACGTCAAGGACGAGCAGCTCACCGGCGAAGTGCAATCGAAGCCGCGCGGCCCGCTGTCCCGCCCGGTCTTGCAGGCCGACGTGGAGCGGATCATCGATGTCTATCGTCGTGCCGGCCGCTACGACGTGCGCGCCGAGCCGAAGCTCATCGAGCTCCCGAACAATCGGGTCGACCTGGTGTTCGAGATCGTCGAGGGGCAAAAGACCACGGTGCGGCAGATTCGCTTCGTCGGCAATCGCGCCTTCGGCAAGTCGCAGCTCAAGAACGTCATCAAGACGAGCGAGAGCAATCTTCTCAGCTTCCTCAAGAGCAGCGACGTTTACGATCCGGACCGCGTTGAGGCCGACCGCGACCTGTTGCGCCGATTTTATCTGAGCAAGGGCTATGCCGACGTTCAGATCGTGGGCGCCGCCGCCGAATATGATCCGGCCCGGAAGGGGTTCGTGATCACGTTCACGATCGACGAGGGCGATCTATACCGCTTCGGCACCTTGGACATCGTTTCGAACGTCAAGGAGGTGAGTGCCGATACGCTGCGAGCGATGTTGATCGCCAAAGCCGGCGGGCTCTACAACGCCGAAGCCATCGAGAAGACCGGCGAGAACATGACGATCAGCCTGTCCAAGCGCGGCTATCCGTTTGCGCAAGTCCGCCCGCGCGGCGATCGCGACCGCGCCAGGCGTGTCGTCGCCGTGACCTTCGTGGTCGACGAGGGATCGCGGGCCTACATCGAGCGCATCAACATTCATGGCAATACCCGGACGCGCGACTACGTGATCCGACGCGAGTTCGAGATCGGGGAAGGCGACGCCTACAACAAGCTGCTGCTCGACCGCGCGGAGCGGCGACTGAGGAACCTCGGTTACTTCAAGAGCGTGAAGATCACCACGGAGCCCGGCTCGGCGCCGGACCGCGTCGTGGTCAACGTCGCGGTCGAGGACCAGCAGACCGGCGACTTTACCGTTTCGGGCGGCTACTCGACCGCGCAGGGCTGGCTCGCGGAGGTCAGCGTCGGCGAGCGCAATCTGTTCGGCGGCGGCGCGGCCGCCAAGGCCAGCGTGACCTACGGCCAATACTCTCGCGGATTCTCGCTTGCGTATTCCGAACCGTATTTTCTCGGCTACGGCGTCGCTCCGGGGATCGAGATTTTCGCCCGGCAGAATCTGCAGAGCCCGTATCAGTCCTACGGGACCGAGACCTACGGCGCCACGGTTCGCTTGGGCGTGCCGATCGACGAAAATTGGAGCGCGCAATTGCGCTACAGCATCTTCCGCCAGCAGATCACCGTCGCTTCGACGCTGATGAGCTGCAATCTCGACGTTTCGACCGGCGGCCCGGCGAATTTCCCCGGCTGCGAAACGGGCGGCCAGGCATCCGGGGCGATCAAGCAGGCGGCGCTTGCCGGGCCGCAATGGGTGTCGCAGCCGGGCTATTCGCTGACCTACAGCACGCTCGACAACAACCGCAATCCCACCAGCGGCGTATACGCCAAGTTCAACCAGGACATCGCCGGGCTCGGGGGCGACGAGAATTTCATCAAGACGACCACGGACGCGCGCTATTACTACAATGTGTTCGGCGACGTCGTCGCGGTGGGCCGCGTCCAGGCCGGCAACGTGATGGGCTTCGGCGGCCAGAGCGTGCCGATCTTCCAGGCATTCTTCGGCGGACCGTGGCTGGTGCGCGGATTTGCCCCCAACGGCTTCGGCCCGCGGGATCTCACCGCGGGAACCAGCAACGACAACGTCGGCGGCGCGAGTTTCGCGGGCGCGACCGCCGAGCTGCAATCGCCGGTCCCCGGCATTCCCAAGGATGCGGGCCTCAAGGCCGCGGTGTTCGTCGACGCCGGCAACGTGTGGAGCTACCAGGGACCGACGACCTTTGCGCCGCCGGTTTTTCCGAGCAGCCTATGCGGCCAAAGCGGCAACCCGAGCAACTGCAACGGGCCGGCGGATTCCACGAAACCGCGCGTCGCCGCCGGCGCCGGCCTGATCTGGGATTCGCCGTTCGGAGCGCTGCGCGTCGATTACGCGGTGCCGCTGGTCAAGCAGAGCTACGACGTGACCCAGCGCTTCCGCTTCAGCGCCGGCCCGGGGTTTTGAGGATTTTGTCTGGCTCCCTAGGGAACAGTGAGACGGCTTTGACGCGGAAGCTCACCGCTCCCAGGCAGTCTCCTGCCCTTGCTTGGGCTAAGCCACCATCTCATTCGATCGCCCGCTCGGGAATATCGCCGGTTCGGGCGCGTCGTTCCGGTAGCCGCCCGCGCCTTGGGGGTTGTTCCAAGGAAACCAGAAAGGCGCTATTATTCACGCCAGTTTCGGGGGGCCATCCGGGAATTGTCGGCCAAGGAGGCCTGCCATGTCGATGAACCAGCCCGACATCGAGCAACTTCAGCGCGCGGTGGCGACATCGCTGCACGAGCATTGGGTGCTCTTTCTGATCGAGGGGATCATTCTCGTCATCCTCGGTCTGGCCGCCATCGTTATTCCGCCGATCGCGACGCTCGCGGTGGAAATCCTGTTTGGCTGGCTGTTTCTCATCAGCGGAATCGCCGGCCTGATCACCACCTTCTGGATGCGCCAGGCGCCGGGTTTCTGGTGGTCGCTCGTCTCGGCGATCCTCGGAATTGCGGCCGGTGTCGTGCTGCTGTTGTGGCCATTGAGCGGCATCCTCTCGCTTACCTTGGTTCTCATCGTGTTTTTCGGGATCGAAGGCGTTGCCTCGATCATGTTCGCGCTCGAGCACAAGCGCGAGCTGTCGGGGCGATGGGGCTGGATGCTGGCGAGCGTGCTGGTCGGCATCAATATGGTGTTCGGCGGCTCGGCGCTGATCGCGATGGCGCTGCATGCCCGCGAGATCGATCCGCGTTCGGCTGCTGCTCCGGCGCATTGAGCGGGGCGTTGCCCGCGGTGTGCGGTCGCCGGGCTGGCCCGGCTCGTCACGAATTTTTCGGAGCGATTTCGCTTGGCAGCGCGATCTGGGGCATGTCGCTGGAGCTACCAGGGGCCGACGACGTTTGCGCCGCCGATTTTCCGGGCAGCCTGTGCGGCCAAGGCGGCAACCCGAGCAACTGCAACGGGCCGGCGGATTCCACGAAGCCGCGCGTCGCGGCCGGCGCCGGCCTGATCTGGGATTCGCCGTTCGGGCAGCTGCGGGTCGATTACGCCGTGCCGCTGGTCAAGCAGAGCCAAGACGTGATCCAGCGCTTCCGCTTCAGTGCCGGCCCGGGATTTTGCGCGCCGGCTTTTTTCTCCGGCCGAGGACGCTGGTCGGCAAACGAAATACTCGGCTTTCGAGCAAGCGTTCCTCGAGCGGCAAGGGCGAGCGAGCGGAAAAATTCTACGGAATAACGCGTCGGGGC
>WNFB01004404.1_pt1 | contig 12531 bp, 13 predicted proteins | sample 5400501 | NCBI WGS metagenome assembly WNFB01 (sample SAMN13153341, study PRJNA577476) | soil metagenome | isolation source: 200 cm saprolite under Douglas fir tree site 2 hole 1 | place: USA:California | collected 2015-04-18 | reverse complement strand
GTGGACGGCGCGACCAAGGCGGCGCTGCTCGCCCGGGCCCGCTGTCTCTGGAACCCCGCGGAGTGGGACGAGCCGTTCGGCCTGGTGACGATCGAGGCCCTGCTGTCGGGCACCCCGGTGCTCGGCACCCGCCGCGGCGCCCTGCCGGAGCTGATCACGCCCGAGGTGGGCGCGCTGTGCGGCACCGTGGACGAGATGATGGCCGCGGCCGCGACGATTCACACCCGCAGCCCCGACGCCTGCCGCGCGCACGCCGAGCGCCGGTTCACCCACCTCGCCATGGCCGAGGGCTACGTGCGGATGTACCGCTGCCTGCTGGACACGGGGAAGCTCGCGCCCCAACCATCCCCATGAGCGCGCTCAGACGCGCGCTCCAGGAGCGTCCGCTCCTCGCCGTCCTGATCCTCGCCGCTCTCGTTCGCGTCACCGCCGCCATCTTCAGCCGCGGCTTCCTCGCCATCGACGACCATCACGTCCTGGTCGACGCCGCGGACCGGCTGGTGAGCGGCCTGGGGCTGGAGGTCGAGCACAAGCGCTCCATCCTCTATCCCGGCGTGGTCGCGCTGATCATGCGGGCGACCGGGGCCGTGGATGATCCCTCGCCGGCCACCCAGCTCCTGGTCGTCCGCCTGGTGCAGGCCGCCTACTCGCTCTTCACTGTCTTGCTCGTCTATCGGATCCTGGAGCGCACGGCGACGCCGCGCACGGCCCTGCTCGGCGGCCTCCTCGTCGCGACGTTCTTCGCGCTCCCGATCACGGCGGTGCATCAGTTCGAGGAAGCGGTATGCCAGGTGCCGCTGCTCGCGAGCTGCTGGTGGCTGCTGCGGGCGCGGGACGACCCTCACGGCGGGACCTTCGCGCTGCTCTCCGGGACGGCGCTGGGCGTCGCCCTGATCGTGCGGTTCCCGCTGATCTCGTTCGTGGTGCCGTTCGCGCTGCTCGCGCTGTGGCAGAAGCCGGATCGGCGGCGCGGCGCCCTGTTCCTCGGGGGCCTGGCGCTCGTGCTCGCGCTCCAGGGGCTGAGCAACCACCTGATCAACCACGAGTGGTGGTACTCGTTCCGGATCTACTACGGGCCGCTCGTCCACTGGCCCCCGCGCATCCTCACCGATCCGGGCGGCTACCCCCAGGGCGCCGTGTGGACGTACGCCGCGGCGCTGCTCGGCCTGTTCGTGCCGCCGTTCTCGCTCCTGTTCCTCACGGCCGCCGCCCGCGGGGGCAAGGAGCTTCCCCTGCTGGGCGTGCCGACGCTCGTCTTCCTCGTCGCGCACAGTGCGATCGCCAACCGGCAGGAACGCTTCCTCCTTCCCGTGCTCCCGGTGATCATCCTGCTCGCGGCGCTTGGCTTCGGCCCCGTCGCGGCGTGGCTCGCGGCGCGCTCGTGGTCGGGGGTGTACCACTGGCTGTGGAAGTACTACTGGGCGGTCAACACCGTGCTGCTCGCGGGCACGCTGTTCGTGTACGGCAAGAAGGACCGGGTCGCGCCGCTCGTGTACGTCCAGGCGCGGCACGACGCCACGGGCGTCGTCGTGGCGCAATACGCCTACACCTTCCCGGTTCCCGGCTACTATCTGGGCCGGCCGCGGCCGCCCGTCTTCGTCTTCAGCGACCGCAACCGTCTCGCCCAGGACGCCCAGGCGGTGCGCGCGGCGAGCCCGGCGCCCAACTACCTGATCCTCTACAGCGACTCGGCGGAGGCCGACGCAGGGCGGCTCGAGGGCGCCCTGGGCGCGCGGCTCGAGCGCGAGGCGACCATCACCCCGAGCCTGGGCGACGAGCTGGCGCACCTCGTGAACCCACGCCGCAACCACGCCACCAGCGCGGTCGTGCTGTCGATCGCGCCGCTCAGCGGAGCGTCACGCTGAGGAGCTCCCGCACGCGGTGCGCCCAGGTGTGCTCCCGCAACGCCCGGGCCCGCGCCGCGGCCGCGAGGGAACCGCGCAGCGCGTCGTCCGCGAGCAGGGCGCGCGCCCGCTCGCGCAGCTCGTCCACGCTCCGGTAGAGCACGATCTCCCGGTCGGGCGCGAAGTGGCGCACGACGTCCGCCTTCCGGTCGCACAGCTGCGCCGTCCCCACGCCCGCGAGCTCGAACACGCGCATGTTCGCCCCCGTGCCATAGCGCGCGGGGTCGCCGCCCGGGCCGAAGTTCTGGTGGATGTTGAGGCCGAGTGCGGCGCCGGAGAGGGCCCGCACGAAGTCGTCCCCGTACACGGGGCCGCGCGGCCACCCCGGTCCCCAGGCCACGAGCCCGAGATCGGCCGCGGCCTGCACGACCGCCTCGCGCGCGGGATCCCGCGAGCCCACGAACACGAGCGGCACGCGCCAGCGGGGGCCCCCGTCCAGGGGGCGGTGGAGCTCGGGATCGCAGCCGAAGGCGAGATAGTGGGCGCGGTGGCCGGCCGCGCGGTGTCGCTCCACGCTGGAGCTGTCGTGGGTGAAGAAGGCATCGTAGGCCGGGGCGAGCGCCAGCGAGACGGCGAGCTCGTGGGGGTCGTCGGGGAACCAGTTCACCCAGCGGCCGCCGCCCTCTCGCTTCAGCGCGCCGACCTCCGCCGGCTCGAGCTTCGTCCCCTTGAAGACGAGCACCAGGTCGGCCGGCGCGCGCCGCAGCATCGCCCCGAGCCGCCCGGCGAGCGGGCGCCGCAGGATGGCGCCGAGTCCGCGCGCGCGCTCCTCGCAGCGCCGCACCTCGCAGCCGAGCGAGGCGAGCGCCGCGGCGAGCGCCGGCCCGCTCTTGTGGTAGCGCCGGTTGAACGCCGCGACCAGCACGACCCGCAGCCCCGAGAACGGGAGGGGCGCGGGCGTGCTCACACCTCGACGTAGTTGCGGTACTCGAAGACGCGGGCGCCCGTGAGGCGCTCGATCCAATCGGAGAGGTACAGCCGCAGGTGCTCGCGCCGGAAATGGCGCGGGCCCACCCCGGGGCCCGCGTGGTCGCGCCGCTCGGCGACCCAGTCACGCGCGGCCCGCGGGTGCTCGCCCGTGAAGCGGCGCAAGAGCGGAGTCCAATCGAGCCGGCCCTTCGCCTCGCGCGCCGCGATCCTGTCCGGCACCTCGGTGAAGATGCCGCGCGACGCCGCGAGCTTCTGCCGCAGCGCGGCGGGCGGCCGGGCCCACCCGTAGTGGAACATCCGCGCCCCCGTCGCCCGCGCCCGCACGCGCCGCTCCTCCGGGCCCACGCGGAACCCCTGCGCGTCCTGGTAGGAGCGGACGTCCTGGCCCAGGCGCACGCACCGCACCTCGCGCCGGTACCAGTGGCGGTCGGTCGCGAGCGTGTCGAAGTCGCCGTAGAAATGGAGATAATCGACCAGCAGGCCTTCCACCCGCGCGTCCCGGTCCCACTCGCCGACCCGCTGCTTGAGGATCTCCGCGCCCCGCTCGTGGAGGACCTCGTCGGCCTGGACGTAGAGTCCCCAGGCGCCGCGGCAGGCGGCCATGGCGCGATCGGTCTCGACGGCGAGCGCCGTGCTGCCGCGGGAGAAGTCCCACACCGTGTCGAGGATGCGCACGCGCGGGTCGCCGAGCGAGGCGACCAGCTCGCGCGTGCCGTCGTCCGAGCGCCCCACGTTCACGACCACCTCGTCGCACACGTCGAGCAGCGACCGGACGGCGGGGAGGATCGGGTAATCGAGCGTGACGGCGTTGCGGACGATGGTGAAGCCGGAGAGCATGTCAGACCCGGAACTGCATGTCGTGGAGCCGCCGGTAGACGCCGCCGGCCGCGAACAAGGCGTCGTGCGTCCCGCGCTCCACGATGCGTCCCTCGGACAGCACGACGATCAGGTCCGCGTGCCGCACGGTCGTGAGCCGGTGCGCGATGACGAGCGCGGTGCGGTGCGCCATCAGGCGATCGATCGCCTCCTGCACCAGCCGCTCCGACTCGGCGTCGAGCGCGCTCGTCGCCTCGTCGAGAATCAGGACCGGGGGGTCGCGCAGCAGGGCGCGCGCGATCGCGATGCGCTGGCGTTGCCCGCCCGAGAGCCGGGTGCCGCGCTCGCCCAGCAGGGTGTCGTAGCCCTCGGGGAGCTGCGCGATGAACTCGTCGGCGTTGGCGGCGCGCGCCGCGGCCCGCACCTGCTCGAGCGTGAAGTCGCTGCGCCCGTAGGCGACGTTCGCGAACACGCTGTCGTTCAGGAGCACCGTCTCCTGCGACACGATCCCCATCAGGGCGCGGACGCTCGCGCGCGTGAACCGCGTGATCGGCACGCCGTCGATGAGGATGCCGCCACTGGTGGGCTCGTAGAAGCGCGGCAGCAGGTCCACGAGCGTCGTCTTTCCCGCCCCGGACGGCCCCACGATCGCCACCACCTGGCCCCGACGCACCTCCAAGTCCACGTCGCGCAGCACGGCGGCCTCGGTGCCGTCGTAGGAGAAGCTCACCCGGCGGTACTCGATCCGCTCCCGGAAGGCCGCGGCGATCTCGCCCGGCCGATCGCCTTCGTCGGACGGGAGGTCGAGCACCTCGAACACGCGGTCGGCCGCGGCCACCGCGCCCGCCATGATCGTGGGGTACTGCGCCACCGCCTTCACCGGCGACATGAGTCGCAGCGCCACGGCGATGAACGCGATGAACACCTCGGGCCGGAGCGTGGCCGAGGCGCCGAGCGCGAGGTGGGTGCCGTAGGAGAAGATCAGCACGATCACGAGCCCGGCGAAGATCTCGCTCACGGGGCTCGTGAGGGTGGACCAGCCTTGCGCGCGCAGCACCCGCCGGCGGTAGCGATCGGCGAGCCGCTGGAAGCGCTCCGCCTCGAACGCCTCCGCCACGTAGGCGCGCACCAGCTTGATCGACGCCACCATCTCAGCCACCAGGCTCGTCAGCTCGCCGCGCTCGTCCGCCTGCTCGCGCGAGCGGCGGCGCACGCGCGCGATCATCGGCCGGATGATGAGCGCCAGCACCGGGGCCGCGACGATCGCGATCAGCGTGAGCCGCCACGACAGCCCGAGCAGGATCGCGACGTACACGACGATGAGGCTGACGTTGCGGAGCAGCGAGGCGAGGGCCGCGGTGACGGCCGTCTTCACCTGATCGGTGTCGCTCACCACCCGGGCGAGCAGCTGGCCGCCCTTGGTGCGCTGGAAGAAGCCGAGGGGCAGGGTCTGGAGGTGGCGGAACAGGCGCACCCGCAGGTCGCGCACCACGCCCTCTTCGATCGCGACGCTCGAGACGGCGGCCGCGTACTGCGCCACGTTCTTCAGCACCAGCGCCCCCAGGAGCACGAGCACCACGTTGCGGAGCGCGACCGCGGGCGTCCCCCCCCCCGCTGCGAGGAAGGGCCCGGCGATCTTCGCGAGCACAGCCTCGACGCCCGAGGCGCCGGTCGTGGGGAGCGCCTGCTGGCCGAACAGCGCGCGCAGGAAGGGGATGAGCAGCACGAACGTGGCCCCGTCCATCACCGACGCCACCAGCGTGGCGACGATGTTCGTGACGAACAGCAGCGTGTAGGGGCGCAGCAGCAGCAGCAGGCGGGCGCCGCGGCTCATTCAGCCCGAGCCCCCACGCCGGCCGCGCGGCGTCAGCAGGACCACCGGGAGGATCATCTCCTCCGGCGTCACGCCGCCGTGGAGGAACGACCCGCGGTAGCGCGCCTGGTACTCGCGCAGCTTGGTCGGATAGACGAAGAAGCGGTCGGTCGTGGCGAGCAGCAGGCGCACGCCGAGTCCCATGGCCGGCAGCCCCCACGCCTTGAGGTCCTGGACCGCGATCGCGGCCTCGGGATCCTCGGCGCGCAGGTCCTCGCCGAACTTGTAGCGCAGATTGGCGGTGGCATCGCGCTTCGCGAACACGGTGGCGGGGCGCTCGCAGTGAATCGAGCCGTGGTCGGAGGTGAGCAGCACCGTGACGCCGCGCCGCTCGGCCTCCTGCAGCGCCGCGAGCACGGGACTGCGCTCGAACCAGGTGCGGGTGAGACCGCGCAGCGCGGCCTCGTCGCGCGCCACCTCGTAGAGGATCGCGCTCTCCGAGCGGCCGTGCGTCAGCTGGTCGATGAAGTTGAACACCAGCGCCGTCACGCCGTCCTGGGCGAGGTGCGCCGGCAGCCGCCGCTGCAGCTCGGAGCTCTCCCCGGCGCTGAACAGCTTCTCGTAGCGCACCGGCACCGGCTTGCCGACGAGCTCCGCCAGCTGCTCGCTCAACAGCTCGGCCTCGTGCGCGTTCAGGCTCTCCTCATCGGACGCCGCGCCCCACCAGTCGGGGTGCCGCGCGGCGATCTCCATCGGGAACATGCCGGAGAAGATCGCGTTGCGGGCGAAGGGCGTCGCCGTCGGCAGGATGCTGAAGTAGTGCGACTCCTCGACTTGGAACAGCGGCGTGACGAGGTCGCGCAGCACTTCCCACTGGTCCAGCCGCAGGCAGTCCACCACGATGAACAGCACGCGGCCCGTGTTCTTGAGGACGGGCACGAGGAACTCGGCCCCGACGTCCACCGACAGCGGCGGGCGGTCGCCCTCGGGGGCCGCGAGCCAGCGGGGGTACTGGCGCGCGACGTAGGAGGCGAAGCTGTCGTGGAGGCCGCGCTGCAGCGAGCGCAGCGCGTCGCTGAGGCCGGGCTCGCGCGCGGCCTCGAGCCGCACTTCCCACCCCGCCAGCTCCACCACCAGCTCGATCCATTCGCGCCACGCGAGTGTCTCGGCCCGCTTCGCTTCGAGCTCGCGAAACCGGGTCACGAAGTCGCGCGCCCGGCGCTGCTGGCGGATGCGGTCGCCCTCGAGCAGCCGCGTCACCACGGACAGCACCTGCCGCGGGTGGACCGGCTTGACGAGGTAGTCGTCCACCTCGACGCCGATCGCCTCGCGCAGCGTGCCGTCGCCCTCGCTCTGCGTCACCATCACGACCGGCATGGCGGGGTCGATCGCCCGGATCTCGCTCAATAGCTCGAGGCCGCGCCGGCCGGGCATCTGCTCGTCCAGCAGCACGACGCTGTAGGGCTGCCGCCGCAGCAGCGCCAGCGCGTCGTCGCCGTGCGTCGCCGACGCCACGGTAAAGCCCTGCTCTTCGAGGAAGCGGCGGTGCGCGGCGAGCCCTTCGATCTCGTCGTCCACCCAGAGGATGCTCTTCGGACGCGGCATCGTGGCGAAAGCTAATACGCGAGACTACAATTGGCCGCGTGTTGTGCGTCCTGCTCGTGCGGTTCAGCTCCATCGGCGACATCCTGCTCACCACGCCCCTCGTCCGCGCGCTGCGACGCCGGCACCCCGAGGCACGGATCGTCTACGTCACGAAGCAGGCCATGACGCCCCTCGTCTCGGACAACCCGCACGTCCACGACGTGGTGGGCCTGGAGCCGGACGAGCCGATCCGCCACCTCGCGCGCCGGCTGCGGGCGCTCCGGCCCACGCACGGCCTCGACCTGCACGGCAGCGTGCGCAGCGCCGCGCTGCGGCTGCTGGTGCGCTGCCATTGGACGGGCTACCGCAAGCGCAAGCTCGCCCGCGCGCTGCTCATCGCGACGAAGCTCGACGTCTACGGCGCGCGCGTTCCGGTGGCGGAGCGCTACTTCGAGGCGGCGCGCGCCCTCGACACCCGGCCCGACGGCGGCCCGCCCGAGTTCTGCCTCGGCCAGGGAGCGCGGGACCGCGTGGCCGAGTGGCTGGCGCAGCGGGCGCTCGCGGACGCACCCCTGATCGCGCTGGCGCCGGGAGCCGCGCACGCCACCAAACGCTGGCCCCTCGCCCACTGGATCGCGCTCGCCGACCGGCTGCGCGCGGCGGGGTATCGGCCCGTGGTGCTCGGCGGGCCGGAGGACCGCGGACTCGCCCAGCAGCTCGCGGAGGGAGGAGGGGGAGGGGGAGGGGGAGGGGGGACGCGGGGGGGGCAGATCGAGAGCGCGGCCGGGGAGTTCTCGCTGCAGGAGACGGGCGCGCTGCTGGCGCGCGCGCGGGCGCTCGTCTCGGGGGACACGGGGGTGATGCACATGGCGACGGGCGTGGCTACACCCGTGGTCGCACTGTTCGGACCGACGGTGGGGCAGTTCGGCTTCTTCCCCTACCGCGCCCCCGCGGTCGTGCTGGAGCGCCCGCTCGACTGCCGCCCCTGCTCGGCCACCGGCACGGCGCGCTGTCCGATGGGCCACCACCGCTGCCTCGGCGACATCGCGCCCGCGGAGGTCGCGGCGGCCTTGCAGCGGCTCGTCGCATGATCCGCGCGACCACCCCGTGCGAGGAGCAGCTCATCGGGCTGCTCGCCGCCGCGGGGCGCGGTCCCGCACAGGACGGCGTGTTCGCGCTGTGGCTGGTGCTGCGCGCCGCCGAGGCGCTGTTGACGCCCCAGCCCCGCACCGTCTCGAGCCGCGGACACCGCCGCCGGCTGCAGGCGCTCGAGACCCGCCTCGCGAGTCTCGCGCTCCCGGGGCCGCTGAAGCGCGCCCTGGCCGCGGCGCGCCAGCACCTCGAGCCGGGGACGCCCGCGGCCGCGGCGGTCGTGCTCTCCCAGCTCGTGGCCCCCGCCCGGGACGTGCTCGGGCCCGAGGCCGGCAACGCCGTGGCCGTTGCCGCGCGCACCGCCCGCATACATCTATAGTAGGCTAGACGCACAGACGCGTAGACGCTCAGACGCACAGGAAAGGCACTCATGCCGCCTCGCCGCTTCCAACGCCGCCCATCCATGGAGTCCCTCGTCACGCGGGTGGACCAGCAGCGCCCGGGGGAGGTCACGGGGGACACCATCCCCACGGGCTTCGCCTCCGTGGACAGGCTCCTGGGCGGCGGGCTGCGGCGCCGGGACCTGGTCGTGCTGGGCGGCGACATCGGCGCGGGGAAGTCGGCCTTCGCGCTCGGCGTCGCGCTGCGCGTGGCGCAGCAGGGGACGGGCGTCGCGTTCCTCTCGGGTGAGATGGACGAGGAGCGCCTCATGGAGCGCGCCCTCGCGATCGAAGGCCGCGTGGCGGTGGACGAGCTGCGCACGGCGAAGATGAACGACCTCACGCGCGCGGGGATCGGCGCGGCGGCGGTGCGGCTGCGGGGCCTGCCCCTCTCCCTCTTGCCGCTCGCCGCCGACGATTTCGCGACGATGGCCGCGCGGCTCGACCCGCTGCGCCAGCTCGGCCTCGTCGTCCTCGACTACCTGCAGCTCGTGCCCGCGCCCACCGGCGCCGCGCGCTCCACGCAGGACGAAGAAGTGGCGCTGGTGCTGCGGCAGCTCAAGGCGCTGGCGCTCGAGCGCCAGGTGGCGCTGCTCGTCGCGGCGCAGCTCCCCCACTTCGACGCCAAGCGCCAGGACCCGCGCCCCACGCTGGACGACTTCGGCCATCTGGGGGCCGTGAAGCAGCACGCCGACGTCGTGCTCGCGATCTTCCGGGAGGAGATGTACAACCCGGGCGGCGGCGTCGAGGGGGCGACCGAGCTGCTGGTCGCCAAGAACCGCAACGGCCCGACGGGGTTCGTGGACCTGTACTTCTACCGGCGCTGGATGCGGATCGAAGACATGCTCGACCCTGACCGGTGAACGTTGTAAGTTGGGGTTCGTATGGCCGGCCACAGCAAATGGAAGCAGATAAAGAGGAAGAAGGCCGTCACCGACGCCAGACGCGGCGCCGCCTTCACCAAGCTGATCCGCGAAATCACGATCGCCGCGCGGCAGGGCGGCGGCGACCCCTCCGGGAATCCCCGTCTCCGCACCGCCATCGAGGCGGCCAAGGCCGAGAACATGCCGTGGGACAACATCGATCGCGCCATCAAGAAGGGCGCGGGCGGGCTGGACGGCGTGCAGTACGAAGAGGTGACCTACGAAGGCTACGGTCCGGGCGGCGCGGCGATCCTCATCCAGGCGACGACCGACAACGCGAACCGTACCGTCGCCGAGATCCGGCACCTCTTCACCCGGTACGGCGGCAACCTGGGCGCCGCCAACTCGGTCGCCTGGATGTTCGACCGCAAGGCGCAGATCGTGGTGGACGCGGGGCAGGCCGATGAAGACGCCACGCTCGAGGTCGCGCTCGACGCGGGGGCCGACGACGTGGTGCGGGACGGCGACCAGCTGATCGTCACGGGACCGGCGAGCCAGCTCCACGCCATTCAGGAGCGGCTCAAGGCGCGCGGGCTTGCGGTGCAGGCGGCCGAGATCGCGATGACCCCGCAGCGCACGGTCAAGGTCGAGGGCACGGACGCGAAGCGGCTGCTCGGGCTGATCGAGGAGCTCGAGGAGATGGACGACGTGGCGAAGGTGTTCTCCAACTTCGACATCGACGCCGAGGCGATGGCCGCGGTGACCGGCTGACGTGAGAGTGCTGGGCGTCGACCCGGGCACGGCGGCCACCGGGTACGGGGTCGTGGAGGCCGGGAACGGCGCACCGGGCGGCGGACGGCTGATCGAGTGCGGGGTGATCACGTTCGCGCGCAGCAGCTCCCTGCCGCGCCGCCTCGCCGAGCTGCACGCGGAGATCGTCGCGCTGATCGACCGCCACCATCCCGCCGCCCTCGCCCTGGAAAACGTCTTCTATCACCGCAACGTCCGCACCACGCTGGTGCTCGGTCACGCCCGCGGCGTCGTGCTGCTCGCGGCGGAGCAGGCGGGGCTCGCCATCGCGGAGTACGCGCCCGCGACGGTGAAGAAGACGGTCACGGGCGCCGGCGGCGCCCCCAAGGCGCAGGTGGGCGCCGTGGTGGCGCGGCTGCTGCGGCTGCGGCAGGCTCCGCGGCCGGCGGACGCGGCGGACGGCGTCGCCGTGGCGTTGACCCACATCCTCAGGACCTGACCGCGTGATCGCCCAGGTGAGCGGCCGTGTCGCGGCGAAGCGCGCCGACCGGGTGCTGGTGCAGACCCCGGGCGGGCTCGGCTACGAGATCGTCGTGCCGCTGGGCGTGATGGAGCGGCTGCCGGCGGTGGGCGAGCCCGTGAGCCTCGCCACCGAGCTGGTGGTGCGCGAGGACGGCTGGGCGCTGTACGGCTTCCTGGACGAGCTGGGGCGCCGCTTCTTCCAGCGGCTGATCGGCGTCTCGGGCGTGGGCCCGAAGCTCGCGGTGTCGCTCGTCTCGGCGCTCGGCGTCGAGCGCGGCGCGCGGGCGGTGCAGGACAAGAACATCGCGCTGCTCGCCTCGGTGAGCGGGATCGGGAAGAAGACCGCGGAGCGGCTGGCGCTTGAGCTGGCGGACAAGGTCGGCGAGTTTGTGGACGCCGCCGCCGCCCCGGTGTCGGGAGCGGCGAGCGCCGCGCTGCAGGCGCTCGAGCGCCTGGGGTACGCGCGCGCCGAAGCGGACCGCGCGCTCGGCGCGGTGCTCGCAGCGGATGGGGGGGGCGCCGGCGACGCCGAAGTGCTGGTGCGGCGCGCGCTGCAGCTCCTGACCCAAACGTGAGCGTGACGATGATGCCCGTGGCCTGGACCACCGCCGAGTGGATCTGCACGCGCTGCGGCTCGACGAACCGCAAGCTCGTGCCCGCGGGCGCGCGCCGTGCCGCGGACGAATGCGTCACCTGCCACACGCGCCACGAGCTCGAGCCGGAGGCGCGTCCGGTGCGGTGGCGGGCGCGGCCGACGGGGAGGTAGAGATATGCCCCGCGCCCAGATCACGACGCCCGAAGCGCTGCCCGACGAGCGCTCCGCCGACGCGGCGCTCCGCCCGTCGCGGCTGGACGAGTTCGTGGGCCAGGCGAAGGTCAAGGAATCGCTCCAGATCGCGATCGACGCAGCGAAGCAGCGCCGCGAGCCGCTCGACCACGCCCTCTTCTTCGGGCCTCCGGGGCTCGGCAAGACGACCCTCGCCCTGCTGATGGCGAAGGAGCTCGGCGTGAACATCCGCACGACCTCGGGCCCGGTGCTCGAGCGTCCGGGGGACCTCGTCGGCATGCTCACGTCGCTCGAGGCGGGCGACATCCTGTTCATCGACGAGGTGCACCGGCTGCGGCCGGCGCTCGAGGAATTTCTCTATCCCGCGATGGAGGAATACCGGGTGGACGTGCGCATCGCGGACGGGCCGCACGCGCAAACGATCCCGATGGCGCTGGAGCGGTTCACGCTGATCGGCGCGACCACCCGCTTCGGGCTGCTCACCCCGCCGATGCGGGCCCGCTTCGGGCTGATCGAGCGCCTGTCGTATTACCCGCCCGACGATCTGGCCCAGATCGTGACGCGCTCGGCGCGGATCCTCGCGGTGCCGATCGACGCCCCGGGCACGGCCGAGATCGCGCGCCGCAGCCGCGGCACGCCGCGCGTCGCCAACCGCTTGCTGAAGCGGGTGCGCGATTACGCCCAGGTCCGGGCCGACGGCAAGATCACGGGGCCCGTGGCGCTCGAGGCGCTGAAGCGGCTCGACGTGGACGAATTCGGGCTCGACGACATGGACGCCCGCATCCTGAAGACGATCATCGAGCAGTTCGAGGGCGGCCCCGTGGGACTGCAGACGATCGGCGCCGCGGTGGGCGAGGACTCGGGGACGCTCGAGGAGGTGTACTAGCCGTTCCTGATGCAGCAGGGCTTCCTCGCGCGCACGCCGCGCGGCCGCGTCGCCACGCCCGCCGCGTACCGTCACTTCGGGTTCACGCCACCGCGCGCGACCGCCGATCAGCCGACGATGTTTGACGGCTGAGACGGGGGAGCG
>WNFB01004862.1_pt1 | contig 12533 bp, 10 predicted proteins | sample 5400501 | NCBI WGS metagenome assembly WNFB01 (sample SAMN13153341, study PRJNA577476) | soil metagenome | isolation source: 200 cm saprolite under Douglas fir tree site 2 hole 1 | place: USA:California | collected 2015-04-18 | reverse complement strand
GACCGTGGATTCGGTGGCGGGGATTTTGGTGACCGTGGTTTCAACAGGGGTTTTGGTGACCGTGGATTCGGTGGCGGGGATTTTGGTGACCGTGGTTTCGGCGATAGTGGTTTCGGCGATAGTGGTTTCGGCTTTGACTGCAATTCTGACCCGTTCTTCGGGAATTGCGGCGACACCGTCACCTTCCACCATCACCACCATCACCATCACCATCACCACCGCTAACATAAGACGAGAATAGCCACTAGATGAGTTTCTAGCTGGCCCAAATGCCTGACAAAGCAAAGGATCAGGGAAGGATGTCTCTGATCCTTTGCTTTGTCATGTGATGCACTTACCATTCATGACGGTGCTCATCACGTTTTCATGACGCTTCCCAGTCATACTAGTGGCAGATAGGTCAGCATATCATTTGACGAGGTGCAGTGTAAGGAGAAGGAGTGTTCCTAAAAATGAACATGGTCACGCTTGTGCTCCAGGTGTTGCACGGCCTCTTCAGTGGAAAGGACATGATGATGAATACATATATCAATGCGAAAGAACAGCCTGGCATGGGACCACACACGTAGTTGTCAAGGTACGCCAAACAAGTGTACCACAGTTGAACACGTACTTATAGGTACCTGTTCGTTCGGGAGAGAGTTCCTGCCTGCGGGCAGCAATTTTTTCATCCCCCGCATGAATGACGGGGGCTTTCAAAATTGGAGGTTCTGTAAGTGAAGAAGAACTTCTTAGCTCCTTCGAGCAGGCCATCAGTGCATGCTCATGGCGCGTTAGTGGGCCACTCACACATCAGCCCCGCACAACTGGTGATAGAGGAGGCCTGGTATCCACAAGGGGCACCAGTGCACTGCCAAATGTACTGGTGTCCCTTGCGGGTACCAGGGGTGCCGGGTGTTGCGCGTCACTGCTGGGCAAGACCTGGCAGCGTGGCATCATCCTGGCGAGCCTGGCCCTGCTCTTGCTGATGAGCGGGTTCGATCTGATGGGTCTGCTCGTCCTGTATATGCGCTAACGTTAGTTATGTGAGGTTTGCTATGGAGCCGGGTTTTCACTCGTCTATTTGCGCCTTCTGCAACTTGCCGCTGTAGTCCGTATAGACCACCTTCCACTCGGTAAAGACATCCAGGCCAGCAATGCCCGCCTCGCGGTGACCATTGCCGGTGCCACGAGTCCCTCCGAAGGGGAACTGGATCTCGGCGCCCGTAGTGCCGGAATTGACGTAGAGAATGCCCGTCGTGATGTCGCGCATGGCGCGTTGCACACGGTTGATGTCCTGCGTATAGATGGCGCTAGAAAGGCCAAAGGGCGTCTGATTGTTCACCACAATTGCCTCATCGAGTGAACCTATCTCGATGACGGAGAGCGTCGGACCAAAGATTTCCTCCTGTGCCAGGCGCATCTGCGGGCGCACATTGGTGAAGAGGGTGGGACGGTAGAAGTGGCCTCGTGCTAAGTCACCTTCACGAGCGACCGAGCCACCGGTGACAAGTGTTGCACCTTCAGCCCTGCCGATCTCGGTATAGCCATGTATTTTCTCTAGTTGAGACGCATTGATCACAGGGCCAACATCTACCGCTTCATCCAGGCCGTTGCCGAGGCGTAGTTGTTCAATGCGTGGTACGAGTCTGTCCACCAGCTGCTTGCGCACCGCCTTGTGTACTATTACGCGGCTGCAAGCGGTACAACGCTGACCGGTGGTCCCGTAGGCGCTCCAGAGAATACCCTCAACGGCAAGATCAAGGTCAGCATCATCCATCACAATCACAGCATTCTTGCCACCCATCTCCAACGACACGCGTTTGAGTGACTTCGCGGCCTCAATGGCAACGTGGCGACCCGAGGCGGTTGAACCGGTAAAGGAGATAACCGCAACGTCTGGATGATGCAGCAGGGCATCGCCAACGGTGTTGCCGGGGCCGAAGACGATGTTGACCACTCCTTCTGGCAGGCCAGCCTCGTAGAGCGTCTCCACCAGGCGCAGCGCACTCAAGGGGGTATCGCTGGCCGGTTTGAGGACGACGGTATTGCCGGCGATGAGTGCTGGAAACATCTTCCAGGTAGGGATGGCGATGGGGAAGTTCCACGGCGTGATGCAGGCGACAACACCCACGGGGTCACGCATGGCGATGCCCGATTTGTTGGGCAGTTCGACGGGCACACTATAGCCGAAGAGCCTGCGTCCCTCACCGCCCATGTAGTAGGCCATATCGATGCCTTCCTGCACATCGCCGCGGGTCTCTTTGAGTATCTTGCCCATCTCCTGCGTCATCGTGCGGGCCAGTTCCTCCTTGCGCTGCATGAGCAGTTCGCCAGCGCGGTAGAGAATCTCGCCGCGTTTGGGTGCGGGGACAAGCCGCCAGTGTTCGAAGGCCGTGCGAGCAGCTGAGACGGCTGCATCGGCCTCGGCTGGTCCGGAGAGCGGAAAGCGTCCCAGCAGATCTCCCGTGGCCGGATTGTAGTTCGGGAAGGTCTGGCCACTCTGTGCGCTCTGCCATTTGCCCCCAATGTAGTTCTGAAAGACGTGGGCTGTAGTAGTCATAGAACTTCCTCCGTTTTTGTAAGAGAAATCTAATGGAATCCTTTACCGATGTCCGCCCTTGAAAGCCCCTGTGCATCTTCGCATGGGGATGAAAAGGGCGTTGGGGCCTCACTCGCCGACCGGCTGGGTCCTGCTCTCTTTTGACAATTTAATTTGCTTGCAGTAAAATACATGGCATGAGAACGTTTGAATATCGCCTCTTTCCGAATAAAGCCCAAGCCAAAGCACTCATGGGGTGCTTGATCGAGTCGCGACATCTCTACAACGAGATGTTGGCCGCCTCCAAAGAGCACTATGAGCAGACAGGCAAATTCCTCCTGAAATATGACCTGACTGCAGCGTTCCGTGGTCGTGGGGGTGAGCATGTGCCTGCTTCCACGGTCCAGATGCTGGCTGATCGTCTGGATAAGGCCTTCAAACGCTTCTTTGCCATGCGCGAACTGGGTGAGCAAGGAGGTTTCCCCCGTTTCAAGAAACCGAATAGATGGCATTCCATTCAACTGAGACAGCACAAGACCGATTTCTCGTTTGCCGATGGTGGCAAGCATTTGTCTGTCCCCAAGAAGTTGGGTGGCTCCATCAAGATCAAGCTGCATCGTCCGATTGAAGGAACGCCCAGGACAGCACATCTTGTCTTGCGTGCGGATGGGCATTGGTATGCTCTCATCGTCTGCGAGACTGAACCCCAAAATGAGCATTTGCCTTCCACGTGTGAGCATCCTGATATCGGCATTGATGTCGGTCTTAAGTCCTTCTTGACGGACTCGGAAGGACAGACGATAGAGAACCCGCGATACTATCGCAAGAGTCAGACTACCTTGAGACGCAAGCAGCGCACGATTGCACGCCGCAGGAAAGGCTCTAAGCGGCGTAGAAAAGCTTCTAAGAGCACGGCGCAAACCCATCTGAAGATCAAACGGCAACGCCGTGATTTTCATTTCAAGGTCGCTAAACAATACACTGAACAGTATCACCATATTGCCGTTGAAGACCTGAACATTGATGGGATGGTGAAAAATCACCATCTCGCAAAGAGCATCATGGACGCCTCCTGGGGCGCGTTCCTCGATATTCTCACTGCCAAGGCTGAAAGTGCTGGACATGAGGTCATTCGAGTGAACCCCCGCTACACCTCGCAAAAATGCTATCGGTGTGGTGAGAGGATCCAAAAGTCGCTTTCCGTCCGTACCCATATCTGTCCTCACTGTGGCTACGTTGAAGATCGTGATGTCAACGCGGCCAAGAATATACTGAAACGTGCAAGGCCAGGGCATGGCCTTCAGGCGCTAACGTACACCGATGGGTGCAGCGTTGCCTGAGAAGCCCCTGCCGATCACGGCGTGGGGAGTTGTCACAAAATGCCTTTGTTGAGTGTCGCGAGGAACTCTACATTGGTATTGGTCTTGGCCATATACTGTAGCAGTGCCTCCATTGCCTCCAAGCCGCGCTGATCGGCCAGCGTCGAGAACATACGGCGCATCGTGACAACGGCGCGCAGCGTTTTGTCGTCGAGCAGCAACTCTTCACGGCGGGTACTGGAGAGGGAGATGTCGATGGCGGGGAAGACGCGGCGTTCAGCGAGTTTGCGGTTCAGGACCAGTTCCATGTTGCCGGTCCCTTTGAATTCTTCGTAGATCACGTCATCCATACGGCTACCAGTATCCACCAGCGCAGTAGCGATGATAGTCAGGCTACCGCCCTCTTCGATCTTGCGCGCGGCACCAAAGAAGCGTTTGGGCGGGAACAGTGCGCTCGGATCAAGACCGCCGGAGAGGGTGCGGCCACTAGGCTGTACGGCCAGGTTATAGGCACGGCTCAGGCGCGTAATGCTGTCCAGTAGGACCACAACGTCACGTCCACCTTCTACCAGCCGTTTGGCGCGCTCCAGTACCATTTCGGCAACGCGGGTATGGGCTTCAGTTGGCTCATCAAAGGTTGAACTGATGACCTCGGCGCGCACCGAACGTTTCATGTCGGTTACCTCTTCAGGTCGCTCACCGATCAGGGCAATCATCAAATGGGCATCATTGTAGTTTGCCGTGATAGAGTTGGCGATGGATTTGAGAAGCATCGTCTTACCAGCTTTGGGTGGCGAGACGATTAAGCCGCGCTGCCCACGCCCGATTGGGGCTACCAGGTTGATGATACGCCCGGAGATATTCCCAGGCCCTGTCTCCAGGTTAAACATCTCACGCGGGAAAATTGGCGTCAGCACATCGAAGTGGGGACGGCGTTTGGCGACCTCGGGATCTACGCCATTAATAGCCTCGACGCGCAAGAGGCCGTAGTACTTCTCGTTGTCCTTTGGCGGACGAACCTGGCCGGAGACCATATCTCCCGTGCGCAGACCAAAACGGCGAATCTGCGATTGAGAGACATAAACATCCATGTTGCCTGGCAGGAAGCGTTCCTGGCGAAGGAAGCCGAAGCCGTCTTCTACAATTTCCAATACCCCGGCGCTGAAGATGTTTCCTTGCTGCTCGGTGTGAGCCTGGAGAAGACGAAAGACGAGGTCTTGTTTCTTGAGGGTGGTATAGCCGGAGAGTTCGAGGTCGCGAGCGATGTCGCGTAGCTCTCCTAAGGTTTTGGTTTCTAACTCAGTAATGTTCACGTTGTTGTCGGGCGAAGCAAATTCGTGGGAATAACACGCCCTTTCTCCTTTCTGCGTTGAACCTGATGTTTTGATAGTGGGAAGTTCAAGGTTAAGGTGCCAGTGTTACAGGTTGTTTTTCGGATTCGGGAAAGTTCCCGAAAAATGTTCCCCGTAGGGTCATGGCGGTGATCATGCTCTCATGATGGGTATAAAGAGGTGTCACATCGGCTTATGTGCCCAAGACGGTGTACTATGCAACGACATACAAGCAGGGGTCAGCGGAACTACTAGATGGTGCGGTACATACCTTGGGAGTCAGCATCAATATACCACAGGTAGAAGCAGATGTCAAGGGATTTTCGGGGGGTCGTTTTTCTGTTATCCTGTTCCTTTGGACGTTGTCCGAAGAGCAGGTATATGATACGCTATCTACGCTATGCACAAGATATTCGTATCAATACCACGTCTGCCGATAAATGTCTATTTGCTCCTCTTTTTCACCCTGGGCAAAGGATTCCAGTTGACAATATCCACGCTCACGGTCAACTATTACGCACATAGCCTGGGGTATCATCCCGACTTTATCGGGCTGTTGAGTGCTATGCCAGCCCTTGGCTCCCTCGTCAGCGCCGTACCCAGCGGTGTACTGGCGGATCGCCTGGGCCGGAAACCGGTGCTGGTAGCAACAGCTATTTTGACGCCACTTTTCCTGGCCGGTATAGGCCTGGTGACCTCGGCCCCATTGCTGCTCATCTCTGCGTTCATGCAAGGAGTCGTATCGTCGGCCTACTGGGTGACAAATATCCCGCTTTTGACCGAAAGTACTACTGAAAGGCAGCGCGTTGGCGTGCTGGCACTGAATAGCTTTCTGTTGCTTGGTGTTGGTTCCCTGGGCAGTTTGCTGGGCGGAGCAATTCCGGAGTTAGTGGCAGGCATCCTGCATGTCTCGGCTGCCAGCACGGTTCCTTTGCGCTGGGGAGTCTTGACTGCAGCACTGTTCACACTCGTCTTCGGTCTACCTCTCTGGCTGTTGCGTGAGCCAAAACTAGCCGTCCACACGGGCATACCTGTCCCCCCGACATCCACTTCACCCCTCACTCAACCCAGGCCCCTGCGGGCGAAGCAGGTCATCAGTGATCAGCTCATACCGAAAGAGAAACTCCCAATCTTGCTTTTTGTCCAACTGCTGGTTCCCGACCTGTTGTTTACGATGGGCGAGGGAGCGGTAGTCGCGCTGATCCAGCTCTATTTCGTGTTGCGTTTCCATCTGCTGCCTGGGTCATTGGGCATCATCTTCACCATCTCAGGTGTTCTTGGCGGCCTTTTTTCGTTAACTGCTCCCTTGTTTGTCCACCGATGGAGCAAATTGCGCATCATCACAACGGTTCAATATCTCAGTGCGCCCTTGATGGTCTTGATCGGATTGGCGTCGGCACTTCCACTGGCCATCGCCGGTGAATATGCCCGCTCATTCATGCGTACGCTGATCGAGCCCGTGTATGCCGCCTTTGCGATGGAGCGCGTCTCTGATCGTTACCGTGCGACGCTGAGTGGCTTCTACTCTGTGACCTGGAGTATTGGCTTTAGCATCGGCCCGACCATCGCGGGCTGGCTGCAAACCAATGTCAACCTCTCAACGTCGTTCTTCTTTGGGGCATTTTGTCTCGCCCTCTGCGCAAGTCTGCTGTTACTCTTCTTTGGTGGAAAGCGAAAGGAATAGCCAATCTGGATATGTATGCAGCACGCGTGGATAGAACGTAGTATACTTATGAGCAAACGGGTGGGTTTGCAATGAACGGGTATATGTATACACTATGATGTATATGTTTTATGTATAAGGAGCTAATCAACAGTGATTGAAAATATGATGAAATGTATGAATACATATTCATATATCACACATTTTCGGAGGCACAATGATACCTTCCTGTCTGGCTAATGCCCGAATAGCAAGCTCTAAAACGGCAGACTGGCTAATGCCTAGATGCTTTGAGAGCTTTTCTAGTAAGGTTTTTGCCTCATCACTATAGCGGATACTGGTCTTTTTCTTTGTCATGTTGACATTGTACCGTAAGATGTGGTACAATGCAAGCCAGGACATTGACAATGGAATAGTGTTTGTGGGTTCCAAGCTAAGTCGCTCGCTTGGGTAAAAGCACTAGCGTGCTCACCAATGTACAAGCAGGTTTCTGAGAATTGGTTGAAAGAACTGTTCTCACACACAAGAACCTGCTGCCAATCGAGATCATGTTCAAGGTCTCTTGCCTGGCTGAGGCCATACGGAGGGTCAAACCTCTGCGATGTACCGTAAAGTTGATCTAGGTCGTAGCACTACTGAGGTGCATCTAGAACGGCAATACGGAAATCAACACGTTTTACTACGTTTTGAAAGGCAGCGCTTAATGCGGTCAAGTGAAGTAGAGTCCAATCCCACATCGAAGTTCGCAGAGCGCGGTTCGCAGTATCACCAATATCAACAGTATCAACCAGCATACAAGTCGCCATTTCATCCATCTCTAGCGGTATCTGTCTATCCAACTGCAAAACCCGCGATACAACGTCCAAAACGTCCTATAGTTTTGGCACCGGCAGAAGGCTGGCTCGCCCTCCTATTATTGGCCGTAGCGATCTATGCTGTCGTCCTCTCTATTATCTCTGCCAGGTGGGTAAATCACACCTCTATTCTGTTCTGGAGCGCTGCTCTTGGTTTACTGGTGGGCCTGTTGATAGCAAAAGTTCAGCGTGTCCCACAAGCTATACTGCACCTTGCAGCATGTCTGGTGGGTCACTGGTTTTCGGTCTGGCTCACCAGTGCTATTGCATTTCACATTTCCTGGATGCTCGTGCTGGCAGCCTTACGCACGGCAATCACAGGTGGGCTGAGTCCTGCTGCGCTACCCGGTGGCGACATCGTTTTTCTCTTCTATCTCTCGTTCCTCTGTTACTATCTTGGCTATTTTGGTACCTGGTTGACGTATCGTGCCCATTTACCCTGGTTAGTTGCCCTCGTCTATTGTTCCGTCTTGCTCATCAACCTGAATTACGTCAGGGAAGACCTTTCCACCGTGATTTTCGTCTTATTGGCTGCCTTGCTCCTCCTGATAGCGCGTATTCAACTCCTGACACAACTGACCTTCTGGACAAGTGAAGGGCTGTATGCCGATCTCTCCTGGCTGCGCAAAACCACGCGACATTTCATGCAGTGGGCCTCCATCTTAACCCTGCTGATACTCTGCATCAGCTCGCTCCTGCCTATTCAAGGCCAACCAGCCGCGGGTGTTGTCTTTTGGGCCAATATTTCAAATGCCATGGATAATGCCTGGGCCAATATTTCACACGGAAAGATATCATTGCAGGACCCGGTCTCGATCATCCAACCCTATCAGAGTACAGCCAACTTTTTCAGCGATCATCTCGCTTTAAGCAGCAATGTTAGCTTACCCACTGGCGAAGTGCTGTATTATAGCAGTACAGCTGCTCCGCAATATCTTGAAGGGTTCACCTTTGACCACTTTGATGGGCATACCTGGGTATCGTCGCTCCCTGGCGGTCAGGAGGACTTCGCTGCCGGCAACCAGCTGCCGGGGGTCCAAGGTCTTGAGAGCTCAGGCAGTCCAGGAACCAACTACACGCAGGCAACAACAGACGTCACCATTGTGAATCCACCTGTGGATGCGAAACAGTATATCTTCGCTCCTGCCCAGCCAGCTACCTTTACTGTTTCAACCAGCGTATACCTGGATGGTATGGCCAGTTCCTGGATGCAGCAGCGTCCATTGACTGCAGGCGAACACTACCGCGCCACGTCTCATATTCCAAGCGCCACTGCTCAGGATTTGTCTACCATCCCATTTCCAGCTGCCGGACAAGGTCAGGCTCAGTGGAGCAGTGACAGGAATTATAAGACGCTTGTGACCTATTATCTGCAAACTCCTGACAACCTTTCATCCCAGGTCGCGGCGACTGCCCGGCAATGGACTCATGGGGCAACCAACGCCTACGCTGCCGTCAAAATGCTGGAAGCTCACCTCAACGACGCAACGCAGTTCAGCTACTCTCTCGATAACCCGCCGGTTCCTGACAACAAAGATGCTGTAACCTGGCTCTTGCAGACGCACCGTGGCTACTGCACCTTTTATGCCACTGCCATGACGATGATGGCCCGTCTACTTGGCATTCCTGCGCGTATAGCAAATGGCTTCAGTTATGGCCAATTTGATTCGCATCGTAAGGTGTGGAGTGTAGATGGTACTGATGCGCATAGCTGGGTACAAATCTACTTTCCCGGCTATGGCTGGATCAACTTTGACCCAACCCCCAGCTTCTCATTACAGACCACACCTCTTCTCACACATCCAGGACCAACTGCATCACCTATACCAACCAGGCAGCCAGCGCAGCCCACACCAACGCCGTTTCCTGCTCATCCTGCAACAGGCCATCTGAAGACGGGCACCACTGCACCGGCTACCGTAGATCCCCGATTTATCGTGGGACCTCAGGGTCTTCTGCTGGAGTTTTCAATGATCGCAGTGCTGGCTGTCTTGTTCTTCTTATTGTTTGCCTTCTGCTTGATTAGCCTGGGTGCGAAGCAGCCCAGGATCATCAACTCGTATTGGTGGCGCAAACTCTTTACCAAAACGAACTTTATCTCGGGCATGTTCTGGCGTGCGTGTCGTATTGCGAGCTGGGCAGGCATGCCTCCTAGTGGGTGGCAGACGCCGTATGAGTATAGTAGTATGCTGATTCGACACGTTCCTTCCGAAGCAGCCCCGCTACGGCGATTGACCGATCTGTTTGTTCGCGACCGTTGGGCTGCCCCCCACGAAATACCTTATGTTCCTGAGGAGGATGACCTGGAACGCCTCTGGCCTCATCTGCGTCGTGTGCTCCTGCGCCTGATAGTTCTGCGAGTGAGCAGAGGCCTGGTACCCGCAAGGGGCACCAGGGACGAGAAACGATGATCGTATGCTCGATGATCCCGGGCTGCTGACCTTTTTCACGAGCCTGGGCAACAGCCAGGCTCAGTGAAAAACGGCACCCGGGCTAATCTCGGGCTATTCACTCTTTGATTAGCCAGACTGCCGCAGCAGGTCTGGATCATCAAACTTATGTCAATCCGAAACTGCCCCCGCGGCTACTACAGGCCCGGCAGGTTTTCTCAAACTGGGCGCTGGACCAGGTTCGCGGCTAATAGCAGCCGTATTGTAGCTTATGACGTTGCCTGGAAAACTCACACTTGCAGTATTGCCCTGCATCGTCAGCAGGCCAACACTTTTTATGCTCATGATTTTCTTACCCTTCACAAACAGAAGCCAGCCTTGATAGACATGGCTGCCCTGGAGTTGGGGAAGTCCATGCATGACCAGCACGGTGATATTCTGTTGAGGCAGGTAGAACAGTTGGCCTGTTGCTCCCTTAACGATGACAGTTCCAGTAATTGTGGCCAATTGATGCGGTGACACGCTGCTCAGTTGCTGCTCAGTTTTGCTCAGTTCCTGCCTTGTTTTGGCCAGTTGCAGTTCGCTGTTGGCCAGTTCCTGTCCGATGTTAGTCGTTCGCTGCCCTACGCTCGTGAGTTGACGCTCAAGGGAGTATGCCAGCACTGACATACCGCCCAGCAGCGCCAGCAGCAGTACTGCCGCAACAGCCAACAGGCGCGTAGCCCAACTCCGTTTCCTGCGTCGCCGGGGCGCTGCAGCAACTGTTTGGAATTGTCCTGTAGATCGTGCTGAGATCTCCGCTTCTCGCCGAATGGCTCCAAGAACTCGCGCCTCCAGAGTAGCTGGGGGGGCCACTTGTGGGACAGATAGTGGTAAGAGTGCCACCACCGAGCGCAACTCCTGGTAAAGACGGGCGCAGGACTTACACTGTGCAAGGTGTGAGTGTGCTGCTTCTCGTTCTTCAGCAGTGATGGCACCCATCGCAAATGCGCCAGAAAGTTCCTCAAATTCTTTGCAAGTCATGTGAATTCTCCCATTTGTCTACTGACCTGTATTACGACTTGCAAGGTCAGATAGATTACCTTCCAGAGCTTATCATACCAGAATTGTATAGATGACAGCAACTACGGCACTCGTCTCATCCGCAAGGATTGGCATGGGCTTTCCATCGACGAAGAGGCGCAGTTCGTCTTGTGGGGCCAGTGCAAGATACAAAGGCCTGCTACCCGCAAGGGGTACCAGTACATTTGGTGGTCTACTGGTGCCCCTTGCGGGTAGCAGGAGTGACATCAGGTCAAGTTCGCGGCGATTTCCCTTGCCACCATTAGAAAGTTTTGCAAAATTGCTGAGCGTGAATCGCGCGGCCAGGCTACTGCCATTTCAGTCAGAGTTGTCGTTCCCTCCAGCTCGCGGTACACCACCCCTTGACTGCGAATGTTTCGGGCTGATAGAGGAACCAGAGAAACCCCCATCCCGGCAGCGACCAGGCTCACAATCGTATGCATCTCTGTTACTTCCTGAATCACATTGGGACTGAATCCAGAGGCGAGGCACAGCCTCATCAACTGAACGTAGTAACCCCCTCCTCGTTGGCTCGATTGGAGTACAAACGGCTCATTTGCCAGCCAGGATACAGCGATCCGTTCACGCATGGCAAGTGGATGCGCCTCTGGAAGCACACACACGATTGGTTCCCGGCGAACGCATTCGACATTCACCATGGGGGCGCTAATAGGCAGGCGTAGAAGCCCAACTTGAATGTATTCCTCTTCCAATGCTCGTAACTGTTCTTGAGTCGTCAGTTCTCTTAAGGCGACCTCGACATCAGGAAAACGCTCACGATAGACGCGCAGCATCATGGGAAGCAGATCGTAGGTGCTTGAGCTAATGTAGCCAACCACCAGACGCCCCACCTCTCCACGATACGCTCGTTGAGCTCTACGTTTCGCCTCCTGGACCTGAGCAAGAACATGGCGCGCCTCTGACAGAAACACCTTTCCTGCGTCTGTCAGCTCCACGGAGCGCTTCGTTCGATACAAGAGGGGAAAACCCAACTCGTCCTCAAGTTGCCGAATCTGTTGGCTCAGAGATGGTTGCACGATCGAAAGCCGTGTAGCCGCCCTTCCAAAGTGCAGTTCCTCCGCAACGGTGACAAAGTACCGTAAATGGCGCAGTTCCATCCTTTCATCGCTCCTCTCATAGGTTATATCTATTAATCTCTTAGTAATTATGTATTGGACATGCAAGTGCCAGGGCCTTATACTGTAGACCAGGGAGAGGTCATGAAGCAACTGAAAAAATGTATATCTGGAATTGTTCAAGAAAAATACGTAGGGACCCGATTTTGGACATTAACGAAATACCCCGGACACCGTGAACGGGGACAAAACGCCTGTAGGGGCCGATTTATCGTGCCCACCGCCGATTTATCGGCCCCGGCAAACCCAATAGCATG
>WNFB01014061.1_pt1 | contig 12534 bp, 8 predicted proteins | sample 5400501 | NCBI WGS metagenome assembly WNFB01 (sample SAMN13153341, study PRJNA577476) | soil metagenome | isolation source: 200 cm saprolite under Douglas fir tree site 2 hole 1 | place: USA:California | collected 2015-04-18 | reverse complement strand
CCCCGCCGTTACTGGATCGGCTACAACGATCTGCTCGTGTCGTTCGGCCAGAACATCTGCCTGCCCGTCTCGCCCCGCTGCTCGGAGTGCCCGATCCGTCCTGGCTGCCCGCGCCGCGGCGTCGTCCGCTCCCGCTAGGAGTCTGTCTGGGTAAGCACTGATGAGGATGAGAGGAGAGCAGTTCCAAGGGGAAGTAGTCGGCGAGATTCTTCCCGGCGTCGGAGTCGAGGCGCCGCCCCGTACTTGCGACGCCAACTGCCGGGCCCTCGCTTCCTCATATCCGCACCCCGTACAGCTTCAGCAGGTTGTGGCTCGTACAGATCAGCGCCCACTCTTCTCCAACCGCTCGCAGCCCGCGCCGCAGGAATTGACGGAACCCGCGCGCGTGCTTGATCTGCCCGAACGGGGGTTCCACGATCGCTTTGCGCCGAGCGTACAGGGCGTGGCCGCGCAGCGTCGCCAAGGTCCGCGCCATGCGCTGCTTGACGGTCAAGCCGGCGGGCGGCCGCCCGCGTGGGGCCCTCGGCAGAGGAGCGCTGTGTTTGTGCCGCCCGGTGGCGATGAGCGGCTCGATCCCGCGCCGCTGCAAGGTGATGACATTGGCCTCCGACCAGTACCCCGCATCGGCCAGCACCACCCGCGGCCGGCGGTGGAGCCCGCGCCCCAGAGCCTGCACGGCCGGCTGCAACTGCTCGGCGTCCGGACTGGCCGCGGTCACATGCTGCGCCACAATGACCTGGGCGGTGGCATCCACGGCGATCTGGGCGTTGTAGCCCTGAATGAAGCCATCGCTCGTCTTCTGAATCTTCGACTCGGGATCGGTGAAGTTGCGTTGAGCCTGGTCCGGCGGCCGCGCGTCGTCGGGTGGCTTCCCGTCGGCCTGCGCCTGCGTGCGGGCTTCCGCTTCCAGCGCGGCTTTCGCCTCCCGGATCTTGGCCAACCGGCTCTCGCGCCGGGCCAGCTCGGCGGGCAGCTCATCCCCGCGCTGGTCCGTGCCGTAGCGCGCATCCTCGTCCCGGTCGGCGGCCTCCGCCCGGCGCAGCAGCTCGGCCACCTCGGCGGCCAGGGCCGCTTCCGCCTCCTGCATCCGCCGATAGCTCATCGCCTTGTGTTTGCTGGCGTTGGCCTTGATCTTCGTCCCGTCGACCGCGACCTGCCCCAGCTTGACCAGCCCCGCCCGCCGGCACAGCCGCAGCACCTGCTGGAACAGCCCCGTCAGCGCCCCGCCATGCCGTTTGCGAAACTCGCTGACCGTCCGGAAGTCGGGCTGGTTGCCCGCGGCCAGGAATCGGAACGCCACACTGTCCGTGAGCTGCCGCGCGATCCGGCGCGAGGAGTAGATTCCCGTGCAGTACCCGTAGAGCAGCACCTTGACCATCATCTGCGGATGGTAGGGCGGGTAGCCCCGCTCCTCCGAATACGTCTCCTCGATCGCGGTCAGGTCCAGGGTGTCCACCACGTCGCTGACGAACCGGACCAGGTGATCCTCGGGCACCCAGTCCGCCAGCGCCGGGGGCATCAACAGCAGTTGATCCGGATCGTAGGGGCGGAAGGTCTTGGCCATGCCCGCATTATCTACGGAGCTCGAGCGGCCTGAGAGCTTAAACATGATTACTCGGACAGACTCCTAGGCCCCGTTCCGGGGCCGTCGCACGCTACCACGTCACAGAAACTTCACGTGGCGAATGGTATGCCATCAATTCCCTCCGTGCATGCTCAGACGCGACAGTCAGCCTTCGACAAGGAGGTCACCGTGGACATTCATGAGGATCCGGAGTTCCGCTGGCTGGAGCGAGGCACGGGTGAGCCCGTGGTGCTGCTGCACGGGCTCATGGGGCAGATGCACCACTGGGACGCGGTGCTGGACGCGGTAGGGCACGGCTATCGGGTCATCGCGCCTGCGCTGCCCGTCTTTGACGCCGACCTGCGCGAGGCGTCGCTGGGCGCGCTCGGGCGCTACGTGCTCCGCTTCCTGGACGCGCTCGACATCCCGCGCGCCGTGCTCGGGGGCAATTCGCTCGGTGGGCACGTGGCCCTGCGGCTCGCGCTGGACCACGGCGAGCGCGTGTCGGGGCTCGTCCTCACCGGATCGTCCGGGCTCTTCGAGCGGGGCTTTGCGAGCGGGGTGCCTCATCGTCCGGACCGCGCGTGGGTGCGGCGGAAGATGCAGGAGGTCTTCTTCGATCCGGACCTGGTCACGGACGGCTGGGTCGACGACGTGCACCGAATGGTCACGACTCCGGCCTCCGCGCTGCGGATCCTGCGGCTGGCCCGGGATGCGCGACGCGACAATCTCGAGGGGCGGCTCGGGGAGATCCGGATCCCGACGCTCCTGATCTGGGGCCTCGAGGATCGGATCACCCCGCCCGACGTGGCCGAGCGCTTCCGCACCCTGATCCCGGACGCGCATCTCTGGCACCTCTCGCAGTGCGGGCACGCCCCGATGCTCGAGCGGCCCGAGCCGTTCGCGGAGGTGCTGGCCGACTGGCTCGAGGGCACGCGGAGCCGCCGCGAGGTGGCGGTGCCCCAGCTCGGAGGGGTGCGGTGATCGGCGGGCTCGCGGGCACCGTGATCGACTGGTACGGAAGCCGGCGACGGCGGCAGCTCGAGGGGATCTGGCGCGATCCGGCTGGCGTCCAGGAGCGCGCGCTACTGCGGCTGACCGCGGCGGCGCGGGACACGGAGTTCGGACTCGCCCACGGCTTCGGGGGCATCCGCTCTGTGGCGGAGTATCAGGCGCGGGTGCCGGTGCGGGACTACGGGGAGTTGAGGCCGTGGCTCGAGCGGGCGGCGGCCGGGGAAGAGTCGGTCGCGTGGCCGGGCCGGTGCCGGGACTGGGTGAAGACTTCGGGCACCACCGCGGGGGACAAGGTGATCCCGGTGACCCCGGAGGCGTTCGCCGCGCACAAGAAAGGCGGCTGGGACGCCTTGCTCCGCGCCGCGAGCCTGGCGGGCGGGGGCCAGACGCTGATGGGAGGGCCGATGTTGTTCCTGGGCGGCAGCACGTCACTCCGTCCCCTCGGGGAGGGGACACAGGTCGGCGATCTCTCCGGACTGGTGGCGAGCCGCCTGCCGTGGGGCTTCCGCGGCCGCTACTCCCCGGGCCCGGCCTGCGCAGCGATCCCGGACTGGGAGGAGCGCCTCGATGCCATCGCGGCGCTGGCGTCGACTCAGGATATCCGCCTGCTCTCGGGCATGCCGTCCTGGCTCGTCATCCTGTTCGAGCGCGTCGCGCGCCACGCCGAGGCGGGCGGCCGCCGCGCGTGCAACCTGGGGCAGCTCTGGCCCCACCTGCGGGTGCTGATTCACGGAGGCGTGGCCTTCGCGCCCTATGCCGACGTGTTCGAGGAGTGGCTCGGCCGCCGCCTCGCGCGGGTCGAGGTCTATCCGGCGTCGGAGGGCTTCGTGGGGGTGCAGACCGAGTCGGAGGGCGGCCTCACCCTCATGCTCGACTACGGCATCTTCTACGAGTTCGTGCCCGTCGAAGATCTGCGCACCGAGGCGCCGAGACGGCACACGGTGGCCGAGGTCGAGCTGGGGCGCCCCTACGCGGTGGTGATGAGCACGCCGGCCGGCCTCTGGTCGTACGTGCTCGGGGACACGGTGCGGTTCACCGCGCGGGATCCGCTGCGGCTCGTGATCACCGGGCGTACGCGTCACTACGTGAACGCCTTTGGAGAGAACGTCATCGTCGAGGAGGTGGAGCGCGCGCTGGTGCGCGCCTGCCGGCGGGCCGAGGCCGAGGTGGTGGAGTTCACGGTGGCGCCGCGATGGCCGAGCGCGGCGGAGCCGCGGGGCGGGCACGAGTGGCTGGTCGAGTTCCGGGTTCCTCCGACCGAGCCGGATGACTTCGCGCGGATTCTGGACGAGGCGCTGGCCAATCTCAACACCGACTACCGCACCAAGCGCAGTGGGTCGGTCGGCATGGTCGCGCCCACCGTCACCGCGCTGCCGGCGGGAACCTTCCATCGCTGGATGCGGACGGCGGGGCGCCTCGGCGATCAGCACAAGGTCGCACGGGTCACCAACGATCGGACGATCGCGAACGCGCTGCTGGCCGAGAGTGGTGTGGCGAGCGTCGGGTCGGAGTCAGCCTGGCGCGGCGAGATGCGACGCGACGTACTGGCGGGCTGAAGCCCGGCTAGGCCCGGCCTTCCGCGGCGACCAGGGCGTAGAGCCGCTCCTGGGAGCGTAGCGGAGGGGTGTCGACGGCCCGGACGCGGGCCGAGCTGCCGTCGAGGAGGATCTCGCGCGCCTTCACCGTATCGCCGAGCTGCAGCTCCAGCGCCTCATGGATCTGGGCCTGCAGGCGCGCGTCCAGCACCGGGAAGGCCGCCTCCACCCGGTGGTCCAGGTTGCGCGGCATCCAGTCGGCGGAGGCCAGCCAGTACTCCGGCGCGCCCGCGTTCTGGAAATAGAAGACCCGGGCGTGCTCGAGGTAGCGGTCCACGATCGAGATCGCCCGGATGCGATCCGACAGGCCCGGGATGCCGGGGCGCAGGCAGCAGATGCCGCGCACGATCAGGTCGATCGCCACGCCGGCCTGGTTGGCCAGGTACAGCTCCTCGATGAGCGTTCGATCCACCAGGCTGTTCATCTTGGCGATGATGCGCGCGGGCCGGCCGCGCCGGGCATGCTCGGCCTCTCGCCGGATCCGGTCGCGGAAGCCGTCGCGCAGCCCGGTGGGCGCCACCAGCAGGTGACGGAACCGACGCGGGCGCGTGTAGCCGGTCAGCATGTTGAACAGCTCGGTGACGTCCTCGCCGAAGGATTCCCGGCAGGTGAAGAGGCCGAAGTCGCCGTAGATGCCGCCGGTGCGGGCGTTGTAGTTGCCGGTGGCCAGGTGGCAGTAGCGCCGGATCCCGTCGGGCTCCTGGCGGACGACGAGGCAGGCCTTGCAGTGGGTCTTGTAGCCGGGCAGGCCGTAGACGACGTGCGCGCCCACCGCCTCGAGCGCGCGCGCCCAGCGGATATTGGCCTCCTCGTCGAAGCGCGCCTGCAGCTCCACGAGCACCGCGACCTCCTTGCCGTTCTCGGCGGCCAGGGTGAGGGCCTGCGCGATCGGGGAGGTCGGGCTCACGCGGTAGAGCGTCATCTTGATCGCGAGCACCCGGGGATCCACCGCGGCCTCGCTCACGAAGCGGGTGACCGCGTCGAAGGAGTGGTACGGGTGGTGGGCGAGCACGTCGCCGCTCCGGATCGCGCTCCAGACGAAGCCGGTGCCCGTGTAGAGATCCTCCGGGCCCAGCTCGAGCTCGTCGACCAGGGTGGCGAGCAGCTCCGCGGGAAGGTCGGGGTCGTACTGCAGCCGGACCGCGTCGCCCATGCGCCGCTCCCGCACCCCGGCCTCCACGCTGGTGAGCAGATCCACGGCCCGCTTGCGCTCGAGCGCGATGTCCGCGTCGCGGGTCACGCGAATGGCGTGGCAGGAGACCACCTCGTAGCCGTTGTAGAGCGCGGGAAGCTGGAGCCGGATGACGTCTTCCAGCAGCATGAACGCGTGCTGCCCGGGAGGGCCGGGGAGGGGCACGAAGCGCGGTACGACCTGACTCGGGATGTGGACCACCGTGAGCGTGGTGTGCGGGAGCACGCTGGCGGTGACCGCTCGGACCGCGACCACGAGGCAGAGCGACCGGTTGGCCAGGTGCGGGAAGGGATGGCCCGGGTCGATGGCCAGCGGGGTCAGGACGGGCATCAGGGTCCGCTGGAAATACTCGTCGAGGAACCGCTCCTGCTCCGGGGTGACTTCCTTCGGGCGGACCAGGCGGATGCCTTCGGAGGCCAGGATCGGGCCCAGCTCCTCCAGGAAGCAGCGGTGCTGGGCGTCCACCAGCCGGTGGACCTTGTCCGCGACCGCGGCCAGGGTCTCCGCCGGAGAGAGCCCGTCCGGCCCCATGGTCGGGTCCCCGGCGCGGATCCGGCGCTTGAGCTCGGCCACTCGCACCATGAAGAATTCGTCGAGGTTCGAGCTGAAAATAGCCAGGAACTTTACGCGTTCCAGCAGCGGGACGGTCGGGTCCTGAGCTTCCTCGAGCACCCGGCGGTTGAACTCGAGCCAGGAGAGCTCGCGGTTGACGAAGACGTCCGGCGGCAGTGGCGGCGTGGTCATGGTTGGATCGGGCCCGCGCTCGGCAGGCCCGGCCGTCAGTTTCGGAGAGGCATCGCGCAAGGTCAAATCACAGGAATGTTACGAAAGCGCTAGCCATAGGCTTGGCCGATCTGTCTCGAGGAAGTCATAGGCATGTCGGATTGGACCCCTTCGGACGAGACGGTACCATGGGCCGGCGGACGAGGACGTCCGATTCAGTCCACACGAAACGCCGAGGGGAGAGCATCCATGGAGCGACGTGAGTTCCTGAGAAACGGAGCCGCGGTGACGGTGGCCGCCGCGGTGGGCGCCCTGCCGCGGGTCGTGCGGGCGTCCACCGGATCGGACGGAGCCAGGTGGCGCACCTTCGAGGTGGTGACCCGGATGGAGGTGGCCAATCCGACGGGTCCGACGCGGGTCTGGGTGCCGATGCCGCTCGCGGTGGACACGGACTACCAGAAGAGCCTCGGCCACGGCTGGACGGGGAACGGGGCGGCCGCGCGGGTCTATCGTGACGACAAGTACGGAGCGGCCGTCTTCTACGCGGAGTGGCCGGCGGGCGAGAGCGCGCCGGTGGCGGAAGTGACGAGCCGCTTCGCCGCGCGCGACCGGCTCGTGGACGTGACGAAGCCGGGGATGAACGCCGCTCCCGAGGACCGGGCCACGCTCCACCGATACCGGGAGTCCAGCAAGCTGGTCCGGACGGACGGGATCGTGAAGAAGACCTCGCAGCAGATCACCAAGGGTGCGGACAAGGACGTGGACAAGGCGCGCGCGATCTACGAGTGGATCGTGGAGAACACCTTTCGCGATCCCAAGGTGCGGGGCTGCGGGGTGGGCGATATCCGCGCCATGCTGGAGACCGGCAACCTGGGCGGCAAGTGCGCCGACCTCAACGCGCTGTTCGTCGGCCTCGCGCGCGCGGCGGGTCTTCCCGCCCGCGACGTCTACGGCGTGCGCGCGGCGGACTCCGCCGAGTTCAAGAGCCTGGGCAAGTCCGGCGAGATCACCAAGGCGCAGCACTGCCGCGCCGAGTTCTACACCGCCAGCCACGGCTGGGTGCCGGTGGACCCGGCGGATGTTCGCAAGGTCATCCTGGAGGAGCGGGGCGGCATCCCGCTCAACGACCCGACGACCCAGCAGGCGCGGGCGAAGCTCTTCGGCCAGTGGGAGATGAACTGGCTCGCCTACAACTACGCTCACGACGTCAAGCTGCTCAACTCCAGGGAAGACGCGGTCGCCTTCTTCATGTATCCGCAGGCGGAGACGGGCGAGGCGCGCAAGGACAGCCTGGATCCGGACAGCTTCAAGTACAAGATCACCGCGCGCGAGCTCGGGATCTAGCCCGCGCGCCACTCGCTCCGCGGTTGCTGACGCCCCCGCTTCCCGGCGGGGGCGTGGTGCGTTCCACGCCCCGCGTTCACGCATCATTTACCCCGGCGTCATCATCCCGTAACCCCGGCCGCGCACACTCCCTCCATGACACGGACCAGCGTGGGGGTGGAGCCGATGGCGAGCGGCAGCCGGCGAGGAAGTCCAGAGAAGCCGAGTGCGCCCAAGGGAGCGCGGGTGCTCGTGGTGGAGGACGAGGCGGACGTCGCCGAGATGATTCGCTACAACCTTGGCAAGGAAGGCTACGACGTCCGCCTGGCCAGCAACGGCACCGACGCCCTCCGGCAGGTCAAGGAGGCGAAACCAGATGTCATCCTGCTGGACATCATGGTGCCGCACCTCAACGGATGGGAGATCTGCCGCCGCCTCAAGCAGGACCGGGAGACCGTCGCCATCCCGGTGATCATGGTGACCGGGCGCGTGGAAGAGGGCGACAAGGTGCTCGGCTTCGAGATGGGCGCCGACGACTACGTGACCAAGCCCTTCTCGCCGCGGGAGCTCCTGGCCCGCGTGCGCGCGGTCAGCCGGCGTGGGCGACTGAACGATTCGGACGCCACCCAGGTGCTCCGGGCCGGCGAGCTCGAGATCGACCCGCAGCGCTTCGAGGTCAAGATGAAGGGCCGCCTGGTCGAGCTGACCCGCAAGGAGTTCGATCTGCTCGCCACCCTGATCCGCACGCCGGGCCGGGTATTCGGCCGGGAAGAGCTGCTGGATCTCGTCTGGGGCCAGGACGGCTTCGTGGAGCCCCGGACGGTGGACGTGCACGTGGCCCGGTTGCGCGCGAAGTTCACGGCCGCGCGGACCCCGATGCCCGCCATCGAGACGGTGCGGGGCGTCGGCTACCGGTTCCGGGACTCGGCCCGGAGCGACTCGTAACAGAATCGTAACGTCACGGTTACCTTCTCGCAACACAAACCGAGGATCATCAGCCGCGACAACCCAAAGGAGGGAAGAGAATGAGGAGAGCGATCACAGCGGTGGCCATCGTCGGGCTGACCGCGGCCGTCGGCTACGCTTCGGGACCCCCGAAGCTGGACCCGGCTCTGCAGCCGTACAAGTCGGTGAGCGGAGTCAGCGGGAACGTCTCGAGCATCGGCTCGGACAGCCTGAACAACCTGATGACGCTCTGGGCGGAGAACTTCAACAAGTTCTATCCGAACGCCAAGATCCAGATCGAGGGCAAGGGATCGTCCACCGCGCCTCCGGCGCTGATCTCCGGCACCGCGCAGCTCGGCCCGATGTCGCGGGAGATGAAGGGCACGGAGGTGGACGCCTTCGAGAAGAAGTACGGCTACAAGCCGACCCCGATCCGCACCTCCGTGGACGCCCTCGCGGTTTTCGTCAACAAGGACAACCCGATCAAGTGCATGACGATCACCCAGGCGGACGCGGTCTTCTCGAAGTCCCGCCGGCACGGCTACAAGGAAGACATCACCACGTGGGGGCAGCTCGGGCTGACCGGGGAGTGGGCGAACAAGCCGCTCAGCCTCTACGGACGCAACTCCGCCTCGGGCACCTACGGGTTCTTCAAGGAGCACACGCTCAAGAACGGCGACTTCAAGGACTCCGTGAAGGAGCAGCCCGGCTCGGCGGCGGTGGTGCAGGGCCTCACGGTGGACCGCTTCGCCATCGGCTATAGCGGCATCGGCTACGCGACCGCGGGCGTCCGGGCGGTCCCGCTGGCCGAGAAGGAAGGCGCCAAGTGCTACGAGGCGGATCCCGACAACGCCTATTCGGGGAGCTATCCGCTGTCCCGCTTCCTGTTCGTCTACGTCAACAAGGCCCCCGGCAAGCCGCTCGAGCCGCTGACCCGGGAGTTCGCGAAGCTGATCCTCTCCAAGGAAGGCCAGGAGGTGGTCATCAAGGACGGCTACTTCCCGATTCCCGCCTCCATCGCCAAGGAAGAGTTGGCGAAGATCCAGTAGGTGGCCATCGACCCAGGGGTGCTCGGGGCGGGCGAGCCGGTTCGGCCGGCTCGCCCGCTCGTCGTTTCACGCGCTCGAACTGCACGTCGCATCGTCGCCGACCAGTGGGCGTCGCGGCTGGTCGTGTCCGGTGGCATCATCATCATCGCCTCGATCCTGGCGATCCTCTTCGTGATCGCGGCCGAGGTCTACCCGCTGTTCAAGAAGCCGACCGTCGAATTTCTCGGCACGCGATCCCCCGCGATCGCCACTGCCCCGGGTCCGGGCGTCGCCGCCGGGGTGGACGAGTACCGCGAGGTGGGATACACGGTCGGCGCCGGGGGAGTGCTCGAGCTGGTTGGGCTGAAGGGCGAGCGGCGCCTGGCCGGCGTGCCGATTCCGGGCCTGGACGGCGCCCGGGTCAGCACGGTGGCGGCCCTGGGCAAGGGGCGCCATCTCATCGGGACCTCCGACGGCCGGGCCATCGTGCTCGACATGCGGTTCGACGTGGCCTTCAAGGACGGCAAGCGGGAGGTGACGCCCTCGCCGGCGTTCGCCGCCCCTTCGATCCTTGATCCCGAGAAGAAGCGGCCGCTGCTACGGGTGACTGGCGCGGAGCCGCCGGGCGGGCCGCTCACGGTGGCGCAGGTCGGTCCCAGGGCCCTGGTAATTCAGAGCGTGGTGGAGAAGAAGGCGCTGGTGGGGGGAAGCCGGCGGGAGGAATCCCTCGCGACGGTCGAGGTCCCGACCGCCGGCGAGATCACGGCGCTGGCGCTCGATGGGCGAGGCGAGGACCTCTTTGTCGGCACTTCGACCGGCGAGGCCATCCACTACGACATGCGGGATCGCCAGGCGCCCCGGCCGCTGGACCAGGTCGCGGTCACCGGCAAGCCGGGCGTCGGGGTCACGACGCTCGGCTTCTTGATCGGGGACCGGACGCTCGTGGTGGGCGACCACGGCGGGGGCGTGTCCACCTGGCAGGTCGTGCCACCGCCGGGAGGCGGAGAGCGACGGCTGACGCGGATCTATCAGTTCGCCGGACACACCGGGCCGGTGGTGAGCATCGACGCGTCCAAGCGCGACAAGGGCTTCGCGACCGCGGATACCTCGGGTAGCGTGCTGGTCCACTACGGAACGTCGGGGCATACGCTCCTCACCCTCAAGGCGCCCGAGGGGGGCCTCCACTCGGTCGTGTTCGCCCCGAAGGCGGACGGGATCGTGCTGGTGAGCCGGCAAGGCGCGATGAGCGAGTGGCGGGTGGACAACCCGCATCCGGAGATCACGCTCAAGACCGTGTTCGGGAAGGTCTGGTACGAGGGCTACTCGGAGCCGGCCTACGTCTGGCAGTCCACCGGCGGCACCGACGACTTCGAGGCCAAGTTCAGCCTGACCCCGCTCATCTACGGGACCCTGAAGGGGACCTTCTACGCCCTGGTCTTCGCGGTGCCGATGGCGTTGCTCGCCGCCGTGTACGTCAGCGAGTTCATGCACCCGAGCGTCAAGGCCTACGTCAAGCCGGTGGTCGAGGTGATGGCCGCGCTGCCCAGCGTGGTGCTGGGGTTCCTGGCCGGGTTGTGGCTCGCGCCCCTGGTGGAGCAGGTGGTGCCGGGGCTGTTCCTGTTGCCCCTGGTGCTGCCGGTGTGCGTCCTGGGGGCGTACTTCGCGTGGCGCACGGTACCGCTCAAGATCCGCGGCCGCTTCAAGACCGGGACCGAGGTGTTCCTGCTGATCCCGGTGGTCATCGCGGGCGTATGGCTGGCCTTCGCCCTGGGCGGCCTCGTGGAGACCCTGCTCCTGAGCGGTAGCTACCGCGGCTGGCTGCTGTCCGCCCTGGGCTTGACCTACGACCAGCGCAACTCGCTCGTGGTCGGGGTCGCGATGGGCTTCGCGGTGATCCCGATCATCTTCACGATCGCGGAGGACTCGCTGGCGAACGTCCCGCAGCACCTGCGTGCCGGGTCCTTGGCGTTGGGGGCAAACCGGTGGCAGAGCGCGATCCGGATCGTGCTGCCGACCGCCAGTCCCGGGATCTTCTCGGCAATCATGATCGGCTTCGGCCGCGCGGTGGGCGAGACCATGATCGTCCTGATGGCCACCGGGAATACCCCGGTGATGGACTGGAGCGTCTTCAACGGGTTCCGGGCGCTGTCCGCGAATATCGCGGTCGAGCTCCCCGAGGCCCCGGAAGGCGGCACGCTCTTCCGGGTGCTCTTTCTGGCCGCGTTCCTGCTCTTCTGCCTGACCTTCGCGGTCAACACGGTGGCCGAGCTGGTGCGTCTCAAGCTCCGGCAGAAGTACCGGTACCTATGAGAACACGCGTGAGCCGCATCTTCGCGGGCGGCGAGCCGTTCATCTGGCTGACCGGAGGGGCGCTGACCCTCTCCCTGTTGCTGGTGGCCGGGCTCATCGGCCTGATCCTCTACAACGGCCTCGGGTTCTTCTGGCCCCGGGACGTCCTGCGGGCGACGCTGCAGGACGGGAAGACGCTCACCGGTCAGGTGGTCGAGCGGGAGCCGGTGCCGGGAGCCGCGGGACAGTACCGGATCAAGCTCAAGGTCGCCAATCGCGATCTCTACGGGGCGGACTTCCAGTGGCTCGACGAGAGCCAGATCAAACGCCGGGAGTATCCTCCCGACGTGGCGGTGATCGAGCGCACCGAGTGGGGCCTCCTGATCGGCGCCATCAAGGAAGTACGCGAGGGGGGCCAACCGGTGGCGGTCGGCGCCGCGGCGGCATGGGCGGAAGTCCAGAAGCGGCTGCCGGACGCGGCGCGGGTCCGGCGGGAGATCCACCGGATCGAGACGGGCGCGATCGGGGGCATCAACTATCAGCAGGAGAAGATCCGTCTCGCGCTGAGAGGCCTGGAGCTGCGTAAGACCACCCAGGGGCCGGAGGTGGAGGCGCTCAAGGCCCAGCTCGCGCCGCTGCAGGAGAAGTACGCGCTGGAGGAGGCCAAGCTCGGCGCCCTCCGGAAGAGCCAGACGGCCAGCGTGGTGGTCGTGGCCGACGGGGGCAAGGAGAAGGAGCTGCCGATCTCGCAGGTGGTGGACATCCGGTTCCCGAACGCCATGAGCGGACTCGCCAAGACCGGCTACTACGCGGGCCGGGTGTGGGAGTTCGTCTCCGACGACCCCCGCGAGTCCAATACCG
>WNFB01013291.1_pt1 | contig 12535 bp, 8 predicted proteins | sample 5400501 | NCBI WGS metagenome assembly WNFB01 (sample SAMN13153341, study PRJNA577476) | soil metagenome | isolation source: 200 cm saprolite under Douglas fir tree site 2 hole 1 | place: USA:California | collected 2015-04-18 | reverse complement strand
CCCCTACGTGCATGCCCTGGAACTGGCGACGGGCCAGCGTGCAACGGTTCTGGGCAAGCCAAATCGCACATTTTTCGAGCAGGCGTTGCTGACTATTGGCGTCCAGCCGCACGAGGCGGTCATGGTTGGGGACGATATCGAGAACGACATTGGTGGTGCGCAGCAAGCCGGTTTGCGCAGTGTGCTGGTCTGCACAGGCAAACACCGGGCCGATTCACCGTTACTAGAACGGATTCATCCCGATGCTATTCTGCCATCTATTGTTGATCTACCAGGGTGGTTAGAAGAACAGGCCTGATCAGCCTATTCCTCATACCTCCCACCCAGGTGTTTTGCCAGGAACTTCTCTGCAGTTGCATAAAATCTGAGGCGGTTTTCTGGTTTGGCGAAGCCGTGCCCTTCATCTGGGAAGAGCATGTATTCGAAATCAATGCCCTTGTTCTTCATCGCCTCGACAATCTGTTCGGATTCTGCCTGGTTCACGCGGGGATCGTTGGCTCCCTGGGCGATGAGCATGGGTATCTTGATCTGATCGACCTTGAAAAGGGGTGAACGAGCCTTCAAGAACTCTGCTTCGGTGTCCGGGTTGCCGACGCGTTGATGGAAGACTTGCACGAGTGGGGCCCAGTAGGGAGGTATGGTCCTGATAAAGAACAGGTTATAAAATTCCTACCTCACTCGATATTGACCGCGCTATCCTTGTTTTGCAGCGCATCCTTAATCGTAGGGCAGCAACCAACACACTACAAGAGGTATAGTGATAGCAAGCTTGTCTCTCTTCTAGGTTTTCATTTTTTCGCCCAGCAACGTTCGTGACTCCTCATCGGTAATTATCTGCCTTGACAACAGAGACACTTTTACAGTTCTATAAGGGGGCACTGTCTATTACTACATGAACAAGAGGAAGGAAAAATGACAACATCGGCAACGACTCAGCTTATACCACGTAACGTGCTTTTTGGCAATCCAGAGAAGGCGAGTCCGCAAGTTTCACCGGATGGTACAAAAATGGCCTATCTTGCTCCGGTCAACGCACAGGATAACAAGCACATCATGTACATCCAGGATGTTGGTGGCAACGAAAACTGGCGCTTGTATGCAACGAGCCTGGAAACGCGGGAGACGAGAGATCTGACGCCCTTTGAGAATGTACAGGTGCAGATCATCGACCGCGACAAGCACTTTCCTAACGAACTCTTGATCGGCATGAACAAAGAAAACCCACAGGTTCACGATGTCTATCACCTCGACCTGACTAGAGGCGAACTCACGCTAGTCGCCAAGAACCCAGGTAACATCATGAATTGGGTCGCGGATGCACATTTCAAGGTACGCGGTGCAGTCGCGGCATTGCCTGACGGCGGCACGGAACTTCTGGTTCGCGATGACGAGCACTCCGAATGGAGAAGGCTTGTCACCTGGGATGCAGACGATAGCCTCACCAGTGGGCCTATCGACTTCACATTGGATGGTCAAGCAATCTATCTCCAGGACTCGCGTAACGTCAACGCCGGTCGCTTCGTCAAGCTGAACATCGCCACGGGCAATATGACTGTCATCGCCGAAGACCCACAATATGATGTAGGCAATGTGATTGTCCACCCCGATACCCACGAGGTTCAGGCAGTCGCATTCAACAGAGACCGTAACGAATGGGTCGTATTAGATGAGTCCATCAAGATGGATTTTGACAACATTGGCGGCATCCACCGAGGAGACTTCTTCATCATTAGTCGTGATAACGCCGATACGACTTGGGTAGTAGCGTTCACGGTTGACAATGGGCCTGTGCCGTTTTACGCCTACAATAGGGAAAGCCAGAGAGCAACGTTTCTCTTCGACAACCAGCCAGAATTGAACAAGTATACGCTCGCAACCACGGAACCGATCTCCTTCACCAGCAGGGACGGGTTGACTATTCACGGCTACTTGACCTTGCCGCAGGGCGAGCAGAAGACCGACCTGCCGATGGTGCTCAATGTGCATGGTGGTCCCTGGGGACGCGATGTGTGGGGGTATCGTCCTGATGCGCAATGGTTTGCGAACCGTGGATACGCCTGCTTGCAGGTAAATTTTCGGGGTTCTACAGGTTATGGCAAGGATTTTGTCAACGCAGGCGATAGGGAGTGGGGGCGAAACATGCATAACGACTTGGTAGACGCCGTGCAGTGGGCAATAAATAAAGGCATCGCGGACTCCAAAAAGGTGGCGATCTTCGGTGGGTCCTATGGTGGCTACGCTGCACTAGTGGGGGCAACGTTCACGCCCGACCTTTTCTGCTGTGCCGTAGATATTGTAGGCCCTTCCAACCTAAACACATTAATAAGAACAATTCCTCCATATTGGTCAACCTTCCTGGCGACCTTCCACAAGCGGGTCGGCAATCCCGATACCGAAGAAGAGTTTCTGAATTCGCGTTCGCCATTGTTCAAGGTCGATCAAATCAAGATACCTATCCTGATCGGTCAGGGGGCAAATGACCCGCGAGTGAAGCAGGCGGAATCCGAACAGATTGTCGAGGCCATGAAGAGCAAGGGCATCGATTATGAGTACATGCTCTTCCCCGACGAGGGCCACGGCTTCGCCAGGCCGGAAAACCGCCTCAAGTTTTTCGCAGCCGCCGAAAAATTTCTCGCTAAGCATCTTGGCGGACGTTATGAAGCTTAACAGCGTCGTTTGGGGCGTCTAAGAGATGAGGAAGCATGGCTATGATAGAATAACCTCCCTGTTTGAGTACAACTATGAGCATTGAACGCGCCAGGCAAGAGAGAGCAGTTCGATACGCAATTGTACTCAAAGAGAGATTTGAAGCAAAGGGTATCTTGCGAGAGCTTGCAGGATACCCAAACTTTATTGTATGGCACTACAGTATCGTTGATGGACAAAGCAAGAAACCACTGCTTAGCCGAAGGTGGTCACGGTGCTGAGTAGAAAATTCCTACCTCATTCGATATTGACCGCGCTATCCGTGTTCTTCAACGTATCCTTAGCCGCCGTCAATCAAAGTAAGAAAGCAGCCAGGGTAAACAGAAAAAGGCACGAAGCAGAAAACAGGGTAGTCTCACCGCTCCCCTGTTTCTTTTTCCTCAGAACAGTGTACAATATGCCAACTTTTATCATTGTATGCTACCTGAATATGACCGTCACGCAGAAACAACACCAATCCCTCTTGTTCACTATGCGCTTTCTTACGCACAAAACGGCTGGCCTGTCTTCCCTTTGCATGGCAAAATACCTTTTGAGTTTTTAACACCTGGTCAAAAAAGTCATGGCTATAAAGACGCGACAACTGACGCAGAGCAAATACAAACATGGTGGACGCTTCACCCAACCGCTTCTATTGGCCTTGCCACAGGTGAAAGGTCAGGGATTATTGTTGTTGATATTGACCCGCCTCAAGGGTACTACAGTTTGAAAGAGTTACAGCAGAAACACGCACCGCTACCGGAAACCAGGAGAAGCAGCACAGCAAGCAGAGGACTTCACTATTTTTTCCAGTACCCACATGACGGAAATGTGTATCGAAATGCTGTCGGACTCAACAACTACGAAGGCGTGGACATTCGGGCAACTGGCGGCTATGTGGTTTTACCCCCGTCCCGTTTGTATGACAGACTTTCCTACAAATGGGCACACGAAGAAACACCAATAGCACCGTTACCTGACTGGCTTTCGGACTTGATGATAACCGAGCGGCAGCAAAGAGCATTAATCCCGCAAGGTTTGCGCTTCGCTCGTAGTCCTGGCGAGAAATGGTTATCCCAGGCGCTTCAGAAAGCCAGAGAGGGAAATCGAAACGATGTCGGTTTCTGGCTTGCGTGTCTACTGAGAGATGACAGAATACCAGAGGCAGAAGCGCGAAGGATTGTTTTAACCTATGCCAATCTTGCGCCACAGGGAAGCACCAAACCTCCTTACACCTCAAAAGAAGCCATAGCCAGCGTGAGAAGCGCATACAGCAGAGAACCGCGAGAACCAGCGAAAAGAATATACCCTTGATGCTCGAAAACGGCCAAAAACCCCCAACGGTTTCAGGGGATATCTTTCCAGAAGGAAGGTTTTGACGAAGAGGAAACGTTTTCTCATTGTCCCGCTGCAGTCAGACGGAAAAAATAACCTCATTTCACGCCGTAAACCATAAATTGTGCGACTTCTCACAAAGATTTGAGAAATTCCCCAAGATCAGTATTGTCCAAATCTTCAGGAGCCATTTCTCTCGCTATTTGCCAATTCTCTGATTTGGCCCACTTAGGGAATGGATGTTTAAATGGCTCGTATGGTTGTAGAGCCCGATACGCATCACCTTTTACCTTCTTCACTGCGTAATCAGGGAAGTAGTTTTCAATTGCCCGCCACTCAAGGACATGGCATGTTATATCTGCATCATCGCAGAGTTTCTTAAACTTGGCTCTTCTATCTTCAAGTTTTTCACCTTGAGCAGAGCGTTCGCTATCTATGAGTGCAAAGACATTCGGCGAAATACGCTTGATCTCTTCTAACTGTACCTCAGCTTCTGGATTAATCATCTGGTCGCCGCCCATTGGTAACAACACCATCTGATGTTCTTTTTTGTACCAACGAAGGAATTGTTGAATGGTCTTGACCTCTGTAGAGCCTTCAACCAGCAGAATTTTGTCAAAGCCAAGTTCTTTATAACCTGCAAAACTGAGTTCACCGAGAAATTCCGCTAAGCGCGATGTACTGTTGTAATCCGTAATTTCACTCTGTCCATCAGGGCTACGACGTACTGAATAGATGCGATCGGCACTAGAACGCGCTAACCCAACACTATGCGTAGCGAAGAGTATTCCATGACTGGCATATGCGGTCAATCTCGTAAGAAAATCAAGTTGGAGCGAAGGATGAAGATTGATTTCTGGCTCGTCAATGAGAATATAAGAGGGAGATGAAGAACGTATGACAGCGCTTGCCAGGACAAGGAAAAATTGGGACAATCCTGAACCAAGTTCAGAAATTTTATAGCTCTTTCCATTTATCAGCAGATGCAGCATTTGTCCATCTGGCGAGGCATTAATTTCGAGCCTTTTGTATTCAAAGATTTTCGCAATGTCTTCTTGAACTTGGTATGCTGCCTCTTGAAGTTTTTTTGTCCGTCCTGTTTTCCAGGCATTCCACTGAGTTATGAACGACTGACCGATGGGAATATCATAGTAGTTAGCATTCGCTCCAATATTGATCGCGTTTCTAAAGGAGGGTATATAGACCATGTTGCCAAGCAACTCGCAGGCTTTGAGCATAAAAGATAAATCCGCCGCGAGATCATTTCCATGATACAGATGGTTATTGTTCCTCAAACTCAAATTTCCCGTTGGTATCTCTCTATTATCAAGATACAGTTTACTAGTCCATGAAGAAGACCCCCGTTGCACGATTATATCAAGTCTTTGGAGCAAGATAGGGGTCATTTGCTTAGTTGCACTTGTTGGTATCAATCGAATTTGTACTGTAAGGTTGCGATCATTAAGGTTGCAGAATACTTCTTCGTGATCCATAATTTCATTTGGAAAGGCAAAGCTCTGGGATTGATCAATTAGACTACCTACAATGCGTATCGTTTGTATATTATTAGAAAACGTTATTATTCCGGTGTTTGATAATAGTTGGAAAAGGTTCCTGAACTCATAAAAGAACTTGAGTAGTGATGATTTTCCTGAATTGTTAATACCAATGAATGCAGTGAAGCTTGGTTTAATGAGAATACGAGCGGGCTTCTCATCTGAAAAGCAGCGATAATTTTTAATGGTCAGTTCTATATCCATAGTTTCCAACTTCTACCTCATTATTCAAGGAAAAGGTAATATTCCCATCTAATAGACTCCAGGTTTTTCTCGGCTGATTGTATACGGAAGGAGGCTTAGATACAAGAACCATCATATATATTAGTACATTTGTCTTATTTTTGCCCACGCCGCAAACAAAACCAGCCTGTTGAAAAATGCCTCTATTGATGACTTTGGGCAATGACGTGTTCTTCGTTTACGCTCAGATTTTAACGTGCCAATGTAAGCTGATGAGGTTATTCTGAGTTTTTCAACAGGCTGAAACCTTGTGCGAAGCGATTACAAGTTGCTCATTTGTTCTACTCGCCTTGCTTTCCCTTAATATCTAGGATAAAATTCGCTGCGACACAGTAATACTGTTACACTGTTACCCCCAGGAGATCACGAACAAGCATGTAAAGTATTCTGCCGAATACTCAGAAGACTAGAGGAAAGGGATAGAAAAAATGGCAACAATAATCATGCAAGCCTCACAAAGAGAGCAACTGATAGCGATAGCACCAACAGAAGAAAAACTCCTCCTAGACGTGTACGTGCAACCATACCCAAGAGTATCGACACCAGAGCAGAAGAAGAACATGTCAGCAGAGATGCAGCAGGATAAAAAATTCGCGCTTCTTTGCGGGTGGAAAGAACGCCTCATCATTATGGATACCCGCGATCTTGGCATATCTGGACGCTTACGCATGGAAGACCGTGCTGCTTTTTCCGATATGATAACAAGAATTGCTGAGGGAATAGTAAAAACAATTATCGCTGCTAATGTCTCTCGGCTGTTTCGGGATCGTTGGGGAAAAGAATATAGCAGGTTTATGGAAATCTGCTACACCTATGGTGTAAAGATTGTTATCGCAAACAAAACACGCACAGGCATAGAGCACATTTATGATTTTTCCAAATCATCTGACGTTGAACTCTTCCGCCGCAAGTGTGAAGAAGCGTGGTCATACATCGAAAACCAGATAGGCATGATGCACGCTTTCAAAGATGAGGTTGGGTATTCAGGCCGTTGGGCAGGTTGGGCACTGCCAACTGGCTTTATGGTTGACCTGAGAGAGTATATCAACGGAGAAGAAAACCCAAACTATAAGAAGTATGTTCCCTACGCTCCCTGGGCTGAGATAGTAGCACGGCTCCAAGAGCGGTATCGTGAGTTACATGGGAACATCAATGAACTGTACCGAGAATTAGAGCGAACCGGCTTTCTCTTTCCGCCTGTTGATGATAGTTTTCCAAAAGAGCTGCGCAGTAAAATTTCTTTGAAGCCAGTGTACGAGAACCCCGACGCGCCAGAAGATCAGAGAGTTATCACCGGATACAAGTTAGCTTGGTCAGGACTCTATAGCATCCTCAGCAACCCCGCAAACATCGGACATTTTGTATACAAAGGCGTTATCCGCTACAACAACCACCCCGCAAATGTCAACTACATGGATTTTATCTATGCGTTTAACAGGCTTTCATCGACAAACCTTGACGGAACGCCAAACGCCGAATACTTAGAGCGGGCAAGCAGGTACGTGAAACGCCACTGCTCAGAAAAACCCGCGTACTTGAGAAACCACATACAGCCAGCAGACGAGCAAACGTACGCCGTGACTGTCGAAGACGTAGCAACAAAAACAGAGGGAAGAGTACCATTTTACGAGTTTTACACCAGAGGGAGCGGTATCCGAAGCATTGACTACCGCATAGCAGCACCGGATGTTGACGGCCTCTTTTTAGCACGGTTCGTTGAGCGGTTACAAACACCTGTAGCAGAAAACGAGTTTGCTGATTTTCTCAGCCAGGAGCAGGAGGAACAGAAGGCACATCAAAAGCGGCTCAAAGAACTTGCCGTACACATAGCCGCTACCGAGTCGCTTATGGCAAAACTCAAGCGCAGACTTACCTTAGTTGAAGAAGAGGATACAACCGACGATGAGGAAGTCATGGAAGAAACAGACGAAGCCCAAAAGGAAAAGGACTTAGTACGAGAAATCAACAGAGCGTATAAAGGGCATAAACTTGAGCTACAGCGGTTACAGGCGCAATACGACCAGCTTGTGACAACCGGCACACAGACAGAAAAACGCCGCACATTCAAAAAACTCATGCGCGATGCTGGCGAAGCATGGGAAGAGGTTGTCACGCAAGAAGACATCCTTGATTTTGTAGACGTGTTTGTCAACAAGGTGTCTCTTGACTGGATAAGCCCGCAGTTTTACATGCTCACCGTCTACTGGAAAGATGACGAATGGGAAACAGACCACGCAGTTTGTTTCAAGGGCGGTTGTCCCTCGCCGCACTGGTCAGACGAAGAAGAGGCAATACTACGAGAGCACTACGCAACAACATCAAGCAGGGAACTCATGCGGCTCTTACCCCTGAGAACCCTTGAGTCAATGAAAACGCACGCCTCGTATAAGGGCATACGCAGAATTGGCAAAAAGAAAGAGGGGAATGTCCGAATATTCTGCCTCAGAGACGTAGAGGTTATGGAGACATACAACTTACTACCGGAAGAGTATCACTGGAAGGAGGGGAGCAGGTTAGTAACACCCTGGCATATCATTGAGGGAGGGAATTTTACCAGCTTATCAAGGACAATATCAACGGCACAGCAGAACAAATCCGGCGTGAATGTCGCTCCAACCAGCGCTGCAAAACCACCATAGGAACCGCCGTAAATCGCCACTTTTTTCGGATCGGCTATGCCCTGATCAATCGCCCAGTGAACGCCATCCACGAGGTCATTGTGCATTTTACCGCCCCACTCCTTGTTGCCTGCATTCAGAAATTCTTTGCCGTAACCGCTAGAGCCACGGTAATTGACTTGCAAGCAGGCATAGCCACGGTTGGCAAACCACTGTGCCTCGGGATTGTACCCCCAGGCATCTCGTGCCCACGGGCCGCCGTGAACATTGAGCACCAGGGGTAGATTTGTTCTGCCCTTCCCTGGCGGTAGAGTGAGATAGCCATGTACAGTCAGTCCATCCCTGGCGGTGAAGGCGATCGGTTCCATGGGTGCCAGCGTATAGTTATTCAGCCCGGGCTGATTGTCGAAAAGGAAGGTGGCTGCCTGGTTTTTCCGGTCATGAGTGTAATAGGGCACAGGTCCATTATCGACGGTGAAAACCACTACCCAGCTTGTATCGGCATCATCGCGGCTCGTAATGGCAAAATCACCCCGGTGGATTTCTCGAATGTTGTCAAAATCTAACTTGATCGTGTCATCTAAGACTGTCCACTCGACGCGATCCTTATTGAAAGCAACCGCCTGGATTTCGTAGGTGTCTGGATGAATCATGACTCTGCCGACATCATATTGTGGGTCTGCGGCAATTACGGTGGTGTCGCCTGTAGCAATGTTCATCTTGACCAGGCGGCTGGCATTGACCTTGCGCGAATCCTCTATGTAGAGAAATTGACCATCGAGGGAGAACGAAAGGGGAGCGCTGGTAAGCATGTCGTCAGCATTCCAGGTGAGCAGCGTTTTCCAATCGGCTTGTTCGTCTGCTCGCACTAATAGTTCGCTTCCCCCCTCCGGCATGGCAGCCAGTGCCCCGCGCACCTTGAAGTTTGCGTCAGCGACCCAACCGATGATATTCCCCGGATTTTGAGCGACCATTGCCAGTTCACCAGATGTCAGGTCGAGGTGGTAGACATCGTGCACCTGTGGATTGTCTTTGTTCAATCCGATCAATAGTTCATTAGGAAAATGTTTGTTGCGCTCAACGACCTGTACCTGCACGTTTTCAAAAGGAGTCAAATCCCTGGTTTCTCGAGTGTCCAGGTTTGTGGCGTACAGGCGCCAGTTCTCATTGCCGCCGGCATCCTGTGGATACAAGATATGCTTGTTGTCGGCCGCCCAGAAGTAGAAGCGTACTCCCCGGTCTTCGTCTCGCGTGACGGGCTGGTAATCATCACTGCCGATTGCGCCCACCCAGACGTTCAAGACATTGTTTACGGGCGCAAGGTAGGCCATCAACGTACCATCCGGCGAAATTTGCGGATTCGTCTTGACGGGGTTGCCGAACAGGATATTGCGTGGAATCAGGGCAACGGGTGTCGAGGTAGTCATGCTATTTCTGCTCCTCTTTCAAATCTGGCAAAAGTTCTTCGTGCGATACCTCAGAGACAACTTCCTGGGCAACACTGTTCTCGAATTCATTCCGCACTTCTTGGAAATCCTCTGGCTTGTTCCTGGGTGTTACTGATCCAAACCATTTCAAGATGTTTGATGATGCCTGTTTATCTTCGACCATTCCTTTATCCTTTCGGGTATTTGCACTTTGTAATTCTGTCATGTGTGGTTGTTTGTCCATCATCTCCAGGTATACCTCATAGGTTTGCCTGGCAATGCGCTCCTGCGTATAATGCTCCAGCACGCGCTCGCGCCCCCGGGAGGCCAGGGTTGCATAGAGCGCCGGATCATCCAGCAACTGGCGCACGCAAGTCGCCAGTTCTTGCGCATTGCCCTCCGTGAAGACCAGGCCGGCATCGCCAATAACGTAGGGAATCTCGCCAGAACGTGAGCCGATTACGGGCGTTTCGCAAGCCATCGCTTCAGCGAGTACACGGCCAAACTGTTCCTTCCAATTGGGACGGGTCAGCGATGGAAGTACAAGCACCTCCATCTGCTGCAATTGTTGGGGGACTTCATAGCTTGGAACACCCGCTTTGAAGGTGACGCGCTGGGCGACTCCCAGGCGTGCGGCCTGCGCTTCGAGTTCACTCTTCATGGGGCCATTACCAATGAAGACAACGCGGCAGTACCCTGGCAGGCTGGCCAGCGCTTCTATCAGCAAAGGCAGCCCCTTGTTCTCTACCAGGCGTCCGAGGTAGCCGAGCGTGAAAGGGTCACCGGCGGCTCGCACCGGGCGTGGCGCCGCGCGGCGGTAGATCTCGGTGTCGAAGCCGAATTGCGGGATGATACGAATCGGGCCGCGGAAACCCTTGCGCTGCAATACATCCCCGGCATCGCGGTTGCCCGCGAGTGCCACGGCTGCATGACGGTAGTTATAGAGCTCGACCTGGCGGAAGGGCGGCGGATAGGTACGATAGAGGTTCTGCCAGGTGAAGAAGAGTGCGCGTGCCCTGTGCTTATGCGCGAGACGCATGGCCTGGAAGGTTGCGAAATTATATGGTTCCTCGTCAATGTGCACAATTTCAGGGCGTACCTCGCGCATAATCTTGCCCAGTTGCGGGTAGTAATACAGGTGAAAGTTGCCATTCAAAGTCATCGGTGTGACGATCATGCGATAGCCGCTCATGTAGAGGCGTTCGAGCACCTGTTTACTGCCATCGTCGCTTTGCCAGTACTCGGGCGTCACCAGCGTTAGTTCGACGCCTGGGCATTTCGCCAGCTCTTCGAGTTTACGTTGCGCGGTTCCTGCGACCAGGGCTTTTGAGATCATCAGCACACGCATCTTACTTCTTCCTGCTCCGTTTATATGCTTCCTCATAAGCGGCAATGGTCTCCGTCGCAGTCTTGCGCCAGTTGAATTGCGCGGCGCGTTGCAGTGAACGCGCACGGAGGTCGGCGCGGAGATCGCTATTCGACAGCACACTGTGCATGGCTTCAACCATTTTGTGCGTGTCTTCAGGGTCCATGCTGATGGCCGCGTCTCCTACTACTTCAGGCAATGAGGTGCGATTTGAGCAGATGACCGGCGCGCCACAGCTCATTGCCTCTAATGGTGTCAGGCCGAAGCCCTCGTAGAGCGAAGGAAAGACGAAGACGCTGGCGCCGCTGTAGAGAGCGGGTTTATCCTCCTCTTCAATAAAGCGATAGATGATCTGGCCTGTCATGCCCAGGTCTGCGGCAACCGGGCGCGGGTCGGGGAAGAGCGGCCCGCTCTGCTTGTCGGGATTGCCGGCGATCAGCAATTGCAGGCCGGGATCGTGCATTTGCCGGGAGAGGTATGCGAAGGCGCGTACCAGTTGTGGCACGTTTTTGCGCTGGTCAAGTCCGCCAATATAGAGGATATAGCGTTCGTTCAAGCCATAACGGGCGCGTGCCTTGGCCAGTGTAGCCGGGTCGGTAACCGGCTGGTACTCATCTCCTGCAGCTTCGTAGATGACGCGGATGCGTTCAGCGGGCAATTTCAATGCATCAATCATATCCTGCTTGGCATGTTGTGAGATAGTGATGATCAGGGTGGCTTTGTGGGCAGCGCGGGCAATCAATTGCGTGTAGGCTTTCGTCCTGGTACTGGCCAGGTAAGCCGGCAGGCGCAGCGGAATGACATCGTGAATCGTGACAACCCCAGGTGTGCGTGGAAAGTAAGGCGGCGCGAAATAGGGAACGTGGTAGAGATCAACCCCGGCTCTATGTGCGGCTGCCGGAGCTGTGAATTGTTCCCACACTAGCTTCTCGACGCTGGCGTTGCGCGTGGCAAACCTGGGTATAGGTGCCACCTGGTAGGGAAATGTATCCGGTGTGCTACTGACTTGCAGGCTAGGCTCTGGTCCCAGCAAGACATAGCGATTCTGCTGGTCGACTTCGGCCAATGCCTGTAAAAGATGAAGCAAGTATTGACCGCTGCCACTTGCAGGATATCTGAAAAAAAGAGTGTTGATACCAATTTTCACACCGTATTGACCTCGCCTATGAAGTTTGTGGCTGTCCTTTAAAACATATGAAAATGTCTTGATTTCTGCACTCCCATGTAGCACACCACACTCTCTCTTTGAGTGTGTGGCGCTATGCCATCGTCACGAACCCCCTTATGCCGGACGGGGTTGTAAGT